>Ga0209262_10001316_pt1 | contig 10339 bp, 10 predicted proteins | sample Lowcelwee11metaG_FD_187171 | JGI IMG/M metagenome (GOLD analysis project Ga0209262, IMG submission 187171) | Freshwater pond sediment microbial communities from the University of Edinburgh, under environmental carbon perturbations - Low... | ecosystem: Environmental > Aquatic > Freshwater >...
GGTGTCGTCGCCGCCCCGCGGGTGCTCGATCTTGATGACGTCGGCGCCGAAGTCGGCCAGCACCTGCGTCGCCCACGGGCCCGCCAGGATGCGGCTCAGGTCCAGCACCACCAATCCTTGCAACGGTCCGGGCATGGCAAGAGGTGCCGGCGTTACGGTTTCGGTTCGTCGGCTGGCAGCCGGACGCGGACGAACCGAAACCGTAACATCGGCACCTCCTTACTTATGCTTGTGATCGAGATCGCCACCCTCGTGGTGGTGGAAGATCCGCTCGCCCTTCTCGTTGAAATGCGCGTGCGGAAACTCGAAATCGGCGGGGTGGTTGTGCTCACCCGTGGCCACCCACTTATACAGATCCGGCTTCCAGGCCAGCATCCGGGCGCCGGCGCGCTCGCGGTTCTCGTCGGCCGTGGTCCACGGATTGAAGTGGAAGTGGTTGTAGAGCTGGCTGTCGGTGCGCCCGATTGCGAGCGTGCCGAGCTTGCACTGGAACGCGCCGTGGTTGATGTAGGGCGGCCGCCAGAAGTAACCACCGGTCGGCAGTTCGCCGAACTGCATCATCCAGGACGTGCCCCAGATGTGGTAGGCCTCCTCGGCGCAGTCGTGGTAGGAGATGTTGTCCTGCCAGAAGTTCGGCGTCATGCAGTACATGAACGTGAACGCCTGCGTCCGCTCGTCGAACTTCAGGATCTTCACCATGCAGCCCGGCGCCGTGGCCGGGAAGAAATTGGTCGCGCTCCACTGCAGGTCGTCGTAGGCGTTGACCTTGATCAGCTTGTGGCGCTCGGCGAGCGGATGATCCGCGTCGCTCTCGACGAACGACGGCTCGCCGTAGTTGTAGAACAGCAGGCCGGTGATGCCGCGCGGCATCTTCATGGCCGGCAGGCTCACGCCGGCGGGCAGGCAGATGTAGGTGCCCGGCCCGTGCCGCTGGCCGTCCATCTCGATGTAGCCGGTCATGACGAACAGTTCCATCTCGGAGTAGCTCATGCCGGGCGGCAGCACGTAGCCGGACTCGAACATCACGGTCATCGAGCACGCGCCCGTGTCCGTGTCGAGGCTCAGCATCTTGTAGTGCATGCCCTTGGGGAACCCGGGCAGCGTCATCTTCTTGAACGGAACGGTGCGGTCGACGAACGGTTCGATGTGCGGTCTGGCCATGGGAAACTTCCTCGAGAGACGCGACGCGGTTCAGAACACGACCTTGAACTTGCGCTTCGGTCTCTTCGGGATCTCCTCGGGCTTGATCTTGCGCAGCATGTTGAAGTGGACGTTGTAGCCGCGCGTCTGGATCCGCTCGAGGAACGCCTCGATCCACTTGTCGCGCTGCGCCGCAATCGTCACGTTCATCTCGTGCTCGATCTTGCGGTAGCGGGCTTTCTGCTCGGCGATTTCCTTCTTGAGCCAGGCTTGCGCTTCACGGCTGCGAGCGTGCTTGATCAGTTCGGGCATCTCTCCCCCGTTCACAGTCCCAGGAACACGATCCCCAGCCCGCACAGGCTGAGGGCGGCGCCGGCGAACGCGTGCGAATAGCGTTCGGCCGTGTCGAGCGGCAACCGCTCGAGGCCGCGACCCGCAAGATAAACCACCGCGAGCATCGTAGCGATAGTCGCAATACCGAAGGCAAGCACGACCGCGACCGTGCCCCAGACGCTGTGCTGCGAGGCGGGATACATCAACACGGGGATCAGGGGCTCACAGGGTCCGAGCACGAAGATCACGAACAGCGCCCACGGCGTGATGCTGCGCGCCTTCGCTGCGTCCACATGGGGGTGCAGGTGCGCGCGCTCGTGTTGGTGAACGTGCTGGTGCAGGGTGCCGTCGGCGTGGACGTGCGGATGCACGTGCGGTCGCGAACGCCACGCCTTCTTCAGTCCCCAGGCCAGGTAGGCCAGGCCGAAGCCCGTGAGCAGCCAGGCCGCCACGTCGCCGCGCACGCCCTCGATCCACTCGAGCTTGTGCAGCGACACGCCGATGCCGATGCCGACTACGCCGATCGCCACCGAGCCCAGCACGTGGCCGAGGCCGCACAGGCTGGTGATCCACAGGGTCTTGCGAGTGGTCCAACCGCGGGCCGCCGACATCGCCACGAACGGCAGGTAGTGATCCGGACCGAGCAGCGTGTGGACGAAGCCGATGGACGCGGCCGTCAGGATCAGCAGGCCGAGATCGATGGTCATGGTCGCGCCAACTCCCGCGTATGCAGTTTCGCGCGAAAGGTAATCACACCTCACGGGGCGGGACAAGGCCGGTAAAGACCTATCCGGGTTGCGCTCGATTATGATCGGGCGCTTGCCGTCCCTGCGAGGTCCCGCCCATGCTGAGCGCCATCGTCGCGGTCACGTTGCTGGTGCCCGACGTGCAGGCGGTCGAGCGGGCCTACCAGCAGGTGCTCGACTACCAGACCGTGGAGCGCGGTCACGTGGCGGCCGATCAGGCCGCGAGCTGGGGCGCGAAGGCGCTGGCCGGACGCGACTTCGTCGTGCTGCAGCCCAGCAGCGGCGAACCGGTCTACCTGCGGATGATCGAGACGGACACGGCGCCCGCCCCGGCGCTGAAAACGCTGGGCTGGAATGCGACCGAGATTCTCGTCGAGGACCCGGTGCTGCTCGAGCCCCGGCTGAAGGACTCGGCGTTTCGCGTGATCGGACCGCCGGCGCCACTCGATTTCAACCCGGCCGTGATCGCCATGCAGGCGCTCGGGCCGGCCGGCGAGTTGCTGTACTTCACGAGGATGCCGGCCGGCGTGTCGAAGTTCGGCCTTGGCAGCGCAATGAGCTTCGTGGATCGCGTGTTCATCGTCATGCTCGGTCCAGGCGGCGAGTACATCGAGCTCATCGAGGCCCAACCGGCCACGCTTCCGGCGCCTGCCAGTGATGACAAGCCGTGACGTGCGCCGGACCAGCCTCGACCAGCGCAGGTGACTGGCTCGCGCAGAGCGCGTCGGCGCGCGGACAGCGAGACTGGAAGACGCAGCCTCGGTCCGGCGGCGCGGCGCCGGCGCGGCCCGGCACCACGTCGATCGGTTCCGTGGCGGGCGCGGACGCAGGATCCGGCTCCGGCACCGCCGCGAGCAACGCGCGCGTGTAAGGATGGCGCGGCGTGCTGAACACCGACTCGCGTGGTCCGCGCTCGACCACGTGTCCGAGGTACAGCACCAGCACCTCGTCGCAGAGGTGGCGCACCACCGCGAGATTGTGGCTGATGAACATCAGCGCCATGCCGTGCCTTGCGCTGAGCGCGCTCAGCAGGTTGACGATCTGTGCCTGCACCGACACGTCGAGTGCGCTCACCGCCTCGTCGCAGATCAGCAACCGGGGGCGCACGACCGTCGCACGCGCGATCGCGGCTCGCTGGCACTGGCCGCCACTCAGCTCGTGTGGATAGCGTCGCGCCAGCGACCGATCGAGCCCAACCTCCTCCAGCACGGCGGCCACGCGTGCCCGCACGGCCGCGGATTCCGTGAGACCCTCCAGTGCATCGAGCGCCTCGGCGACGCTCTCGCCGATGCTCATGCGCGGATCGAGGCTGCCGAACGGATCCTGGAACACGACCTGCAGCTCGCGTCGCATCCGGCGCAGTCCGGCCGGATCGGAGCGACGGACGGCCGCGCCGCGCCAGCGGATCTCGCCCGCGTGCGGATCGACGAGCGCGAGGATCGCGCGGGCCAGCGTGGATTTTCCGCAGCCCGACTCCCCCACCACGCCGAGCGAGCGACCCGCCTCGATCTCGAGGTGCACGTCGTCGAGCGCCGTCAGCCACTGTGGCGCGGCTCCGAAGCGCCTGCGTCGCGCCGGGAAGCGCACACCGAGACCGCTCACCTGCAGCAGCGGATCGCTCATGAGTCGGGTTCCGGCCGGATCCGCGGCACGTGGCAGGCCACGGCGCGCGTTGCACCGGGACGCAGCGCGGGTGCCTCGCGGCGACAGATCGCGGTGACGTCCGGGCAACGCGGCGCGAACGCGCAACCCTGCACGATCTCGCCCGGTGCGGGCGGCTGGCCTTCGATGCTGCGCAATCGGCCGACGGAGGCTTCCGACAACCGCGGCACGGCCTCGAGCAGCGCAGCGGCATACGGATGGGCCGGAGCCGCGAAGAGCTCCCGCACCGGCGCGATCTCGACGATGCGCCCGGCGTACATGATCGCCACACGATCGGCGATGCCCGCCACGACCCCGAGGTCGTGCGTGATCAGCACCATCGCCAGCCCGTCCCGGCGCGCCCGGCGCAGCACCTGCAGCACCTGCGCCTGGACGGTCACGTCGAGTGCCGTCGTAGGCTCGTCGGCGATCAGCAGCTCGGGCCGGGTCATCAGCGCCATGGCGATCGCGACGCGCTGACGCTGGCCGCCCGACAGTTCGTGCGGATACTGCCGCAAGCGCGCCTCGGCATCGGCCAGGCCGACGCCCTGCAGCGCCGCAAGGCTGCGCTCGTGCGCCTGCTGCGGACTCGCCAGGCCACGATCGAGCAGCACCTCGCCCAGTTGCCGCCCGATCGACAGGTGCGGCGTGAGCGCATTCATGGGGTCCTGGAACACCATCGCGATTCGCGTGCCCCGGACCGTGTTCAGCGCGGCGGGCGACGCGCCGAGCAACTCCTGGCCCCGGAAGCACGCCGAGCCACGCGTCGTCCCGCGCGCCGCCAGCAGTCCCAGGCACGCCAGGAACAACTGGCTCTTGCCCGAACCGGACTCGCCCACCACGGCGAGGCACTCTCCGGCCGCGACGTCGAGCGAGGCCTCGCGGACCGCCTGCACGCGACCCCGCGGTGTGACGAAGTCGACGCTGAGGTCGCGGATGCTGAGCAGCGGCGCGGCGGTCATCTCAATCCGTCCGCGGGTCGAGCGCGTCGCGCAGCCCGTCGCCCAGGAAATTCAGGCACAGCAACAGCAGCGCGAGCACCGCGGACGGCACCAGCAACTGCCAGGGGGCCGTCTCCATCTCGAGCGCGCCCTCCGCGACCAGCCGCCCGAGGCTCGTCAGGGGTTCCTGCACGCCGAGCCCGAGAAAGCTCAGGAAGCTCTCGAACAGGATCACCTGCGGCACGGTGAGCGTCGCGTAGACCACGACCGTGCCGAGCACGTTTGGCACGATGTGCCGCGCGATGATGCGGTGCGCGGGCAGTCCGAGCGTGATCGCGGCCGCGACAAACTCGCGTTGGCGCAGCGCCATTGCCTGGCCGCGCACGATGCGCGCCATCGTGAGCCAGCCGACCGCGCCGATCGCAAGGAAGATCAGCCACAGGCTGCGGCCGAACACGACGGTCAGGATGATCACGAAGAACATGTACGGCAGCGCGTAGAGCACGTCGACGAAACGCATCATCCAGTCGTCGACTCGGCCGCCCAGGTACCCGGCGGTCGCGCCCCAGGCGACCCCGATCGCGAGGCTGACCAGCGTCGCGAGCACGGCGACGAGCAGCGATACCTGCGTGCCCGACCACACACGAACGAACAGGTCGCGGCCGTTGCTGTCGGTCCCGAACCAATGGCCGTTCGCGAGCGACGGTGGCGACGCCAGCGGGCTCAACGTCCAGTCCACCTGGTCGATCGCATGGCGACTCGCGAGCGGCGCGAGCAGCGAGGCCAGCACGAGCAGCACCAGCACGCCACCCGCGACGACTGCCGCGCGATTCGTGCGCAGCCGGCGCGCGGCCTCGCTCCAAAGTCCGCCTTCACTCATGGCGGATCCGCGGGTCGAGCCAGCCGTAGAGCAGGTCAACCACGAGATTGAGCAGCAGGATCAGCGCTGCGTAGAAGATCACCATGCCCATCACCAGCGTGTAGTCGCGGTTGATGGCACCCTGCACGAAGTAACGTCCGACGCCCGGCAGCCCGAAGACCTGCTCGACTACCAGCGACCCCGTCAGCAGCGCCGCAGCCGCGGGCCCGAGGAAACTGATTACCGGCAGCAGCGTCGGCTTCAGGGCGTGCCGACCCAGCACGACGCGCGCGTCGAGACCCTTGGCACGCGCCGTGCGGATGTAGCCCGACTGCAGGACCTCCAGCAGGCTGCCGCGCGTGAGCCGCGCGACGTAGGCAACGAACGGCAGCGCCAGCGTGATCACGGGCAGTACCATGTGCCGCACGCTGCCGGACTCCCAGCCCGCCACCGGCAGCCACCCGAGTCGAATGCCGAACACCAGCGCCAGCACCGGTGCGACGACGAATCCGGGCACCGCGATGCCCGCGAGCGCCACCGACATCACGGCGTGGTCCACCCAGCCGTTGCGGCGCAAGGCGGCGAGCATGCCGAGCGGCACGCCGAGCAGCACGGCGAGCGTGAGTGCGGCCGCGCCGATCGTCAGCGTCACCGGCAGGCCGCGGCTGATCAGTTCCGCAACCGTGAAATCCTTCATGCGGAACGACGGGCCGAGGTCGCCGCGCGCGAGGCCGGCGAGATAGCGGCCAAACTGCGCGAGGACCGGCTGGTCGAGGCCGTACGCGGCCTGCAGGTTGGCGGCGATCTCCGGCGGCAGAGTCTGCTCCGCGTCGAACGGGCCGCCGGGCGCAGCGCGCATCAGGAAGAATGCCGCTGCGACGATCAACAGGAACGTCGGGACGACCCCGAGGAGCCTGCGCAGCGCGTAGCCCAGCATGCTCTGCTCCTCCTTGCCCTTCAGTGCGCGGCCCGTGCCGGCAGCCGCACGAACAGGATTGCGGCCAGCGACGCCGCGATCAGCACGACGATCACCGAGAACCCGAGCTGGTAACTCTGCGTGACGTCGAACAGCGCCCCGGTCACCCAGGGACCGAGCGCGCCGCCCGTCGCGTCGAGCACGGTGATGCCACCCAGGATCTTGCCGAGCGAGCGCGCGCCGAACACGTCCGCGACCAGTCCTTGCAGCATCGTGTAATTGCCGCCCCAGCCGAGGCCGAACAGGTACAGGGCCGGCATCACGAGCTTCGCGTTCAGCGAGGCGAGCATCACGCCGCCGGCGAACATCAGCGCCAGGCAGCCGCCGAACACGGCCTTGCGCGGCAACAGGTCGGCGAGCGCCCCGGCAGCGATCTTGCCGACGAGTCCCATGACGAACAGCGGGAAATAGGCGCGCGCGGCCTCGTTCGGGCCGAACCCGAGGTCGGACATGTGCAGGAACAGGTTATTGGCGAGGCCGAGGATCGCATAGAAAGTGCAGAACGCCGCGGTGCCGATCAGCCAGAAGTTCCTCGACCGGATGGCCGCGCCGAACTCGTAGCCGCCGAGCAGCCGCGGGTCCACGCCCGCGCTCGCGGCCTCGGCACCGAACGCCTTGCGACCGATCCGGTCGGGCCACTCCTTGATAACGAACAGGATGATCGGCAGCAGCAGCAGCGGGATCAGGCAGATGATCAGGAAGGCCTCGCGCCAGCCATGCTCGGCGATCAGCGCCGCATTCAACTGCGGGATCACGGCATTGCCGAGGCTCGTGCCGGACAGCATCAAGCCGAGCGCGAGGCCACGCTTGGCGACGAACCAGCGCGAAACGATCGTGACGCAGATGACGAGGCCGGCACCGGCGAGCGCGCCACCCATCAGTGCACGCATCAGGTAGACACCGGCCAGCGAGTCGATCGTGCTGAAGCCGTAGAGCGCGCCGACCAGCAGCAGCACGCCCACGGTCATCACCGGCCGCACGCCGTAGCGGTCCGCCAGCCAGCCGCCCACCGGCGCGAGCGCACCCGACACCAGCAGCTGGATCGTGTCGCCGAACTTGAGCGGGCCGCGCTCGACGTTGAGTTCGGCGAGCAGCTTCGCGTCGAAGACGTTCATGCCCGCGAGCGTCAGCGCGTTCGTGACCCAGATGATCACGAAGGCCGGCAGCACGATGCCCCACCAACCGTAGAACTGCCAGCTCGGACGATTCACGGGGCCGGAGTCTACACGGTCGGCGCAGCGAACCCGAGCACGCCCGGGTTCATCAGGCCGCGCGGATCGAGCTGCCGCTTGAGCGCGTCGAGCATCGCCAGCGTGCCGGCATCGAGCGATGCGCGGTACCGATAGAGCTTGCCGATCTGGAAGCTCGCGGCGCCGCTCGCCGCGAACAGGTCCGCGAGTTCCCCGCGCAGTTGCGCGACGAGCTGCCGTGCCGGCAGGTTCTCCGCGAACACCGGCAGCTTCGCGAGGTACGTTGGATCGAGCACCGTCTCATGGAACGCTTGGCGGGCATCCGGCCAGTAGATGCACGGTTCGACGAGCACGCCGTTGCCGCCGATGGTGCAGCTGAGGCAACCGTGGTCGATGCCGAGTCGCTCGAGCTCGGTCGCATGCCGCGCGAAGACGGCCTCGCAGGCGGCGAACATCGCCGCGCCGCGCGACAGCGGCACGACGCAATGCACAGGCACCCAGCGCTCGCCGCCTGGCCCGAGCATGCTGTTCAATTCCATGAACGGATTGGCCCGCATCACCTTCGGGATCGTGTTCTCGACCTCGCGGGCCCGCCCATCGGCCAGCGCGCGAATGCGGGCGCAACGCGACTCGGCGTCGGCAGCGTCGCGCCCGTCCACGCCGAGGTGCACCGAGAACCCCCCCGCGTCGAGGAAGTTGCGCCCGGCGAGCACGATCTTGGCGCCCTCCTTGAGGCCTGCGAGCACGCCGCCCGCCGAACGGACGACCTGGCCGAGCGCCTTGGCGTCCTCGGCGAGGCTGACGCGCCTCATGCGCACCGCCTGCAGCCCGGGATCAAACGCCATGCACTCGCTCGCCAGTCCCTCGCGCGCCACGTCGGTCATCAGGCCGAACACGGCCTCGGCATCGGCGAGACTGAACGACAGGTAGCGCGATTCGGCCGGCGCCGGGATCAGCCGCAACGTTGCGCGGGCCTTGATGCCGAAAGCGCCGCAGTCGCCGGTGAACAGGCTGCTCAGGTCCGGACCGAAGTGGCGGAAGAACGGCACGCCGTGGGTCAGCGCAGCGCCGCCCGTCTTCAGTAACGAGCCGTCGGCGAGTACGACCTCGAGCGCGAGCAGGCTCTCCTGCACCGGACCGTGCAGGCCCGAACCCAGGAAGATGCTGCCCTGCGAAAGTGCGCCGCCGACCGTCGCGCGCAGCCCGGACAATGGCCCCCAGTAAGGCGTACGCAGCGCGTGTGGCGCCAAGGCCTCGGCCAGCTCTTTCCAGGTCACGCCGCACTCGACCGTCACGTAATGATCCCGTGGATTGATCTCGACGATCCGATTCAAGCGTGTCGTGTCGAAGGTGACGGTGTTCTCGCGGATCGGCAGGTAGCCGTCGGTGTAGGACATGCCGCCACCCCGCGCGACGACGGCGGCGCCCGCTGCGGTGACGAGTCGCACCGCAGCCGCGAGTTCATCAACCGAACCCGGACGCACGACCGCGAGCGGCGGCACGCCGCTGCCGTGGACGTCTTGCGCGTGGAAGCGACGGTTTGCTGCGTCGGTGAGCACGTGCGCGCCGCCCAGCAGCGCGACGAGCTGCGCGGGAAGGTCCGCACACGCGTGCTCGACCGCGCCACCGGCATGCTGGCCCGAGTCGTCCAGTTTCATTCCGGCTCCGATGCGCCGAGGCGCCGCTTGAACTCGTCCTCGTCGACGACCGTCACGCCGAGCTCCTGCGCCTTGCGCAGCTTGGAGCCCGCTTCCGCGCCGGCGACCAGCAGCGTCGTCTTGCGGGACACCGAGTCGGTGACGGTGGCCCCGGCCGCGCGCGCGGCGTCGCGGGCCTGGTCGCGCGTCATCGAAGCCAGCGTCCCGGTGATCACCAGCGTTTCGCCACTGAGCGGACCCGATTCGACGCTGCGGACCGGCGTGCCCTCGGTCCACGACACGCCGCGCTCCCGCAACGCCGCAAGCACCGCGCGGTTGCGCTCCTCGGCGAAGAAATCTCGCACGTGCGCAGCCACGACCGGACCCACGTCGCGCACCTGCTCGATTTCCTCGGCACTTGCGCCCGCGATCGCCTCGAGACCTCCGAAGTGGTTGGCGAGCGCCAGCGCCGTGGATTCGCCCACGTCGCGGATGCCGAGCGCGAACAGGAAGCGCGCCAGCGTCGTGCGCTTGCTGCGCTCGAGGGCCTCGACCAGGTTCGCCGCCGACTTCTCGCCCATGCGCTCGAGACTGGCCAGCTCGTCGGCCGTCAGTGAGTACAGGTCGGCCGGCGTCTCGACCCGACCCGCATCGACGAGTTGCTCGACGAGCTTGTCGCCCAGCCCCTCGATGTCCATCGCGCGCCGCGAGGCGAAGTGCCGCAGCGCCTCGCGCCTTTGCGCGCGGCACACGAGCCCGCCGGAGCAGCGCGCGACCGCCTCTCCCTCGGCGCGCGTCACGTGCGAACCGCAGACCGGGCAGCGCGCCGGCAACTCGACGCTACGCGCGTCCGGCGGGCGCAGGTCGGGAATGACA
>Ga0209262_10001317_pt1 | contig 10325 bp, 8 predicted proteins | sample Lowcelwee11metaG_FD_187171 | JGI IMG/M metagenome (GOLD analysis project Ga0209262, IMG submission 187171) | Freshwater pond sediment microbial communities from the University of Edinburgh, under environmental carbon perturbations - Low... | ecosystem: Environmental > Aquatic > Freshwater > Pond...
CGGGCTTCCTTGACCTGGTCGATCGGCTCGTGGACCAGGAACACGGTGCCGTCCAGCGTGGCGGGCGCGAGGAAGCGCGACATGAACACGCCCAGCAGGTTGTCCTTCGGCTGGTCGAGGTTGCGGAAGAACACCCGCCGCTCCTCGGTCGCGATCTTGTAGAAGTCGCCATTGGCGCGCACCGGGAAGGCGTTGAACTGGCGCATGACGCCGCCACCCAGGTAACGCGGCACGTGGTTCCAGATCGCCTCGAGGCCGTTCTTCGGGATCGGGAACGGCGTGTACGAGAAGCCCCCCGTGAACCCGAAGCCCTGCAGGTCGATCTTGGTGGCCATCGACTTGATGACGTCGTACGCCTCCTGCGGCAGGCAGGCCGTGCGGCGCGTCTCGTAGACGTTCATCTTGAAGTTGTCGTACTTGTTCAGCATCGCCAGCGCGCCGGACGTCAGCTTGTCCTTGTACTGCGCCGCATTGGCCTTGGTGATGGTGAACAGCACCTTGTCGCTTGCGAACGGGTCGATGTAACCCTGCGTCGCCGTCCAGCCCGCCGGCGGCGAGCACAGCCCGCCGGTCCAGGCAGGGATGGTGCCATCCCTGTTGCCGGCCTTCTCGGCGCCCACCGGCGTGAGGTCGGCGCCGAGGCGCGCGGTCTCGGCGTCGGTCAGTTTCGCGGACGCGGGCGCTGCGACCCCGAGCAGGGCCGCCGCCACCGCGGAAGCGAGAATCTTGGTCATGGTCTTCATCTGTGGTTCTCCCCGATCAGATCAGCGCGTCACGCTGAGGCAACCGAGTCGTGGAGGCGGGCCGGCAGCGGGTCCATGGGGACGCCGTCCGCACCCCGCGACCGGAGCGGCTCGGCATACCGGTAGCAACCGTTGTTGTCACGGTTGGGATTCTTCGAAGGCTAGTCCCTGCATGCCCAATCCGCACTCGGGAGTATCCGCAACGCCCCCCCCTCATCCCGCAGTCGCGCACCAGCCAAAGAAAAAGGGCACGGACTTTCGCCCGCGCCCTGTTCTTGCTGCCGCCTGACGCGCTGGCGCGTCGCCAGGATCAGCGTGACGCAGTCTTCCAGAGCCTGGCGATCTCGGCGAACTTCGGGTCCTTGACGCCGTCGAACGCCTTCATCGCGTTGGCCTTGTCGCCCTTGCGCTTCAGGGCGATGCCCAGCAGCATCTCGGCACTGTCTGCGTCCGACAGGCCGCCCTTGGTGATGGCCTTCTGCAACGCGGCAGCCGCGTTGCTGTAATCGCCCGCACTGAAATACAGCTCGCCGACCTTCGCCATCTCGTCACCCGTCTTCGCGGCGGCCAACTGCGCCGCCGCTTTCGGCAGCGCCGTGCGCTCCCCGTCGGCCTTGCGCTTGGCGGCATCAAGCGTGCGATTGGCGCGGGTCAGGTCCTCGCCGGTAAAGACGTTTTCGCCAATGCCCTTCTTCATGATGCGCTCGGCCTCCTGGCCGAAGCCGCCGATCACCAGGGCCTGAGTCATGTCGATGTACTGACGCGACGTCTTGAGCGCACCGACGTCTTCGGCGAGGCGATAGAGTGCCATCAGCGCGTGGTCGTGCTTGGTCGTCTTCATGTAGCCGTCGAGGACGCGTTCCCACGTGTCCGTCGACGGGTAGAACTTCAGCAGCTGGTCGAGAGCCTTGGCCGTGCCGGCCGCGTCGCCAAGCTCATAGTTGGAACGCAGCACCAGCTGCAGCAGGTCCTGGCTGGGCGTGCCGCCGGCCTTCATGATGCGGTCGGCCGCGGCGATGGCGCCCTTGTAATCCTTCTGCTGGTAGTACGCATTGGCGACCAGCAACTGCATGTCCTTGTCGCCCGGCACCGACTTCAGGTACTGCTGCGCGGTCGAGGCTGCCTTGCCGTAGTTCCCGGCACGGGCATAGAGCTGGGCCAGGGTCTTGGTGCGCTGCACCTTCTCGCCGGCGGGCATCTGGCCCGAGGCAATCTGGCCTTCGAGCACGCGCGCGGCGTCGGCGTTGCGCCCCTGCTGCAGGTACACGTACCACAGCATCTCGTTGATCTTGTACTGGTCGAAGGCAGTCTTGCCCGGCGTCGCGTCGGCTTCCTTGATCTTGGCCAGCGCCGCATCCCAGCGCTTCTTCTGGATATTTTCCTGCGCGGCCTTGAGCGGCACGCCGACCTTGGTGCTCACCTTCTGTTGCGCTTCGGCGGTGACCGGGACGACCAGCAAGGTGCCGGCGACGCCGATCCAACCCGCCATTGCGAGCGCGGTGGTGAGAACGAAACTCGCCTTCCTCATCGATAGCCTCACTGGGACGCTAACAAGTCCCGCTGACAAGGAAAAAGCCGCCGGCGCTCTCGCCCCGGCAGCCCCCTTTTTAGCCGATGCCGCCAGCCAGGCAGGCCACGGCAACCCACTGATTTACATGAACTGCTCGTTGCCGACGAACCCGATCTTGAGCAGCCCGTTACGCTGCGCCGCCGCCAGGACGCGCGCGACCACGTCGTACGATGCACGCTTGTTCGGGCGGATGTGCAGCTCCGGCTGCGGATCGTTGGCGGCCTCGCGACGGAAGTAACCGTCGAGTGCATCCACCGTCACCGGCGAGCCATTCCAGAGCACCGTGCCGTCAAAGTCGATCTCGATGTTGATCACGATGGGAGTCGTCTGCGACGGCGCGTTGTTGGCGCGCGGCATGTCGAGCTTCACCGCGTGCGTCATGACCGGAATCGTGATGATGAACATCACCAGCAGGACGAGCAGGACGTCGATCAACGGCGTCATGTTCATTTCCATCATCGGCTCGTCTTCGCCGCCGCCACCAATACTCATGCTCATCGTTAGGACTCCTGCGGCAGCTCAGCGTGCGAGACCGCGGTCGGGCTCGGTGATGAAGCCGATCTTCTGGATGCCGCCTCGCTGGCACATCACCATCACGCGTCCGATGTGCTCGTACGCCGTGGCGCGGTCGCCGCGAACGTGGATCTCAGGCTGGGGATCCATGACCGCGACCGACTTGATGCGCTCGAGCAGCGCTTCCTGCGACGGGACCATCGCCGTGTTCCAGAAAACGTTGCCCTCGGCGTCAACCGCAATGTTGATGTTTTCCGGCTTCGTCTGCGTCGGAATGTTGGCCGCCTTCGGCAGGTCGACCTTCACCGACTGCGTGATCACCGGAATCGTGATCAGGAAGATGATGAGCATGACCAGCATCACGTCCACGAGGGGCGTGGTGTTGATCTCCGACATCGGCTTCTCGTCCTGTTCCGAGTCGCCCGAGGCTACATTCATGCTCATGGTGAGACCTGTCTCCAGCGGCTAGAGGTGCCAGCGCCCAATTACTTCTTCGCGCCGCCCGAGATGACCTTGGCGCCCGCGCCTTCGATGCGCGAACCGCTGACGATTACCTGTTCGAGGTCGCTCGAGAACAGCTTGACCCGCTCCATGATCTGCTTGTTGCGGCCGAGCAGGAAGTTGTAGCCGAGCACCGCCGGCACCGCGACCGCGAGGCCGATGGCCGTCATGATGAGCGCTTCGCCGACGGGACCCGCCACCTTGTCGATCGAGGCCTGGCCGGCCACACCGATGGCGACGAGTGCGTGGTAGATGCCCCACACCGTGCCGAACAGGCCGATGAACGGCGCCGTCGAACCGGTCGTGGCCAGGAACGGCAACTGGGTGGAAAGCGCGCTGTTGATGCGCGCAGTGGCCCGGGCCAGTACGTTGTCGATCCACTCGTGCAGCGGCACCTGCTGCGTGAGGCGAGTGTCATGGTGCTCGGCGGCGTCGATGGCCTCGGCGGCCATGCCCTTGAAGATGTTGCCCTTGCCCGAGAGCTTGTTCAGGCCCGTCTTGATGTTGTCCGCGGCCCAGAAATTCTTCTCGGCTTCGTGCGCCTGCGACAGCAGCCGACGCTGCTCCCACCACTTGGTGAAGATGATGAACCAGGAATAGGCAGACATCAGGACGAGGAGGATCAGCACGCCCTTCGCGACGAAGTCGCCCTGTGCCCATAGGGCGCCAATTCCGTAAGGGTTGTCGACGGTTACGCTTTCGGTGGCCATTGAGGTCGGTTCCTGTGTCTGTTTTCTACTGGTACGACGTTGAGTTCAGGGATGGATCAACTGGTTGCGATCAATCGGTCAGCTTGAAGGTCACGGCAAAGGTGTGCCACATGGCCACCGGCTTGCCATCTTCCTTGCCGGGAACGAAGCGCCAGTTGCGCTGCACTTCCTTGACGGCCGCTTCGTCGAGTTTCTCGAAGCCGCTGCTCTTGGCGACCTTCACTTCGCCGGCCTTGCCGCTCTCGAGAACGTAGACTTGCAGCTGAACCGTGCCCGCCTCCCCTGCTCGCCGCGAGGCGGGCGGATACTCGGGCTGAGTGATGCGGGCACCCTTGCCGGCCGTAGACGGCGGCGTCTTCACTACCGCGCGTTCGACGGGTTTCGGCGCTGCGACCGGCGGCGCCGCCACGGGGCGCTCGGAGGTCGCATTGGAAATAGCAGTGGTGGGACCGGTGTCGACCGCAATGTCGATGGACACTTCGGGCGGCGGCACGTACGGCGGCGGCTGCTCGATGTCCGGCGGCGGAGGCGGTGGCTCCTTGTCGTCCTCCGGGAGTTCTTCGATCATCTTCGTTTCGACCGGGCCCATGACGGTGTTGACCATCTTGGCGCCGAGGCCGGACGCCAGGACCCAGAAGAACAGGGCATGGATCAAGACGACGAGGAAGAAGGCCAGCGTGCGCTTGCTGTTCTTGGCCGGATCGTCGATCGAATAACTGTAAGCCACTTCCCCTCCACTACTCTAGGGCGCGCGGATGCTCCGGCCTTGTGCCGCGTCCTCCCCCGGACGGTCGACACTACAAGACCCTATCGGCACTCGCAACCCCTGACGAAATTCCCTGCCGGCTACCGACGGCCCCCGCAGGCTCCCGGCCATTTGCGAACGCGAGTGCCGCCTCTACATCTTCTTGCCGCATGCTGCGTCGCAACACACGACCACCCGCTCCGTTCGCGTCTCGTCCGGGCAGTTTCTGACGGCGGCCGCGACTTTACCGACGCCTTTTGCGCAACACAATACTTGCCTTGCTCCGCATACAGGCGTAGCGGTTCAATCCCGCGCTGCGCCGACCTTCAATCCCCGATCCGTCACGGCCCCGAGCGAAGCACTGCTCACCAGTTCTGCATACTTCGCCAGCACGCCACGCGTCGCATACGGCGCGCGCGGCTGCCACGATGCGCGCCGCTGCGCCAGTTCGTCCGCCGTCACGTGCAGCTTCAATTCACGCTTCGTCGCATCGATGCTGATGGAGTCACCTTCCTGCACGAGCGCGAGCGGGCCGCCCAGCGCCGCCTCGGGTGACACGTGCCCCACCACGAAGCCGTGGCTGCCGCCGGAGAAACGCCCGTCGGTGATGAGCGCGACCTTGTCGCCGAGACCCTTGCCCATGATTGCTGCCGTGGGACTCAGCATTTCGCGCATGCCGGGTCCGCCGCGCGGCCCTTCGTAGCGCACCACGAGCACGTCTCCCGCCTGCACGGTGCCGTCGAGGATCGCCTGCAGCGCGGCCTCCTCGCCTTCGAACACGCGCGCGCGACCCCTGAAACTCAGGCCTTCCTTGCCGCTGATCTTGGCGACCGCACCCTCCGGTGCGAGGTTGCCATACAGCACGACGAGGTGGCTCTCGCGCTTGAGCGGATTGGTGAGCGGACGAACCATGTCCTGCCCGCTCGGGTAGGGTTTCACGCGCGCCAGGTTCTCGCGCAGGGTCCTTCCGGTCACGGTGAGGCAATCCCCGTGCAACATTCCGGCGTCGAGCAGCGACTTCATGAGCGGCTGGATACCGCCGATGCGGATGAGTTCCGACATGGAATAGCGGCCGCTGGGCCGCAGGTCCGCGAGCACGGGCACTTTCGCGCCGATGCGCGTGAAGTCGTCGAGTTCGAGCGGCACGTTCGCCGCGTGCGCGATCGCGAGCAGGTGCAGCACCGCATTGGTAGAACCGCCGAGGGCGATGGTGACGACGATGGCGTTCTCGAACGCCTCGCGGGTGAGGATCATCGACGGCTTGATGCCGCGCTTGATGAGGTTGACGACGGCGCGGCCCGCCTTGCCGGCGTCATCGCGCTTATGGCGCGAGACGGCTTCCTGCGCCGAACTGTTGCCGAGGCTCATGCCGAGCGCTTCGATCGCCGAGGCCATGGTGTTGGCCGTGTACATGCCGCCGCAGCTGCCGGCACCCGGGATGGCCGTGCGCTCGACTTCCTTGAGCTGCTTGTCGCTGATCGCCCCGCTCGCGTGCGCACCGACGGCCTCGAAGACGGAAACGACGTCGCGCTTCTTCTCGCCCGGTTTGATCGTGCCGCCGTATACGAATACAGCGGGACGATCGAGCCGTGCAATTGCCATCATGCAGCCCGGCATGTTCTTGTCGCAGCCGCCGATCGCGACGATCCCGTCGAAGCCCTGCGCGCCGGCGACGGTTTCGATCGAATCGGCGATCACCTCGCGCGAGACCAGCGAATAGCGCATGCCCGGCGTGCCCATCGAGATGCCGTCCGACACCGTGATCGTGCCGAAGGTCGTGCTCTTGCCGCCCGCGGCGTTCGCGCCCTTCGCCGCCGCATCGGCCAGCTTGTCGATGTGCATGTTGCAAGGCGTGAGGTTGCTCCACGTCGACGCAATCCCGACCTGCGGCTTCTTGAAGTCGCGATCGTCGAAGCCGACGGCGCGCAGCATCGCCCGGCTCGGCGTCTGCTTGACGCCATCGAACACCAGTCTCGAATACGGGCGGGGGTCCACTTTGGGTCGGCTCATCGGTCAGGCTCCAGCTGGACGTGCGAATGGCGTGGAACTGGCAATTGTGGGGCCTCGCACCGCACCGGTCACGCGGCGTTTGCGGCCAGCTGCAGGCGATGCATGACGTGGAAACGGCGCGCGCCCGCCGCGACCAGCAGCAACGGCAGCAGCAGCGCGACCGGACCGAGTCCAGTCCGCAATGCGGCCAGCAGGTGATACAGCGCAATCGTGAGCGGCGGCGCCACCAGTCCGCGCAGGCCGGTCAAGGTCACGTGCAGGGCCATGTAGCGGGTTTCCTCGCCACGGGGTGCGAAATCGTTGTGCCCCAGCGTCCAGCCAAGGCTGCCGGCCGCCAGGCTGATGCCCAGCAGGATCGAACCCGGCGCGAGCAGCACCGGCAGGCGCAGCAGCACGGCCGCGATCAGCAGGACCACGGCGACCACCGTGACCTTGCCGTGCACCGAGCGGAAGGCGAGGACCCGGTGCAGGTCGAGGTATCGCGCCCACGGCTGGATCGCGAGCGGCACGACCATGACCGGCACGGCCGTCGTGACCAGCACCTGCCACAGCGCCGGCAGGTGCAGCACGTCGCCGAGGCAGATGACCATCAGCGGCGTGAGCGACAGCATCCCCGCGCCGAACATCGACATCGCGTACTGGTAGCGCCGGAAAGCCTCGTCGCGCGCCAGCAGCTCGCGCATGCCGCCGAACCCGAACGTGGCGCCCTCCTCCAGCCGCGCCCGCTCGGCTTCGAGCAGTTCTTCCTCACGCCGGACTTTGAACTGGCGGAACGCCAGCGCACCTGCCACGCCGCAGGCAGCTCCCGCCACGATGGCGATGCGCCACCAGGGACCGTCGTGCCCGAGCAGCCAGCCGATACCGAGACCGGTGATGGCGAGCGCGATCGAGGTGTTGATCGTGATCCGTCCCGTGATGCGCGCCCGCAGGCGCGACGGGTAGTTCACGCTCCACAACACCGAGCGCACCGTTTCGACGCCGGCCCAGAGCAACCGCGCCGACGCGTAGAGCACGAGGAACAGCACGAGCCCGGCCCCGCTCTCCGGCACCAGCGCGAGCGCGCCCACGCAGGCCGTCATCGCCAGCAGCAACGGAAACAGGAAGGACACCTTGCGCTGCCCCTGCGCGCGTCGCGCGTACGCCATGCTCGCGAGATTGGCCCAGGCCGGCGCCGCGCTGACGACGGCCACGACGAGATCCACCGCGAGCGCGGGTGCCTGCTGGCCAAAGAGAGCCCGGACCATCACGGCCGCCGTGCCGCCTTCGACGAGCCCGAGGCACAGGTAGATCAGCGTCCAGGCGCGTCGCTCGTAGCTCAGGTCCATGCGGGCGCGGGCGGCCGGGGGTCAGCCGTAGCGTTCCACGAGCATCGAGTAGAGCGCTCGCACGGCGTGGGCCTCTGCGCCGACGGGCCGGCCGGGCCGCTCTTTCGGATTCCAGGCGAACAGGTCCACGTGCAGCCAGTCCGGCGACTGCGTGACGAAGCGGCGCAGGAACAGCGCGCCGATGATCGCGCCCGCGAAGGCGGACGCCGAAGCGTTGTTGAGGTCCGCCACCTTGCTGGCGATGTCTTCGTCGTAACCGCTCCACAGCGGCATCTGCCACAGCGGATCCGCCACGCGGCGACCGTGCTGCAGCAGCGCGTCGACGGTTTCCTGCCGCGAGCCGAACACGGCCGGCAGTTCCGGGCCAAGGGCAACGCGCGCGGCGCCAGTGAGCGTGGCCAGGTCGATCATCAGGTCCGGCTTTTCGTCGTCGGCCAGCGCGATGGCGTCGCACAGGACCAGCCGGCCTTCGGCATCCGTGTTGCCGATCTCGACGGTGAGGCCCTTGCGCGTGCGGATCACGTCGCCCGGCCGATAGGCATTGCCCCCAATTGCATTCTCGACGGCGGGCACCAGCACGCGCAGGCGCACGGGCAGCTTCGCCTCCATGACCAGGCGCGCGAGGGCGAGCGTGCACGCGGCGCCGCCCATGTCCTTTTTCATGAGCGCCATGCCGGCGGACGCCTTGATGTCCAGGCCGCCGGTGTCGAAGCACACGCCCTTGCCGATCAGCGTCACCTTCGGGTGGGCCGGGTCGCCCCAGGTGAAATCGACGAGGCGCGGCGCGCAGTGCGAAGCCTGGCCCACGGCGTGAATCGCCGGAAAGCCACGGCGCAGATCCTCCCCCGAGATTTCCTGCGGCGTTGCACCGTTGGCGCGCGCCAGGCTCACCGCCTCCGCAGCGAGCCGCTCCGGCGTCATGTCGGACGCGGGCGTGTTGACGAAGTCGCGCGCCATGGCCGTCGCACCCGCAATCCGCAGGGCCAGCGCGCAGTCGGCCCCCGCCGGCGCCACCAGTCGCGGCCGGGCGGCTGCGGGTTTCGTCGCTGACTTGTAGGTGTCGAAGCGATAACTGCCATAGGCCCAGCCCAAGGCAAGTGCATTGGCCGCAGGCAGGTTCAATTCGTTCGCCGCGCGCCACGTCGTGCCCGCCGGCAGGCGCTCCGGCAAGCCTGCGACATGCCAAAGCTCCAGCGCGTCGAGCGAGGCGAGCGGACCGAGACCGAGCACGGCTGCTCGCGGCAACCCGTCGGCTCCGGGCACCAGCGCGAGCTGCTGCTTTTCGGCCTTGAACCCGGTCGACTCGAGCCAGCCCCGGGCCGGTGCGGCCTGGGTTGCGAGCCAGCGAGCCAGGTCCGCCTGCGGCACGAGCCATAGCTCGCGGGTGTCGGCTGGGGTACCGGCGACATCGACCAGGAAATCCACGGATGGCATTGCGGTTGCACAGACAATGGAGAGAGGTTTTCCAGCATAGCAGCGCCGCCAGCGCCGTGATGACGCTGACATCGAGCCGTTCTTTTTGCACTGCGGTTGACAACGCACAGTGCGCTGTGCTGCTATCGCATCCTTAATTTCAGCCGTCAAACGCAGGCGCCGGATGAAGTCGTCGCTCGACACTTCCCTCATCTCCGACTCGGTCATTCGCGTGGCCGGCCTGCTGCTTGCGTCCCTTGCCCTGCTTCCCCTGCGGAGGTGCGGGGCTCCAGGCTGAGAGCGCAACGGCGCGATTGGATACCAGGAACCCCGCACGGCGAGCCGGCCGGCGCGGGGTTCTTCATTTCAGTACCGGCAGAAACCGATTCGGACCCGAGGAGATTGCAAAGATGCGTGCGTATTCCAGGAAAGACGTCGACAAGAAAGCGCTCAAGGGCGCCAAGATCGCCGTGGTCGGCTACGGCAGCCAGGGTCGCGCGCATGCGTTGAACCTCAAGGATTCCGGTTACGACGTCGTCATCGGCGTGCGCAAGGGTGACAGCTGGAAGCAGGCGAAGAAGGACGGCCTCGCCGTCGCCACGCCGGCCGAGGCGGTCAAGGGCGCCACGCTGGTCGCGCTGCTGACGCCCGACACGACGCAAGCTGAGAACTACAAGGAAATCCTGCCGAACCTCGGCAAGGGCGCCACGCTGCTCTTCGCGCACGGCTTCAACATCCACTTCAAGCAGATCAAGCCGCGCAAGGACCTCGACGTCGTGCTGATCGCGCCGAAGG
>Ga0209262_10001318_pt1 | contig 10325 bp, 10 predicted proteins | sample Lowcelwee11metaG_FD_187171 | JGI IMG/M metagenome (GOLD analysis project Ga0209262, IMG submission 187171) | Freshwater pond sediment microbial communities from the University of Edinburgh, under environmental carbon perturbations - Low... | ecosystem: Environmental > Aquatic > Freshwater >...
GCCCGAGCGCGATTCAACCGCCACCGGCTTCGTACGTGCCGCGTGAGATGCGGGTTCGCGACGGTTCGGTGCTGATATACATCGACGACCGCGAGTCCGGCCGGCTGCTCTGGCGTGGCGCGGTGACCGAGGAAACGCGCAGCGGTTCTACCGAGCAGGGCGTGCGCGTCATCGCCGACATGGCACGTGAGATCGCGCGGCAGGTCCCGGCGCGTGCCCACTCCGTGAAGTAGACCGGATCAGCGCCGCATCACCAGCAGCGCGCCCGCCAGCAGCAACCCGGCGCCCAGCAGCCGCACCGGCGTGATCGGTATCTGCGGGAAGCCAAGCACGCCATAGCGGTCGACGACCAGCGCGGCCCCCAGTTGTCCCGCGAGCGCCAGCGCGACCAGCGCCATCGCACCGAGCCGCGGCCCCAGCACGGTGACCGACGCCACGTAGGCGGCCCCCAGCAGGCCACCGAGCCAGGCCCAGGCAGGCACCTGCCCGAACGATCCCGGCGTCGTGCGCGATCCCAGCAGCATGGCAAACGCCACCAGCGCGACGAGGCCGACGCCGAAATTCGTGACTGCCGCCCAGACCGGCGCGCCAATGACCCGCGCTAGCGTCGCGTTCATGCCCACCTGCACCGTCAACCCTGCACCCACCAGCACGGCCACGAGGTGCGGCCAGTAGTTCGCGATCATCGTTCGAGACTCCTCATTCCCGGCTGGCCCGCCAGTGCAGCATGAGCCAGCAGCAGATGGCCACGCCGCCAGCCCAGGCCAGGCCGCGATTGACGGCTGCCCAGGTCGTGTCGAGGTGGAGCATTCCCCAGCGGGAGAATATCTCGCGCCAGTCGTGGTGGGTTTCCGGATCGAGGCCGCCGATCAACGGCAGGTCCATCGCACGCGCATCGCCCATGTAGGTCGCCACGTTGAGCCAGCTTTCGCAGGCCCATGCCGCGCAGAGCGCGAAGCCGAGCGTGTGACGGCGACGGAAAAACTGCCAGGCGGCCGCCACCGGAAACACCAGCTGGCCGAGCGTGCCGCCATAGACCGCGAGCCGCTCCGAGAACAGCCCGACGATCGGGTGGCCCGCTTCATGAAAAGCGAGGTTGGCACTGTCGAGGATCGGCACCCAGTGGTCGCCCGTGGATGCGCTCAGCAACAGCCACAGCACGAAGACAATGGTGACGAAGGTGGCCGCCGTTCCAACCGGCGACCAGGCGCCATCGCCACCGTCGGCAGGCTCGATGATGATGACGGACGCTCGCCGCGGCGGCTCGGGGCTCAGGTCGCACCTCGCAGCGCCTCGTCACGCCGCGGCCAGCCCTGCCAGGCCAGGGCCCCGATGCCGAGCAGCAGTGCGGCGAACCGGAGCCACCAGCCGATGACCGGGATCTGACCGACCAGCCACATGGCGATCACGGCGAGCAGCAGCGCGAACAGCTTCCAGCCGGTGGTCACGGGCTGCGTGCTGCGGATGAACCCGAGCACCTTCTCGCCGATGAACATCGCCACGGTGACCCAGCCGAGAAACAGCAGCAGCAGGTAGAGCATCAGGATGATCAGCGCGAGCGGGATGCCGATGATCGTGACCAGCAGCAGCACGACGAGCACCGGCAGGCAGACGAGGATCACGAAGCCGAGCCCGAGGCTGCGCAGCGGCTCGCGGCCGATCCATTGCGCCGCCCGCGACGAGTACGCCGGGAACGCGAGCATGAAGAGCGTGCCCGCGACGAACACGCCGAGCATCCATAGGAATGACCCGACGCCGTGCGCCACCGTGCGCATGTCCTGCGCGGTGTCGTGGCCGTCGACGTACCGGCCGGCGTCGGCCTGGTGGAACTCGACGCCGCCCGCAATCTGCGCCCCCTCGGGAATCACCGGCTCGCGCGAACTGTGCACGACCAGCTTGCCGTCGATGCGCGTGTTCGGACCGATGTCGATCTCCTCGGCGCGCACCTCGGCATCGCCTTGCACAACACCATCGAGGCGCACGCTGCCCCCGGACGCCTGCAGGTAATCGTGGGTGTTGCCTTCGAAGCGGATGCGCCCACCCGTCAGCGACAGCGCGCCGCCGACCACCGTCGCGGGCCCGAGCGTGACGTCGCCCCCGGCGACGCGCGCATTGCCAGCCACGATCGCGTCGACCTGCACTTCTCCGCCCGCGACGTACAGATCGTCGCCGATGCCGCCGCCGATCGATACTTCGCCGCCGGCCGCGACGAGGTCGCCCTTCACCTCGCTCGCCGTGGTGACGTGCCCGCCGGCAAGGAAGGCATCGCCCGCGATCGGGTCGGTCAGGTTCAGCGCGCCGCCCGCACCGAAGTAGTCCGAGCCGAACTGCTTCGAGATGGAGTCGTCGTCGTGGCGCTCTATGCTGCAGCCTGCCATGGCCAGACCAAGGGCAAGCAGCCCCAGGGTCCGTGCGACCATTCTCATGTCGGTTCTCCTCGACTCCCGCGGCGCCACGAGACGGTGGGGCACGGGATTTTGCAGGCCATCGTCTTCGAGTCTAAGGGAAGGCCGCGAGCGCGGGAACGCTGGGCTGCTCGTTTCACCCTGCGCTGCGCACGCTTCGTCGCGGCCAGCGGCGTGTCAGCAAAGAAAAAGCCGCGACTCGCTGGGCGAATTGCGGCTTTTCCAGCTCGACGTCTTCCATGACGGCCCGCAATCGTCCCCCGGTCGGGCCTTCCGTCTGGTCTGCCGCCCGGTCTCCCCCGCTTGCGGCTGTCGGCTTTGTACGTGGTTTGCTGCGCGGCGTCACCTTGCAGCGCAAAAACTACGCATACGAATAAATGCGCGCGAAGTCTCGTCTCATTTCAACAACATTCTGGCACGGGGGGCCACGGTCAGACCTTGCGCGCTGACCCTTCGGTCATGTAGCCGGCGAACCGGGGCACGCGCCGCAGGTAGTAGTGCCCGGCATCGCACAGTTGCAGGCCGGACCCGGCCACCAGCTGCACCGTGTCCCGGATGAGATGGCAGCCGCCCCCGACTCGGTTCTGCAGCGGGTTGAGTCGATGCTGCCAGCGGGCCACCTTCGCATCGGGGGACAGGCCATGCTCGAGGAACAGGAACTGTCCGCCCGGTTTCAGCACGCGCCGCACTTCACCCAGTGCATGCACCACGTCGGGAATCGAGCAGAGCGTCAGCGTGCAGACCACCGTGTCAAAGCTGTCGCCCTCGAACGGCAGGTGCTCCGCATTCAGGTGATGGAAGTCCACGGCGACGCTGGACGCGGCGATGCGGGGCAGCGAGAAGCGATCGAGGTCGGTGTCGGGATCGATCGCCTCGATGCGGCGCACGTCGGCGGGGTAATGCGGCAGGTTCCTGCCCGTGCCAAAGCCGATCTCGAGAATGCGCCCCGACGCCCGGGACAGCGTGCGGCGCCGCGGCTTGTCGAAGACCCGGCTGCCCATGGCGAAGTCGAGCAGGTATGGGAACACGCAGTGATGGTAGAGGCCCATGCTACCGGGACGCCGGCCATCTCACCGTAACGGCGCCGCGCAGCTGGCCGGATTCAAATCCTGTCGCGGCGTCCAGCGGGTACTCCCTGCCGATGACCGCCGCCACTTCAGGAGCAATGGTTGCACCGTGGCACGTGAGGCACAGGGGCTGCATGACGATCGCACGCATGTATCGACGTTCGATACCCTGTGTCGAACGGAACTCCAAGACTGCCTCGGGCGCCGCCGCCGGGGACGATGCCTTCGACAGCTCGGTCGCAAAACCGGCCATGACCGCGCGCTCGAGGTCGTCCGGTGCGTTCGCTGGATTCCGCAGCCGAAGTGCGGTGCGACCCACGCTCGCCCCAGAGGACGAGGACAACCGGGCCGCGATCTCGGGCGCACGGGTCTTGCAGACTGCGATGGCGGTGACCGGTCCGCCCTGCTGCATCGCCTGTCCGAGTTCGGTCTTCAGTTCGCTCATCAGCTGATCCGCGAGCGCGCGGCTGGCTTCGTCCCATGCTGCGGTGGACTCCCCAGCCTGAGCCGGCAGTGCGACCAGGGCGTGCAGACCTGCAACAACGCTGGCAACCACCCACACTGACCTGAGCATTCGCCGGAAACTCATGTCGCCACCCGCTCTCGCACGACAAGTAGATTTATAATTGCAATTGTATTAATCGATAACATTCAAACTCAATAGGCATATTTGGTCAGGATTTTTTTATAATAGACGCGGAATCGTGCAGCCCTGCTGCCGCGTGCTAAGTGCCGCCCGCTGAGGTAGATTGCGCGCCCTCCCCGCCCTGCCCGGGCCCGAGTCAGTCGAGCAACCATGGGACGCATTTTCGAAGTCAGAAAGCACGCGATGTTCGCGCGCTGGAACCGCATGGCGAAGCAGTTCAGCCGCATTGGCAAGGACATCACCATTGCGGTCAAGAAGGGCGGCCCAGACCCTGACACGAACCCAGCGCTGCGCCGCGCGATCCAGAACTCGCGCGCCGTCAACATGCCGAAGGACAAGGTGGAGTCGGCGATCAAGCGCGCGTCCGGGCGCGATGCCGCGAACTTCGAAGAGGTCATCTACGAGGGCTATGCGCCGCATGGCGTCGCCGTGCTGGTCGAATGCGCGACGGACAATCCGACGCGCACGGTGGCCGCCGTGCGCAATGCGTTCAACAAGAACGGCGGTAATTTCGCGACCTCCGGCAGCGTCGCCTTCCAGTTCCGGCGCATGGGCGTGTTCCGGTTGAGCCCCGAAGGGATCGACCAGGACGACCTCGAGCTCTACCTGATCGACCACGGCCTCGAGGAGTTCGGCGAGAGCACCGGCGAAAAGGGCGAACCGCAGCTCGTCGCCCGCTGCCTGTTCGAGGACTTCGGCGCGATGCAGAAGGCGCTCGAGGAGCGCGGCATCAACCCGATCTCGGCCGAGCACGAGTACATCTGCACCACCCCGACCGAGCTCGGCGAGCCGCAAGCCACCGAAGTGCTCGAGCTGATCGACAAGCTCGAGCAGGACGAGGACGTGCAGAAGGTCTACCACACGCTGGCGTAGCCACCATGGCCTGACCCGGAGCAGGAGCGAGACCACGCTGCCTGCGGGGTTGTTGAAATCAATCCTGGGTTGATCGGGGCAATCCGGAACTGTCGTTGGGGGAGATACGGTTCCTGCCGACTCTTTCGATCAGTGCGATGTGCTGGATTCGATCCCGCCGCAGCCCGGGTTCGGTCGCCAGGAAGTGTCACCGCGTTGCGGCAAGTTCCACCCGGGTGTCGGCGATGTCGGTCGTCACCTTGTCGAGGTCGCTGGCTGCCCCGTCCGTGCAGTGCACGGTCATGGAGCCCCGCCAGCAGGCTTTGCGTCGGCGGCTTGCACGCAAACCCGAAAACCTGAGACCTCTCACCCTGAGTTGCCCATGCGCTGAATGGCGATGTAGTACTCCGCGGGCTTTCCTTTTGCCAGCTTGACGGGCACGACGCGCCAATGCATGACGAAGGGTCTTTTCTTGCTGTCGTAGTTGATGGCGCGACCTTCGAAAACCTTGCCCTTTTCCATGCAACGACGCAGTGCATCGAGGGGGGCTCGTTCGGTCGCCGGCCCCTGCAGCAGCACCGGCGACTTTCCGATCACGCTCTTGGCGCTGTAGCCGGTCAGGGCAGTGAATGCCCGGTTGACGTAGACAATCGGCGATCCCTTGCCAGCACGGGTGATCATGATCGAGTCGAAGCTATGGTCGGCAATGGCCCTGAGAGAAGCGACCAAAGCATCGGCGGGCGTGGTTGCAGTACGTATCATCCATCGTCTCCTTGAATCGTAGATTTCGGGTAGTGGTTGCTGCCCAGACCTCTGGCGCGCAGCTTGTGGTTGATCCTGGCGAGTCGCATCGCAGCAGAGCTCTCTGGGCAGATGCTTCGCTCGGCCCGGCCTTGGATATGACGGCCCAAGGTCGCCCGCTATGGACCAGAGCTCAGGTGCTGTCCCCAATACTCGAGGATCAGTCCACGTGATGTAATTGACGCTCTCCAGTGAAGGCAGCTCAGCTGCGCGGACTCACACCGGCTGTATTCGAGAAGTACGCAATGAAGGATTCACAGGCAGGTTCCATGGACGGCACCCATCGCAACCCCTCGCGATCCTCACGCGGACCGATCGCCGTGGTCCTCGGCGCGAGCGGCTACATGGGTTCGAATCTGGCGCCGGCGTTGAGCGCCCACGGCTGGCATGTGCGTGCGGTCGCGCGCAGCGCCGCGGTGCTCGAAGCCCGCGAATGGCCGGGCGTCGAATGCTGGTCGGCGGACGTGCTGCAACCCGAGACGCTCGGTCCTGTGCTCGAAGGCGCGGATGTCGTCTACTACCTGGTGCACATGATGTGGAGCGGCGGCGACTTCGTGCCAGTCGAGCGCCGGGCGGCCGAAAACGCGCGGAAGGCGTGCGAGGCCGCGGGGGTGCGGCGCATCGTCTACCTGGGCGGCATCATGCCGAAGGAGAAACTCTCCCGGCACATGGAAGGCCGGGCCGTCGTCGGCGACACACTCCGCGAGGGTTCGATCCAGGTCATCGAACTGCAGGCGGCGATGATCGTCGGACCCGGCTCGGCGGCCTTCGAGGTCATCCGCGACCTCGTCAACCACCTGCCGGTCATGATCACGCCGAAATGGGTGCGGCGGCGCTCGACGCCGATCGCCCTCGAGAACGTGCTGACCTACATGATCGCTGCTGCGAACCTGCCGTTCGCAGGCAACCGGATTCTCGAAATCGCTGGGCCCGATGTTCTCACCTACCAGGAGATCATGGAGATCTACGGGGAGTTCGTCGGCAAGAAGCCGATCGTGATTCCCGTGCCCGTGCTCACGCCGAAGCTCTCCAGCTACTGGCTGTATTTCGTCACCTCCGTGCCACCGACCACGGCCATGTCGCTGGTCGAGGGACTCGCGCACGACTACATCGGCGAAGGCCGCGAGATGCGTGAGCTCGTGCCACAACGCTTGCTTACGTTCCGCGAGTCGGTGGCCGTGACGCTGCAGGCCGAGAAGAACCACGAGATGCCCGCACGCTGGGTCGAGGGGTCCATCGCCTGCCGCGACTGGAACCCGCGCTATTCGTTCTACGCGAAGAAATTCTGCGGCGAACACGAGACCCGCGCTTCCCGCGAGGCGCTGTTCAAGGTGCTGCAGCAGTTCGGCCATGATGGCGACTTCTTCTCGTATCGCCCCCTGTGGTGGCTGCGCCGCGCGTTCGACTGGCTGATCGGCGGCCCGAGCTTCCGGACCGGCCGCCGCGATCCCGACGCGCTGCGCATGGGGGACGTGGTGGACGGCTGGCGCGTGCTCGGCATGCAGCCCAACGAGCGGCTGACGCTGTCGATGCTGATGCGCGCACCCGGGTCGGGCCTGCAGGAATTCAACATCCGGGAGCGCGGCGACCGGCGCGTGGTGGAACTCTGTGCCTACTGGCACCCGGCCGGGCTATGGGGGCTCTTGTACTGGTACGCCCACCTGCCGCTGTACAGCCCGTTGGTGCAGAGTGCCGTGGCAGAAGTTGCACGCCGGGCAGAAGCGTTCGACGACGAGTGGACGACAACGGCGGAGCAAGTCGCCTAGGGCCGGCTCACACTTCGAGGAACGGTTCGGCCTCGAATTGGGGGCGGGCAGTGCTCAGGCCCGCAAGCGCGGATCCAGCCCGGTACCATTCAGGAGTGGCTCCAAGCCGTCTAGACTTCACGCCCCATGCAAACGATCGCCCGAGAACTGTTCTCCTACCGCAAGCACTGGGCGCAGCGTTTCGGCGTTGCCCCGTTCCTGCCCATGTCGCGGCAGGAAATGGACACACTCGGCTGGGATTCCTGCGACGTCATCCTGGTCACCGGCGATGCCTACGTCGACCACCCGAGCTTCGGCATGGCGATCGTCGGCCGCCTGCTCGAGGCACAGGGCTTCCGTGTCGGCATCATCGCGCAGCCCGACTGGCACTCGACCCGCGACTTCCTGAAGCTCGGCAAGCCGAACCTGTTCTTCGGCATCACCGGCGGCAACATGGATTCGATGGTGAACCGCTACACCTCGGATCGCCGCATCCGCACGGATGACGCCTACACCCCGCACGGTGCGGGCGGCGCGCGACCCGATCGCTGCGTGATCGTCTATTCGCAGCGTTGCCGCGAAGCCGCGAAGGACGTGCCGATCGTGATCGGCGGCATCGAGGCCTCGCTGCGCCGCATCGCGCACTTCGACTACTGGTCGGAGAAGGTGCGCCGTTCGGTCCTGCTCGATGCCAAGGCCGACCTGCTCGTCTACGGCAACGCCGAGCGGCAGATCATCGAGATCGCGCACCGGCTCGCGGCGGGCAAGCCGATCGAGTCGATCGACGACCTGCGCGGCACTGCGTTCGTGCGCAAGGGTCTGCCCGAGGGCTGGGCCGAGATCGACTCGACGACGCTCGACACGCCGGGGCCGCTGGCGCCGCCGGTCGATCCGTATGCGATGGAGCCGACACGCTCCTCACCTCTCCCGCTTGCGGGAGAGGTCGCACGCCGTGCGGGTGAGGGCTCGAGACCCTCACCCCAGCCCTCACCCGGCCTGACGGCCGACCTCTCCCAGCAAGCTGGGAGAGGTGAGGAACGAGTGCTGAAATTCCACCGTCGCGTGCCGAAGACGGTCGACCGTGAGCGCACCTACATCCGCATGCCGTCGTACGAAGCGGTGGCTGACGATCCCATTCTCTACGCGCACGCCTCGCGAATCCTGCACCTGGAGGCGAATCCCAGCAACGCGCGCGCCCTCGTGCAGCGCCACGGCGACACCGACGTGTGGCTCAACCCGCCGCCCATTCCGCTCACCACGAAAGAGATGGATGCGGTGTACGAGTTGCCGTACCAGCGCGTGCCGCACCCGGCTTACGGCGACGCGAAGATTCCCGCTTACGAGATGATCCGTTTCTCTATCTCGATCCAGCGCGGGTGTTTCGGCGGCTGCACCTTCTGTTCGATCACCGAGCACGAGGGCCGCATCATCCAGAACCGCTCCGAGGATTCGGTGATCCGCGAGATCGAGACGATCCGCGACACCGTGCCGGGCTTCACCGGCGTGATCTCGGACCTCGGCGGGCCGACGGCCAACATGTACCGCGTCGCATGCAAGTCGCGCGAGATCGAGGCGGCGTGCCGCAAACCTTCCTGCGTGTTCCCGGGCATCTGCCCCAACCTGAACACCGACCACTCGCCACTGATCAGGCTGTACCGACGCGCCCGCGAACTGAAGGGCGTGAAGAAAGTGCTGATCGCTTCGGGGGTGCGCTACGACCTGGCGATCGAATCACCCGAGTACGTGAAGGAACTGGCGCAACACCACGTGGGCGGCTACCTCAAGATCGCGCCGGAGGCGATCGGCGAAGGTCCGCTCTCGAAGATGATGAAGCCAGGCGTCGGTACGTACGACCGCTTCAAGGAACTCTTCGACAAGTACTCGAAGGAAGCGGGCAAGGAGCAGTACCTGATCCCGTACTTCATCGCGGCACACCCGGGCACGCGCGACGAAGACATGCTCGAGCTCGCGCTCTGGCTCAAGCGCAACGGCTTCCGTGCCGACCAGGTGCAGGCGTTCCTGCCCTCGCCGATGGCGACGGCCACGGCCATGTACCACTCGGGCAAGAATCCCCTGCACAAGGTGACGCGCACCTCGGAAGACGTCGTGATCCCGAAGGGCACGCGCCAGCGCCGGCTGCACAAGGCATTCCTGCGCTATCACGATCCGAACAACTGGCCGCTGCTGCGCGAGGCGCTGCGGCAGATGGGACGCTCGGACCTGATTGGCAACGGCAGGAACCAACTGGTGCCGACTTACCAGCCCATCGGCACGGGGCGTGCGCACGAAGGCCACCGCAGGCCCGCGGCGGCCGCAACGGGCGCGCCAGCGAAGCCGGCAGCCAGTACGAAGGCAGGGCGACCGTTCCGCACGCAGCACACGGGCCTGCCGCGCGTGCCGACCAGCGTCAAACGGCGGCCGTCCGGCCCGAAACGCAAACCCGGCAAGTGACCTGCCGGGCGCGCGCGGGGTGACCAGTGCGCAGGACCGTCACCCCGGCCTGCACGCTCAGCCTTTCTTGGCTTTCTTCTCGGCGCGCTTCTCTTCCTTGGTCTTCGCCGGCTTCTTCTTGGTTTCCTTCTTCCGGTCCATGCCCTTGCCCATGTCGTTCACTCCAGGGGTGATTGGTCAGTTCGATTCAACGCCAGCATGGGAACGATAGTCGCAGACGGGCCGGGAATCCATTGCGGCGCTGCCTCACTCGTAGCCGTGGCTCTTGAACAGGTCGGCCGCGGTCTGGAAATAGGCGATCCCGAGCGGCAGCAGGTCCGTCACGTCCTTGTCGCGAGTGAAGGTGTTTGCGACCGGG
>Ga0209262_10001320_pt1 | contig 10318 bp, 7 predicted proteins | sample Lowcelwee11metaG_FD_187171 | JGI IMG/M metagenome (GOLD analysis project Ga0209262, IMG submission 187171) | Freshwater pond sediment microbial communities from the University of Edinburgh, under environmental carbon perturbations - Low... | ecosystem: Environmental > Aquatic > Freshwater > Pond...
GGCGTCTATGCCTGCCCCACCTGCCTTAAGATTGCCGGTTACGAGCCCGGTGACCTGATGGATGGTATCCAGGTAGCGCAGAAAGACAGGTTCTTCGATTTCACCAAGGGAAGAATCATCACCCTTGACTATTGATTATCAGGAGCGGCCTGATATTACAATAAACAATCCCACACGCTCTTGAGGGTTTCGCCGGGCCTTTTACCTGCGGTCAACAACGAACGAACCGCTGTATGTCCCCTGCCCGCAGGTCAGATGGAGGAAATAAATGCCGGCTCCAAGCTCGTGTATATCCATTTCTGTCACACCCTCATCAAGCGTCTCCCTCATTAAAAGGCAGCCTCTGATGTCGAAGACAATGAGAGAGACTCCGGCACAATCATAGCCGGGCACTTCAATGTTGAGATAGTCACCTGCCGGGTTAGGCCAGAGCCTTAGTATTGTTGGCTGTGAAGCAATTACCTCGACCGGATTAAGGGTTCCCCATATCTTTTCCACAAACTGCGGATCATCAACGAAAGGGTTGCGGTTATTCTGGTATTTGTATACCTCGTTGTTCCTGTTTGTCTCTTTTGTGCTCACAGCGTCGGTGCGGTGCCAGGCGAGGAGCATGGTCAGCGCCCACGGCTTCGGCTGCGCACCTGTTGTCATGTCACTGCCGGGCCAGCCGGCATCTTCGCCGTAATATCTCGTCGCCATGTAAAAGTATGTCCGTGCAAAATCGCCCTTGTATTCATCTATCGGTTCGAAGACGATGCCGGTATATCCGGACCATGATGAGGGTCCTACCATGCTTCCGTTAGATGAGGTCCAGGTCGGGCTGGCGGTCTCGCCGAACGGATAGTTGCTCCTGCGGTTGTTGACATAGCCGTCAGTAGGATAAAGGTGAAAGAGATCGCTGTACATCGGTGAGGCATCATTGAACCAGCTCTTCGGGAATGAGTGTTCGCGGTTGAAGCAGTCAGCCTCGCTGTTGTAGTTGCCGCACTCCTGCCCGGTACCGTAAGTATAGACATACGCCGGAGTGCTTCCCGGCTTGTCAGAATACATGTCCCAGACTGTATTCCCGGGTTTGACATCTGTCGTCAGGAAGCAACTGTAAAGATTGTCATAGGGTATGACGGTATGATTGTCTATGATGTCATGCAGGGCCTGCTGAAGAGCCTTGCCTGTCAGTCCTGATGCAGAATTATAGTACCCTGCCGGTGGCTGGGCGACTGTGATGGTCAGGAGTGACCATGCTGTCAGGAACATGAAAGCTGCTCGCTTCATGACAAAGCCTATTTTTCAGCTACAAGGACGTTGTCAACCTCCCAGGTGGTGGTTTTGTCGGAGGCAGTACCGGTCGGGTCCGCTCCCGTATAAACCCAGGCAATATAAACCTGGCCCCCCTTATAGGGAGTAAGATCAATCTGTCCTGAAGAAACGAACTGGCTGTAGGTGCCCTGTGTCGAAGGGGGCAGGGTGAAGCTCTTCTCGGTCCATGTGCTGGTCCACGGAGTAGCCGATCCTGTGTAGTTTGTTGATACGTAAACTTTCAGTGTGGCTCCGTTGTCATAGCCGTCAGCGCTCTCGAAGAGGAGGTAAGGCTGTGTGGCTGTTGTAAGGTCAACCGCAGGAGCTATCATCCACGTTATCACTGAAGCAAGACCTGAGTTATATGCAGTTGCCTGGACCCATTTGCGTGACCCGACCTCATTTCCGTACCAGGTCTTTGTCCCTTCCTGAGAATAGGTCTTCCAGCCTGCAAGAGTGCTTACATCTGCATACCTGACCAGGGTGGTGAAGTCCTGAGAAAGATATATTGTTCCTGAGGCATTGCATCTTGCCCCCGTCATCTGGTTCTCGGTATCGTCACGCAGCAACAGCTGGGTGTCGTTGAAGACAGAGGCCACACCTTTGATGTAGCCGTTCCCGGCAGGCAGTGTGTTTGATGAAAAGGTGGCGTCAGAACGGGTGTAGACATCCATCTCGTCTGAACAGTCGGTCAGAATATCTGTGCCCGAGTAGGTCCCGGGGGCATCGAACTGCACACTCTCTATCATCACATACTCGGCCTGGTGTTCACCTGCAATAAGCTCACTGATAAAAACCTTAGCCGGGGTTATTGGCTGCGGAGTGAGATTGATAAGTTCTGTCTGGTCGGCGATGCTGATATCCCCGAACTGGAGCAATCCGTTATACATCGTGAATGAGACGCCGCGGCACAGGATCTTAACTTCAGAGTCACGCGAGAATGTGTTGGTGCCTGCCACTGTCAGACATATTCCTGCTGTTGAGTCCTGAAGATATGCGACGAAGGTGGGGAGGTTGCCAAGCTCGGGGGTGAGGGTGATGATACCCTGGATGTAGATATTGGTATCTATCGTCGTGACACCTTCATCATACATTTTTCGCAGCTGTTTGACAGTCATATAGTCAATTACCGGCTCAGGCGGAGGGACCGGATCCCTGTTGCATGAGATGACTGCCGCCAGGATTACCGTAACTATCAGAGGATATCTTATGATGGGCTTCATCTGGTCAGTATTTATTTTGCAGTTGTAACAATAATATTATCAACACGGTATGTCGTACTTTCAGTATCGCTCCCCGTATATTTGAAGGCGATCACTCCTGACTTTCCAGACATGACCGGCAGGTTGACATTGCCTGAGTTGATGAACGTGTGGTCAGGATCGCTCTTCTGCGCCAGTGTTGCAGTCAGCGGTGTCCAGGTGGCTGTGTTTATGTTGGTGCCGTTATAGTCTGTTGAGAAGAGCACCTGCATCGGGAGGTTCGTACCGGTATGTGCCCAGTAGGCCTTGGCAGTCTGAAAGGTCAGTATCTTCTGGGTGGAGAGTATCACCGGTCTGGTGATGAGCCATGTCACCATGCTCGCCAGGTCTGAGTTATAACCGGTTGCCTGTGCGTATGTGTTGCCGCTGAATACTTTTGCCAGCCACAGGCGTCCGCCTGCAGTGGCAAGGTTCTGCCAGCCGCTGATATAAACGGTGGCATTGTCACTGAAACTGCTGAAGTTCTCGGTGAGTGTCTCCACCGGAGTGCCAAGGGGCTGCGGCACGTATCCGCACCTCTCGCCTGTCATCTGCACCTCGGAGTAGTCCCTCACAATAAGTTGGTAGTCGCTGTTGAAGACAGTGACGATACCGACTATCGATCCCTTTCCCGGAGGGAGGGTCTCACCTGCGAACGAGGCATAGCCGCTGGTCCTGACGATTATGCTCTTGTCGGAGCAGTCGACCAGGCTTCTGTTTGCCGAGGCTGGAGGGTCAGCATCAGGTTCGGCCCATGTCCGGCCGATCTCGTTGTCATTGAATTCCACGTTCTCAAACCTCACCAGCCTGCCAAGCCACTGAGATGATTTGACCTGAGTGATGGTCGCCGTTGCAGGGTATGTCGGGTTTCCAATCGATAGCTTAAGTACCTGGCTGTCCATGTTGAATCCTGATACCCTTATGCTCCCTTCGTCATCATAGTATGGCACGCTTCCCATCTGGATGAAGTTGCCATAATCGCCAAGGTAGAGGTCTTTAACGTTTACTATCACCGAATCACCTATGTACAGCCCGCTGGTGGCGTCAAAGAGCATCCGAAGCCCCGTGGTGCCATCCTCGATAAATGCCTCCTTGTAGAGGTTGCCGTCTTTCTTGTCGCTGGCGGTGATGATACCTTTTAGCGACCAGTTTTGTGTTATCTGTACCGGGTAACGCTCCTGCCACGGTTTTGCAAGCTCGGCGGCATACAGCGCCTTAACCTGGTCGACGGTGACTATTTCACCGGCAACAAACTCTTTCTCCGGAGGAGGGGTCTCGTTGTTGTCGATGCATGAGGTGATAACCAGCATTGCTGCCATGGCTGCAATGCCCTTCAGTATTTTCGTATTCATCTTCATTATCTTGTCCTCCCTCATCTTAATACCTTATACTGAAATTAATGAAGTAGTTGAATCCATTGGAGTAGTAGATCTTTGGCTGGAAAAGCTCCGGATTCTCAGGGTCAAACCTGTACTGCTCGAATCCCCCTGTGACAAATGAGCGGTTGTTGAGCACGTTGCTGAGGTTGGCACTGACGTTTATGTAAATGTCATTTACCAGCCATGATTTACCGACAAAGATGTCAATGAGGAAGCCCGGATCTACCTGCTTCTGCTGTTCCCAGTAGGGATAGTAACCTGTCTCGTCCTTTGTGCGGGTGACGGGGTTGAAGTCGAGGAAAATCTGGTCGTAGTAGCTGCCTGTCACCCCTGCCCACCAGAAGCGTGATGAGTTGTATTCAATACCGGCAGCAAGTGCTGTCTGTGGTGTTCCGCTCTGACGGAAGTACTTTATCCACACCTCCTCGGTGCTCAGCTCTTCGCTGTTGTTGTCTTTCGTTATGGTGATAGCCGGATTGGTTACCCAGAGGTACTGTCCGAGTGAAGCCACTGCGTTCACTGACAGCTCGGCAGTGAGGCTGATCTCGGCTCCTGCCTCAATACCGTAGTTCTCCTTGTCAATGCCTGACATGGCATAGTTGACAAGGGTCCTCCATTCGTCATGATAGAAGCTTGTCACCTCCGTCTGATCATTGAAGCGTGTGTAGTAGGCGGTAAGCCTTCCCTTGACAACCGGTGAGCGGAGTATGTAACTTATGTCACCCGAGATGATCGTCTCCTGACCCAGTCCCGGTGTGGAACTGTTGCGTGTGCGCGGCGAGAGGAAGGCGTTTCGGAATAACGGGGGATTCTTTGTAAAGAGTGTATTAAGCACAATCATGTGGCGTCCCGTGATGCGGAAGTCGCCTCCTGCCTTGATACCCCAGGTGGGATAGGAGAGGTGTTCAGACTCGCCGTAGGAGTTGTCAGGGAACAGTCCTTTTTTCATCAGCCCTTCACGCCACATCTCGGTATACCTGGCGTGTGCGCTGAGGTATGCCGAATAGCGTTTGTTGCTGTAGCGTCCCGTGCCCCACAGTGTTGCGCCGCGCTGGATGGCATAATAGCTGTTGCCGAATGTTTCTCCGACGGTCACGGTATTATTGGGATTGTTGAGGTCACTCTGGAAGGCGTCCGGATCATTTGGGAAATCCCTTTCGGCAAACTGGTCTACATCAAGCCAGTAGTCGCCCCCCAGTAGGTCCTTGATGACGTTGAAGTTATGTCCTCGGAAGAGGTCGACCAGCAGCCCTCCCGTGAGATTGAATTTTTCTGATACCTCCCATGCGGTCCTCGTATTGAACTGGAACTGTGAGATATCATTGCGTCTGTCTTCGACGATATACTTTGACCTGTTTCCGGTGACTGTGTTGCCCGGAATGCCTCCCTCATCAGGAACTGAAAAGATGTTCTTGCCGTTGGCGTAATAGAAGTGATCCCAGTCTATCTGGCTCACTGACGGGTCTGTCTGCCAGGCCTCAGTGATACGGTCGACATCCGATTCGTCACTGTAATAGCTTGGCATCTTGCGGTAATAATCGGGTCTGGGGTCAAGCACATCATACCAGTTGAGGGCTGAGTACCCGCTCTTGCCGAACCAGTAACCTGCAGTAGTCTGTATGTCAAGCTTATCTGACGGTTTCCAGAAGTGTGCAAGGGTTATCAGCGGTTTATTGTTGCTCCTGACACGTGCACTGCGCACCTCACCATCCTGAAGACCCCAGTAGGGATTATAATAGACATCACCGGTAAGGTCATAAGCCTCCTGTGTTGAGCCTCCGCCGACACCCCTCTCATATATCGCGTCAAGGGCCGTGAGGTTAAGGCTGTGACGGCTGTTGATCTTCTTCTCAGCGGAGAGGAAGAAGGAGTTGGCATCATAGAAGGTCCCCTGCTCATAGCCTCTCTCGCTCCACCGTCTTGAGTAGCTTCCGGTAAATGCCCAGTTATTGTTCATCAGCCCGGTGGAGTATGTGAGCATTGCCCTGTTTCGGTATGTGCGGTTGGAGAGAGAATATACCGCCTTGACGCCGCTGCGGTACTCTGAAGCGCGGGTATTGATTCGTGTGGCGCCTCCCACCGGCTCGAAGAGGAAGCCAATGGGTTCCGGACCTGAGCTTACCATGGCGCTTCGCATGACGTCATTGAGTCCTCCCCAGTTCGAATAATAGGGAGAACCTGATTCGATGTCATTGACCACAAAGCCGTTCAGGCTAACATTCTGGTAGTTGGCGTCATAGCCCCTGACCCTGTACATCACCGGGCCGAAGGTATATGCTGATGTGCTGAGGAAGATGTCTGCAGAGGCGCTCAGGGCACCCTGTATTGCCTGGCTCTCGAAGCTGTCTTCCGAGACCCCCTCGCTCACGTTTACAGAGACGAAGTCGTTGATATAGTTTGTGAGCCGTGGCATGGCAATCGATCCGGCATCGGCAGTAGCACCTGCTGTTACGGTGACACTGATAATCACCTGTTCGTAGTCGGCCAGGTCTATGAAGAGCATCTGTTTTCCCTGATCGGTGTTCACAAGGAAGGAGCCGTCGGCACCTGATGATCCGAGTTCACGTCCCGTGGCGTCGGTGATGACGGCACCGGCAAGGGGTGATCCGCTGCTCCTGTCTGTGATGATACCGCTCACTTTCCCTTGCTGCGCAGCGACGGAGCCGCAGGTGATCATCCACGTTAATAATAAGTAGATCAGTTTGTTATATTTCATGATTGGCAATAAAGGTCAGCTATAAAGATATAATTAAAAGGAGAAAGGAGAAAGGGAAAGGGAAAGGAGAAAGGCAAAAGGAGAAAGGAGAAAGGCAAAAGTCAAAAGTTAAAAGTGCTACCTTTATACCGGATAAATAACCCGGTAATGCTCAGGATAATATTTGTATTGTTTCTCTCAGTCACATCTGCCTGTCTCTTTGCCCAGCAGAAGGTGAGGGCGGGGGTGATAGGTTTCTATAATCTCGAAAATCTCTTTGACACCATAGATACTCCTGATGTTCTGGATGAGGAATTTACTCCTGATGGACCCAACAAATGGACTGGCAGGAGATATCTTGAGAAGCTTGACAACATGGCCCTGGTAATTTCACGTATAGGTGAGGAGGATGGATGGCAGGGGGGGCCTGCCGTGCTTGGTGTAAGTGAGATTGAGAACCGCTCCGTGCTCGAGGACCTTGCGGCACACCCGTTGCTGAAAGAGTCAAACTACCAGATCGTTCATTATGACTCGCCTGACAGGAGAGGTGTCGACGTGGCGTTGATGTATCGTCCAAGGTATTTCAGGGTGACGGCATCAGCCAGTCCCATGCTCGACCTTACCGATGAAAATGGTGAGAGGGTTTATACCCGTGACCAGCTTGTGGTCTCAGGCAGGTTCGACGGTGAACCGATGCATTTCATAGTAGGTCACTGGCCGTCGCGAAGCGGCGGAGAGATGACAACTCGTCCGCGGCGCATTGCTGCAGCCCAGCTCTCCCGGAGACTGGTCGACAGCCTGCTTGCAATAAGTCCCGAGGCGAAGATTTTTGTCATGGGTGACCTCAATGATGATCCCACCGACGAGAGCGTCCGCAAGTATCTTCGTGCCGGGGGTGATCCGGACAGGCTGGAAGAGGGGGAGCTCTTCAACACCATGTATCCTCTCTTCAGGAAAGGTATAGGATCTCTCTACTACCGTGACGGGATAAATCTCTTCGACCAGATAATAATAACACAGGCACTACTGGGGAGTGACCGCACATCATACAGGTTCCTCCAGGCAAGGGTATTCAACGCACCTTTTCTCCTCCAGAAGGACGGTCAGTATAAGGGATATCCGCTCAGATCATTCGTTGGAACAGTGTGGCAGGGTGGTTACAGTGACCACTTTCCGGTTTACGTTGTCATAGGCAGGGACAGGTAGGTATTAGGCAGTAGGCAGCAGTGGAGGACGGCAAAGTGTGAAATCACTATTGAAGGATGCTGACCATGACAGGCCGGTGGTCTGAAAGTACATCGGCATAGTCGGGATAGCAGGGGCTGGCCTTGACTACCATAGTCGTGTCAACATACTGAGCCAGCTCATCGGTGACGAGGATATGGTCGAGGTGGCTGGGCCACGAGGGGTATGACCACCACAGTGGTGTTCCTTTCGCTATCGCCAGGTCAGAAAACAGGTAATCATCAGGGTCATTGACGAAGTTCAGGAACGGATTCTCACTTTCGTTGACTGACGCGATCTCGTCGTTGTAGTCGCCCAGCATCACAACCGCGTCGTCGCCTCTCTGGGAGTCAAGATACTCCTTGAGCTTCTGCGAGGCAGTGCGCCGGCTGTTCTCATTGTCTGTGCCGCCACAGCATTTGAGATGGAGGTTTATCAGGTAAAGGTCAGTGCCTGAAGGCTTGTGGCTTATCATTATCTCAAACGGTGGTCTTGGAAAGGCATAAAAGTCGTCTTTGAAGAGGAGCCTTGCCGATTCAAGTGAAACCTCTATCTCACTGTCCTTGAAGAGGTATGCAAGGTTCCAGTCATCGTTATCAATAGGGTAGAAGTAACCGGTCCATCCAGGCATCAGGTTTGCCATACGGATGAAGTCAGCCTCGGAGGCCACTTCCTGCAGTGCCACAGCATCGGCATCAATTGTCTTGAGCAATGCTGCCAGCGCAGTTACGCTTGAATATCCTGCCTTGGGAAAGCCTTCGACGTTGAATGTCACTATATCAAGAGATGATGATGTTCCGGGCACCACGCATGCTTCGAAGAGGGCGGTGTCATCGGGTGACGGAGGGTCAGGCGCCTTGCGGCATGAGCTGACGTTGATTATCAGTAAAATTGCTGTACCAAAAGCGAGACCCCTGTTCATTAGCTTGCATTACGACAGGGGCAAAGGTCGCATTTTTCGTTGCAATAGGCAATAGGCATTAGGCAGTAGGCAATAGGCTATACTATTAACTCTTCCGTCTTCTGTCTTCTGTCTTCTGTCATCCGTCTTCCGTCTTCGGTCTTCGGTCTCTTCATTGCTACCTATGCTTCCCTTTCAGAATTATCATAAACCTTATTATCTCTTTCACCAAATCAGACTATATTAGAAAGAATATCACTTCTCAGATATGTGTATACTAATAATCTGTATATGAATATTTTAAAGTCAGAACTTTTTGCTTACCGAACAATCTTTGAAAATGAGCTGAAGAACAATATCCTTGCATGGTGGGTAAGGTATAGTCCTGACCACCATAACGGAGGATTTTACGGCGCAGCTGATCTCGAAGGCATACCTGTTCTTACGGCTAACAAGTCATGCGTGCTTAATGCAAGGATACTGTGGACATTCTCTGCCGCGGCGATGAGATACGATGAAAGGGAATACAGGTTTATGGCTGACAGAGCCTGGCAGGTCATTCAGGAGAACTTCGCAGACAGAGAAGCTGGCGGTTACTTCATGGAGCTCAGACCTGACCACAGTGTTGCTTCTGACATAAAGCACACCTATGCGCAGGCGTTCGTCATTTACGCCATGTGCAAGTATTACGAATACAATCGCTCACCTGAAGTATTTGAAGTAATTAAACAATTCTTTATCCTTCTTGAGGCCAGGACAAAGGTTAGTACAAACCCCGGGTACATTGAGGCATGCACACGTGACTGGAAGCCTTGCATCGAAAACCGCATGGCAGACAATAACGAGCCCAGATCAATGAATACCCATCTTCATCTTCTCGAAGCCTATGCAGCTTTGTTCAGGGTGTGGCAGGATGAACTGGTCAGGGAGCGTTTGCGTGAACTTATATTACTTTTCACTGATAAGATCATAAGGCCTGACGGACACCTGGGGATCTTCTTTGATGAATCATTCAGGGAGACAGAGCCTTCGAAGGCAATATGCTCCTTCGGACATGATATAGAAGCATCGTGGCTTTTGTGGGAAGCAGCCGGGATTCTTGGCGACAGTCAGGTGGCAGAAAAGATGAGGCCACTTTCGCTGCTCATGGCTGATGCGGTTGAGAGGACGGGTCTTGACAGGGATGGAGGTCTCTTTCTTGAGTCAAGCCGTTTTGGCAGTCATGTGCGGACCAATAAACACTGGTGGCTACAGGCCGAGACAATGGTAGGCTTTATGAATGCCTTCATGCTTACGGGGAACGAAAAGTACTGGGACAATGTGAAGCAATCATGGGGTTTCATTGACAAACACGTCATCGATCATGAAAGGGGCGAATGGTTCACTAAAGTCAGCAGACTTGGCGTTCCCTATCTGGTTGAGCCGGCAGACGATCCCTCTCCCTATTATCGCAATGACTGGAAGATAGATCCATGGAAATGTCCATATCATAACGGCAGATCGATGATGGAGCTGATTGACAGGATCAACAGACTTGTGAAATAACTGATAAAAAGTAAAAGTTAAAAGTATGGTTAACAGG
>Ga0209262_10001321_pt1 | contig 10318 bp, 10 predicted proteins | sample Lowcelwee11metaG_FD_187171 | JGI IMG/M metagenome (GOLD analysis project Ga0209262, IMG submission 187171) | Freshwater pond sediment microbial communities from the University of Edinburgh, under environmental carbon perturbations - Low... | ecosystem: Environmental > Aquatic > Freshwater >...
AGAAGACGCGGTTGTAGCGCAGGCCTTCGCTGGCGATGCGGTCCATGGTCGGCGTCGGGATCACGCCGCCGAAGGTGCTCGGCACGCCGAAGCCGGCGTCGTCGGTGATGATCAGCAGCACGTTGGGCGCGCCCTTCGGCGGCACGACGCGCGGTGCCCACCATGGCTTGGACTGCAGGGCACCGTCCTTGATGATGCCGCCGAACTTCGGGTCGGGCGCCGGCAGTTGGGTGTTGGGGACCGTCGTCGTCGCGCTCGGCGAGCCCAATACACCCGTGACCTGCTGCGCCTTGACCGGCCCGACCACCGCGAGTGCCAGGGCAAGCACCCCGGCTGCTTTTAATACTGATCGATAAATCATCTTCGCCTCCAATTACGGAAATCAACTATCAACGAATATCAAATGCTGCTGGCGCAACGCCTGTGAAACCGGACTGCCTTTAAAAAACGAAATTCACACCCAGTGCCAGACCGCCCATGTCGAGAGCCTGAATCAGCTTGTCGCCATCGAAGGCCATGTAACGGTAATCAAGACGCACGTCGCCCCAGGAGTACGCATAGCCGACTCCCGCAGCTGCTTGCCAGGTGGTTACCGAACCGTCACCGCCGACATCGACATAAAAGGGAACGAACCAGTTGCTTTCCCCGAGTTTGATGCGCCCCTTGGCACCGACAATGCCGGTGGTCGCATTTCCGGAACTTCTGACACTACCCGAGCGCGGCAGGACGATCGAACCACCGTTCGGCCCGGTCACATCGACATTCAGGTTCCAGTCGAGGTTAGCCTTGAGGCTCAGATAGCGGACACCGGCGATCAGATCCACCGTGGCCGCCGGCGAGGAAACGACCGAATACCCGCCCACGATCGACCAAATAGTGGACTTCAGCGAAGTGTCGGAGCCGGTGTCCACTATCTGGACCGGACCGGAGCCCAAGTTGCTCGTGTTGGTCTTGCTGCTGCTGCTACCCAGATTCATATAGACGTAGTCGCCAGCCATCAACCATTTTCCGTAACGTGCTTCCCCGGCTAGCAGGCCCGTCATTTTCAAATGTGGCAGCCATTCATTTGGCGCCAAGGAAATCTCGCTCTCCAAATGGGAAGCGGCCACGGGTCCAAAGTCCAGGGTGGTTTTGATGGTCGGCAGCCACAGGTAAGGCATCAGCGAGAATTTCCATCCCCCGGATGATTCCTGGGCATTCGCCGCCATCGAAGCGACAAGCGCGATCGCGGCAACGGCGGCAATCCTCGAAATTGATCGCATCATCTGATTCATCTCCATTCTGCCGTTAAGCGAATTCTGGCTGACATGCGGAACATTCCCTCGCCACCAAAACCAAGTTTTGTGATCTTAGACAAAATTCCGGACAACCCATTAACAGTTCGCGACGAAATTGGAATTTTTTCATGTATGCAGAACCTGGATACCGGCTCTCCGCCGCCATTGCTGCTATATTCCGGACAAACATTTCTATACGGATCCCCCATGAAGCTGCAAACCTCCCTGATTATCGTGGCCTTTGCCGGCATCCTCGGCGCCTGCCAGAACACTCCGATGCTGGAGGGCGGAAAGCTGACACCGCAACAAATCTCCGAGCAGCGCAACAAAACCCTGACCATGGCGGACGCGGCACTGGCCAGGCTCTACGCTCACAATCCGGCGGTTCGCAAGGAAATCGAACAGGCGGCAGGTTACGGCGTCTTCGACATCACCGCTATCAATGCGGTGTTGCTGGTCGGCGCCAGGGGTCCGGGCGTGATCTTCGACAACAAGACGAAAAAGCCCACATACATGATTTCCATGCGCGCCGGTACCGGCCCCGGAGTCGGCTACCAGGAGCTCTATCAGATCTTCGTCTTCAAGTCGCAGGAGGCACTTGATCAGTTCAAGGTCGGCAACAAGGCAGGCGGCGACCTGATGGCATCGACCACCGTCGGAACCTCGGCAGTGCAGGTCTCAGCCAATCCGTACATCAACGTCTATCAGCTCAGTGAAAAGGGCTATGCCCTCCAGGCCAATTACGGGGGTGCGGTTTACATCGTCGATCCGGACCTGAACTGAGTCGACGCTGTTTGCACAGGCAAGCAGCGCTGCCGAAAAAAAGGCCCCGTTCCGGGGCCTTTATCATTTCCGTTGCCGGAATTTGCAATAAGGCGGTTACTGCTGTTTTTGCTTGCCCTTGATGTTGCCGACCGTTCCACCGACAACGCCACCGATCGCCGCACCGGTCCACCCGCTACCGCCGGCAATCGACGCGATACCGGCGCCCGCTGCAGCGCCAATTGCGGCGCCACTGACTGTTCCCTGTTGTTGCGCCGACATGTTCGTACACCCGAGCATCGCCAGTACGGCAAGCGTTGCCACCGCCAATTTTGTCTTTTTCATTTCTCGCCTCCGTTACTTGTTTGCCTTGAGTCCCGGCACGACCATTTCGAACCAGATCGTCTCGATCACCGGGCGCTGCAACTGATCAGGATGTGCGGCATACCATTTGTCCACGGTATCGAGAACGCTGCTCAAGGTCTGTCCCGTCATCCCTTTGGCGACCGCCGGCGAGAAGCTGCGCTCGGCCGGTACCGGCTTGTCGGCCTGATATGCCGTTTCAAGCTGGATGATATTCGACGCACCAACGAGATAAGCCTTCTTGACATCTTCAGTGGACTTCACCCAGTGCGTTCCATTGACCAGCGGAATTTCGCCAGCACCCGCAACACTGCAAGTCATCGCCAATGCCACAAAGGTGGCTGACGCAACACGTCCCAGCTTGTGGAACCCGGATCCAATAAATTTCATTTTCACCTCCAGGATTTTGAAAATCGCTACTGTCGAAAAATCAAATGTCGATTCGCGCATTCAGGGCGTTGGATTCGATGAAGGCACGTCGCGGTTCGACCAGTTCACCCATCAATGTGGTGAAAATCTCGTCCGCAGCGATGGCATCGTCGATCTGCACCCGCAGCAAGCGGCGAACCTTCGGATCCATGGTCGTCTCCCACAATTGCTCGGGATTCATTTCACCAAGACCCTTGTAGCGCTGCTTGGCGATGCCGCGTTCGACGTCGGCAAGCAACCACTTCATCGCGTCACCGAAATTATTGACGACCTGTTTCTTCTCGCCGCGTGCCATGAAGGCGCCGGGTCCGAAAAGATCGGCCAGCGTTTCCGCGGTACGGCGTAGTTGCAGATAGTCGCCTGAAAGCAGCAGGTCCTCGTCGATCAACCCGACCTTCAGGTTGCCGTGATGCATGCGCTCGACGCGCAAGGTCCAGCGTTCCTGGATGTCGTCGAATTTGGGGACGATGCGGATGCCGCCGGGCAGATGCCGTGTCAGCAGGTCGGCACTGCTCCGGGCGCCGGCTTCGGAGTCGAGGTCAAGTTTGAGGTTGTACTGAACCAGCGCCTTGAGTACCTCCGGATTGACCAGGTGCGAGACGCGTTCGATGACCGCTTCGGTCAACAGCCAGGAACGGGCCAGTTCTTCCAGTGCCGGCCCGACAACCGGTTCGCCGCCGGCACGCGGGGTCAAGCTGGCTTCTTCCATCGCCATGCGCAGCAGGAACTGGTGGTATTCCTGATCGTCCTTGAGGTAGCGCTCGGTCTTGCCGTGCTTGACCTTGTACAGCGGCGGCTGGGCAATATAGACGTAGCCGCGCTCGATCAGCTCCGGCATCTGGCGATAGAGCAGCGTCAGCAGCAGGGTACGGATGTGCGCACCATCGACATCGGCATCGGTCATGATGATGATGCGGTGGTAGCGCAGTTTCTCGATCTTGAATTCGTCCTTGCCGATGCCGGTACCGAGCGCCGTGATCAGGGTGACGATCTGCTCGCTGGAAATCAGCTTGTCGAAACGCGCTTTCTCGACATTGAGCACCTTGCCGCGCAATGGCAGGATCGCCTGGAACTTGCGGTCGCGGCCTTGCTTGGCAGAGCCGCCGGCGGAGTCGCCCTCGACGATGTACATTTCACACAGTGCCGGGTCTTTTTCCTGGCAATCCGCCAGCTTGCCAGGCAGGCCGATACCGTCCAGCACACCCTTGCGCCGCGTCAATTCGCGGGCCCGGCGTGCTGCTTCGCGGGCCCGCGAGGCTTCGACGATCTTGCCGGTGATGATCTTGGCGTCCACCGGACGTTCGAGCAGGAAATCGGTAAGTTTCTGGGCAACGACTTCTTCGACCGCCGGACGTGCTTCCGAGGAAACCAGTTTCATCTTGGTCTGCGACGCAAACTTGGGATCCGGCATCTTGACCGACAGCACGCAGGCCAGCCCTTCGCGCATGTCGTCACCGGAAATCTCGACCTTGGCCTTCTTGGCGATCTCGTTTTCGTCGATGTACTTGTTGATGACCCGGGTCATCGCGGCGCGCAGACCAGTCAGGTGCGTCCCGCCGTCGGATTGCGGAATGTTGTTGGTGAAGCAGAGAACCTGCTCCTGATACGAGTCGTTCCACTGCATCGCGACTTCGACACCGATGGTGACGCCGGTATCGCCGACCTTGGCCTCGCCGGCCGAGCAAAAAATATTGGGATGAAGGACCGTCTTGGTCCGGTTGATGTATTCGACAAAGCTGGTGACGCCACCGGCGAACGCGAAATCCTCTTCCTTGCCGCTACGCTGGTCGATCAGGCGGATCCGCACGCCGTTGTTGAGGAAAGACAGTTCGCGCAAGCGCTTGGCAAGAATCTCGTAGTGAAATTCGATGTGCTCGAAAATTTCATCGTCGGCCAGGAAATGAACTTCCGTACCGCGCTTTTCGGTATCGCCGAGAACCTTCAGTGGTGAAACTTCCACCCCATCGCGGACTTCGGTGATGCGGTCGACGGCGTGGCCACGGCAAAATTCCATAAAATTCTTCTTGCCGTCACGGCGGATCGTCAAACGCAGCCATTTTGACAGCGCATTGACGCAGGAAACGCCAACGCCGTGCAAGCCGCCGGAAACCTTGTAGGAATTCTGGTTGAACTTGCCGCCGGCGTGCAGTTCGGTCAGCGCGATCTCGGCAGCCGAACGGCGCGGCTCGTGCTTGTCGTCCATCTTGACACCGGTCGGGATGCCACGTCCATTATCGGTGACGCTGATCGAGTTGTCGGTATGGATGGTGACAACGATATCGTCACAATGCCCGGCCAGTGCTTCGTCGATCGAATTGTCGACGACCTCGAACACCAGGTGATGCAAACCGGTGCCGTCGGATGTATCGCCGATGTACATGCCCGGGCGCTTGCGCACCGCCTCCAGGCCTTCGAGAATCTGAATACTCGATTCACCGTAGGCCGGCGAGGCATCTTGCGGGCTGTTCATTGGCGTATTTTCTTCGTTCATTACTTGTGTTCCACGTGAAACTAGGTTTTGAATTGATCAATCAGATGCGCATTGGCATGACGACGTACTTGAAACGGTCATTGCCGGGTACGGTAATCAGCGCGCTGGAATTGGCATCGTTGAAGCTCCACTGGATATCCTCGCTGTGTACGTTGTTCAGCACATCGAGCAGATAACCGACGTTGAAGCCGACATCGATGGCATCGCCGCTGTATTCGACCTCGATTTCTTCCTGTGCTTCTTCCTGCTCGGCATTGGCGGCCATCAATTTCAGGCTATTGTCGCCGAGAACTACGCGCACGCCGCGGAATTTTTCGTTGGTCAGAATCGCGGCACGGTTCATCGCCTGCATCAGGGTCAGCCGGCCGATGGTCACATGGTTCTTCAAGCTGGGCGGCACAACCCGTTCGTAATCGGGGAATTTACCGTCTATCAGCTTCGAAACCAGAACGACCGAACCGAACGAAAAGCGGACCTGGTTCTGGGCCAGCGTGATGTTCAGCGCGTCATCGCTGTCGACCAGCAAGCGATTGAGTTCGAGCACCGTTTTGCGCGGCAGGATCATTTCCTGACGCGGCAGGTCACCATCGATCTCGACACTGGCAAAGGCAAGCCGGTGACCGTCGGTGGCCACCGCACGCAACTCCTTGCCCTCGACCAGCAACAACAGGCCATTGAGGTAATAGCGTACGTCCTGGGCCGCCATGCTGTATTGCGTTTTGCTTATAAGCTGGCGGAAAGCCTTTTGTGAAATCGAAAATTGCCGGGTCTCGCCGTCACTGATGGTCATGCGCGGAAAATCATCGGCCGGCAGGGTCTGCAGGCTGAAACGGCTCTTTCCCGCCTTGACCTGAAGACGCTTGTCCTCGAGAACCAGACTGACTTCCGTGCTGTCCGGCAAGGAGCGCAGGATATCCTGCAATTTGCGCGCGCCAACGGTGACCGCTCCGTCACCATCGCCACCGGCGCCATCCGTGGCTGTCGTGATCTGGATTTCGATGTCCGTCGCCAGCAGGGTCAGACGATCCCCCTTCTTTTCCAGCAGTACGTTGGAAAGAATCGGTAGCGTGTGACGACGTTCGACGATCCCCGAGACTGACTGCAAGGGGGCAAGAAGTGTGTCTCTTTGGCTTTTGATAAGTACCATAAATTAAATTCCTTTAATGACTATATCCGGAACAATTCTGTGGATAACAATAAAATTCATTTTAATTTCATGTAGTTGATGTTGCTTTTACGCTCTGAATAAAGCACTTGATTGCCTGTGGATGGATTCCGGACAATTTTCCCACAAAGCGGATATTCACGAATGACTCACAATCGACAGACAGCTTGCGCACAGCTTTATGTACAGCCTTCATCCCTTCAATACCTGAAGCAATACATGCAGGTCGTGATTGAGTTCACTTTCCTTCAGGCGCAATGAATCGATGGTTTTTACCGCGTGAATGACCGTCGTGTGATCGCGTCCGCCAAAGGCATCACCAATTTCCGGAAAACTGTGCGAGGTGACTTCGCGACATAGCCACATCGCCAACTGGCGCGGACGGGCGATGGCACGCGTGCGCTTTTTCGAGAACAGGTCGGCAACCTTCATCTTGTAATAGTCGGCGACCGTTTTCTGGATATTGTCGATCCCCACATTGCGGACCGATCCGATGAGATCCTTCAGCGCTTCCTTTGCCAGGTCCAGCGCAATGACCCGGCCATGGAAGGATGAGTAGGCAAGTACCTTCTTGAGCGCCCCCTCCAGTTCCCGGACATTCGATCGCAAATGCTTGGCGATGAAAAACGCCACCTCGTCATCGAGTTGCAGGCCTTCGACCTGGGCCTTCTTTTTCAGGATGGCGACCCGCATTTCAAGTTCGGGCGGTTCGATCTGGACCGTCAATCCCCAGTCGAAACGGGTGACCAGCCGGTCGTCGAGGCCATTGATGTCCTTGGGATAGGTGTCGCAGGTGATGATGATCTGCTTGCGTGCCTCGATCAGCGCATTAAACAGGAAAAAGAATTCTTCCTGGGAGCGGTTCTTGCCGTTGAAAAACTGGACATCGTCGAGCAGAAGAACATCCAGCGAACGATAGGTGCGTTTGAAGGTATCGAACGATTTCTGCTGGTAGGCGCGCACGACGTCCGAGTAGTAATCCTCGGCATGGACGTAACGCACCACTTTCTCGGGTGTTTCACCGAGGATGGTATTGCCGATCGCATGGATCAGGTGGGTCTTCCCGAGTCCGGCACCACCATAGATGAACAACGGGTTGTAGGCGCCCCCCGGATTGTTGGCGACCTGGACCGCGGCGGCGCGGGCGAGGTCGTTAGCCTTGCCGACGACGAGATTGTCGAAGGTGAAGGATTCGAACAATCGCGATTTTTCGTAGGGGCTGTTCCTGGCTTGGGGTTTCACCGGTGCCGGCGCGCTACTCCGGTCATCGGCAGCAAAAATTGGCGCAACGCCGGTGGAACGTTTGTTTCCACCCTTTCCGCCGTCGATCACCAAGGCGATGCTGACCGGTGCCGAGAAGAAGGTACGACCGTAGTCCTCGATGCGTGCGAGATAGCGGTCGCGCACCCATTTCATGATGAAGCCGTTGGGCGCGATCAGCCGCAACCCTTCCAGCGGATGACTTTCCCCCTCCAGCCTGAGCGGTTTGATCCAAGTGTTGAACTGCTGGACTGGCAGTTCCTGTTCAAAACGCTTTATGCATGAGTCCCAAAAACCGGCCATCGCCAACAATGCCCCTCCCCGCGCAGTCGACAATAAACGCTGGCGGTTATATTAACTGATTGATTCTATGGATTATATTAATTGACGAACGACAGCGCTCAGCTTGCGTCCGAGAGGCTGATTCTACCCTTGCGGAGGAAAGTTATCCACAGCATTCGCAAATAAATGATCTTGACAGAACACTATGAAACACGGTGTAATTGCGTGTTTTTCTTAGCACATCAAGGGATTACCACATGAAACGCACGTATCAACCGTCGGTCGTGCGCCGCAAGCGCACCCATGGCTTCCTGGTCCGTATGCGTACCAAGGGTGGCCGCGCAGTCATTGCTGCTCGCCGCGCCAAGGGTCGCAAGCGTCTGGGCGTTTAACCCGGACGTTCGGCGGGGTGGAACAAACCTTCGCCAGACGCTATCGCCTTACAAAAACGGATGAGTTCTCATCCGTTTTTGGTTTCAGGAGAGCGATTCGGGGCAAACTGCTGATGCTGCATTACCAGCCACGTCCGGATGGGCTGAATGACGCCAGACTTGGTGTGGTGGTCGGGAAAAAACTGCTCAAAAGAGCAGTCGACCGCAACCGGGTCAAGCGTATCGTTCGCGAGCAGTTTCGCCGTGAGCGGCCGCAGCTTCCGCCTTGCGACCTGATCGTCCGGCTCGCTGTAAAACCGGCGCCATTGGATGGAAAACTGGTAGCCGGCGATTTTCTTGCCTTGCTGGAAAAACTGCGGCGAACCTGTGCGCAGAAGGAAGAACGATGAAATACCTGCTGGTGAGCCTGCTTCGTGCATACCAGTACGCAATCAGCCCGTTTCTGGGGCGAAGTTGCCGTTATTATCCGAGCTGTTCGGAATATGCGGTGGAAGCGGTAGAGAAACACGGTGCCCTCAAGGGTGGCTGGCTGGGCGTCAAGCGCGTCTGCCGCTGTCATCCGTGGCATCCCGGCGGGTACGATCCGGTACCCTGATTTGAGAATGCTTGATTACGTAGGCTGTTCATGGACACTCGTCGCCTGATTCTGGTTTTGATCTTCACCTTCTCCAGCTTCATGCTGTGGGAAAGCTGGCAGAAGTACAACCAGCCCAAGCCGCCGGCCGCAGCGGGCGCGGCCGTACCGGCGGGCAGTTCCGTTCCGCAGCCGACGGCCGCGCTGCAGGCCGCGCCGGCACCCGGAACACCTGCCGCCGCGCCGGTTCCGGCGGCAGGCGCGGGCGAAACCTTCACAGTGCAGACCGATCTGGTGAAGGCCACCATTTCCGCAGCGGGCGGCGACATCGTCGAGCTCGACCTGCTGAAATACAAGGAACACGACAATAACGAAAAGACGCTCGCGCTGTTCGATCCAAAGCACCGTTACATGATGCAGAGCGGCCTGATCGGCGACGGATTGCCGACGCATCGGACCACTTTCCGGCGCGCCGATGGTCCGACGAAACTGGCCGATGGCGCCGAGGAATTGAAAGTTCGCCTCGAAGCGACGGCAGCGGACGGTACGCCGGTCGCCAAGATCCTGACCTTCAAGCGCGGTTCCTATCTGGTCGACGTGGCGTGGGAAATCGCGAATCAGGGCACCAAGCCGCTCGCCGCGCATGCCTACTACCAGTTGCAGCGCGATGGCGTGGCGCCGGAAGGCGAAACGGCGATGGTGTCGACCTTCACCGGGCCGGCGGTGTATACCGATGGCGAAAAATACCAGAAGATCAGTTTCGACGATGTCGGCGCCGGCAAGGCCAAGTTCGCCAAGACGGCGGACAATGGCTGGCTGGCCATGGTCCAGCACTATTTCGTTTCCGCCCTGGTGCCGAAGGACAAGGTCCAGCGCGAGTACTACATGCGCAAGGCCGAGGGTATCGATGCCTTCCAGGCCGGCGTGATCGTTCCGGTGGCGGAGATTGCGCCGGGCGCCAAGGGTGAAACCTCGATCAGTCTCTATGCCGGTCCGCAGGAGCAGGCCGCGTTGAAACAGGTCGCGCCGGGCCTCGATCTGGTGGTCGATTATGGCTGGCTGACCGTCGTCGCCGCGCCGATCTTCTGGGCGCTGCAGGCAATTTATGGCGTGGTCGGCAACTGGGGCTGGGCGATCGTCGTGCTGACCATCATCATCAAGGCCATCTTTTTCCCGCTGTCCGCCGCGTCCTACAAGTCGATGGCTAAGATGCGCGTGCTGACGCCGCGCCTGACGCAATTGAAGGAGCGTTTTGGCGACGACAAGCAGCGCCTGAACCAGGAAATGATGAAGATGTACCAGACTGAGAAGGTCAATCCGCTC
>Ga0209262_10001322_pt1 | contig 10310 bp, 5 predicted proteins | sample Lowcelwee11metaG_FD_187171 | JGI IMG/M metagenome (GOLD analysis project Ga0209262, IMG submission 187171) | Freshwater pond sediment microbial communities from the University of Edinburgh, under environmental carbon perturbations - Low... | ecosystem: Environmental > Aquatic > Freshwater > Pond...
AAGTTTCGTAACTTCCATCGCCGCCTCAACGACGCCCGCATCAACCGTCGGGGCGACCGTGACCGCGACGCGCCACCGCCCGCCCAGCTCCCCGTCGCGCTGCGCCCCTTCGCCTATCACGGCCGCTACCTCGGCGCCTTCCCCAACGTCGAGGCCTTCGCCCACGCTTGCATCGACCCCCTGCGCCCCGAGACCTGGGCCGCACACGTCGACCTCACCCAGGTCGGCATCGACCTCCACCTCAGCGGCCGATACTGGACCGTCGACGATGAAGGGGTCACCCACGCCTTCGCCCTCGAGCAGCCGCAGGACACCACGAGCGCGAGCGCCTTGGCGGGGCCCTGGCGGTCGCGCCGCGAGCCGCCCCCGCCCCGCCACGAGCCGGCGCGGGCGCGAGCGCTGCTGCACGCCACGGGCCTCGACGAGCTCGCACTCGCCGCGCGCATGGAGCACTACGTCGCCCGCTACGTCACGCTCGCCGATCACGCCTGGCATCACCTGCGCGCGGCGGGCATGCCGGGCTGGTTGCTCGGCCACGCCGACCTCGCGGCCATGGTCGAGGACTGGTGCGTCTCGGGCATGTTGACGACGCTGCCGGACCCCGAGGGCGGCGTGCACGTGTTCGCCCTCCGCGACCCGCTGGTCAGCGAGGTCTAGCCCCCGGGTGCTCGGATTCAGGCTGGCCCTCGGGGCATGTCCGAACGGACATACCCGCGAGGGCCCCGGCTTCAGCCGCGGCTGGCGACGCGGGCGAGCACGAGGGTCAGGCCGATGAAGATCAGGGTCGAGGCGGCGTCGCCCAGCTCGAGGCCCTGATCGCCGACGTTGATCGCCTGTTGGATGCCGGGGGCGAGGGCGAGCAGGGCCAGGCCGATGCCCGCGATCGCGCCGCCGGCGATCAGGCCGCTCGACATCAGCACGCCGGGGCTGGACTCGGCCTCGAGCTCGCTCTCGGCGGTCAGACCGCGGGCCACGCGGGCGCGGGTCCGGGCGCGGTCGGTGAAGTGGCGGACCAGGCCGCCGACGAAGATCGGCGCCGACGCGGAGATCGGCAGGTACACGCCGACCGCGAAGGGCAGCGCGCTGACGCCCGCGAGCTCGAGGGTCGCCGCGATCATCACGCCGAGCAGCACCAGCACCCAGGGCAGCTGCTGGGTCAGGATGCCGTCGGTGATCAGCGCCATCAGGCTCGCCTTGGGCGCGTTGTACTTGACCACCGGAGTGCCGTCGTCGCGCTGCTTGACGCGGCCGTTGATGCCGGGGTCGACCAGGTACTTGATCTTGCCGGCCTCGTCGACCAGGTACTTGCCGGCCGGGATGCCCTCGGTCGGCTTGGGCAGCTGCAGCACGCGGTAGCTCGCCGGGTCCGCGAGCGACTCGGGGCCGGCGATCGGCTCGGCCGGGCCGAGGGCGACCGCCGCCGGGGCCTGGCGACCGATCGCCTCGTCGCGGGCGGTGTAGACGGTGCTGGCGCTGTTGAGCAGCAGCAGCGTGAAGCCGATCACCAGCGCCGAGGTGACGCTGCCGACCAGCATGGCGATCTGCTGGCGGCGCGGGGTGGCGCCGACGAGCTGGCCGGTCTTGAGCGACTGGGCCGTGGCCCCGCCGACGCTGGCGGCGACGCAGACGACGCCGGCGATGGTCAGGGCGCCGAGGCGGTGCTCGGGGCCGACGAAGCCGACCGCGAGGAAGATCAGGCAGGTCATCAACAGGGTCGCGACCGTCATGCCGGAGATCGGGTTCGAGCTCGAGCCGATCTCGCCGGTCAGACGCCCGGAGACGGTGACGAACAGGAACGCGAACAGGGTCATCAGCACGGCGCCGAGGATCCCGACCGAGAAGTAGGGCGAGAGGGTGATCGCCACGACCACCGCGAGCGCGCCGAGCAGCACGATCTTGACCGGCAGCTCGCGCTCGGTGCGGAGCGCCACGACCTTGCTGGCCCCGGCGCCGATGGCCGTCAGGCCCGCGCGCAGCGAGCTGACGATCGTCGGCATCGAGCGCGCCATGCTGATGATGCCGCCGGCCGCCACGGCGCCGGCGCCGATGTAGAGGACGTAGGCGTGCTGGATCTCGTCGATGGTCATCGTCGAGATCGACTTGGTGCCGGGATAAATGATGAGGTCGCTCGCGCCGCCGCCGAAGAACGAGATCATCGGGATCAGCACCAGGTACGAGAGCACGCCGCCCGCGAGCATGATCCCGCCGACGCGCAGACCGACGATGAAGCCGACCCCGAGCAGCTCGGGGGAGATCTCGGCGGCCACGGAGGCGCCAGGGAAGCCGGCGCCGAAGACCTTGCTCGGGACCTCGCGCCACAGGTGCGCGCCGGCCATCGCCAGCTTGTAGAACAGACCGAGGAAGAAGCCGCCGAACACGGTGCGCGCGCTCGAGCCGCCGCGCTCGCCGACCTTGAGCACCTCGGCGCAGGCGGTGCCCTCGGGGAACACCAGCTCCTTGTCGGCCATCATCGGCCGTCGCATCGGCGAAAACAGGAGGATGCCGAGGATGCTGCCGAGGATGCCGACGATCATCACGCGGCCGATGTCCATGTCGTAGCCGAGGATCATCAGGGCGGGCATGGTGACGCCGACGCCGAAGGCGATCGACTCGCCGGCCGAGCCGGCGGTCTGCACGGTGTTGTTCTCGAGGATGGTCGCGCGCCGGCTGCCGAGCGCGCGGCTGACCGCGCGCAGCACGGTGATCGAGAGCACCGCGACCGGGATCGAGGCCGACACCGTCAGGCCGACCTTGAGCGTCAGGTAGATCGACGAGGCGCCGAAGATGACGCCCAGGATCACGCCCAGCAGCAGCGGACCGCGGGTCAGCTCGGGCGGGTCACGATCGGGCGGGACGGGGATCGGGAGCTCGTCGGACACGCCCGCGAGGGTAGCGGAAAGGCCCGCCCGCGCGCGAGCTCTCAGGCCGCCGGCTTCTTGCGCCCCCGAAGGTCACGCACCAGCACGACCAGCACCGTCAGGGCCGTCAGCGGCAAGACGACCCACTTCATCGCCAGGCCGTAGGTGGCGAGGCTGTCGTGAGCCTGGGCCGCGAGCACCAGATACACGGTGTAGGCGATGTAATAAACGACGAAGATGCCGCCCTCCCAGCGAGACACCACCCCGCCGGTGATGAACAGCGGCAGACAGGCGAGGGCGACGGCGGTCATCACCGGGATGTCGAAGCTCAGGGCCGCCGGGGCGACCGCGATGCCCTTGGGGGCGATCACCGCGCTGAAGCCGAGCACGCACAGGATGTTGAAGATGTTGCTGCCGACGACGTTGCCGACGGCGATGTCGCGCTGGCCGCGAAAGGCCGCGAGCACCGAGGTCGCGAGCTCGGGCAGCGAGGTGCCGGCGGCGACAATGGTGAGGCTGATGACGAGCTCACTGATGCCGAGGCTGTGGGCGACGGAGACGGCCCCCTCGACCAGCCAGCGCGAGCCGAACACCAGCGCCGCCAAGCCGGCGGCGATCATCGCCAGCTGGACCGGGATGCGTTCCGTGAGGCTGCGCTGCGGCACCTTGGCGGACTCGTGCGCGGCGACGACAGCGGCGGTGGCGGCGGCCACCTCCGCGGCCTGGCGCCGTGACATCAGGATCAGCATGACGGTGTAGGTGATGATGCCGCTGGCGAGCAGCGCCCCATCGAGGCGGCTGATGTCGCCGTCGAGGGCGAGCAGCCAGCACAGGCCGCAGACGGCGAGCATGATCGGCACGTCGATGCGCACGAGCTGGACGTTCACCGTCAGCGGGGCGACCACCGCCGCCAGGCCGAGGATGAACAGGACGTTGAAGATGTTGCTGCCGACGACGTTGCCCACGGCCAGGTCGGACTGACCGGCCAGCGCTCCGGTCGTCGACACCGCGAGCTCGGGCGCCGAGGTCCCGAAGGCAACAATCGTCAGGCCGATCACCAGCGGTGAGATGCCGAGGCGCGAGGCGATCCGCGAGGCGCCGGCGACCAGCAGGTCGGCGCCGATGATCAGGAGCACCAGGCCGATGCAGAAGAAGATCAGGACCGTCGCCGACATGCTGGCCAGATTGTACGCCGCGCGGCGGTCAGCGCGGTGTGCGCGCCTGCGCGCCGGGGCTCCTACTCGCCCTTCTTGCCCTTCTTGCCCTTCTTGTCGGCGTCCACTTCAGCGCCCTCGCCCTCGCCCTCGCCCTCGGCGAACTTGCTGGCGACGAGGCTCTCGTCCTTCTCGATCTCGGTGAAGGCGGCCTCGGCCTCGTCGAGCGCGGCGCGGATCGTCTTCAGGGTCTCGGGGAAGGCGGCCTCCTTGCTGAGCTCGGGCCCGAGCGCGCCGACCAGCTCCTCGAGCGGGCGGAAGGCCTTGTTCAGGATCGCCTGGGTGTTACCGCCCTTGATGCCCTTCTCCGAGAGCTTGTCGAGCGCCTTCTGGAGGTCCTTGCCGCGCTTGTCGAGGTCCTTGCCGGCCTTCTCGAAGGCCTTGGCCGGGTCCTTGGCGGTCGCCCACTTGCCGGTCTCCTTCTCGATGTCGTCGAGCAGCTTGCGGGTGTCGGCCGTGAGCGCGCGGTACTCCTTCAAGCGGGCCTTGATGTACTCGCGGTCGCCCTTCTCGAAGCTCTTCGCGTTCTCGGCGGCGATCTTGGCGTCGGCCTCCTCCTTGCTGACGAAGCCGGCCTCCTTGCGCCGCTTGGCCAGCTCCTCCTCGGAGACGACGGGCGCTGTCTTGACCTCGGAGAGGTTCTTGGAGGCCGGGCCGATCTGCTCGGCGATCGACTTGCGCTCGCCACCATCACATCCAGCGACAGGTCCGAGGAACAGGCTCAGGGCGATGACGGCGAGTGTGGTTCTCATGGGCAACTTCTCCAGCCCGGCACTATACGGGCGGCCGCGATCGCGTGTCAAATTCGCCCGAGTCCGGCGGGGCCTGCAGAGGGGCTCTGGTGGGCATTTTGGGCCGTATGGAGGGTGAACGCGGTTTTGCGACTGCATCGATTTTTTGCCGTCGATTGCCGCCGTCGATTGCCGCCGTCGAGCCGCCGTCATTCGAGCAGGGCTTGCAGCTGGTCGAGGGCGTGGGTCCAGAACTGCTTCATCTGGGCGACCTCGGCGGCGCTGGCGAGCTGGCGATGCATGACGTTGACCTGGCTGCGGCGCTCACCCTTGGACCAGAAGTAGATCTCGACGCTGGTGTGGTCGGACCAGTCGAGGCGCAGCGAGCGGTTCTCGTTGGCGCGCTGGATCTTGAAGCGGGCGCCGAGCAGCCACTTGCTCGGGCCGCGGCCTCGCCATGCGCGGTAGAGGTCGTCGACGGCGACCGACAGCGTGCGGCTGGTGTTGGCCGCGAGGTCGCGGCGGGCTGGTTCGCGGAGACCGCGGCGCTGGGCGTGCGCCTGGGCGATCCGCTGTCGCCACCAGCGCGGACATTCGTGGGCCTCGGCGAGGTGGCGCACCGTGGCGGTGTGGCCGGCCGCGACGACGTCGAAGCGGTCGAGCAGGCGAAACCACTGCGCCCAGCTGCGGCCGGTCGCCGCCCGGATCACCGCGTCGGGCTCGAGGCCGGCGGTGCCGATCGCTGCGACCGTCGAGGCCGACTTGCGCGCCGTCGAGCCGGACGTGGCGGGCTTCGGCGCGGTCGGCTTGCGAGCCGCGGGCGCGCGGGCGAGCTTCGGCGCCGCGGTGCTGGGCCTGGCTTTTCGGACAGGTGGGAGGACGGCCCCGGCCTTTCGCCGGGTTGGCTTTGCGCTTCGTGCGGTGCTTGAGGTCGACATGACGAGGGCGCGTTATCGCACGGATCGCGCCCGGAGGAAAGCCCGGGGGCGGCGTTCGGCCCGTGCTCGCGGGCTCCGGGGCTCAACCCTCGCACTCGCGCGCGACCTCGTCGAAGTCCTCGGGGTGGCTGCGCAGCGCCTCGCAGGCCTTTTGAAAGAACGCGGCGAGGGTGGTCGGATAGACCTTGGCGCGGCTGTCGGCGCCGGCGGTGACCACGAGGCTGCCGTCGGGGGAGAAGTCCGCGAAGCTGACGGCGGCGGAGTGGCCGTGCAGGGTGGCGATCAGCTCGTAGCCGGGGCTGCCGACGTCCCACAGCTTGGCGGTGTTGTCGGAGGAGGCGGTGACGATGCGCGGCGAGCTGCCGGCGAAGCTGGCGTGCAGGACCGCGGCGGAGTGGCCCTGCAGGGTGGCGAGGACGTGGGTGCGGTTGCCCTCGTCGGTGATCGCGTGCACCCAGGCGTCGCGGGCGGTGGCGACGACGAGGCGGCTGCCGTCGGCGGAGAAGGCGACGCTGTGCACGGCGCCGGAGCCGGTGTCGAGGGTGTCGAGGTCGCTGCCGTAGCGGGTCGACCACAGCTTGGTGGTGTTGTCGGTCGAGATCGTGGCGACGAGGCTGCCGTCGGGCGAGAAGGTCGCGCCGGTGATCGGGCCGGAGTGGCCGATCAGTTCGCCGATGACGGTGCACTGGCCGGCGGTCAGCACGGCGCGGTTGGTCTCGCGGCTGGCGGTCAGCGCGAACACGCCGCCGGGCGCGAGCGCGGCCATGTCGACGGCGCCGCGCATGCCCTGACACTGCCCCGGTAGCTCGACCCCGTTGCGCACGTTCCACTGGCGCAGCGTGTCGTCGGCGCCGGCGGTGATCAGGCGCGAACTGTCGCGCGAGAAGGTCGCCGCGAGCACGGCGCCCGCGTGGCTGACGGTCGCCAGCTGCTCGCCGCTCTGGCTGTCCCACAGGCGCAGGGTCGGGTCGTCCTGCGCGAGCGTCAGCATCCGCCCCGAGCCGTCGCCGGCGAACACCGCGGCGAAGACCGGGCCGGTGTGGCCCTCGAGCACGCGCACCAGCCGATAGTTGGTGCTGTCCCACAGGCGCGCCGTCTTGTCGTCGCTGACGGTGACGATGCGCGAGCCCTCGGGCGAGAAGCGGGCCAGGCGGACCGGCGCGGCGTGCCCCTTGAGCGTCGGGATCGCGTTGCTGAGCGAGGCGTCCCACAGCCGCGCCGTGTTGTCCTCGCCGACCGTCAACACCCGGGCCCCGTCGGGCGAGAAGCGGCCTGCCTCCACCCGCCCGGTGTGGCCCTCGAGCGTGGCCACCACGTTGCCGCTGGTGCTGTTCCACAGGCGCGCGGTGGTGTCGTCGCTGGCGGTGAGCACCCGCGAACCATCGGGCGAGAACCTGGCCGTTCGGACATGGTCGGTGTGGCCCGCGAGCTCGACCACCAGCGCGCCCCCGCTGTGCCACACCCGCGCCGTGTGGTCGTCGCTCGCGGTGACGAGGCGGCGGCCGTCGGCGGCGAAGCTGAGGTCCTTCACCGCGCCGGTGTGGCCGGTCAGGGCGGCGAGCTGCTTGCCGCCCTGGGCGCCCCAGAGGATCGCGCTGTGGTCCTCGCTGTAGGTCGCGAGGATGCCGCTGTCGGGCGAGAACACCGCGCCGGAGATCGCCCCGGTGTGGGTGGTCAGGCCGGCCAGGTGCACGCCCTGCTCGTTCCACAGCCGGGCCACGCGGTCCTCGCCGATGGTGACGATGCGCTCGCTGTTCGGCGAGAAGGCGACGGAGCGCAGCGGCCCGGCGTGGCGCCGCATCACCGCGAGCAGCTTGCCGGTGTCGGCGGTCCACAGCCGGGCGCTGCCGTCGCTGCAGGCGGTGACCAGGCGCAGGCCGTCGGGTGAGAAGGCGGCGGTGGTGATCGTGCCGGTGTGGCCGCGCAGGGTGTCGATCACCCGGCCGCTGCGCAGGTCGTAGAGGCGCAGGCTGCGGTCGCTCATCGACATCGCCGCGCGGGTGCCGTCGGGGGCCATGCCCGCGACGAAGCGCTGCGGCAGCGGGGCGATCAGGCTCTTGTAGGTCTCGAGCAGATCGCCCGAGGCGGCGTTCCACAGCCGGGCGCTGCGGTCGAAGCTGACGCTGAAGATGCGGGTGTCGTCGAGCGAGAAGCTCGCGCCCAGCAGCGCGCCGCTGTGCTCGTTCAGGTTGCGGATCAGCCGCCCGGACACCGCGTCCCACAGGTGCGCCGTGTGATCGTGGCTGGCCGTGAGCACGCGGGTGCCGTCGTGCGAGAAGTCGGCGCTGACGATCGCGTCGCCGTGGCGGAGCACGATCGGTCGCTGCACCGGGGTCGCGACCGCGGCGGCCAGCCCCTGCATCACCCGCGGCGGCACCTGGCGGCCCTTCTGCAGGCTGCTCGCCGCGGCGCCGATCGCCATCCGCAGCGCCTCGCGCTCCTTCCCGGCCTGCTGGGCCAGCAGCAGCGCCTCGGCGCCTTGCTGCTGCAGCGCGGCCTCCTCGCGGTTGCGGGCGTCGAGGTCGGCCAGCTGCGTCTTGCTGCGCTCGGCGACGATGTACTGCCAGGCGAACAGCGCCAGCAGAATGCCGAGCAGCGCGACGGTCCCGGTCAGGATGCTGATCGTGCGCCGCTGCGACAGCGCGCCCTCCTCGGCCCGCTCGCGCCGCTCTCGCTCGATGTCGGCCCGGTAGCGCTCGCGGTCGGCCTTGCGCCCCTCCTCGATCGCCTTGCGGCCCGCGGCCTCCTCCTTGCGCGCGGCCTCCTCGACGCGGTGCCGGCTCTCCGCCTCGCGGCGGGCATAGTTGACGCCCGCGAGCAGGTACTCGTGGTCGCTGACGGTCAGGTCGTTGCGGCCCCGCGACCAGGCCAGCGCGTCCTCCAGCGCCGCGCCGCGCAGCAGGTAGTCGTCGAGCTTGCCCGAGCTGCTCCAGCGGTCGACGAGCTCGGCGAGCCGCTGCTCCTTCTCCTTGGCCTTGAGCCACTTGTGGTCATAGACCTCGGCGAAGATCAGGTTGCGCGTGCGCAGGTAGATCTCGCCGTTGTCGGCGAGGTGCTCGGCGGCCAGACCCGTCAGGCGCAGCTCGGTCTGGAACTGGTTGTTGGGCTCGGCCGGGACCCGCTCGCCGTCGAGCAGCCGCCGGTACAGGTGCAGCATCTGGCGCACCCGCACCCGCGAGGAGTTCATGTCGAGGCGCTTCTCCGCGTAGGCGAGGTTGGCGTCGCCGCCCCGGCCGCTGCGCACGAACAGGTTGTAGGCGGCGTCGTCGACCCGCGCCGACTCCTTGCCGGGGGTGACCGGCCCGTGCTGCGCGAGGTCGTCGCACAGCCGCTGCGTCATGTACGGGTGCCCGGCGGTCCACGCGTACACGGCGTCGAGCAGGGCCTCGGGGTCGCAGCCGAGGCCCTCGAGGCCGGGCCGCAGGGTCGCGAGCTCGGCTCGCGAGAAGTCGTCGAGGCGGATCTCGCGGCCGATGTTGAAGGGCGTGCGCACCGAGTTCTGGATCAGGTCCGCGGGCGCGGCGACCCCCAGCAGGCAGAAGGTCAGGCGCTTGTACTCGGGGTCGTCCGCGCGCAGGTTGTAGGCCGAGCGGATCGAGGCGAAGAAGTCATCGGTGGCGAAGGACAGCGCCAGCACCGAGTCGACCTCGTCGATGAACACCACCACCGGCCCCGGCACCCGGTCGAGCAGCTCGCCGCGGATGAAGCGGTACCAGCGGTGCACCGGCGTCAGGTGCTGGTGCGTGGTCCAGAACAGGTCGAGGTTCGGCAAGCCGAGCGCCTGGGCGATGTCGTCGGCGATGCTGTAGTACCACTCGTCGATCGTCACCGAGGTCGAGCCGATGCCCGAGAAGTCGATGCTGACGCAGCGTACCCCCTCACGCGCGAGCGCCTGGCCGACGCGGATGCGCAGGCTCGACTTGCCGATCTGCCGCGGCGCGAGGATATAGCAGAACTCGCCGTGGCGCAGCGCCTCGAGCAGTTCGCGGTCCGCACGGCGCTCGACGTAGAGGGCGCCCTGCTGGACCGCGCCGCCGACCTGGAAGCCCGAGCGCGACCCGGCGCTCATAGCCGCAGCCGTTCGTACAACCGATAGCGCAGGCGGTAGAAGCCGACCTTCTCCTCGACGGCGAGCCCGGCGGCCTCGAGGCGCGCCGAGATCTCCGGGTCGAGCTCGGACAGCGCCTCGCTGCGCAGGCGACGGATGCCCGCGAGCAGCTCGGGCGCGTTGTGCAGGCGCCGGGCGTAGCGCTGCAGGAAGTCGTCGAACAGGCTGGTGCCCTCGTCGAGCAGGTCGTCGACGCCGGCGGCCCCGACCAGGTTGGCGCGGTGCATCACGTGGCGGATCAGGTACGGGTGTCCGCCGATCAGGTCGGTGAGGACGTCGAAGTCGCGGCCCTGCCAGTCGAGCAGGAACACCCGTGCCGGGCCGGGATGGGCCTCCAGCGCGGCGAAGAACCCGGTGACAGCACGGGAGATTCCTGGCTCGGGGATGGCGACGAGCCCGACGAGGACGATGCCGACGAAGGAGACGACCAGCAAGATGACGTCCGTGGCGCGTCGCGCCCG
>Ga0209262_10001325_pt1 | contig 10298 bp, 8 predicted proteins | sample Lowcelwee11metaG_FD_187171 | JGI IMG/M metagenome (GOLD analysis project Ga0209262, IMG submission 187171) | Freshwater pond sediment microbial communities from the University of Edinburgh, under environmental carbon perturbations - Low... | ecosystem: Environmental > Aquatic > Freshwater > Pond...
CCTCGCAATAGCCGCGGGCGAATTCGAGAAGTTCCTCCATGACCCGCAGGCGGAACTTCTGTTTCTGGTGGACAAAGGAGAAGGGGCGCTCCAAGGGTGGGTCCAATTCCAACGCCACCAAGGTGCCCAGCCGCAATTCCTTCTGTATCGTCGCCCGCGACACCACCGATACCCCCATACCGGCCTCCACCGCCCCCTTGACCGCCTCCGGACTACCCAACTCCATGGCTACCTTGAGGGCGCCCTCGCACTCCGGAAGCTGATCAAGATACTCGCCAATCACCCCCCGGGTGCCCGAACCCTCCTCCCGGCAGATGAAGGGGTACTCCAGCAGCCGGGCGAACTTGACCGAAGTCTCCTTGGCCAAGGGGTGACCAGGCGGGACTATGCCCATCAGATGATCGCGCTTGCAGACCTCCACCACCAGATTCTTGTTGGCCACCGTGGACTCCACCACGCCCAAGTCGATGGCATTACTTTCCACCAGGGAGACGATGCCGTCACTGTTGGCCACCTTGAGATGAATAGTGACCTCGGGGTACTTCTCCTTGAAATCCCCCAGCAGGGTCGGGAGCATGTACTCGGCGATCGTGGTACTGGCGCCGATGGTGAGGGCACCGCTAATCTCGCCAGTCAGACCGCGTATCGAGTTTTCCATTTCGGCATAGAGCTCGAAGATCCGATCGGCAAAACGCAACACCTGCTCACCCGCGGCGGTCAGGCTGATGCGGTTGTGAGTACGATCGAAGAGACGGGTATTGAAGTGATCCTCCAGTTGACGGATCTGGAAGGTCACCGCCGGCTGGGTCATATGCAGGGTTTCGGCGGCCTTGGTAAAGCTCAAGAGGCGCGCCACGGTGTGAAAAACTTGCAGTCGCCGATCCGCCATGACCACCCCCCGGCAAGGAGCAAATAAAAACTGTTTATATCACGAAAGATTCGGGTCTGGAAAGCTACCCAGGCCCAAGCTGACCCGGTGGAAGGGCCAGGAGGCAGGATAACGCCATGCCCGCATGAAAAGGACTTGAGCCGCACCAGGATGTTAGGTCATCCTTCAACCCGGTGCGGATAAGAAGGCATGAAACCGGAACGCCGCCCATGGGACGGCGTTCCTCGTGGCTTGGATCAAGCCTTGATCCAACAGCAATCAGATATAAAGGCAGATATCGCTCTCGCCAGCGAATTCAAAGAAGGCCGCGGCGCCGGCGTATTCGATACCGCCGATGAACTGGGACTGTTCCATATCGAAAAGATCGACAGTCATTTGGCAAGCCACCATCTTGACCTCCGCCTCGATGCAGAGTTCACGCAGTTCCTCGATGCTGGCCACGCCCTTCTTCTTCATCTTCTGCTTCATCATGGCGGTCATCATCCCCTGCATGCCAGGCAGGGTCATGCCCAGAATCGGGAACCACTTGTCCATGCCCATGGGCATGGGCATGCCAGGGTTACCCAGGGGCGTAACCTCTAGGGACAGATCCTTTTTCAGGAGTTGTAGTCCGTAGAAGGTGAAAAAGATCTGGACCTCATAGCCCAGCGCCGCCGCCGTGGAGGCAAGGATGAAGGGGGGATAGGCCCAATCCAGCGACCCCTTGGTGGCGATGATCGCCAACTTTTTCTGTTCCATTGGACGCTCCTCTCGGAAATTGTTATGTGTTGGCTCGGCGATCAGGATTTCTTGATCAAGAAATGGAATTTACCGCCCTCTTCCTTGGATTCCATCAGTTCATTGCCGGTCTGCTTGGCGAAGGAGTCAAAGTCCTTCACGGAGCCCGGATCGGTCGCGATGATGTGCAGGACCTGGCCGGAACTCATGGAGTTGAGAGTCTTCTTGGCGCGCAGGATGGGCAGGGGGCAGTTCAGGCCGCTGGCGTCGAGTTCTTGATCGAAGTCTGCCATGGAAATCTCCGAGGGTTTGGGGTTGTGGACTAGGGGTGAATGCACACAAGTTTGCCGTTTATAGGCCAAACGGCGGAAAAAGGCAATCGCGCCAACCGGCGCGACGCCGGGTCAGTCTGGGCGGCCCGGTTCGATTTCGAAGCCGTGGCGAGCCCATGCGATGATACCGCCCCGCAGGTTGATGGCCTTGTCGAAACCCTGTTGGGCCAAATATTGGCAGGCATGGTAAGACCGAGCGCCGCTGCGGCAGTACAGCACCACATCCTTGTCCCTGGGGAGTTCGTTCATCCGCAGAGGCAGGAGATGCATGGGAATATAAACGGCATTAGGGATGGCGGCCTGGACAATTTCCGCTGGGGTGCGGATGTCCACCAGATAGATATCTTCCCCCGCCGAAATTCTGTCCATCAGGCCGACGGAGTCGATCTCGCTAACCAAAGGTAAAGCCCTGTCCCGCATCCAAGTATTTCAGTATATTAAGATGTTTTCATCCCTAAAGCAACCGATCCGCCACCCCTCCACCCCTGCCCAGCGACGCCTAAGCCCATGGATTTACTACCCATCTTTCTTGATATACGCGATCAACCCTGCCTGGTAGTCGGTGGCGGCATGGTCGCCGCGCGCAAGGTCGCCAGCCTCCGGCGCGCCCACGCCCGGATCCACCTGGTTGCCCCCGAACTAACGCCGGAACTCCAGGATCAAGCCGACGCCGGGGACCTGATCCATTGCGATCGAAACTTCAAGGACAAGGATATCAAGGGGATGCGGTTAATCATCACCGCTACCGGCGACCGCAAGACCAACCAGCGCGTCGCGCGGTTGGCGAAGGCGAGCGGCATCCCGGTCAATGTCGTGGATCAGCCCGAGGAATGCAGTTTCCTCCTGCCCTCGGTCATCGACCGTTCACCCGTGGTGGTGGCCGTCTCTACCACCAAGGCCTCGCCGGTGCTGGCGCGCCTGCTACGTACCCGACTGGAATCCATGATACCGGCGGGCTACGGCCGCCTCGCCGATCTCTGCGCCAACTACCGAGACGCCGTCAAGGCACGCTTCGCCGACGAGCGCGACCGCCGCCGGTTTTGGGATCGGGTCCTGGTTGGCGGGGTCGCCGAGCGCGTCTTTTCCGGTCATCTGGAGGAGGCCGATGCCGTCATGGCCCGAGAGCTCGCCGAAGCCCGCCCCAATGGCGGCATGGGCGAGGTCTATCTGGTGGGCGCTGGACCCGGTGACCCGGACCTGGTCACCTTCCGCGCCCTGCGTCTCATGCAACAGGCGGATGTGGTGGTCCATGACCGCCTGGTCGCCAAGCCCATCCTCGACCTTACGCGTCGCGACGCGCAACGCATCTATGTTGGCAAGGAGCGCGACAACCATGTCATGCGCCAGGAGGACATCAATCGCCTGCTCGCCGACCTGGCCAAAGCCGGCCATCGAGTGCTGCGCCTCAAGGGCGGCGACCCCTTTATTTTTGGCCGCGGCGGCGAGGAGATCGACACCCTCGCGGCCGAGGGGGTGCCCTTCCAGGTCGTGCCCGGCATCACCGCGGCCTCTGGCTGCGCCGCCTATACCGGCATTCCCCTGACCCACCGGGATTACGCCCAGTCCGTGACCTTCGTCACCGGTCACCTCAAGGACGGCACCATGGATCTCAACTGGGATCAGCTTGCCCAACCGCATCAGACGGTGGTCTTCTACATGGGCTTGGTGGGCCTGGCGCTCATCGTCGAGCAGTTGCTAAACCACGGCGTCTCGCCAGATATGCCCATCGCCCTGATTCAGCAGGGTACCACCCCTCATCAGCGGGTCTTTTCCGGTACCCTGGCCACCATCCAGCAGGTGATTGCCGAGGAAAAACCCCAGCCCCCCACCCTCATCATCGTCGGCGAGGTCGTCAAACTCAGGGAGAAGCTGAACTGGTTCCAGAATCCAGCACAATCAGACCAAAGGGATATCTTGCTCCTCCCGCCAGGTCCCTGATCCAGGCATCTTGTTGCGGACCCATGGGAAGCCAATAACTACAATCATCTACAGCCAGAAACAGCGGAATATGGGGGATCGGGCGGGCGGTCAGGGGGTAGATGGCAAATTTGCCGCCGCGGTCGTAACCCTCGCCCGGTGGCCGGTTAGTCCTCGAAGCGATAGTAGGGTTTTGGCCGCATCGACATGGGTTTTCTCCGAATTTCTCCTGCGGGAGCATAGCCCCGCGAGGCTATGAATCCAGTCAGTCACGGATGAAATCCAGCATCTTGCTGCCTTAGATTGTTGGCTGAAGCGGCCAAAAGTGGCCAAATTACGAAACGAACCCATTTTCCTCGGGTTGAGGCCGGGCTTGCCTAACCGGGCCGCGGGCAAGCCCGCGCTGCCATCGGCGCCTCAGGCCAGGGGCTGAGGTGGCCATTTCTGAAGGGGCTTGAAGGCTAGCCCGAGCAGTTGGGTCAGGGCAGGCATGAGGCTGGATTCCAGGACGCCCCTTTCCCGGCCTTGGAGATGGCGAAAATAGACATCCAGTTCCTCGACAACATAATCGGAGAGATCGGCGAAGGTGTTGAGGGGGATATCGATCAACATCTCGAACTCGGGACCCAGGAGGGCGCGGAAGGCCTCTTGATCGGGCCTATCCAGGAGGTTACCAGTGCCTTGTTCCCGATCATAGATGAAGGTGAGGGTCAGGTAACCGCTGCCGTCCGGGCGATGAAAGGCCGAAACCTTGAGCACACCCTCGATAGGCCCGCCGTCAGAATGCGCCTCTCGGCTAAATCCGGCAAAGCCCATCATGTGTTCATCGGCCTTGGAAGCCAGGATGCCTTCCATCAGGTCATAGGCTTCTTCCATGAGGATTCCTTTTAGTTGCGCTTCATGACGCCGCCATGCTCGGCGGTGCCGGCATGGGTGGTGAAGGGGTGGGCTAGATATTCGGGCGGGGCCTCGCCCAAGAGTTCGTAAAGTTGCTGGAGTTGCAGGCGGTAAAGGCGTTCAAAGTCGCTGACCGCCTCGGCGGGATTATCATCGCCGAACCACCAGAACCAGTCAGAGCCCTCACAGGTGGCCAACTGCATTTCCAGGCGCTCGCGTTCTTCCTCGCTCCAGGTTCGGGAGGCCAGCGCCCGGTCATAGGCAGCCTTGGCGGCACCGAGCATGTCCCAGGCGCGGTTCTTGTCGGCGTTGCCGATCCAGGTAGAGAGGGTGCCATAGACCCAACTCCCGGCCACCAAGCGTGCGAGGGCGGGGGTCGGTCCGGTGAGACCCTCCAGCAGACAGGAAAAGGTAGTGAGTTCCAATCGCGGATGGCTGGCCAAGCGGCGGTAAAGTTCCGGCAGAAAGAAGCTGGCGTTGTGGGGGTAATATTCCCAGGCATTCTCGCCATCCATGATGATGGAGAGGACGCGGTTGGGGCAGCCCTGGGTGACCTCGGCGACGCGCTCCAGGTGTTCGATCAGGTTGGAGACGGCATCCTGGGCGTGCCAGTCGGCATAGGTGAAGCCGATGAGGTCGGAGATGCCATCATCGCGGAAGAAGCAGGCGATCTGGCCCTGACCCAGCCGGTAGGGGGTGGTCGGCCAATGTTCTGGCAGACTATCCCCCAATGTGGCGCGCAGGCTGTTATGGAGTACGCGCTGGCCACTGGCGGCCCAGCGCACCCCCTCCTCTTCCAGCAGACGCAGAGTGGCCGCGCTTAGGGCCCCTTCAGAGGGCCAGCAACCGGCGGGCCGCCGGCCGAAGTGGCGCTCGAAGGTAGCCATGCCACGGCGGAGATGCCAGCGCGCCCTTTCCTCGCCCCCCGGATAGGCCTGCAACTGCGGCAGCGGGCTATCGGGGACGGATTCCCGGGCACAGCGGATGTCCAGCAGCAGAGGTAGGATGGGATGGGCGTAGGGGGAGAAGGACAGTTCCACCCGACCCTGATCGGAGAGGCGCCGGTAGCGCGGGACCAGGGCCTGGAGTTGTTCGCCGATGACGTCCACCAAGGCGCGGCGGTCGTCCAGGGTAAAGCCCCGCCCCTTTCGCTGTAGGGAGTCGATGCGCGGATCGTTGTCGCGAATATGCTCCCCGGTCCAGGCCAGGTGGTACCAGACCAGGAGGTCGGCCAGGAACTGGTCATTTACGTAGAGGTCGGCCCTGTGATGACGGTCGAACCAGTCCGCCAGATCTATCAGCTCGCGCAGGCAGGGAAAGCGGTCGATGAGATGGGTCTTATTGGCCTTGCGGCAGGCGCTGATCAGATCGCGACGGGGGGGGGCATCCAAGGGTAGGCCAGGGCCGGCCAGGGCCGAGAGCAGGGGATCCTGGATGCGCCGGCCACTGGCCTGCCAGGCCTGGATCTGAGCGCTGTAATCGTCGATCTGCTCCAGTAGGACCGGGGCGAAGTTGACTACGGCGCGGGCCTGGGGCTGGGCCTCCAGGTGCGCCGCCATATCGGAGTAGTCCTTAATGCCGTGGAGATAGACCCATGGCAAATGGTATTCACGCCCACCTGGCCCCCGGTAGTCTGGCTGGTGCATATGCCAGCAGAGCACCACCGGCAGGCGGGTTGGGTCAGCGGACATAACTGGGTTCCTGCTTGAGCATTTCCGGGGTAACCAGGGTTACCTCGGATTCGGTGACATAGAAGCCGTTGGCGCGATCGCGGTCTGGATCCAGGCCGATGTTCATCGCCTCGGGGATGCGGCAACCACGATCAATGACCGCGTTATGGATGCGGCAATTACGGCCCACGTCCACGTCAGGCAGTATTACCGAGTCCTGAACGTAGGAATAGGAATTGACGCGGACGTTGGAAAAAAGCAGGGAATGGCGAACCACGGCGCCGGAAATGATACAGCCACCAGAAACCATGGAATCCACCGCCATGCCCCGGCGCTCCTCGTCGTCGAAGACAAACTTGGCCGGGGGCAATTGCTCCTGATAGGTCCAGATCGGCCAGGAGGCATCGTAGAGGTTTAGGGGCGGGGTGACGCCGATCAACTCCAGGTTGGCCTGCCAAAAGGCATCGACGGTGCCCACGTCGCGCCAATAGGCCTGCTCGCCGCTGCGCACGTCCCGGAAGGGATAGGCCATCACCCGGTACTTTTCGATCACGCCAGGAATGATGTCCTTGCCAAAGTCGCGGCTGGAACCGGGCATATCCGAGTCCCGGATGAGTTGTTCGTAGAGAAATCCGCGATTGAAGACGTAAATGCCCATGGACGCCAGGGCCACGCCATCACGCCCGGGGATGGAATCGGGCTGATCGGGCTTTTCGGCAAAGTGGCGGACCCGGTTGTCCCGGTCCACGGACATGACCCCAAATTCCCGGGCCTTGGCCAGATCGACCTCCAGACAGCCCACCGTCATATCGGCGCCCATCTCGACGTGCTGGGCGATCATGGCGCCATAATCCATCTTGTAGATATGGTCGCCGGCCAGGATCAGGACATAGTCTGGGTTGTGAGCCCGGATGATGTCCAGATTCTGGAAGACGGCGTCCGCGGTACCCGCGTACCAGGAGGTCTCGGTGACGCGCTGCTGAGCCGGCCAAAGCTCGACGAACTCGCCGAACTCGCCACGCAGAAAACCCCAACCCTTCTGAATATGCAGGATGAGGGAGTGGGACTTGTACTGGGTGAGGACGCCGATGCGGCGGATGCCCGAGTTGATGCAGTTCGAGAGCGGGAAATCGACGATGCGGAACTTGCCGCCAAAGGGCACCGCCGGCTTGGAGCGCCACTTGGTGAGGTCCTGGAGGCGCGAGCCCCGACCACCGGCCAGAATCAGGGCCAGGGTGTTGCGGGTGAGGCGGCTGACGAAACGTTGAGTCGAATCCGGCATGGAGAACCCCCTCGGCGATGGCTAATTTTGGCTGGCGTTTGGCTAAACACAAGGCTCCCTTATGGTAACATCATCCGCCGTTAAGCCATCGCCTCTTGCCGTGTAGGAGACACGCCGTCATGCCCACGGGAACCCCCGCCACCGCCCAACTCCCCGAACACCTCCAGCGCATCCTCGAGGCCCGCCATCATGATCCCTTCGAGGTCCTGGGCCGCCATGTCAAGGACGGCGTATGCACCCTGAGGCTCTTTCTGCCCAAGGCCGAACAGGCGCGGGTCGCGGGGACCCAGGTGGAGGTCCCACGCATCGAGGGCACCGATCTCTTCGTCTGGGAGGGCGATCCCGCCCAGGTCCCACCCGGCTATCGCATCGACTGGACCGACCCTCAAGGTCAGGTCCATCGCCTCATTGACCCCTACGCCTTCCCCGCCCAACTCGGGGACTTCGACCTGCACCTCTTTGGCGAGGGCCGCCACTGGCATGCCTACCGTTTTCTTGGCGCCCATCCGCGTGTCGTGGCGGGGGTAGCTGGTACCCTCTTCGCCGTCTGGGCGCCCAACGCTCAGCGCGTCAGCGTGGTGGGTGACTTCAATGCCTGGGACGGGCGCGTTCATCCCATGCGGGCACGCGGCGGCTCCGGGGTCTGGGAAATCTTCCTGCCGGCCCTCGGGTCGGGCGAGTTCTACAAATTCGAGCTACGCGACCAGCATGGCAACACCCACGTTAAAATCGACCCCTATGCCACCGCTTTTCAGACCCGCCCTGAAACGGCCTGCATCACCCAGGCCGACAGCGAGTTCGCCTGGGACGACGCCGCCTGGCTAGAGGAACGTGCCCAGGCCGATTGGTCACACCAGCCGCTGTCGGTCTATGAAGTACACCTCAGTTCCTGGCAACGCAGCGCCGATGGCAACTTCCTCGGCTACCGCGAGATCGCGGAGCGCCTGGCGGACTATGTCCAGGCGGCGGGCTTCACCCACGTCGAGCTCCTGCCCATTACCGAGCACCCGCTGGATGCCTCCTGGGGCTACCAGACCACGGGCTATTTTGCCCCCACCAGCCGCTTCGGCGCACCTGAGGACTTCCGCTGGTTTGTGAATCACCTGCATCGCAAGGGTATCGGCGTCCTCCTTGACTGGGTTCCTGCCCACTTCCCCCGCGATACCTTCGCCCTGGCCCGCTACGATGGCTCGGCCCTCTACGAACACGAGGACCCGCGCCTGGGCGAACATAAGGATTGGGGCACCCTGATCTTTAATTTCGGGCGTAACGAGGTAAAAAACTTCCTGCTCTCCAGCGCCCTCTTCTGGCTGGAGGAGTTCCACCTGGACGGCCTACGGGTGGACGCGGTGGCATCCATGCTCTACCTGGACTATTCTCGCAACGCCGGCGAGTGGATACCCAACCGCTATGGCGGCAACGAGAACCTGGAGGCGGTGGACTTCCTGCGCCAGCTCAATGAGGTCACCCACGGCCAGCACCCCGGCACCCTCATGATCGCCGAGGAATCCACCGCCTGGCCGGCGGTCTCGCGGCCGACCTTCGCCGGCGGCCTGGGCTTCACCATGAAGTGGAACATGGGCTGGATGCACGACACCCTGGCCTACTTCTCCAAGGACCCGATCTACCGGCATTATCATCACGACATGCTGACTTTCGGGCTGCTGTACGCCTTCACCGAGAACTTCGTCCTGCCCTTCTCCCATGACGAGGTGGTACACGGCAAGCACTCTCTGCTCGACCGCATGCCCGGCGACGGCTGGCGCAAGTTTGCCGGGCTGCGCCTGCTCTATGCCTTCATGTTCACCTATCCAGGCAAGAAGCTGCTCTTCCAGGGCTGTGAGTTCGGACAGGGGCGAGAATGGGACTTCGCCGCCGAGTTGGATTGGTACCTGCTCGAACGTGAGCCTCATCAGGGCATTCACCAACTAGTCGCGGACCTTAACCGTCTCTATCGCCGGCAGCGTGCCCTGTACGACCTGGACTTTCAGGATACGGGATTCGAATGGATTGACTGTAACGACAGTTCCCAGGCCGTCCTGAGCTACCTGCGCAAGGACCGCACCGGGGAGGCCAAGGTGTTAGCCCTGTTCAACTTTACCCCGGTGCCGCGCCCCGGCTACCGCCTCGGGGTACCCGAGGCCGGTTTTTACCGCGAGCTCATCAACTCGGACGCCGAGATCTATGGCGGCAGCTCCTTTGGCGAGCGCGTGGGTGGCGCCTCCGAACCCGTGGAATGGATGGGACGACCCCATTCCATCCTCGTGGATCTGCCCCCCCTCGCGGGTGTCGTCCTCGTACTCGACCCCACTGCCGAGCCAGGCGAGCCCACCCGGGAGCCCGATGAGGCCCAGGACGCGGATGCGCAATAAACACTTATGATTGCCTAGGGGAAGCCCCTTAAACCGGTCTGGCTGGGGTTCGTACTGCTGACCCCAGCCGGAGATTGGCCGAAGAAACGTCTCGGCGAGCGCCGATCAAACCCTGGCCTGGGACGAGAGATGCTTGTAAATCGTATGGATACGCTGCAAATCCGTCTCGCTTAGCAGCGGATCTATGGTCTGCGCCACCTCGTCCTGAATCGCCGCCCAGTC
>Ga0209262_10001326_pt1 | contig 10297 bp, 6 predicted proteins | sample Lowcelwee11metaG_FD_187171 | JGI IMG/M metagenome (GOLD analysis project Ga0209262, IMG submission 187171) | Freshwater pond sediment microbial communities from the University of Edinburgh, under environmental carbon perturbations - Low... | ecosystem: Environmental > Aquatic > Freshwater > Pond...
TGCGGGCTCAGGTTGGCGGAGGGGGAGGTCCTGGAGGCCGACGCCGTGGTGGTCTGCGCCGGCACCTTCCTGGGCGGGCGCATCTTCATCGGCCCGGCCGCCTATGCCGCCGGCCGCGCCAACGAGCCGCCAGCGCAGCAGCTGGCGGAGAACATCCGCGCCCTGGGCTTTGAAATTTTGCGCCTGAAAACCGGAACGCCCATGCGGCTGCACGCCGACAGCATCGACTGGGAGCGCTTCACCCCCCAGCCCGGGGACGAGCCGCCGCAGCCATTCTCCATGTACACCCGCGCCAGGGTGAAGAACCGGGTGCGCTGTTTCCTGGGCTACACCACGCCCGCGGTCGGGCGCGTGGTCCGCGACCACCTGCACCTGTCGCCCCTGTACTCTGGCAAGATCCAGGGCATCGGCCCCCGATACTGCCCCTCCATCGAGGACAAGATCGTCAAGTTCCCGGGGCGCGAGCGGCACCATTTTTACCTGGAGCCCGAGGGGCTGCGCAACAAGGAGATCTATGTCAACGGCCTCTCTTCGAGCCTGCCGGTCGACGTGCAGAGAATGATCCTGGCCGCCATCCCCGGCCTGGACCGCTCGCGCATGATGCGGCCGGCCTACGCCATCGAGTATGACGCCATCCAGCCCACCCAGCTGCGCCCCAGCCTGGAGTCCCGGGAGATCGGCAACCTGTTCTTCGCCGGCCAGGTGAACGGCACTTCGGGCTACGAAGAGGCCGCCGGCCAGGGGCTGATGGCCGGGATCAACGCCGTGCTCAAGGCCAGGGGAGAGACGCCGTTCGTGCTGGACCGCGAGGAGGCCTATATCGGGGTCATGATCGACGACATCGTGCACGGCGGGGTGGACGAGCCCTACCGCCTGTTCACGGCGCGGGCGGAGTATCGCCTGCAGTTGCGGGAAGACAACGTCTTCGAGCGCCTGGGCGGGCATGCCCTGCGGCTGGGCCTGGTCTCCCGGGCGGACCACGACCGGGAAATGCGCAAGCTGACGCGGCGCCGGCGCCTGATCGGCAAGCTGGCCGCCACCAAGGCCCGCTTCGCCGGCAAGGGCGAAACCCTTTTCCAGATCCTGAAAAGGCCCGAAATGACCTTCGCCGGGCTGGAAGAGCTGATCGGCGGGCCGCTGCTTAAAAACAAGACCCTGACCGACGCCTCCTACGTCGAGGCCTGCGTCAAGTACGAGGGCTACATCGACATCCAGAAGCGGGAAGTGGCCAAGACGAAAAAAATGGCCGCCAGCGCCATCCCGGCCGACCTCGATTATGCGGCCGTCTCCGGGCTGTCCAGCGAGATCAGGCAAAAGCTGGCCAAGGCGCGCCCGGCGACCCTGCGCGAGGCGGCGCGCATTCCCGGCGTCACGCCGGCGGCCATCAATGCCATCAGCATCCACCTGACCGTGAAGCACGGCAGATAACCGAAATATCCCCGCCCCCCGATTTCAGATGGCTGCAGAAAGGCCGAACCAGATCTCAGTCTCCCCGTTGACCTCGTCCAGCAGCGGGATCATCACGTTGAGCGAGGGGGTCAACGTCAGCTTGCCCAAGGTCAGTGGCACCTTTACGTAGAGGTCGATATCGGAGAACCCTGTCTTGTCAATATACTGCCGGCTGTTGAAAGCGATCAGGCCGCCGGCTGCCAATCCGACGCGCTCGCTGAGCTTCCACTCCTTGCTGCCGCCGAGGGTGACATAGAGACCGCTGCCCAGGTTGAAATCATAGTAAACGGAAAGCTGAGGTGACAGCGGCAGGTCGGTCTTGGCGACCTGAACGAAAATCTCCTGGGAAGTATGAGCCTTGAATTTGAAATCCTCCGCGAACCAGTAGCCGTATTGAATGAAGCCGGCGGACAGCTCCCATCCCTCCGGCATGGCGAACTCGTAGGAAAGGGTCAGGTCGATCTCGTCGGCGTACTTGAATATGTCGCGCTGCGCCAGGGCGAAACTGCTCCACAGGTTGAGCGAAAATCCGCTTCGCCCCAAGTCGACGGTGAGCGACGGCTGGATGGCCGCATGGTTGTCGGGCAGCAGGTCGAAGCCGCGCCAGACATAGCGGCTGACCAGGTCGACCTGGCCGCCGACCGCGCCGGTCAGCGGCAGCGCCGCGCCGGCCAGAAAAACCAGCAGCAACAAAACGCATTTTTTCATTTTGTCTCCTTGAAACCCCCGCATAAACCCGCAACCTGCGACAGGTGAATCATATCACGAAAGGAAAAGGGACGGAGAGAGACTCTCCGCCCCCGCAGAATCACATTTCGTAGGCCTGCTCACCGTGCAGCGCCTCATCCAGCCCCTGTTCATCGTTTTCGCTGACACGCACCGGGGTGATCTTGTTGATCAGCCAGAGCATGCTGTAGGTGAAGACGAATGCGTAGGCGCAGGCAGCGGTCACGGCCAGCAGTTCCTTGAAGAAGAAAGTGACGCCGCCATAGAGAAGCCCGTTGCTGCCTGCGGCATTGACCGCCGTGGAGCCGAAGACCCCGAGCAGAACGACTCCCAATGTCCCGCCGACTCCGTGAACGCCCCAGACGTCAAGGGCGTCATCCCAAGCCAGTTTGTTCTTCAGTGCCACGGCATAATAACAGACCAGGCCGGCGATGAGGCCGATCCATACCGCCGTGGCCGGCGTCACGTAGCCGGCGGCGGGCGTGATGGTGGCCAGTCCGGCAACGGCGCCGGTCAGCAGGCCGACGAACTTGGGCTTGCGCGAGCGCAGCCATTCGATGAGCAGCCAGGTGACGGCGGCGAACGAGGCGGCGATGTCGGTGTTGAGGAAGGCCAGCGCCGTGATGCGGTCCGCGCGCAATTCGGAGCCGGCGTTGAAGCCATACCAGCCGAACCAGAGCAGTCCGGTGCCCAGGGCGATCAGCGGGATGCTGTGCATGCCTTTGTCCAGCACCTTGCGGCGGCCGAGGAAGAGGATCGACGCCAGGGCGGCCATTCCGGCGATGGCGTGCACGACGATGCCGCCGGCGAAGTCGAGCACGCCGAGTTTCTGCAGCAGCCCGCCTCCCCAGACCATATGAACCATCGGGAAATAAACCAGCAGCAGCCAGGCGGTAAGAAAGAGCATATACGCCTTGAAATGGACGCGGTTGGCGAACGCGCCGGTGATCAGCGCCGGAGTGATGATGGCGAACATCATCTGGTAGGCGATGAAGACCATCAAGGGGATATTGTTGCCGGCGAGAACGGTATCCGGAGTGACGCCCTTCAGGAAAGCCATCTTGAAATCGCCGATCACGGCGCCTTCGCCTCCGGAGAAGCAAAGGGAATAGCCGCAGACGTACCAGAGAACCGTGGTCCAGCCCATGGAAACAAAACTCTGGATCATAATGGCCAGCACGTTTTTCCGGCCGACCAGGCCGCCATAAAAAAAAGCCAGCCCGGGCGTCATCAGCATGACCAGGCTGGTCGCCAGCAGCATGAATCCGGTGTTGCCTGTATCAAACATTGGGAACCTCCTTGAATAAAATAATTGGCATGTGAAAAACTAAATCCAGACGCCTGGTTGCCGAGCGATCAGGTGCCGGAAAGATGCGGAGCATAGGGATATTATTGCAGGCGAATATTTGGATCGTGTGAGGCTTGTGTTATAATTTCAATAATCATGGCCGCTGAATCCGACAGACCAACGCGTATCCTGTTCATCGAGGACGATGTCAACTTGCGAAAAAGCTTGACCTATATCTTGCAGCGCGAGGGGTTTTCCGTTGACAGCGCGGGCTTGGGCCGTGACGGCTTGCGGTTGGCGCAGACCGTACCTCCCGATCTCGTGCTGCTCGATCTGCTGCTGCCCGACATGGATGGGTTCGCCGTTTGCCGGGAACTGAAGACCCAGCTGACGACCGCCCGCGCCTGCATTGTCATGCTGACCGGCAAGGCGCTGGTCGAGGATGTGGTCGCCGGCCTGGATCAGTTCGCCGACGATTACATCACCAAGCCTTTCGAGCCGGCCATCCTCCTGGCCCGGCTGCGGGCGGTGCTGCGCCGGCGCGTGCTGCCCGGGACAACGGCTCGACGATGCTTCGGTCCATTGTCTGTCGACCCGGAATGCCGTCAGGTCGATGCGGCGGGAATCCCGGTGGCGCTGACGCGCAGCGAATTCGATATCCTGGCCTTGCTCACTTCCCGGCCGAATCGGGTCTTCAGCCGTGCCCTGATCATCGATCAGATCCGCAGCGATGATTACCCGGTCAGCGAAAGAGTGGTGGATTTCCTGATTGCCGGCCTGAGAAAAAAAATCGGTGCTTGCGCCGATAGAATTGAAACCGTGCGCGGCGTGGGTTACCGGTTCCATGACCCGGGTTGAAGCGCGGTCCGCAACCAGCGACCGCCCGGCGGGGTTGCTGCACGATGTGCCGTTGCGTGTGCTGCTGGTCGGGGGGTTTCTCGTTTCGGGGCTGATCCCGCTGATGATCCTCTCGCTGGCAAGTTACCGGACGGCGCACGAACAACTCAAGCGGCAGGCCTTCCGGCAGCTGGAGGCTGTGCGCGACATCAAGCGCCAGCAAGTGCAGCGCTATTTTCAGGAACGTTTCGCCGACCTGCGCGTTTTTTCGTCCACCCCGTCCTTGCAGCAGGCCTGGCGCGAATTGTCCGCCGCGCGCCGCGACCGTCATGAGGCGGCCGGGCGGAATTTGCGCCAGCGCCACGAACCTTATTTGAAAATGTTGCTCAGCCACTATGGCTATGCCGGCCTTTACCTCGTCGACGGCTCGAACGGCGCCGTGCTGCTGGCTTGCGAAAATGATCCTTCAGTGACCGGCGCGGCCGCCAGACCCCTGACGTCCGCTGCCTGGCGGGAGGCGCGCCGCTCGGGGCAGCCCATCCTGACCGACATCAGCCGGTTCGGCGCACGCGGCGATGATGTGGCGCAGTATCTGGCTGCGCCGCTGGATGGTATTCCGGCCGCCGCTGGCGTCATCGTCGCCCGTTTGTCCCTGGAGCCCATCGACCGCATGATGAAGGAAAGATCGGGCATGGGATTGACGGGTGAAACCTACTTGGTCGGAGCCGACCGCCGCATGCGTTCCGATTCGCATCTCGATCCCGGCAACCATTCGGTGCGGGCTTCGCTGGCCGGCACGGTCGCGCGCAACGGGGCCGATACCGAGAGCGTGAAGCGCTCCCTGGGCGGTGAGACCGGCACGGCGGTGATCGGCGATTATCGCGGCATCCCGGTTCTTTCGGCGTTCGCTCCGCTGCCCATTGGCGGGTTGACCTGGGTCATCCTGGCGGAGATCGACGTGGCCGAGATCGACCAGCAGATCCGCCACGCCCTGAACACCGAGGTCCTGGCCATTACCGGCGGCGCCGCATTGCTGGTGTTGATCCTGGCTCTGGTGCTTACCCATTTTATCGGCCACAATATCAAGCGCGTGGGCGGCCAGTTGAAATCGCTGATCGACGGCGTGCTGCAAGACCGCGTCGATGGCAAGATCGACGCCCGGCAAATCGGCGTCGACTTTCGCGACGTCGCCGCCCAGGCCGATCAGCTGGTCTCCGCCTTCCGGGACCACATTGATCGCATCCGCAGGCTCGAGGAGCACCAGCGCTTCACGCAAAAATTGGAGGCCATCGGCACTTTGGCCGGCGGCATCGCCCATGACTTCAACAACATCCTGACCTATATGCTGGCCTATGCCCGCTTGGCCATGGTCGATCTGCCGGCCGCCGCCCCGGCCAGGGAAAACCTGCGCGAGATCATTGCCGGCATCCACCGCGCCGGGGAATTGATCCAGCGCATCCTGCCCTTTCCCCAGCCGTCGTTGCCCGGCCCGCAGCGCGCTGACGCCCGCGCCATTTGCCGTGAAACGATTGCCATCCTGAAAGCCACGCTGCCAAAAAAAATTTTGCTGGAAAGCGAACTTGGGGATCATGCTCTGCCGGTCGCTTGCGCCCCCGGGCCCTTCCAGCAGATGCTGATGAACCTATGCACCAACGCCTACCATGCGATGCAGGAGGGCGGGGGCGTGCTGACGATCGCCCTGGCCCGGCAGGTAGCGGATAATGCCCCGGGGGCGACGCCTGTTTGCGTGCGCCTGACCGTTCGCGATACCGGTTGCGGCATGAACGCCGGGGTCCGCAAGCGGTTGTTCGAACCTCTGTTCACCACCAAGCCGGCCGGCATCGGCAGCGGTCTCGGCTTGGTCATGGTGCAGGAAACCGTCCGGGCATGCCAGGGACGCATCGGCGTTGCCAGCGAACCGGGGCTAGGCTCGGAGTTCGTTATCGACCTGCCGCTAATAGACAGGGATGATGTAGCGGCAACGGAGAGCGGCATCGCCCTGACCGGGGCGCGCAAAAAGCTGCATGTCCTTTTTGTCGACGACGATGAGCATATCCGCCTGTCGGAAAAACAAGTACTGGAAGAATTGGGCTTCCCGACCGATACGGCGGCCAATGCCGGGGAGGCTTTGCTCCTGCACGCGGATGCTCCGGGCCGCTACCAGTTGGTGATCACCGACCTGAACATGCCCGGCGGCAATGGTCTCGAACTGGCTGAACGATTGCATCAGCGTGAACCCGGCCTGCCGGTTTTCCTGATCACCGGATACCATGAGTTGTTGCAGGGGATCGATCCGGCCCGCGCCGGAATATGCGCGGTTCTTTCCAAGCCGTTCGACATGGCCGAGTTGTATGAAGCGCTGCAGTCGATCGCCGCTGTCTGAAATCCGGCCTTCAGGGTGAAGTGGAAATAACCGTTCCATTGGATTCGGAAGGTGAGAAATTTGTTTTTCTCTGCTACAATGTCCTCCATGCTCGCTTGTAAACGGGTACTTCTATCCTGCGGAGTTTTCCTGGTCATGGCCCTGGCCTGCGGCTTGCCGCTTTCGGGCGCGGCCGATCAGCGCCCCGCCTCGGCTTATTTCGTCCTGGACAACGGGCTGCAGGTTTTGCTGCAGGAAAAGCACGACCTGCCCCTGACCGGCATGACGCTGGCGATCGATCTTGGCACCAAGGACGAGAGCGACGCGACCAGCGGCTACGCCCACCTGCTCGAACACATGCTGCTGTTCGGCGCCGGCGCCGGCACGGACAGTGAGGCCAGGCTTGCCGAGCTGCGCGGCCACGGCGTGGCGCACAACGCCCACACCGACCACGACCTGATGACCTTCGAGGTCTCCTGCCCGGCCGCGGAAAGCGCCTGGGCGCTGGAGCAGATGCGCCAGGCCGTTTTTTCGGGCCGCCTGGACCCGCAGCTGCTGGAAAGAGAAAAGCGCGTCATCGGCGAGGAGATCCTGCAGCTGCGCGACGACCCGGCCTACCTGGGACGCCTGATGGTCATGGAACGGCTTTTCGCCGGCCACCCCTATGGACGGCCGGTCTTTGGCGACGGCAGCGCCATCCAGGCGGCCACGATCGAGCAGCTGCAGGCCTTCTGCGCCCCGCGGCTGGTCGTGAACCGCTGCGCCCTGTCGCTCATCGGCGATTTTACCCTGGCCGCGATGGAGGCCGAGGTGCGCCGGAACTGGGGGGCCATGCCCGCGGCAACGGCGCCGGCGGCGGACGTCCCTGTTCTCGGACGCCTGGAGAAGAACAGCGAGCATGAGATCGCGCTGGACGTCCAGGAATGCCACCTCTTCTTCGGCTGGCGGGCCCCCGAGTTCAACCATGAGCAGCGCCTGCCGTTCAGCCTGCTGACCCATATCCTGGGCAGCGGCCTCAACCCGCTGCTGGGGGGTGTCCTGCGCGGCGGCCGCCAGCAGGTGGAACGGGTCGACATGAGCTACCTGCCCATGCGCAGCGGCGGCATGGCCCTGCTGCACGTGATCTTGAAGCCGCAGGACATCCGCGGCGTCAGGAATGAGGTCGCGGCTTTCCTGAGCCGGGTCGGCTCCTTCAATTTCAGCAGGGAAGACGTCCTGCCCCGGGAGCGCATGTACGTGCTGGACTACCTGGAGAGCGCCAGGAACCAGATGGAATACGGCGACGCCAATTTCCGTGAAGGAACGCTCAACCTGAGCCTGGCCTGCTCCCGCTTCCTGCTGCTCAACCGCGCCCCGGTCAAGGGCTCCTACCTGGACAGCGTGGACAAGGTGAGCTCGAACGACCTGCGCCGCGCGGCCGGGAAGTTCCTCAGCGGCAAAAAGTGGGTAATGCTGGCCATCAAGCCGCTCCCCGGGAAACAGCAATGAAGACGTCATTGGCCCTGCACCTGGTTTTGCTGCTGGCGTTCCTGCCGGCGGCGCTCAACGGCGGCGACGAGGCTACCTGGAGGCTGGGCCGCGAACCGCGGACGTTCACCCTGGAGAACGGCTTGAGCGTGATCCTGCAGCAGGACGGGGCCGCGCCCATCACCGTGGCCCAACTGCTTGTCCGCGGCGGCGACCGCGACGATCCCCCCGGTCTCGGCGGCCTCTCCTATCTTGTCGCCCGCTTGAGCCTGGAGATCTCGGAGCCGTCCGTGCTCCGGCAACTGATGGACCTGGGTTCGTCGTTCTCCCTTTCCGCCGGCGGCGATTACTCCCTGGTCACCATCCGTTCCCTGAGCCGGAACTTCGCCGCCACGCTGTCTGTCCTGGCCGGCATGATCAGCGAGCCGCTCGTTTCCGACCTGCGCGTCGACGGCATCAAGGACCTGATGCGGCACCTGCAGAAAATGGAGGTCGACGACCCGGGCTCCTTCATGCGCAAGAGCCTGGCCGGCGTTTTTTACGACGCCGCCGCTTACGGCGCGACGCGCTTCGGCGACGAGGCCTCCCTGGCGCGCATCGGCCGCAAGGACATCCAGTCTTTTTTGCGCAGCCATTACGTGGCCGGAAACATGACCCTGGTGGTCATCAGCGACCTTGATGAAGCCGAGATCAGGCCCCTGCTCGCCAGCCGGCTGGGAGGCATCGCCGCCGGGGAAAAGCCGACGCCGCGTCCGCTGTCTCTGCGCCGCCCGCTGCGGCCCGCTCTGGAAATCGAACGGCAGACGGCGCAGACCCTGGTTTCCCTGACCGTGCCGCTGCCTGAGCTTAATGCCAAAAACTTTGTCCTGGCCACTCTGCTGGAGACCTGGCTGGGCAAAGGCATCGGCAGCCGGCTGTGGCCACTGCGCAGCCGCGGCAGCCTGACATACGGCGTGAACGCGGAAGTGCAGCCCAACCGCGAAGCCATGCTATTGAGCGTTTCGCTGAAAGCCGATGCCCGGCGCAGCGCCGAGGCCCAGGCGGAGCTGGAACGGCTCGTGCGGGAGGTCAGCGCCTCAGGCATCGCCGCCGCCGAACTCGCCGCGGCCAAGGCCTACACCCGGGCCGATTTCTGGCGCGAGAACGAGAACCGCGAACGCCGCGCCGCCACCCTGGCCTTCCTGGAAGGGTCGGGTCTATCCTACCGCCTGGGCGGGAGCTTCGCGCAGCGCCTGGACGAGATCGGCCTCGAGGAATTCAACGATTTCCTGCGCACCTGGCTGGCCCCGGCTCGCTGGTTCATCTTGCGCATCGGGCCCGCGACAGTGGAACGAACTGAAGTGACAAGTGACAAGTGACAAGTGACAAGTAACGAGTGACAGGGAGCAGCATAAGTAGCTCCAGCCCGGCTTGCAATTTACCGTGAAAAATTGTATAAATAAGGATGGCTATAAAGTTTTTTTCTCATGGCGCCTGCCAGGAAGTCACCGGCTCCAAACATTTCCTCGATATCGACGGCCGGCTGCTGCAGGTCGACTGCGGCATGTTCCAGGGGCGGCGCGCCGAGTCCTACGAAAAAAACCGGCAGTTGCCGTTCGACCCGAAAGCCGTGGCCTCCCTTATCCTGACCCACGCCCATTTCGACCACTCCGGCGCCCTGCCCATCCTGCTTAAAAAAGGGTTCGGCGGCGATATCCATGCCACCTCGGCCACGCGCGACGTGGCCCAGGTCATATTGCTTGACAGCGCCAATATCCAGCAGAAGGATTACGAGATCCTCAAAGAGAAGGCGGTCAAATATCCCGAGCGAAACCTGACCCCCTACCCGCCCCTGTACACCCCCGAGGAGGCCGTCGCCGTCATGGCCAATTTCGTCACCAGCGGCTACCACCGCAAGTTCCGCCCCATGGAGGGCGTGGATGCCGAATTCTTCGATGCCGGCCATATCCTGGGCGCGGCCACCGTCCACCTGACCATCCAGGACCGCCTGCGCGTCGGCTTTAGCGGCGACCTCGGGCGCAACGGCCTGCCGATCATCCGCGATCCCGAGATCATGCCCCCCATGGATTACCTGGTGCTGGAATCGACCTATGGCAACCGCCTGCACAAATCGATCGGCCTGGCCGCCGGTGAGCTGGCCGAACTCATGCACAAGGCCCAGGCGCGGC
>Ga0209262_10001327_pt1 | contig 10292 bp, 10 predicted proteins | sample Lowcelwee11metaG_FD_187171 | JGI IMG/M metagenome (GOLD analysis project Ga0209262, IMG submission 187171) | Freshwater pond sediment microbial communities from the University of Edinburgh, under environmental carbon perturbations - Low... | ecosystem: Environmental > Aquatic > Freshwater >...
TGAAACGGATATATCCGGCAGATCCTTCAACCATGCCGTAATAAGGAACAGCAGGAATCGAAATCTTTTCACGGTTAAGTTTCACATCAAGCTCTTTGCCATTCCTGAGAAGTGTGATTTCAGCCGCTGACCCCGGTTCACCCTTCAGCATATCCGATGCTTTGTCAGAGGCAACACCCTTAAGTGAGTTTCCGTCTATACTTAGCATTATGTCTCCCGGCTTTATCCCGTTCCTGTCTGCCGGAAATCCCTTATAGACGTTTGTTACAACAATGTAATCACCTGATTTTCTGATAAGTGACCCGAATCCGCCGTATTTGCCGGTAGTCATGAAGTCAAGATCGCTTACATCTTCCTGGGGATAATACACAGTATATGGGTCAAGGGTCTGAAGCATGCCTGTGATGCTTGTTTCAACCAGTTTCTCAGGATCGATCTCGTCAACATAAAATGCATTAAGCTCCCTGAACAGGGAAATATAGATATCGATATTTTTTGTCAGCTTGAAATCCTTATCCTGCTGATCTGCATACAGAAAGCCCAATGAAATGACGGTAACTGCTGCTGCTGCCAGGATAATGACAGTTCTTTTTGTTTTTATGAGTTGCATGTGAAATGGTTTTATGCAAAGTTAACGGTTCACCGAACATGTGTCAGTTTCCGGATCAGTTCCTTCACCGATTCTTCTATTTGTCTGTATTCCGCCGGAGCCGGTGAACTCCAGATAATGGCGAGGTCCATATGTTTTCCGTTTTTTGTAAGGTATTCAGTAAGCGGTAATTTGTTCTTCCTGTAGGCTTCCCTTATTCTTCTGCGGAGAAGGTTGCGCATCACAGCCTTCTTGAAATATCTTTTGGGCACAGAGATCAGGAGTCTTGCGTGGGACTGTTCCGGGCTTCCCCCGGCAACCGAATACAATGCACGGAACCAGTTAAGCCGGACATGATTGCCAGTGGCAAAAAGATCATTGATTGGCTTAACGCCGCAAAGTCTTTCACCCTTTGCGAAAGAAGCCTTACCTGTTGCCTTTGTTGAAATCTCTGATGAAGCAGTCAAGGGCCATTGTCATTGAGGGAGCCTTGGGATTCGGAGCCTGTATATCGAGCCGGAAGCCCTCATTGGTTACAGCTTCGGCAGTTGTTGGCCCGAAGGCTGCGATTTTTATATCGCCCTGCAGGAAGGCGGGAAAATTTTCTTTCAGGGACTTAATACCGGAGGGACTGTAGAAGACCAGGATATCGTAATCAAGTTCCGTGGAATCGAACCCCCGGCTTATGGTGCGGTACATCGTTCCCACTGTGAATTTGATGCTGCTTTTTGTGAGTAAGTCAGGAATATCTGTCTTGTGAGGATCGGAAAGCGGAACGAAAAAGTTCTCTTCCCTGTGTTTTATAATTATATCCATCAGGTCCTCGAACTTTGCCTTCCCGTGAAAGATCTTACGTTTCCGGTAGACAATGTATTTCTGCAGATAGAACGCCACGTTTTCCGTGATACAGAAATATTTCATATCGTCCGGAATGGCTATCCGCATTTCGTCGGCTAACCTGAAGAAATGATCTATAGCCGTTTTCGAGGAGAATACTACCGCGGAAAAATCCTGGATATTTATCTTTTGCTGTCGGAAATCCTTCGCGGAAATTCCATCAACCTGAATGAACTGTTTGAAATCTACCTTCAGATTGTATTTTTTGGCGAGCTCGAAATATGGTGATTTCGGATTGTTTGGCTCAGGTTGCGACACTAATACCTTCCTTATCTTCAACGCCATAAGTTTTAAGTTCAACCTCCACGTGTCTGCCCGTCATCAAAGCACATCGAGAATTTTCAGTACAATCAGGACAGGCAGGACTTCAAGGGCACAAAGGTACAAAATGAAATATAATATTGGAACACGCCTGACGATAAAAATGTTTAACAGCTTGATTGTCCGAAGGAAAAGGAGGATAACTGTGAGGATGGCCCCGGCGTAAATGACGGAAAACGGCGTCTTTAAGGGGATGAAAAGAATAATTGAAGAAAGCACAAAATAAAATACGGCAGCAATAAACCAGGTATTGTACACCACAGACACATATTCCATGAACAGCTTCTTCTGTGCGGTGACTGCTGCCACAATAATGCAGGTCGTGTGCCTGAAAATAAGGATACCCGCAAAACCTGCAAGGCATAAGGCGGTAGTCTTTATCATCTCACCATCAGGCATTGGCGACAAAGCCCCGGTGTGCACTGCTGCAATGACTGCAAAAAGGCTTACGTTCAATAGTGTGAAAAGATTCAGAGCCAGTGGTGGCCAGGTAATAGTAACAGACGAGTGCAGAGTGGGCGTTTCATGGTGACGCTTAAGATCCAGCGAAAGAAAGCTGTTTAATATTCCTTTTCTGGCAAAAGCGTAAAGAACTGTGATGAGGACAAGTGAGACTGAAAGCATCCCGAAACTGAAGTCGCTGTTCAGAATGCCTTCCGGAACCGGTTGCCCGGGAAGACGGTTAACGTATCTGTACAGCTCGCCCTGTCGTGTGGATGGCATGGTTACAACCAGCGTGGCACCGGGTTTTTCAGTATACGGGATAATTCCGCCAAGCTGAAATTCGGTTTGAGTTACAGTGTCACGGCCACCTCCCTCAATGCCAACAAAAATACTGTCAGTAACCTGCTGCTCCATTTGCAGTAAATTAGAAATATGCCGGTTTTCCCGGATACAGCTCATGCAGAAGACCGTTGGCCAGCCTGCTTGCACCTATCCTGAACAGGGCGGGGTCAAGCCACTTTTCACCAAGCTCCTTCTTCACAATGTTGTAATATACAATTGCTTCATCAGGGGTAGCTATCCCTCCGGCAGCCTTGAAGCCTATCATTATTCCCGTTTCAGAGTAATAGTCGAGAATTGCCCTGCAGATTACCCACGCTGCTTCGGGCGTTGCAGAGACCGGGCTTTTTCCGGTGGAAGTTTTAATGAAGTCGGCACCTGACTCAATTGCTACCACGGAAGCCCTGTAAATAAGTTCATTGTCGCTGAGGACGCCCGTTTCAAGTATCACCTTCAGGGTGGCATCCCCGGCAGCGAGCCTGAGAGCCTTTAATTCGCCGATTACGGCCTCGTAATCTCTTTCAAGGAAAATCCCCAGAGGCATAACAATATCAATTTCGTCTGCTCCGTTCCTGACGGCAATTTCTGTTTCGCTGACCTTAACCTCGAGGAAAGTCTGTGAGGTGGGGAAGGATGCTGAGACAACCGCAAGTCTTACTCCGCAATTATTCAGCCCGATAATGGCAGGCTGTACAAAATTGGGGAAGACACAAACCGCAGCCACATTTTTAACTCCCGGGAAGTGAATGTTAAACGAGCTCACCTTTTCAGTGAAATCTGTAATTATCCTGGCATTGTCAGTAACATTGAGGCTCGTAAGGTCAAGGAATGAAAAGATGCTTCTCAGAACTTCAGCCCGCTCTTCACCTGCATAACTGACCGCTGACTCTCTGATGCCCGGCCTGACCTTATCGGCGGTGATTCCCGACTTTATAAGCTTCTGATATAACTTTGTCATAATCTGAATAATATAAAGGGAGGCGACAGTAATTAACCTCCCCGCAAAACAGGGTCAATTTAGGTTTTTTTAGTGAAACGCAAATAAAAACCTAAAATCCTATTTTTTAAGATTGGAATTACGGGCGAGAGATGCAAAAATGCCGGCTATGCAGAGAACGGAGAATACAATGAATCCGGTTTTCATGGCAGCCAGAAGCTGAGGGTAATTGGCGGTGCTTATCTTCTGCTGTCCCATAAACAGTGCTATAAGCATCATTGCTACACCCATGCTCATAGTCTGCCCAACCATTCTCATGGTTCCGATCATACCGGAGGCATTGCCAAGCTGCTTCTTTTCGACAGAGCTCATGATTGCATTGGAATTCGGAGACGAGAACAGCGAAAAACCAAGTCCCATAAGAACCAGGATGAATATTATATACGTAAAATGAGTGGAATCGGAAAGGAAGCATAGCATAATCAGTCCCACAGATGTCAGCGCCATTCCAGCTGAAGCCAGCACTCCGGGATTGTACTTGTCTGAAAGTTTTCCGGCGGCAGGAGAGAGGAGCGCCATTGTTACGGGCCATGACATCAGAATAAATCCCGCATCACGCGGCCCCAGCCCCTTTAAATACTGCAGGTACAGGCTGAGAAAGAATCCTATTGCACTTGTGGCGGCGTAATGAATCAGGGCGGCAAGGCTTGAAAATGCAAAGACCCTGTTCCTGAAAATAAGCGAAACATCAAACAGGGGATGAGCTGTTTTCGTTTCACGGAGTATAAAAACCGGCACCAGGGCTATGCCTGTCACTGTGAGTGTCCATCCGGTGGCTGAGGGGAGTTTGGAAAAGCCGTACATAATTGCGGCAAGACAGACACCGTAAATGACAGCGCCAGGCCAGTCAAACCCTTCTCCTCTTGCATCAGCCCATTCGCCTTTCATCTTTTTGCGGATCAGGACAAGACTTATGATTCCCATCGGAATCAGGAACGCAAAAATGCTTCTCCAGCCCAGGTAGCGGGTAAGAAGACCGCCAAGGAAAGGCCCTGAGGAGAGTCCGATATAAACCGCGGTCACATTGATACCCATAGCCTTGCCACGTTCTCCGGCGGGGAAAACGGATGTGAGTATTGCCAGGTTTGTTGCGAAAATCATCGCACTGGCAACTCCCTGGACTATACGCACTGCGATCAGCCACCCGATTCCGGGTGTGAAGGTGAGGAGGATCATCGTCAGGGTAAAAAGCAGTATTCCGGAAAAGAAGACCTTCTTGCGACCGATGATGTCACCCACCCTTCCTGCCGGGAGAAGAAAGATAGCCGTTGAAAGCATGTAGCTGCTGACTATCCAGTTGAGCATCACTGCATTTGATCCGAACTCCTCACCAATGGACGGGAGTGCCAGGTTGACCGATGAGCCCATGAAAGGAGTCAGGAAAGAGGCAAAGGCTGTCACAGTCAGCACGGATCTTTTGAGCTCGCGGTCTGTCATTCTCTTATCTTGCTGTCAATGAATATCGTAACCGGCCCGTCATTGACAAGCTCAACCTCCATCATGGCACCGAATTTTCCCGTCATGACTCTTCTGCCCAGAAGGGTTTCTGTCATGCTTATAAACTCTTCATACAGGGGGATAGCTTTTTCAGGTCTTGCCGCGCGGATATATGAAGGTCTGTTGCCTTTTTTTGTGGATGCGTGAAGAGTGAACTGGCTTATTACCATTATTTCTTTTCCGGAATCAGAAGCTGAAATGTTCATCACCCCGGCACTGTCGTCAAAAATCCTCAGGTTTACAAGTTTGGATGTCAGCCATTCAGCATCACTGCCGGTGTCGGCATCTTCTATTCCCAGCAAAACAAGCAAGCCGGGCCCTGTTGCGGAAAAGACCTCGCCGTTGATTGTGACGGAGGCTCTTTTTACTCTTTGTACCAGGATTCTCATCTCAGGATATCGGGTGTCAAAATTAGTAATAAATCAATACTTTTGCTGCTCATTCAGTGACTGATGGATTATCTTACACTTATTGGCGTAGCGCTGGGGCTCTCCTTCGACACATTTGCGGTTTCTCTCTCCTGCGGCGTTGTACAGTCGAGGATCCGCTTCGGCGAAGCAATGCGCATTGCATTTGTGCTTGCCCTTTTTCAGGGAGCCATGCCGGTACTGGGTTATTTTCTGGGTTCAACCGTAAGCGGATATATTATCAGTTTTGATCATTGGGTTGCCTTCGGGCTGCTTCTCTTCCTGGGTGCCAGAATGATCAGGGAGGGACTGAAGCGGGATAGCGACAGACCCGAACAGGATTTCAGGAAACCCTCAGTCCTGCTCACGATGGCAATAGGAACAAGCATCGACGCCCTGGCCGTAGGAATAAGCTTTGCCTTTCTGGATGTGCAGATATGGAATGCCGGAATCATAATAGGAGCCGTGACTTTTCTTGCATCAATGACGGCTGTCCGCATCGGGAAATCAGCCGGGAGCAGGCTGGGTTCAAGGGTGGAGATACTCGGGGGTATAATCCTGGCTGCCATCGGGGTCAGGATACTAATTGAACACCTGACGGCTGCCTAAAAAGGAATCATAAAGCGCTCGCGGCCTTTAAATGTTGCCATTTCGTCATATCCGGCCTTTTTCAGGAGCGCATAGGCTTCATCGAAGAACTGCCCCACGCGTGAGGGCATATGGGCGTCAGAGTTGACGCAGACTGGCACTCCGTGTGAGGCAAAAAGGCCCAGGTACCTGGTGTCAGGATAGAAATCCTTCAACGGTTTGTTCCTCCCGTTTGTGTTCAGCTCATATGCAACATCGTAAGCGCGGAAGGCTGACGCCATCATTTTGTAAAGGCCGGAGATATCACTTTCCGGTCTGAACCTGTGTATCCTTACAAGATCAGGGTGACCGATGATATCAAAAAGACCCGTAGAAGCCGCCTCGCAAACCAGGTTAAAATAGTTTTCGAAAATCTGGTCTATGTCTTTGCCCAGATAGAACTCCGGGCCCAGATCCACTGTCTCGGGCCCCATATAATGAACTGATCCGATAACATAATCAAACGGATAGGCTGAGACAATTTCATCCAGCTCCTTTTCCTTCCCGGGCAGGTAATCAAGCTCCACCCCCATTCTTACCGCAATACCCGGATACAGATTCCTCAGTCTCTCAATATGAACGGAGTATTCAGGCAGCCTTGCCGGGTCCATGCTCCATTTCTGTTTTTCAGGAACAAGGGTAATGTGTTCTGAGAACCCGATCTCAGTCAGTCCGGCCTGTATACCTGCCTTTATACTGGCTTCCGGTTCCTCACGGCCATCGCTGTAGGTTGTATGAATATGATAATCGGTTCTGTAGATCATGGTTTTTACACTCTGCTCAAAAATAGAAAAGGTGAACGAATTAATTCGCTATTTGTTCTAAATTTGCATTAATTCATTGCTTCATGCAAAAACCTGAGAAAAAAAAGTGTACCTGCCTCACATGCGACTTCCGTGAACTCGTATTTGCAAATCTGAACAGCGAAGATTTCGACCGTGTCTGTAATAACAAGGTTGAGCTCTGCTTCTCGAAGGGTGAGATGATTAATGCCGAAGGTGATACAGTCACCGATTTCAAATACCTGAAGAGCGGGCTGGTAAAGCTTTTTCGGCTTACAGCCAGCGGTGAGGAGCAAATTATTGCAATTACACGGCCATATGAGTTCGTGAGCAATACCCACGTCTTTTCAGAAGGGAAATACAAGTATTCCCTTTCAGCCCTCGAAGACTCTGTGGCCTGCACAATCAACCTTGACCTGATTAAGGAACTCATTGAAAAAAACGGGGGGTTCGGACTTCAGCTGATCACAGTTCTTTCACGGACTACTGAACGGATTATTTCGCAGGGTCTTGATATCAGGAACAGGAATCTGGCAGGGAGGGTCGCTTATGTACTTTCCTATTTTTCAAAGGAGATATACCACTCGAGAGTTTTCGACCTTCCCGTATCACGAAAGGAGATAGCCGACTTCATCAGCATGAGCACGGCCAATGTCATCCGCACCTTCTCGGAATTCAAGCGTGACGGGATTATCAAATCATATGGCAGGACTATTGAGATCATTGATCCGGACAAACTTGAGGTAGTATCAAAGAGAGGATAATATTTTTTCCCTGCAATCTGATCCATATATGAGAAAAGCCCTCGTCCTGCTGATTTGCCTTTTTCTGGGCACGTCACTGGTATCAGGGGCCCCTCTGGTTTTTGAGCCTGTGACAAAAAAGCTCCCTGACGGCACTGAGCTTAAGCTTTTTCTTTCAGGTGACGAGTTCTTCAATTATCTGCATGACGCCTCGGGTTATCCGGTGGGTTGCGGAGACGACGGGTACTTTTATTACCTTGTTCAGACGGGAAACAGGTTTGATGTCACACGGTGGAGGGCGGGGGAAGCCGACCCCCGTGACCACCCTGAGATTGGTCTCGTGAAAGTTCCCTCACAGATAAATGAAAAAAGGGCAGAATCTGAGCGCGTCTTCGAAAAATACGGCAGCGGTGCAGGCGGCTCATCTGCAATAAAGACAACGGGAGGCTTCAACAACCTGGTTATCTATATCCGGTTCAAAGATGAAGGCAATTTCACAGTCGTGAGGTCAGCCTATGAAAAAAAATTCAACAGCCTGACAGAGAGTTCGATGCGCCTGTATTTCCGTGAGGTGTCAAATAACGGACTGGATATTGTAACTCATCATTTTCCCGGAGGGGCAACGGAAGAAATATGCTATACCGACAACTTTTCGCGCAGGCATTACCAGCCCTATAATGTGTCAATGAATCCGGAAGGGTACAAGAATGATGACGAACGGACTGACAGGGAGCATTCCCTGATTGCAAATGCCGTTGCATGGGCATCCGCTAATTACAGTCTCCCTGAGGATGTGAATTTTGATATGAACCTGGACGGCGATTTTGACAATGTCTCCTTTATTATCCGGGGGCAGGCCGACGGATGGAGTGAGCTGCTCTGGCCGCATCGCTGGGTCGTCTTTTCAAGAGATGTAAGACTGGGCAAACTTAAAATCAATGATTATACTCTCCAGCTTGAAAATGTTAGTGTAAACACGCTTTCACACGAGATGTTCCACTCACTGGGAGCCCCCGACCTGTATCGCTATGACAATGACGGTGTACCGGTTGGTCCCTGGGATATTATGGCCAACGGCAAAGGGCATCCGGGAGCGTGGATGAAATACAGGTACGGCGGGTGGATAGATAAAATCCCGGAGATTCAACACTCCGGTACCTATTCCCTGAAACCACTTACAGCCCCCGGTGGCAACTCATGGATTATCAGGTCTCCTCTCGCGGGGGAACAGTTCTTTGTCCTTGAATACAGGTTGAAAACCGGACTCTACGAGTCTTCACTGCCTTCATCAGGATTGGTTATCCAGCGAATAGATACAAGGTACCGGGGCAACGCCAGGGGAGGTCCTGATGAGGTTTATATTTTCCGGAAGAACGGGACCCTGACTTTTAACGGACAGATAGACCAGGCAGCACTGTCTGATATTAACAGCACCGTTTCGTTCAATGACCGGACCAACCCTTTTTCATTTCTTCAGGACGGATCAAATGCCGGCATTAAAATAACTGATATCATTTCCAGGGGTGACAGCCTCCTGTTTACTGTTAATCTTGATGATCCTGCAGGAATTGAAATGATGCCGGTTGATGACGATGCAATGGATGTCAGCTGGAAAGCACTTGTTCCGACAGAATTTATCGTTGCCGGATCTGTGAGCCGTGAACTGATGGTACCGGTGAGAGGTAAGAGATATCTTCAGGGTGACACCATCGGCTCTTCGGGAACTGTGATTTACCGTGGACCGTCAAAATCTTTCAGGCAGAGCGGGCTTGAGAGTGACAAGCTCTACTTTTATTCGGTATGGGCGGTCACAGACGCTGAAAACAATATTTATTCCCAGCCTTCTTCAGGAGAGAAGAGGTCAGGGATATATATCGTGCCCTCACTGCCGTATGTACAGGATTTTGATGATGTAGTCTCTGACCTTCCGAGGGGCTGGCGTTCCAGCCTTGGAAGGGAGGGATGGAGTGTTGGTTTTCAGACACCCGATTCCGGCTTCGGTCCCGGGGTGGTTGCTGAGTCTTCACTTTCTGGTAACTGGCTCTACACACCCGGTTTTTACCTTTCGAAAGGCCAGAAATACCTTGTCACATTCAGTTTCAGGAACCAGGAATATGGCATTAAGGAATCGCTCGACCTCAGAGGCGGGGCTGACCGTAGTGAAACAGGCCTGAATTCCTATTACCTCTTTGCCGACAGGAATTTCAACTACCGCGACCTTGTAATCCATAAGGCGGTGGTCCAGCCGACCGCAAGCGGACAATGCTTTTTCGGTTTTAAAACCGGCTTCAACACCAGGGGGGTAGTGATAGATAATTTTAAGGTCGAAAAGGTGCCGACAGCAACCATGAATCATTCAATCCCCGGTGAGTTTTACCCGAATCCCACGTCCGGTATTATTACAGTTCCCGCAACTAGAAAAACGGTGATTTCCGTTTTCAGGACTGATGCTACCGCTGTTTATGAAACAGAAATTGAAGCAATGAACGAGATAGACCTGTCCCATCTCGGAAAGGGAACCTTCATCATCAGATTCAGTTCAGCCGCCGGTACCAGTTCAGGAATTATTGTCATTCAATAAACAGATGAATATGAAACCATTATTTGCCAGATTTTTGATAATTCCGCTGGGATTATCTTTTTCCATTT
>Ga0209262_10001328_pt1 | contig 10286 bp, 11 predicted proteins | sample Lowcelwee11metaG_FD_187171 | JGI IMG/M metagenome (GOLD analysis project Ga0209262, IMG submission 187171) | Freshwater pond sediment microbial communities from the University of Edinburgh, under environmental carbon perturbations - Low... | ecosystem: Environmental > Aquatic > Freshwater >...
GCCGCGACGCGCCCGGACGTGCTCGTGGTCGAGAGTGGCGAGGTGTTGATTCCGGGTCCCGTCGAGTTCAGTTTCGACATCGGACTGCCCCAGGGAGTCGCCTACGCCTGCCTCGCGGAGGCCGCGTTGCTGGCAATGGAGGGGCGCTTCGAATCCTTCACGCTCGGGCGCGACGTGCAGCCCGGGAAGGTCAAGGAAATCTATCGACTGTTCCGCAGGCACGGCTTCCAGATCGCACCCTTGCGCACGTTCGGTGCGCTGCTGAGCGATGCCCTCGTGGCAGAAAAGAACGTGCGCGCCGAGGAGTTGCGACGCGATCACGCCCTGCTGCGGCGGGTCAAGGCCGAGGCGGCCGCCCGAATTGCGAAGATCCCGCCACGTGCGAAGGGCGTGGCCGCACCGTCGACTCCGCCAGCCTGAACCGCGCGCAGGGATGGCATGCCGGGCCCGGCATGTGTATACGACTCCATTGCAATGCAGGAAGCGACGTTCATGCGCGCACTTTTTCGTCCCCGGATCCTCGTGCTCGGCGCAATCGCGGTCATCGCGGGTTGCGTCGACATCCCGGAGGGCATCGAGCCGGTGACGGGCTTCCAGGCCGAGCGGTACATGGGTCGCTGGTACGAGGTGGCCCGGCTCGATCACCGTTTCGAGCGCGGCATGCAGCAGGTCACAGCGACTTACGAACTGCAGCCTGACGGCACGGTGGCGGTCCTGAACCGCGGTTACCGCGTGGACAAGGGCGAGTGGGCCGAGGCCAGCGGCAAGGCGAAGTTCCTCGGCGAGCCGGACGTGGCTGCGCTCAAGGTTTCGTTCTTTGGCCCGTTCTACGGCGGCTACAACGTCGTCGATCTCGATCCTGACTACCAGTACGCGCTGATCGCGGGCCCGAACCGTTCCTATCTGTGGATCCTTGCGCGCACGCCGACACCGCCCAGGGCGGAAGTCGAGCGGCTCGTGGCGAAGGCGAAGGCACTCGGCTACGACACCTCGCAGTTGATCTTCGTGAAGCACTGAGGTCGTGGTCGCCATTCACCCGCGCGAGAGGTCGTCCTGCCCGTGAGCATTGCACTGCTGATTTTCGTCACGACGATCGTCGTGAGCCTCGTGGCGCTCTATGCCGCGCCGAAGCTGATGGATCGCCTCATTTTCCGGCCATATGACACGCAGCGCCGGGGCGTCTATCACACGGTCATCACGCACGGCTTCGTGCATGGGGACCTGATGCACCTCATCTTCAACATGATGACGTTCTGGTTCTTCGCGTTCCTGCTCGAACGCCGGGTTGGCGGCGTCGCCTTCGGCTTGCTCTACTTCGGCAGCCTCGTGCTGGCGGTGAGTACGACGTACTTCAAGCACCGCAAGGATCCGCAGTACGCAACGCTCGGCGCGTCCGGGGCGATCGCAGCCGTGCTGTTCGCGGCGATCGTGTACTTCCCTTCGATGAAGCTGTTCATCCTGCCGATACCGGTGCCGATTCCCGCTCCCTTGTTTGCCGTCGCGTACGTCGCTTATTCCTGGTACGCGAAGGAAGGCGGTCGCTTTTCCAGCGGCATGGCGGGACAGAAGATCAACCACGACGCGCACCTCATCGGCGCGCTGGTCGGCCTGGTGTTCGTCCTGGTAACGGACCCGGGCGCCTATGCGCAACTGCTGCGCACGGTCTTCGGCTGAGCGCGAAACCGAGAACTGCGTCGCCTTGTGCGGCGGAATGCCGCGTACGATGCGTGCAAGCGCCTGGGTGCACGATATCTTGCGGACTTCGCGAGTCTCTGGAGGGGTGATATGCGCAACAGATTCTTCGTTTATGCACTGTGCCTGGCATTGCTGAACCTCGCGTCGCCGCAGGCAGCGCAGGCCGCGCTCGTCGGCACGCTGCAGGCCGTGGAAGCTTCGGGCACGCGTGCGCAAGACCTCGCGATCGTGAACACGGCGCTCGCGCGCGAGCAGGTGCGCGGACAGATGGCAGCCATGGGCGTGGACCCGTCGGCGGTCGATGCGCGTGTCGCGCGTCTCACGGACTCCGAACTGCGCTCGCTGGCCGATCGCATGGAGCAGATGCCGGCAGGCGGCGATGCCCTTGCGGTGATCGGCATCGTCTTCGTGATCCTGATCATCCTCGAACTCGTCGGCGTGATCGACATCTTCAAGAAGGCCTGACGTACCGTCCCGGTGCGGCTGCGTTGCCAGTCTCGACCGTGAGTCGCGCACGAGCGTGGGCCGTGGTCGCGCTCGTGCTGGCGTTGCTGCTGCTCGTTGGTTGCGCCGGGTCGTCACGGCTCGCGCAGTTGCCTGCAGAGATACCAGAGCGGATTGAACTCACGGCGACGCCCTTTCATCCGCAGACCGAACATCAATGTGGCCCAGCGGCGCTCGCGACAGTGCTCGGTGCGGCGGGACGCAACGTCGATCCAGCTGCGTTGGCGACCGAGGTCTATCTGCCGGGCCGTCTGGGCTCGCTGCAACCCGAACTTGCCGCGGCGGCCCGGGCGCGTGGACTGCTCGCCTACGAAACGGGCCCGTCGCTGTCCGATCTGCTGGCAGAGGTCGCTGCGGGTCGACCGGCTCTCGTGCTGCAGCAACTCGGCGCAGGTCCGTGGCCATATTGGCACTACGCTGTCGTCATCGGCTACGACAAGGCACGCGGGAAGCTGCTGCTCCGCTCCGGCACCGATGAGCGCCAGGCCCTGCGCGCGTCTTTGTTCGAATCGACGTGGGACCGGGGTGGTCGATGGGGACTCGTCCTGCTTGAACCCGGCACGATGCCGGCGCGGCCGGATCCGGTGCGCTACATGAGTGCGGCAGCGGCACTCGAGACCGCGGGGAATCCTGCAGCCGCCCGGGCCGCGTACGCGGCCGCTGCGGGGGTCTGGCCCAAGGCGCCGCTCCCGCGCCTCGGACTCGGCAACCTGGCCGCTGCCGCAGGCGACTGGGCCGCAGCGGAACGCTGGTACCGCGCCGTCCTCGCCGACGATCCGACGCAGGCCGCCGCGCTCAACAATCGCGCGGAAGCCCTGGTGCGACTGGGGTGTCCCGATGCGGCTCGACTGCTGTTGCAGCAGGGTACGGTGCACGTGGCGGCAGACGATCCGCTGCAGCCCGTGCTGCAGCAGACGGTCCGCGACTTGTCGGCCCAGGTGGCGACGGTTCCGGCCGACGCGGCCGCGCAGTGCACGCAGTTCACCGTCCGCTGAGCCGGATTGCGGAATTCACCGGCGGGCCGGTTTAGACTTCGGTCCATGACGCTGCGTGAGCGAGTCGAGGAGCTCTTTCCGGACTGGGCCCATTGGTACCCGAGTCTGTTCGATGCCGCCGTGGATCTCGGCGTCATCCGCGCGCGCGTCTGCGATCCCGCGTCGCTGCTGCTCTCGAATCGACACGCTGGCGTGCGTGCCGCAGCGGAACTCGAGCACCGCAAGCGGTGGAGCGCCGAAGAGAACGAACCGGAGGAGTGAATTCCGCCGGGGTCACTCGGCGGCGGTGGCGATGCCGCTGGCCACCTGCGGCCGGCGCGTGAGCCAGACGAGCGGCACGAGCGCAAGCGCCATCCAGGTCGAGGCCCAGAACACGTCCAGCGACGACAGCATGTAGGACTGCTCGACCATGCCGCGGGTGAGCACGCCCACCGCCTGGTCGCCGCTGAGGCCGGCTCCCTGCAGCGTCGCCATGAAATGCTGCAGCGTCGGATCGTAGAGATCCGACGATTCCGCCAGTCGACTCTGGTGCAGGGCCGCGCGGTTGTCCCAGGTCGTGGTCGCGATCGAGGTGGCGAACGCTGCGGCCGTGATGCGCAGGAAGTTCGAGATGCTGGTCGCCGCCGGAATGCGCTGCGGCGGGATACCGTCGAGCTGCAGCGTGATCACCGCCACGAAGAAAAACGCCATGGCGACGCCCTGCACGATCATCGGGATCATGAAGTCGACGAACGCAGCCTGTGAACTGAGTTGCGCGCGCAGGTAAACACTGAGCCCCAGCGCGATGAACGCGATGGACGCGAACCAGCGCGCGTCATAGCGGTTGACCAGGCGGCCTACGACCGGTGCAAGGAGCAGGGCCATGATGCCGGCCGGTGCCTGCACCAGTCCGGCCCACGTCGCCGTGTAGCCGAGCTGTGTCTGCAGCCATAGCGGCAGGATCACCACGTTGGCGAAGAAGACCGCGTACCCCACGCACGTGAGGAGCACGCCCACGGTGAAGTTGCGGTTGCGGAAGAAACTCAGGTCGACGATCGGGTGTTCCTCGTAGTACTGCCAGATCATGAAGGCGGCGAAACCGACCAGCGAGACGAGCGACAGCACGATGATCTGCGTCGAGTCGAACCAGCCTTCGTCCTTGCCCGTGTCGAGCATGATCTGCAGCGCGCCGACCCACACGACGAGCATGGCGAGGCCGATGCCGTCAACCGGGATCGACCGCGTCGCCGTCTCCTGCCTGTGCAGCGCTCGCCAGCAGACGACAGCGGTGAGCAGGCCGAACGGCACGTTGATCAGGAAGATCCATGGCCACGAGTATTCGTCGGAAATGTAGCCGCCCAGCAGCGGGCCCATGATAGGTGCAACCAGCGTGGTCATCGACCAGATCGCGAGCGCCATGCCGCGCCGCGACGCGGGGAAGATCGACATCAGCAGCGTCTGCGATCCCGGGATCATCGGGCCGGAAACCGCGCCCTGCATCACGCGGAAGGCGATCAGCGACTCGAAGCTCCACGCCATGCCGCACAGGAAAGACGCCAGCGTGAACAGCGCGACGCTCACCACGAACGTGCGGACCACGCCGTAGCGCTGCATCAGCCAGCCCGTGAGCGGCACCGAAATGCCGTTGGCCACGGCGAACGACGTGATGACCCACGTGCCCTGGTTGGGGCTGACGCCGAGGGAGCCCGCTATCGTCGGCAGCGACACGTTCGCGATCGTCGTGTCGAGCACCTGCATGAACGTGCCGAGCGCAAGCGCGAACGCGGTCAGTCCGCGCGTGCCGACGGGCAGCGTGATCAGTGGTCGGTCGACGGCCTGGGTCGTCATGCCGGTCCCGCGCTCAGCGGCCGGAGTTCTCGGCGATCACGCGCACGATCATCGCTTCGGTCTGCTCGTCACGCTCGGGCCGGGCGGTCATCGTTGCCGCGACCGTGCCGGCCGGTTCCGCCACCACTGTGCCGCCCTGGTCGTGCAGGTCGACTTCCGCCTGCATCGAGAGCCCCACCCGCAGCGGGTGCTTGGCGAGTTCCTGCGGGTCGAGCGTGATCCGCACGGGGACACGCTGCACGATCTTGATCCAGTTGCCCGATGCGTTCTGCGCAGGCAGCAACGCGAACGCGGCTCCCGTGCCCGGCGAGAAACCCTTGATGCGCCCGTGATAAACGACGTCACCGCCATAGAGGTCGGACTTCAGTTCGACCGGCTGCCCGATGCGCATGCGCTGCAGCTGCACTTCCTTGAAGTTCGCGTCGACCCACGCATCGTCGAGTTCGACGATTGCCAGCAACGGAGTGCCGGCATTCACGCGCTGTCCCAGCTGCACGCCCTTGCGGGCCACGACGCCATTTACCGGCGCGGTGATCCGAGTCCGTTCGAGCCCGAGGGCCGCTTCACGTACCCGCGCGATTGCCCGCATGACCTGCGGGTGACGCGAGGCTTCGATGCCGCCGGTCTGAGCCAGTGCAACGTTCAGGTCTTCACGTGCCGAACGCAGACCCGCTTCGGCGCCAGCGACCACTTCGCGCGCGTGCGCCAGCTCTTCGGCCGAGACGGCGCCACCCGCGGCGATCGACCGACGGCGTCGGTAGTCGTCGCGCGCCCGGGCAAGGTCGGTTTCGCGCGCCGTGACCTGTGCCTGCAGCCGTCCCGTCTGTGGATAGGCGCCGCGCACCTGGCGCACCGTGGCGCCGAGGTCGGCGAGGGCGGCGTCCATCGCGATGCGCGCGTCGGCGGGATCGAGTTCGATGAGCGGCTGCCCGGCCGTCACGAATTCGGTCTCGCGCGGATGGATGGTCCGCACGGTCCCAGCCACTTCGGACGTCAGCTGGACGACCGTGGCGCCCGCGTAGGCATCCTCCGTGGAGACGTACCAGCGTGCGTGCAGGTACCACCACGCAAACCAGGTTCCGCCGGCCAGCAGTACGACGGCCGTCAGCAGCAGCAGGCCTTGCCGGCGCTTCCGGTTCGGGGTCGCGGCGGATTCCGTTGCCGGCTCGGGCGAATTCATCGGGCGGGCTCCTGGGTAAAGTGGCCGCCGAGCGCGACCAGCAGCGCGATGCGTGCGGAGGTGCGGTCGGCCAGCAGCTGGGTGCGCTGCCGGCGTGCAGCGAGCACCTGGGTCTCGGCGTTGAGGACGGTGACCTGGTTGGCGAGGCCCGCGGAATACCGCTGTGAAGCCAGGTCATACGACTGCTCGGCGGCGTCCAGGGCACGTTGTTGCGCGTCGAGCTGAAGTTCGAACGAGCGCAGCCGCGCGGACTGGTCGGCGGCCTCGCGTATCGAGCGGACGACCGTGTCGTTGTAGCTGGCCACTGCGACGTCGACTTCCGCGCCGGAGCGGCGGTACTCCGCTTGCAGTCGACCCGCGTCGAAGACTGGCAGGTGAACGGCCGGGCCCACGGACCACTGGTTCGAATCGCCCTGCAGCAACTCGTCGAGACCGAGTCCCACGACACCAACGAACCCGACAAGGTCGACGTTTGGATAGAAGTTCGCATGCGCCGCTTCACGGCCGGCGGTGGCGGCTGCGATCCGCGCCTGAGCCGCGCGGACATCGGGCCGGTGGGCCAGGAGGTCAGCAGGCAATGCGGCGGGCACCGGCAAGACAGATTCGAACTCGATCGTCGGCATGTCCAGGTCGGACGCGGCAGCCGCGCTGCCGCCCGTCAGGGCGGCCAACGTGTTGCGCGCAAGCGTGCCGGCGAGCCGCGCCTGCTCGATGTCGACGGCGCTCAGTTCGAGGTTGCTTTCGGCGGCACGCAGTTCCGCGTTGGTGTCGAGCCCCGCGCCAACGCGTTGTGTCGTCAAGTCGAGCAGCGCGCGGCGTTGGGTCTGCGCCTGCAGCGCAACGGCCTCGAGACGTCGTGCTCGCGCGTATTCCAGGTAAGCCTGGGCCACCGAACTCGAGAGCAGCAGTTCCGCGCCAGCTGCATCGAGCGCTGCGGCTTGCGCACCGCGGCCGGCTTGCTCGACCAACGCCGCCTGGCGTCCCCAGAAGTCGAGGCGCCAGTCCACATTGAATCCCAGGCGGCCTTCCCAGTAGGTGCCGCCGCCATACGGAGGCGGGAAAATATAATTTTCGCTGAAACGCTCGCGGGTTACGGAGCCATCGAAAGCGACCTGCGGCAATTCGGACGCATGGGCCGCGGCGGCCTGCTCGCTGGCGATTCGAACCCGGGCCAGCGATGCGGCGAGGCTTGGGTTGTGCGCGAGTGCCGTTGCGATCAGCTGGTCGAGTTGCGAGTCGTGCAGCGCGTGCCACCAGGCATCGTCCGGCCGCGGCGCGATGGTGGGACCTGACAGGCCGACGTCAGTCGCTGCCAGCGGCTTCTCGTGCACGCTGGTGACCGGGTCACTGACGCAGGCCGCGAGCAGCAACGCAGTGGCGACGAGCGGTGCGAGTGAACGCAAGGCGCGTGACGGCAGGCGAGGCGCTCTCATTGCCGGGTGGCCCGGTGAGTGGCGCGGCGCACCTGCGTCGATTTCGACGACGACGCCTTGGCGGCCGTGCGTGCGGTGGAGCGGGGCGCTGCCGGTTTCGCCCCGCTCTCGGCGGCAGCGACTCGGCCACTTTTCAGGGGTTGGCTGTCGGTCCCTGCCGTCTGTGCGTGATCGAGCAGGCGCACGAGGTAACCGTGCAGTTGCTCGAACTCCGGCTTCGAGAGCGGGGCGAGCGCGGCGTTGGTCTGGTCGACGACGAGCGGCAGCAGTTCTTCGGCGATCGCCTTGCCGGCCGCCGTGAGCCTGAGCTCCACGACCCGCCGGTCCTGCAAACTGCGCCGGCGTTGCAGAAATCCGCGCCGCTCGAGCTGGTCCAGGACGCGCGTGATGGCACCGCTGTCGTGGTCCAGGTCGCTCGCCAGGTCGGAGGCCGTGCGCGCCATCCCGTCGCGCAACTGGATCAGCACGATCCATTGCGTCAGCGTGAAGTCCGCCTGCGCCAGCGCGCCTTCGAAGCGGGCGAGCAGCAGCGTGTACAGGCGGCGGATCAGGTAGCCGACGCTGTCGCGCGAACGGTAGGTCTGGGGTCGGTAATGCTGCTCGGGCATTGTCAGCCTGGGCTGTGACTGCTCAGGCAGCTAATTCTGAGTGGTCGTACCGCGGCGGTCAAACAAGCAGGTTCAGCCGGCGCGGGGAGTCCGCTCTTCCCGGTACAGTCGCAGGATGAACTGGCCGGACGGCCGCGCCCGGAGTTCCTCGACCTCGGCGCGCCAGCGAGGGTCGCGGATGTCCGTGACCGCCATGCGGCGGCCGCCGAGGCGATTGCCCGGGTATTCGGGCGGCAATACCGCCAGCGCCCCCAGGCTCGCGAACGTGATGTCGGCGAAAGTCAGCGTCTCTCCGGTCAGGTAACGTCGGCCGTCCGCGAGCAGCTGATCGATGTCGTTGAAGGCCTCCCGCGTCCGTTCCCAGGCCCGGGCTGCTCGTGCGGGTGTTACGCCGAGCATCCGGCGAACTGCGAACGCCAGGACCGGTCGGATCGTCCAGAGCAGGGCGCGTTGCCAGCGTGGAATCGCGGGCTCTTCGATGCCCCACGAACGGAAGCTCAGGTCGGTGTCGCGCAGCAGGTGGTGGTAGAGCCAGACGCGCACGTCGTTGCCGAGGCGCCGGTCGAGCTTCGCCTCGAGTTCGAGCGCAGCCGGCGTCGGTTCGAGAAACCACGTGCGGTCACCAGGCAACCGTCCCGCGTACTCACCCCACAGGTATCGCAGGACGCGTGGCGAATCGCCGATTCGTGTGAGGCCGGGTGGAACCTCGAGCCAGGGCACGGTGCGGCCCGTCAGCAGGACGCCGAGTATGCCGACATTCGACACCTCTTCATACGGCACACCGAGCCGGTCGAGACACCAGCGGACTTTCTCGGCATAGTGCGAAAACGTGATCGTGTGCAGTCGCAGCGGCAGTTCTGCTTGTCGCAGCGCGCGCAATGAGACGAACAACCGCGCAGCCACGCCGAGCAGGAAGGCCGCGACGGCGGTACCGAGGGCCGCCGGCACGCCCCAGCCGGCAGCGGCCACGATGACGGGCAGTGCGTAAAGGGCGAGCAGATGGACGACGCGGGGATCGCGGAGGCGCATGCCCGCAGTCTACTGATGACCGGAGTCGTCCGCGACGCGACAGTTCTGCGCGACGTGTGCGTGGATGATTTCGACGAGACGGCGCGTGCCGGGGCCGGCTGCCACGCGATCCGCGAACACCAGGTAGAGGGAGGCGAAACGCTCGGCGCCTTCCGTCAGCGGCAGTCGCTTGAGCGAGCCCGCCTGCAGTTCTTCGCGAATGTTTTCCTCGGCGTACCAGGCAAAACCCAGCCCCATGCATGCCGCGCGGATCGACGTCGCCTTGTTCGAGACGGTCCAGCGTCGCTCGTTGAGCCAGCCGCCTGAACGGCTGCGGTGCATGCCTGAGTCGCGCACGACGAGGTGACGATGGGCGCGCAGGTCTTCGATCTCTACGGAGCGACCGAGTTGATGCAGCGGATGCGTCGGCGCGGCGGCGCACACGAAGCGCACCTGCAGCAGCGCATCGCCGATGAAGCCACCAGGCACGAGCGTGCCGATGATGAAGTCGACGCGACCTTCGGTGAGCGCTTCCTCGACGCCGCCGAGGACGGCCTCGATGAGTTCGAGGCGGATGTCCGGATGCTCGTTGCCAAACTCGGCGAGTGCGCGGAGCAGCAGCCATGTCGGGAAGATGGCGTCGACCGCCAGCCGAACCTCCGCTTCCCAGCCCTGCGCGAGCCCCGCGGCCGAGCGCTCGAGGCGGGCCGCGTCGTCGAGCAGGGACTTGCCCCGGCGATACAGCACGTGACCGGCCGGCGTCAGGGCGGCGCGCCGGCCTTGCCGCTCGAACACCTTCAGCCCGAGCTGATCCTCGAGTTTCTTGATCGTGTACGTGACGGTCGACTGGGTGCGGTGCAGGTGCTCGGACGCCGGCCCGTAACCCCGCTGTTCCACGACCGCGACGAGGGCGGCCCATTGGTCCAGCGTAATACGGGGTTGTGGCATAAATCGATACCATCGATAAATAGCATCGAAATTACCGGCTTTTTAATTCAAATAATAGATGCAAACTGACAACCGTTGAATTTTCCAC
>Ga0209262_10001330_pt1 | contig 10279 bp, 4 predicted proteins | sample Lowcelwee11metaG_FD_187171 | JGI IMG/M metagenome (GOLD analysis project Ga0209262, IMG submission 187171) | Freshwater pond sediment microbial communities from the University of Edinburgh, under environmental carbon perturbations - Low... | ecosystem: Environmental > Aquatic > Freshwater > Pond...
GGCCTGGCCATCAGCATGGCCTGCGCCCTGCTGATCGTCTCATGGGTCCGGGATGAGCTGAGTTACGACAAATTCCATGCGCATAAGGACAACATCTATCGCATAACCGCTGTGGGAAAGATTTATTCTGGCTTCAGCTCGCCGGCGCCATTCGCCCCGGCCGTCGAGGCGGAAATTCCCGAAGTGTCCGCAGCGGCCCGGGTGGGCCGGATCTTCGGCCGTGTATTCCTCAAGGTCGGTGAACGGGCTTTCTATGAGGACAACGGCATCTGCGCCGACGCTTCGCTGTTCAAAATCTTTACCTTCCCGCTGCTCAAAGGCACTCCCGAGAGCGCCCTGGCGGGGCCCGAGCGGGTCATCATCAGCGAGAGCCTGAGCCAAAAGTATTTTGGTTCGGAAGACCCCATAAACAAGACTCTGGTTCTCGAAGGCCGCTGGCCCATGACCGTGGGCGGCGTCATGGCCGACATCCCCCGCAACTCCCATTTGCGCTTCGATTTCGCCTTGTCCATGGCTTTCGTCCAGGACGGCAAATGGTGGGGCATGGAATGGGGCGATTTTAATTTTATGACCTATATCCAAACCGTCCCCGGCGCCGACGAACAAGCCCTGATCGGCAAGCTGAATCGGGTGGCATTGGCGCACAAATGCCCCCAGGTCTTCTATAAGCAATTGGCCTTTTCCGTTCAACACCTGAACGACATTTACCTCAATCCCCTCCCCGGAGGCTGGGACATCCCTCTCGGCGACAAGAAATCGGTCTATCTTTTTTCCGTGATCGCGTTTTTCATCGCGCTTATCGCCGGCATCAATTTCATCAACCTGACGACCGCCCGGGCCGAAAAGCGGTCCAAGGAGGTCGGCTTGCGCAAGGTGATCGGCGCCGGCCGCAAGCAGATCATCGGCCAATTCTTCGGCGAATCGAGCCTGCTCACCTTACTGGCCCTGATCCTCGCCGTGCTGTTGGCCAAACTCGCCATGCCTGTTTTCAACGTTTTGACGGGCAAACAGCTCGTTTTCAGCCTCTTCGATCCTGGCACGTTCATCAGCCTCGGCGTCATCGCCTGTTTCATTGGACTTCTGGCCGGAATTTTTCCGTCGCTCTACCTTTCTTCATTCCAGCCAGCACATATCTTGAAAGGACGTTCGCACGGATGGGTCAAAAAGGGCTCATTGCGGCGAATCCTGGTCATTGCCCAATTTGCCATATCCATCGCGCTCATCTTGGCAACCGCTGTGGTCTTCAAGCAGATGCGTTTCATCAGCCAGAAGAGTTGGCATTCGAGCCGAGATACGGTGCTTTATATCCCCTTCAAGGAGAACATCGGTCCGCGCTACGAGTTGGTGCGCAACAGGCTCCTAGAACACCCGGCCATCTCGGCTGTCGGGGCCAAGGACTGCCTGCCGACATTGATCAACAACAAGACAAGCGGCATCTCCTGGCAAGGCAAAACAGATGCCCAAAAAGACATTTACATGGAAACCATCCGCATCGACTTCCATTATCTGGAAACAATGGGTTTGGATATTGTCGCCGGCCGCGATTTCTCGCCCGCTTTCCCCGGTGACGCCGGCAAGGCCTTCATCCTGAACAAAGAGGCGGTGCGACAGGCAGGAATCCGGAATCCCATCGGCAAGACATTCAGCCTTTACAGAGAACCGGGGTTGATCGTCGGCGTGGTCAAGGACTCATACTTTCATAACTTTCGCCAGGATCAGCAGCGGGCTCAGGTCTACTATCTGTTCAAGGATCTTCCGGCGGAAAGCGCGGATTCCGGCGTCGTCATGATCCGGGTGCGAGGCGCCGCCGGCCGCCCCCTTTCCGATGTCATCGGCCATATCAGGAGAGTCTGGTCCAGCGTCAACTCGTCGGCACCCTTCGAATTCAATTTCCTTGACCAGGCCATCGCCGCCCAATACGCCAGCGACCGGCGCCAGGGGCGGCTCTTTGGCGCATTCGCTTTTTTTGCCGTCTTCATTTCCTGCCTGGGCTTGTTCGGCCTGGCTTCCTATATCCACGAGCAAAGAACCAAGGAAATCGGCATCCGCAAAACGCTCGGGGCTTCGATACCTAACATCGTCCTGCTTTTATCCCAGGACTTCACCAAAGCCGTCCTGATCGCCAACCTGATTGCCTGGCCTCTGGCCTACATGGCCATGAGCCGCTGGCTGCAGGAATTTGCCATGCGGACAAGCATCGGCGCCGGCGTTTTCCTGATTTCGGGCCTGCTGGCCCTGGCAATCGCCCTGCTGACCATCGGCTGTCAAGCCATCCGCGCCGCCCGCGCCAACCCGGTGGACAGCCTGAGATATGAATAATCAGAGGTGAACCATGATCGGTAACTACCTGAAGGTCGCCTGGCGCAAGATCATCCGCCACAAGGGATACTCGCTTATTACGATTTCTGGCTTGGCCCTGGGCCTTGCCTGCATCCTGGCGATTTTTCTCTTCGTCAGCTATGAGCGGAGCTTCGACAGGCACAATGTCCAATTTCAGCGGATTGTCCGGGTGGGAATCGAATTCAAAAAACAGTACCTGGGCGAGGAAAAGGCCGGAGCGGTCACCCCGGCGCCCCTGGCCTCGGCACTGGAGAGGGAGTTTTCCGAAGTGCGCCATGCCGCGCGCCTCACCTTTCCCGAGGAGGCTCTCATCAGCGGCAACGAAAAGAGTTTCCTGGAAACGCGGATTCATTTCGCCGATCCGAAAATCTTCAAGGTCTTCACATTCAACTTCATTTCGGGATCGCCTGAGCGGGCGCTGGAAAAACCCTTTTCCATTGTCCTGACCCGGAACATGGCCGAGAAATATTTCGCTACCGTGGACGCGGTCGGGAAAACCCTGCGCTTTCAGGATGAATACGATTTCCAGGTCACCGCTGTAATCGAGAACATGCCCGCCCCCTCGCATTTCCGGGCCGACTTTTTCGCCCCGTTTGCGGCCTACGAGCGGATATTCCAGATGCCGGTGGAGCGCTGGGGGATGAGCGCCTATCATACCTACGCACTACTGCGCAACGACTCGTCGGCACGCCGCGTGGAAGGCCAGCTGCCGGCCTTGCTGAAAAAGTATTGGAACGAGGAGCGGGAGCCATCCTTCCGGCTTTTCCTGCAACCGCTGTCGCGCATCCATCTCCATTCCCACCTGATGGGGGAGATCGAAGAAAACGGCGACATCTTCTATGTCGTGGTTGCTTCCTTTGTGGCCTTGCTCATTCTCTTCATTGCCAGCATCAATTATGTCAACCTGACGATGTCCCGCTTGTTGATCAGGCTGCGGGAGGTGGGGATGAGGAAGCTGGTCGGAGCTGGGCGCGCCCAGGTCATCGGCCAGTTCCTTGGCGAAGCGCTGCTATCCAGCACGATCGCCTCCCTGGCGGCTTATATCCTGGTGCGCTTGGCCCTGCCCTTTCTCTCCGCGCTTTTGGAGAGAGATCTATTGCCGGCTTTCCAATCCGCGTCGTTCTCGGCGATGACGCTGCTACTGGCGGTCGGGATAGGACTTGCGGCCGGACTCTTCCCGGCCCTCTCGTTTTCCTCGGTTAAACCCCTCGCTGCCGTGAATCGAATCTTGTTCCACGGGGCGAGTCAATCCCGGGTGCGGAACACCTTGGTTGTCGCCCAGTTTGCCATCGCGACAATCCTGATCATTTTCACCCTCGCAGTCCGGAGCCAGCTCAGCTTCATGCAGAACCGGGACATGGGGTATGGGAAAGATCGCATCCTGACCATCTCCATCAAAGACGAACACGTGCAAAGAAGGCTGAACGCCTTCAAGACCGCCTTGAGGGCCAACTCCCAAATCCTCCAAGTGGCATCTTCCCGTTCTCTTCCCAATCACATCGCATCCCAGACCATTGCCCGCTGGCCGGGAATGCCGGCGAACCTGGAGCTCATCATATATGCCAACACGGTGGATGCCGATTTCCTTGAACTGTTTGGGATCCGCATGACCGCCGGCCGGAATTTCTCGCGCGAATTCCCAGCCGACGTGAATCGGGCTTTCTTGATCAACGAGAGCGCCCAGAGAGCGCTGGGATGGAAGCAACCGGTCGGCCGCGAGTTCCTGTTCCAAACTCATGGCGCCCATGGGCGGCACGTGGATAACCCGGGACGGATCGTGGGCGTCATGAAGGATTTCCATTCCCGGTCGCTGCATTACAAAATTGAGCCGCTTTTTCTTTTCTTGAGCGACTCCTCTGACCACCGGGTGGTATCCATCAAGCTCGACGGCCACAATATCCCAGCCACCTTGGATTTCGTCAAGGCAACCTGGCGGAAATTCTCCCCTTCCTATCCCATTGAGTACCGTTTTTTTGACCAGGAGCTGTCAAAGGCCTACGTGTCCGAGCAGCGGCTGGGCAGCATTTTCGGCGTTTTTTCCTTTTTCGCCGTATTCGTCGCCTGCTTGGGGCTCTTCGGCATGTCGTTGTTCACGGCCGAGCGACGCACCAAGGAGATTGGCATCCGCAAAGTGCTGGGTGCCTCGATCCCATCCCTGCTCGCCCTGGTCAACCGTGAATTCGGGTTTGTGATCGGCCTTTCCCTGGTCATCGCCTTTCCGCTGGCCTATTTCTTCCAAGCTAAATGGCTGGCCAATTTCGCTTATCACATTTCTGCGTCGTTCGGAATTTTTGCCCTGGCAGCAGCCGTCATTATCGGCACCGCTCTCATTTCCATCAGTTTCCAATCGTTGCACGCAGCCCGCCAAAACCCGGTGGATAGCCTGAGGTACGAATAATCAGAGGTGAACCATGTTCAAGAACTATTTGAAGGTCGCCTGGCGCAACATCATCCGCCACAAGGGCTATTCGTTCATCAATATCTCCGGCCTGGCCGTGGGCATGGCCTGCTGCCTGCTGATCTATATGTTTGTCCGCCAGGAACTCAGTTACGACCGCTTCCATGACCGGGCCGGCCGCATCTTCAGGGTGGCCATGGAAGTCGCAACTCCCGAAAACACTTCGCGCCAGGCCACTACGCAGTTTCCTATGGTTCACGCCCTGAGAAAGGACTACCCGGAGATCAAGCGGGCGACGCGGATCTTTATTCCCAGTTCAGGGCTGATCGAAGCCGGTGACAAGAGTTTCACCAGGGAAAGGATCGCTTTTAGCGATGCCGATTTTTTCCGAATTTTCACGTTTTCCGTGACCCGCGGCCAAACAAAAGATCTATTGGCCGATCCCCGTTCGCTGGTCTTGAGCGAAACGGCCGCACGCAAATACTTTGGCGATATCAACGCTATCGGCAAAACCATCCGCTTCGAGAAGCGCTTTGTCTTTCAGGTGGCTGCCGTGATCAGGGACGTGCCGCTGCTCTCCCACTTTCATTTCGATATCGCCGCCCCTTTTAGCGCACTGGATAAAGACTATTTCGGATTTGAGCCGGATCGGCAATGGGGCGGGACGCTGAACAACTTCACTTATTGCCTGTTGACCGACCGCGCCCAGGCCGCGGATCTCGAGCACAAATTAAAAAATATCGTAGCCCGCAACGCCCAGCGAAAATATGAAGTGCAATGGACGCCTTTTCTGCAACCGCTGGCGAGTCTCCACCTGCAATCCCGCCTGGATGACGAAATCGAATCTTCCGGTCATCCCATCATCTTGATCATTCTGTCCATCATCGGAGTTTTCATCTTACTGATCGCCGCCATCAACTTCATCAACCTCAGCACAGCCCGTTCCGTCCGCCGCGGCCGGGAGGTCGGCCTGCGCAAGGTAATTGGTGCACTCCAGGGCCAGCTCATGAAACAGTTTTTGAGTGAAACCCTCTTTATGACAGCGGCCTCCATGGTTCTTGCCGCCGGAATAGTCATCTTGGCCTTGCCCGGTTTCTCGCTTCTGGTCGGTCGTGCGGTCGGCATGACGGCCGGGGGGGTGCCCTCACTTCTGTGTTTCATGACGGGCCTCATCCTGCTGGTGAGCATCATGGCCGGATTCTATCCGGCCTATTCGCTTTCCAGACGATCGCCGATCGGAGCATGCAAGACGGTGCAGGCAGACACCGGCTGGCATTCCAGTCCCTTGCGGATGAGAAGGGCGCTGGTCATCTTTCAATTTTTCGTTTCCATAACCCTGATGGTCAGCACCATCATGGTCCAGAAACAGCTTCGTTTTTTCGGCAGTGCCGATCTCGGTTTTGACAAGGATGCCGTAATCAATGTCCCGATAGAAGAGCATTCCCTGAAAGACAGGACGGAAAACCTGAAAACCGAACTGCGCAAACTGCCGGGCGTGAAGGGCGCCACGGCTTGCCTCAGGGCTCCGATCGGAGCCAATACCATGGAAACCGGTATTTACACCAGCGAATCGGACAATGACCGCATTGATGTCCACATGAATTTCATTGATACCGACTATATTAAGGAATTCGGCTTGCGCCTGATCGCGGGGAAAAACCTGCAAACGCTCTCCTCATCGGACAAGGATTTCGAGATTCTGCTGAACGAGACTGCCGTACGGAAAATGGGATTCACCAGGCCGGAGGACATCTTGGGCAAGAAGCTGAGGACCGGCCTCTGGGGAAGGAAGGGAAGCGTGGTCGGCGTGGTCGCCGATTTCCATGCCAATTCCATGCAAAAAGCAATTCCTGCATTAGCCATGGTTTATTGGCCCTATTTTAACTCCAACCTGGCAGTCAAACTGCGGGGAGATAAAATCGGCGCAACCCTGGCCGCCATTGAAAAGATCTGGCGTTCATTCAGTTTTTATCCTTTCGAATATACCTTCCTGGACGACGACATCCGCAGCTTCTACAAAGATGAGCAGAGGATTCTGGGGATCGTGTTCACATTTGCCGGCCTGGCCATCATCCTGGCCTGCCTGGGCCTCCTGGGCTTGTCCTCGTTCACGGTGCAGCAGCGCACCAAAGAGATCGGCGTGCGCAAGGTACTGGGGGCTTCCTTGGCCAGCATCGTGGGAATGCTGTCGAAGGAATTTACCTTTTGCGTCCTGGCCGCCAACCTTTTCGCCTGGCCGCTGGCTTATATTGCCATGAAACGCTGGCTGGAAAACTTCGCCTACCGGACATCGCCGGATGTCGGGACCTTCGCCCTGACCAGCATTCTCACCCTCGTTTTTGCCATGCTGACTGTCGGCTACCAGACCCTCCGCGCCGCCCGCGCCAACCCGATAGAGAGCTTAAGATATGAATAAAGGAAACCGGAGGCCGCAGACCGGAAACCGGAAGAAAAACAGCAACTTTCCCCTTTCCCCCTTTTGTTCTTTCGGTCTCCGGTTTGCGGACCTCGGTCTCCGATCAAAGAGGTGAACCATGTTCAAGAACTATTTGAAGATCGCCTGGCGGAATATCCTCCGCCACAAGGGTTATTCGTTCATCAATATCTTCGGGCTGGCCGTGGGCATTGCCTGCTGCATCCTGATCATGGTCTGGGTTCAGAATGAACTCAGCTATGACCGCTTCAACAATAAAGCAGACAGGATCTATCGCCTGTATCATGAACTGACGCTGAACAGCCAGACCCGGATAGCGCCCGTAACCAGCGCGCCCATGGCTCCTGCCTTGCGCCAATCCTTTCCCGAGGTGGAAAGCGCGGTCAGGATATCGTCAGCAGGAAACACCACCGTGAAAATCGGGGAAAGGGAATTTCGTGAAGATCGGGTTTTTTTCGCCGACAATTCTATCTTTGACACCTTTTCCCTGCCCATGATCCATGGCGATCCCAAATCGGCGCTGGCTGCCGCTTACTCCGCCGTTATTACCGAGAAAACGGCTCAACGCTACTTCGGAGAGGAAAACCCGCTGGACAAAATTTTAAAATTCGCTGACGGCCGCGATTACGCGATTACCGGGGTGATAAAAAACGTACCCTCCAGTTCCCATATCAGCTTTGACATCCTATGCTCATTCGCCACCTGGATTGGGGAAAACAAGCGGGAGGCAGAAATGTGGGGCAGGATCAGCGTAGCCAGCTATATCCTTCTGGCGCCCGGAACCGAGTTGAAAGCATTCAAAGCCAAGATGGATCGCCTGGTCGACGAAAATATCGGCAGGGACCTTAAAAGTGTCGGCGGCAGCCTGGAATTGTTCCTGCAGCCACTGACCCGTATTCATCTCCATTCAAATTTTGAATTTGATTTTGCCAATATCGGCGACATTAAAATCGTCTATCTTTTTTCCGGAATCGCGCTTTTCATCCTGTTTATCGCCTGCATCAATTTCATCAACCTGGCCACCGCCCGCTTCGCCAACCGCGCCCTGGAAGTCGGCTTGAAGAAAACGCTGGGGGCATCGAGAAGTGCATTGATCCGCCAATTCCTGGGGGAAACGTTTTTCGTCACTTTCCTGGCTGTTTGGCTCGCCTGCATTTTTGCCATGTTTGCCTTGCCTCTTTTGGGCACGATCAGCGGCCAGGAATTTTCGTCCGCAATTCTACTGCAACCTCTGTACTTGCTGAGCTTTGTTCTCTTTATCGTGCTGGTTGGGATAGTGGCCGGAAGTTACCCGGCGTTTTTCCTTTCATCGTTTTCCCCGGTGCAGACGCTGAAAGGCAAGCTGAAAACCGGCGCGGCCAGCTCCCTGTTCCGCAGAATCCTGGTTGTCGGCCAGTTCGCCATATCCATTGCCCTGATCATTGGCACGCTCACCATCTTTGAACAATTGCGCTTCATCCGCGATAAAAACCTGGGATTCAACAAGGAGCAAGTTCTGGTACTTTCACTGCCAAGAAATGGAAATATTTCCCCCGCTGCGGTCAGGGAAGAATTGGCTTCCATTCCTGGTGTTGCCAGTGCCGGTTTGTCCGCCGAAGTGCCGGGCACAAGCTTCAGCATGACCAATTTCATTCCGGAGGGGCGCACTGAAAAAGAAGCGCTGCTCATGCAGACAATGGAAATCGATGATCAATTCCTGCCCACAATGGATATAAAAATAGTCAGAGGCCGGAATTTTTCGCGCGCCATGAAAACGGATGCCTCCGGAACCATATTAATCAATGAGACTGCGGCGGCGCAGTTAGGCTGGAAAGACCCGATAGGAAAGAGTGTCTCCCGCCCAGACCGCGGCGCAAACGGACAAAGGATTACGATTTCCAAAACAATTGTGGGAATCGTCAAGGACTTCCATACCCTCTCCCTGCATCAAAAAATCGAACCGCTGGTAATATCAAACTCCCCGGAAAACCTCGGGCTAGCCTCCGTTAGAATCTCTACCCGCAATACTCAGGTAACTATTTTCAAGCTGAAGGAAAAGTGGCGGCGGCTGTTCCCCAACATGGCTTTTGATTCATTTTTCCTGGATGAATCATTCGGCCGGATGTACCAGTCGGAAGAACGGCTTAACAATATTTTCACATCGTTCGCCGTACTTGCCATCTTCATTTCCTGCCTCGGATTGTTCGGGCTCGCCGCCTACATGACAGAGAAAAGGACCAAGGAAGTCGGGATCCGCAAAGTGCTCGGGGCGTCGATCTTCAGGATTGTTTTTATCCTAGCCAATGAATTCAGCCGGTGGGTCCTGATCGCCAATATCATCGCCTGGCCGCTGGCCTACTATTTTCTGAACCGCTGGCTGCAGTCTTTTGCCTACCATACCACGATTGGCATCGGCATATTCTTTTTTTCAGGCCTGGCCACCCTGGCCATTGCCCTGCTGACGGTCGGCTACCAGTCGATCAAGGCCGCCCGCGCCAACCCGGTGGACAGCTTAAGATATGAATAAATACAGATCGGAGACAGCAGACCGGAAATCGGAAGAAAAACAGCGACTTTTCCCTTTCCCTCTTTTTTCTCTTTCGGTCTGCGGTCTCCCGTTTCCAGTCTCCGTTTAATGAGGTGAACCATGTTTAAAAACTATTTTAAAGTGGCTTTCAGAAATTTAATGCGCAACAAGGGCTATACCCTGATCACGCTTTCAAGTCTGGCCATTGGCATCGCCGCTTGCCTAATGTCTTTTCTCTATATCCAAGACGAACTGAGTTATGACCGCTACAACGATAAGGCGGACCGCATCGTCCGTATCACCACCAGCATTTTTCGTGAGGACACGGAGGACAATATTGTCGGCAACGGCGTCCTGGTGGCCAAGGCCATAATGGATGAATTTCCGGAAGTGGAAAATGCCGTCCGCTTCCGCGAAGAAGGCAGTGCGAAAGTAAACATAGGGGCAACCGTGTTTAGGGAAAAGAAAGTCATCTACAGCGACCCCTCGTTTTTCGAAGTGTTTTCAGTGCCGTTGCTCAAAGGTGACCGCAAAACAGTGCTAACTGTTCCGCATACCGTCGTGCTCAGCCGGACAACGGCGGAAAAATATTTCGGCACGG
>Ga0209262_10001331_pt1 | contig 10276 bp, 6 predicted proteins | sample Lowcelwee11metaG_FD_187171 | JGI IMG/M metagenome (GOLD analysis project Ga0209262, IMG submission 187171) | Freshwater pond sediment microbial communities from the University of Edinburgh, under environmental carbon perturbations - Low... | ecosystem: Environmental > Aquatic > Freshwater > Pond...
AGGCGGCGCCCATGGCCCGCCGCTGGGCGAAGTAGCGAGCGCAGCCCGGGCAGGCGACCAGGTGCCTGGCCAACCCGGCGCGCTCGTCGCCGCTCAACTCGCCGTCCAGCCAGTTTTCCATTTCGTCCCGATAGTGTTTACATTTCATAGGCTTCCTCATGGCCGGGGGCGGGATGCCAATCCACCGGCATTTTTCTGCGCACGCACTTCAGCGCCTGGTGCAGCCGCGATTTGACCGTTCCGGGCGCGATGCCGAGCAGCTCGGCGATCTCGTTGAGCTTCATCTCCTCCCCGAAGCGCAGCAGGAGGATCTCGCGGTGCTTGGCCGGCAGCGTGGCCAGGACTTCGGCCATGCAGTCACGGTCGCTTTCTTCTTCAGCCCGGCCATCGGGCCCGGGACTATCGTCGGCCATTTCGGACAGCCGCGCAAGCGAAAAAACGGGCCGCTGCCTGCGGGCCTGACTGATGAACAGATGGCGCATCACGCTGTAGAGCCAGGTATACAGGAGGCTGTCGCCGCGGAAGTCCTTCAAGGCGGGAATGGCGCGGCAAAAGGTTTCCTGCACCAGGTCCTGGGCCTGGCTGCGGTCGCGGCAAAGGAAAAAAGCCGCGCGCAGCAGCCGGTCGCCGCAGTCTTCCATCATCACGGCGACGGCTCCGGGATCGCCGCGCTGCAGCAATGGCAGTGAAAGCCGCTCGTTTTGTTCCATCACCCGTTTAGAAGCTTTTTTGCGAAAAAGGTTCATTTTTTATTAAGGATATACTCAATGCCCGCTGAGCACAATATCGAGACAGGGGGAAGCCATCCGGCCGGGAGTGAAAGCCGGGGAGCGGAACGAAAAAGGGGGCGGAACCGCCCCGCCCCCTTTTTTCAACCTTTAGAACTTGACGATGACGAAAGCCCTGGAGCGAACCACTTTGAAATCCGTGTAGTTAGCGCCCCCGATCCAGTCGTTGCCGGTCGCGTAGTCGAAGATATACCCGACCTGCAGCCCGGCGAACTCGGTCTTGCCGATGAAGTACAGCTTGTTCTTGTCGCTGGAGAGGTCGGCGTTGCCATAAGTGATGCCGTCGTTGTAGATGGTGTAGCCCAGCTTGGCGTAGATCTCATCGGTGATCTGGCAGCCCAGGCCGATGTCGTAGATCCATTTCTTGCTCTTGTAGTCGTCGCTGAGGTCGATGAGGTTGGCGTTGTCCTTGTCATCGATCAGCTTGATCTTTCCGGAGATGTCAAAGGACCTCCCCAGGGTAAAGGAGTATTTGAATTTGAGTTGGCCGATGAAGGTGCTGCGGTCCTGGTCCTTGTTCCAGATCATGGCGTTGACGGGGTAGACATCCATGTCGCGCCCCTGGGTGTTGGAGTTGTAGCCGATGCTGGTGACCTCGGCGGCCAGGTCCAGGCCGCTCTTGTTGAAGTTCAGTATGCCGGTGAAGCCTTTCCAGCCGATGACGCTCTGGTAGGGCACTTCATCGAACTGGGTCTCGCCGTTGTCGGCGATCGGAGAAACCGTCTGGCCATAATTGCCTTCGTAACCGATCCAGTCCTGGCTGAAGCGCCAGGGTTCGCCGGCGCTCCAGGCGTTCCAGCGGCCTACGACATCGTCGCCCTCGAAGCCGTCGGTCAGCAGGACGTCCTGCTCGCGGCGCGAGGCCATGATCGAGATGTAGTCATCACCGATGTTGAAGTATTCCAAAGAGATGTTCAAGCCGACCTTGAGCGGGTCCTGCATCAGGGCGGTCAACTTGAACATGCTGTCCTTGCAGTCCTTGGCGGGCATGCTGTTCCAGCCGCCCCAGTCCTTGGTGTAATTGGCAGCCAGGTAGGTGGTCGAAGCGTGGGCGAACACCCCGGAAAGTTGCAGGAAGTCGACCGGATTGGCGTCGAACTCGCCCGAGAAGATGGTGCTCTTGAAGCGGTCGGTGAAATCAATGCCATCGCGGGAGTTCGTATCGTCGGGATCGACCTCGAGGTCGCTGGTGTAATAGGCGAGGACGCGAAAGTCGTACTTGTTGCTGGGCTTGAAATCGACTTTGCCGGCAAAGGCATAATCCTTGTTGATATGCAGCTGGTTGTCGTAATCCAAACCGGCCGTCCGCCAGCCGGGACCGGCCCAGAGGGACGGCAGGCTGATGCGCGCCAGGTCGTAGCTGACCGTTTTGGCGAGCTTGGCGCTCAAAAAGAGCCCGGCGGCGTTGTCGCGGTCGATGTAGCGCAGCCGGCCGATGGTGTAGGGGCTGAACATGGCCAGGTCGCTGGCGCCGATGTGGATCCGGTCGACGATGCCCTTCAGCCAATCCGGGGTGCGCACGTCGGCCCAGGAGCCGCGGAGCTTGAACAGCCCGGGGCGCTCGATGTTGCCGTTGTATACGTTCATGCTCCAGAACGTGGCCCAGTAGTTTTCCCGGTAGCGGCTCTGGATGCGCGCCCCGACCTCGATGTTGTTGGAGACCTTGGCCAGCATGTTGAGTTCGAGCTCCGGCGCAATGCCGTTGTGGCCGTGGGTATGGTTGGTCCCCTGGGTGGCGTCGTTCTCGTGCAGGAAGTTGATGAACAGCTGCCCGTTCACCTTGATGCCGAATTTGTCGCTCCTGGCCCGCGCCGGAGCAGGCGTTGCGGCTACCGGGGCCGGCGGAGCTTCAGTCGTGGTTTCCGTGGTCGCTTCGACGGGCTCCATGACCTTATTCAGGTAGACCATGGGCAGCTTCGCGTAGACATATCCGGCCGGGTCGTCGTCGCTCACCCAGTTCGACATGATCTTGTGCTGCAGGTCGGCCTCATCGCCGCCGCCTTTGCCGGGAGGGACCAGCATGTCGAGGAAGTTGGGATCGCCGTCATAGTCGCTGCCGCCGCCGAAGCGGTGTTGGCCTTCGTATTCATTGAGCTTGCGCACCAGGATGGAGTTCCCTTCGGGGAAGCCCTCGTTCGAGGTCATCAAAACCTGCCAGCCCCAGTCCTCGCTGACGTCGGCCCCGAGGTCCTCCTTCTTGATGATCGCGGTGAAGCTTTTGCCGCGCGGGGTGACGCTGAGCGGCACGATGACGTCCTGTTCCATGTCGCCCGCTTTCATCTTCACCTCGGTCTTGACCCGCGAAATCGGCTGCGGGCTCATGATGACGGCCTTTTCCCAGGCGTTGCCGGGCAGGAACTCGGCGTTCAGCCCGGGCAACGCCAGCCTGTGGCCGCTGCCCGCTTTGCCGTCCATGTCGATGAAGACGAAGGCCTGCTGGACGCTGAAGCCGCTGGCCATGTTCCAGGGATTCTCCATGCCGGCGCCCACGTTCACGGTCAACTCGACCGTGCTCCCCTTGTCTATCACGGTGAATGCCGTGATATCGAAAGACCCCGGCTTGTAGACCGGGTCGGTGGGATAGATGAAGCTGCCGCTGCCGTTGTCATCGCCCTGCGGGTCCCGGAAGGTGATCTCCTTCTGGGCCAGCACGGGCATGGACAGGATCAGCAGGGCCAAGACCAGAAATAGTCCGACTTTCTTTTTTATCATAATTCCTCCTTTTAACCTTTGACACTCCCGGCCGTCAGGCCGGAGACCAGGTATTTCTGCAGGATGAAAAAAAGCGCCACGATGGGGATGGACACCAGGATGGCGCCGGCCGCGAACAGCCCCCAATCCTGGGCGTACTGTCCGACGAAATTGCGCAAGGCCACCGGCAGGGTGTAGCTGAGCTCGCGGTTCATGAAGGTCGCGGCCAGGATATATTCGTTCCATGCCGTCATGAATGAAAAAAGGGCCGTGACCGCCAGGGCGGGCTTGGCCAGAGGCAGGATGATCTTGTAGAAGATCAAGGTGCGGGAGGCGCCGTCGATCAGGGCCGACTCCTCCAGTTCCTTGGGGATGGTATCGAAATAGCCTTTCAGCATCCAGACGCTGAAAGGAATGGCCGACGTCGAGTAGACCAGGACCAGGCCGGCCAGGTTATCCAGCAGTCCCAGCCAATTGACGATCAGGTACAGCGGGATCATCATCAGGGTGCCGGGGAACATTTGGGTGATGAGGAAGGAGAGCAGCCCCGACGTTCGCCCCGGGAAGCGGAAACGCGAAAAGGCATAGCCGGCGGTGGCGGCCAGGAATATGCCGATAATGGACGTGGCGGCGGCGACGATCAGACTGTTCAGCAGCCAGATGAAAAACGGCTTTTCCAACAGGATATAATTGAAATTTTCCAAACTGGGCTGGGCGGGGAACAGGCTGAGGGATAAGGACAGGCCTTTCTGGGAACCAAAGGCGATCTTGAAAACCCAGAGGATGGGATAGATGGTGCCGATGGTGAACAGCAGGATGAGGAGCTGCAGCAGGGCCGCGATCGCCCGATCGCGCAACGTTCTCTTATTCTTCATTTCCATGTTGTCTTCACGGCTTAATCGAAAACGCCTTCGGTGGCCTTGGTGATGCGGTTGGTGTAGATGCCGTAGGTCAGCAGGATGAGGAAGATCAGGATGGAGTAGGCCGCCGCATAGCCCCAGTTGAACTTTTCAAAGGCCCAGCGGTAGGCTTGGGTGATCAGGATCTCGGTGCTGCGGTTGGGCTCGCCGTTGGAAACCAGGTAGATGACGTTGAACATGTTGAAGGTCCAGATCGTTCCCAGGATAATGGCGGGGAACAGGGCCGGTTTCAACAGGGGCATGGTTATGCTTTTGAACTGCTGCCATTTTCCGGCGCCGTCGATCTGCGCGGCTTCATAGAGGTCGGCCGGGATGGATTGCAGGGCTCCCAGGCAGATGACCATCATGAACGGAAAGCCCAGCCAGGTGTTGGTGGCGACATTGGCGAAGAACGCGGTCCAGAAACTGTTGAAGAAGCTGATCGGCTCGAAGCCGAGAAGCTTGATGAACGCGTTGATGGCTCCGAACTGCTTGTGGAACATCCCCTTCCAGATCAGGGCCGTAATGTAGCTGGGCATGGCCCAGGGCAGGATGAGCAGCACGCGGTAGACGCGTTTGAGCGGGAAGCCGGGTTTGTTGAGGATGATGGCCAGGGTCAGGCCGATACTGACGTGCAGGAAGACATTGATCATCGTCCACATGAGCGTGACCAGCAGGATGAAGTAGAAATTCTCCGGCGTCAGGGGGTGGAAGTCGGACAGGATCTTGACGAAATTTTGCAGCCCGATGAATACCCAATTGCCGCCCTGGCTCGGTGGCACCCGAAAGAAAGCCATGGAAAGGCCGTACAAGAAAGGCAGCAGGACCAGGGCGATCATCCCGACCATGGCCGGGAAAATCATGATATAGGAATAGCGGTATTTATTCAGCGCCCGCAGGGTCCGCAGGGCATGCCCGGCCATGATAAAGAACAGCAGCAGTCCGGCCAGGAGTCCAAATACAGCCAGAACGACCTTCAGCTGCCCCAGGTTCTGGCGCCGGCGTCCGGCCTGCGCCGCCGGGTCGGACTCCAGGGCGATGGCGTCGCCGCCAGCCAAGGTGACGCGTTCCACGCCGGAGGCGGAATCTTCCATTTCGCCCGCGCGGACGAAGCGCGCCGTCTTCCACTCTCTCAGAATGTCGCTGAACGGCCCGCCCTTCAGGTCAGCAGCGAAGACGGGGAGGAGTTCCGGGGCCTCACGGGCCAGGACGGAGCCGACTGCGGCCAGATGGGTTCGTTTGGCGGCGCCGGCTTGCGCCTGGTTCCGGCCCTCGTTGGCCAAAAGCAGCAGGGAACCCGCGGCCAGGGCGATCAGCAGGAAGGCGGCCGCCAGCGGCCAGCGCCACTTGAAGAACTTCCCCTGCATGAAGTAGAAGGCCAGGAACAGGGCCAGGAACAGCATCCATATCCGCACATCCATCGCGCCGCGGACCTTCTCCAGCCCATAGCCGATGCGCAGGGTGCCCATGCTCTTGCGGCTGCCTTTCAACGCCGGCTCGCTCAGCGCCAGCGTGCCGGCCTTGCGGTCCAGGTCCAGGAGATACGGTTTGCGCCGGGCCGACTTCAACAGGTAGCGGATCTCAACGCCGCTGTCGTAAAGTGACTTGTCGGCGACGTCGCCGGGATCGACGTCGGCGCCAAGCTTGCGCGGATCGGAATGATACAGGAAGCTCGTCCCGGCCAATACCTGCAGCTCGCCGATGCGAGGGTCGGCGCGGCGGACCGCGCCGGCCAGGGCGGCGATCTTTTCCGGCCCGCCGGCGCCGCTTTCCACGGCGAGCGCCAGCGGCCGCAGCCACAGGTGCGCCCGGGCCTGGGAAACCTCCAGCTGGCGGTCCAGCTTGAAGGCGCGGTCCAGGACCAGGAAGCCGGCCAGCACGGCGCACAGGGCGGCCAGCAGCGCGATGGGAACGGCGGCGTTCTTCCGTATTCCGGTCATGATCAACGCGTCATTACTGCCTGAACGTCTCGATATCCTTGACGATCTTGCCCTGGGCCTCGTCCAACGCCTCCTTGGGCTTGGCGGTTTTGTTCAGTATCTTGCCGATGGCCAGGTCGAAGGGCGTCCAGACCATCATCATCTCGGCGATGTTGGGCATGGCCACGGCCGTCTCGGCCTGCAGCTTGAAAACCGGGATGAACGGGTGGTTCTTGACGGCGGGATCGTCATAGGCCTGCAGGTTGGCCACCGGTTGGCCACCTTTCTTGGCCATCACCAGCAGCGCTTCCTTGCCGGTGAAATACTTGATGACCTCGAAGGCCTCCTTCTTGCGGGAGGACTGCGACGACATGAACATCGCCTCCACGGTGAGAAACGGGCGGGGCTTGGCCTTGATCTCCGTGATCATGGGCAGCGGGGCGACGCCGAAGTCGATCCCTTTCTCGATCTCGCCCAGGAACCAGGGGCCGCTGATGATCATGGCCGCCTGCCCGCGGTTGAACAGTGTCGTCACCAGGGTGTTGGTGATCTCCTCGGGCATGATGTTCTGGGTGCGGTACAGGTCGTAGATGAAGGCCAGCGCCTTGACATTGCCGGGCGAGTTGACGATCGGCTCGTCGTTCTTGTCGAAAATGCCGCCGCCGAAACCGAACAGCCAGGCGGAGTTGTAATACGTCAGCCCGATCTCGTAGACCAGGCCGAACTTGTTCTGCCCGACATTGGTGTTCTTCTTGGCCATGGCGATCATCTCGGCGGTGTCCTTGGGCGGCGTCTTGATCAGTTTCTTGTTGTAGATCAGGGCCGTGCATTTCAGGGATGTGGGCAGGCCATATAGGGCGTCCTCGTAGGTCAGCGCTTCCAGCGTCGAGGGAATGAAAAGGGCCGCCATGTCCTTTTTCACCCACAGCCCCAGGGGCTCAAGGACCTTCTTGTCGGCCCAGTAGCCCACGCGGTCGTGGCCGAAGATGAAGACGTCGGGGCCCTTGCCGCGCGGCACGGCGGCGGTGATCTTGTCGGGCAGGGCGTCGAAAGGCACCTGCAGGAACTGGATCTTGATCCCGGGGTTCAGCTTGGAAAAATTCGCCCCGACTTCCTCCAGGGCGTCTTTTTCCATGCCGCGGTAAGAATGCCAGAAGACGATCGTCACCGGCTGGGCGAAACACGGAGCGGCCCAGGCGGACAGGACCAGGCAAACGGCGAACACGCTAAGCCATTTTTTCATTTCTGCACCTCCTAACGCAAGGCGTTCATTGTTTGTTTATCGAATACATGGATCTTGACGGTCTCTATGGCCAACTGCATGGCCTGGCCGACGCGGGCCCTGGTTTTCGGCGTCACCCGGGCGACGAAACGGTTCTTTCCGGCCATGGCGTGGACATAGGTCTCGGCCCCCATGGGCTCCACCACTTCCACCTGGACGCTGAATACCTCGAAGCCGTCGCCTTTCTTGAAGAATTCCGCATCATGAAGGTTCTCGGGCCTGATGCCGAACAGGTATTCCTTCAGCCCTTCCACCTTGATCTTGTTGGCCAGGTCGCCTTGCAGGCGCAGCCGGAAACCTTCCGCCTGCATGAAGGTCTGGCCGTTTTCCTCCTGGACCACGGCTTCGAAAAAATTCATGGGCGGAGAACCGATGAAACCGGCGACGAATTTATTGACCGGCGTATCATAGATATCCATCGGCGTCCCGCTCTGCTGGATGACCCCTTCATTGACGATGGCGATCTTGGATCCCATGGTCATGGCTTCCACCTGGTCGTGGGTCACGTAAATGCTGGTGGTCTTGAGCTGAAAATGCAGTTTGGAGATCTCGGCCCGCATCTGGCCCCGCAGCTTGGCGTCGAGGTTGGACAGGGGTTCGTCGAACAGGAACACCGACGGCTTGCGCACGATGGTGCGCCCCAACGCCACCCGCTGGCGCTGGCCGCCGGAAAGTTGTTTGGGCTTGCGCTCGAGCAGCTTCCCAATGCCCAAAATACGGGCCGCTTCCTGCACCCGGCTGTCGATCTCCGCCTTGGGCACCTTGCGCATTTTCAGGGCGAACGCCATGTTGTCGTAGACGTTCATGTGCGGGTACAGGGCGTAATTCTGGAACACCATGGCCAGGTCGCGGTCCTTGGGCGGCACCTGGTTCATCACCCGGCCGTTGATGATGATCTTCCCCTCGCTGAGTTCCTCCAGCCCGGCCACCAGCCGCAACAGCGTCGTTTTCCCGCACCCGGAAGGCCCGACCAGCACCATGAATTCGCCGTTTTCGATACGGAGGTTGATGCCTTTGACGACCGTCACGTCCCCGAATTTCTTGGTCACGTTCTCAAGAATGACTTCAGCCATCTTCCCCCCGCGTCTGATTTTTTAATGAAAAAAGCTTAAAAAATCAGCCAGCCGACCACCCTTTATGAATCACGATGATATTATTCTTAATATCCGTATGAAAAAGTCAATATCCACTGTGAAGAATTATTTTTTTGCAGTGAAAGGGATGGATTGCACTGCGAGAGTGAATAAAGTTATAATTGCAGTCAAGGGCGCAAAACGGATGTTTTGGCCGGGAGGGAGCATGGACAGGAAAGCGATCGTATTTTTTCTCACTTTCATCCTCGGGGCGACCCTGGCGGCCGCCGCCGACGACTGGTTCCGCGACGCGGTTTTTTATGAAGTTTTCGTGCGCAGTTTCAGCGACAGCAACGGCGACGGCGTGGGCGACCTGAACGGGCTGACCGCCAGGCTCGACTACCTCAATGACGGCGATCCGGCCACCGGCACCGATCTCGGGGTCACGGCCCTCTGGCTCATGCCCATCTCCCCATCCCCCAGCTACCACGGCTACGACGTGACCGACTATTACGGCGTCAACGAGGATTACGGGACCATGGAGGATTTCAAGCGCCTGGCCGCGGAGGCCCACAAGCGCGGCATGCGCGTCATCATCGACCTGGTCCTGAACCATTCTTCCAACCAGCATCCCTGGTTCCTCGCCGCTGCCGACGACAAGAGCCCCAAAAGGAGCTGGTATGTCTGGAAGAAATCGCAACCGACCGGCTGGAGCCAGCCCTGGTCTTCGGGAAGTTCATCCGATTATGTCTGGCATGCATTGCGCGCCGGCGAATATTACTACGGACTGTTTTATAACGGCATGCCCGACCTCAATTACTTCAACGCCGCCGTGCAGGATGAGATGATCGCCGTGGCCAAGCACTGGCTGGATGCCGGAGCCGACGGCTTTCGCTTGGACGCGATCCGCTATCTTTTCGAAAGCGGGCCGGGAAAAGGGCAGGCGGATACCCCGGAAACGCACGCCTATCTGGCCAGGTTCTACCAGGCGCTGAAGCAACACAAGCCGGATTGTTACCTGGTCGGAGAGATCTGGTCCGACGCCGACACGGTCGCCCCCTATCTCGCCGTTCCCAGGGAACTCGACGCGGCGTTCAATTTCGACCTTGCCGGAGCCATCGTGGGCGGGGTCAAGGACAGGAATTCCGCCTACATCAACGCCACCCAGGAAGTCACGCTGGAGACATATCCCAAGGATGCCGCCGACGCCACCTTCCTGACCAATCATGATCAGGATCGCATCGCTTCTCTGTACGGCCCCGACCCGGACAAGCTCAAGCTGGCCGCCGCCGTGCTGCTGACCCTGCCGGGGACCCCCTATCTCTATTACGGCGAGGAGATCGGCATGCCCGGAACCAAACCCGATGAGAACATCCGCAAGCCCATGCTCTGGTCGGACGGGGAAAACGCCGGTTTTTCTTCGGCCAGGCCCTGGAATGCCCCGGCCCGAGTTCGCCCCGGGATTCACGTCAAAGCCCAGGCCGCCGCTCCGGGGTCACTGCTCAGCCATTACCGCCGCCTGATCCATCTGCGCGCCGACCATATCGCCCTGCGCCGCGGCGACTATAAGTCCGTGTCCCTGGCCAATAAGAACATTTTCGGTTACCTGCGGACCCATGGGCAG
>Ga0209262_10001332_pt1 | contig 10269 bp, 11 predicted proteins | sample Lowcelwee11metaG_FD_187171 | JGI IMG/M metagenome (GOLD analysis project Ga0209262, IMG submission 187171) | Freshwater pond sediment microbial communities from the University of Edinburgh, under environmental carbon perturbations - Low... | ecosystem: Environmental > Aquatic > Freshwater >...
CGTGGAGTTGCAGCCGCTGGTCCCCGGTGCGGAGATGGGGTGCGTGCTGCTGGGCGCCCTGATTCCTTGTCTGCTCGGATTCAGCGTCATCCCGTCCATGGCCCGGCGTGCCGGTTTTGTGCTGGCGATTCTTGCCGCCGCGATAGGTGCGACGCTGTTGTCGGCCACGCTGAGTTACGGACCGGTGCATGCATGGGCCTGGTTCAACCTGCCGGTCAAGGCCGGCCTCGTGCTGGCAGGTGTGTTGGCGCTATTGCTGCTGCGTGTGCCTGCCCGCGTGTGCGCGGCCCTGCTCCTGCTGTCGTTGGGGCTGTATCTGAGTCTCATCAACCAGGCGCCGGCCAGCCCCTACTTTGCCCACAATCTGCAGATATGGGAGCAGGGGCGTTTCATCCGTTTCCACGGTGTGGCCCAGTGGCTGGGCTGGCTCTGGCCCTATGCCGTGCTTTTGTACGTGCTGATCCGCGTCTGGGGTCTCAGCAACCTGGACAGGGCTGCACCTAAAATCCAGGGATGAGCACCAACCCAATCTCCGGTGGCGGCACCTATTACAAGCGCCACATCTTTTTCTGCCTGAACCAGCGTCCCGCGGGCGAGTCCTGCTGCGCCAATCACCAGGCCGAAGCGGCCTTCGAGCGTTGCAAGTCCCTGGTCAAGGCTGCGGGGCTGACCGGCCCGGGTCAGGTGCGCGTGAATCGCGCCGGCTGCCTGGACCGCTGTGCTGGCGGTCCGGTGGCCGTGGTCTATCCCGAAGCGGTCTGGTACTCCTACGTGGATGTGAGCGATATCGACGAGATCGTCGAGTCGCACCTCAAGAATGGCGAGGTGGTCGAGCGCTTGTTGACGCCGCCACACCTGGGGCGCTGAGCGGTGAACGCGCAGACTGAACGCCTGTTGTTGCATGGCCCGGCCGGCAGCATCGAGGTATTGCGCGACGCCCCCACCGATGGCCAGTCCTCCAAGGGTCTGGCCGTCATCGCCCATCCTCATCCGCTCTTCGGCGGCACCATGGACAACAAGGTGGTGCAGACGCTGGCGCGTGCCTTTGTGCAATGCGGCTGGCAGGCTGTGCGATTCAACTTCCGTGGCGTCGGCGCCACCCAAGGTGCGTACGACGAGGGGCGCGGTGAGGCACAGGATTTCCTGACGGTCGTGCAGCAGTGCGCGCCAGAAGGTCCCCTGGCGCTGGCCGGTTTTTCCTTCGGCTCATTCGTCATGAGTCAGGCCCTCTCCGTGCTGTCGCCGTCACGCCAGCTCGACAAGCTGGTCTTTGTCGGCGTAGCGGCCAGCCGTTTTCAGGTCGCCCAGGTGCCCCCGGACTTGCACGAGCGCACGCTGGTGATCCATGGCGAGCACGACGACACCGTCCCATTGGCGGCTGTCATGGACTGGGCGCGTCCCCAGGTGCTACCGGTGACGGTGGTGCCCGGTGGCAGTCATTTCTTTCACGGACAGTTGCCTTTGCTCAAGAGCCTGGTCGTGCGACATCTCACGTCTGCGTCCTGATGAATAAACTGATTTGTTTCCTGGTCGTGCTGGCGAGCCTGGCGGGTGGCGGCGCTTCGGCGCAGTCGATGCCCCAGCCCCCTGAGATCGCAGCCCGGTCCTACCTGCTGCTGGACCTGACCAGTGACCAGACGCTGGCTGCCCGCGAGGCGGACAGCCCTGTCGCGCCCGCATCCCTGACCAAGCTGATGACGGCCTACCTGGTTTTCGATGCGTTGCGTCTGGGGCGTCTGGAATTGAAGCAGGTCCTGCCCGTCAGCGAGCATGCCTGGCGCCAGCCTGGTTCGCGCATGTTCATCGACACACGAATGAAGGTGCCGGTGGAGGATCTGCTCAAAGGCCTGCTGGTGCAGTCCGGCAACGACGCTGCCATGGCACTGGCCGAAGGTGTGGCAGGCAGCGAGGAGCGCTTCGTCCAGCTCATGAACGAGCAGGCCCGGGCGCTGGGTATGCCGGCAACGCGTTTCGTCAACCCGACCGGCCTGTCCCAGCCGGGCCAGCAGAGCACGGCGCGCGACCTGGCAACACTGGCCACGCGGCTGCTGCGCGACTTTCCGGATCAGGCCCACTTCCATGCCATCCGGAAATTCCGCTACGAGGGCACCCCGCCTGCCAATGACAGCAACCGCAATCTGTTGTTGTTTCGCGATCCGTCGGTGGACGGCCTCAAAACCGGCCACACCGAATCGGCGGGCTATTGCCTGATCGCGACGGCGCAGCGCGAGTTTCCCCATCTGGGGCCGGCCGGCGCGCCAGGTGTCCGGCGCCTGCTGGCCGTGGTGCTGGGGGCCGACAGCGAGGACGCCCGCGCCACCGAGACCCAGAAGTTGCTGAACTGGGGATATACCGCATTTGAGGCGGTCAAGTTGTTCGACGCCAACCAGCCGGTACTTACCCCGGCGGTCTGGAAGGGGCGGTCGGCCCAGGTTCGTCTGGGGAGACCGCGGGCCGTGGTGGTGACGGTTCCGACAGGATATGCGGGTCGGCTAAGCACACAGGCTTTCCGGCCCGATCCTCTGGTGGCCCCGCTCCCGAAGGGTCAGGCGACTGGGGTGCTGAAAATTTATGTTGGTGAGCGCATGCTCCTTGACGTTCCTTTGCTCACTCTGGAAACCGTCGACGAAGCCGGTCTGATTGGTAGAGCCTGGGATGCCTTCCGGCTTTGGATTCAGTAAGTTCATCCATCAAGCCGCGCTCGTCGACGTCGTGGTTTCACCGGCAGTCATTGCGGCGTCGGGTTTGACCTGATACACTCGAAGGCTTTTCGGAATTTCCGAAGGGTTTCACGTTTTCGTTTTTATCAAACGTTGAGGGACGTTTTTAAATGCCAACCATTAACCAGCTAGTGCGTCAAGGCCGCGAGGTCGAGACCATCAAGTCGAAGAGTCCTGCCATGCAGAACTCTCCGCAGCGCCGTGGCGTGTGCACCCGTGTGTACACCACGACGCCCAAGAAGCCGAATTCCGCTCTGCGTAAGGTCGCCAAGGTGCGCCTGACCAACGGTTTCGAAGTCATTTCCTACATCGGTGGTGAAGGCCACAACCTGCAGGAACACAGCGTGGTGCTGGTTCGTGGCGGTCGTGTCAAGGATCTGCCGGGTGTGCGTTACCACATCGTGCGTGGCTCGCTCGACCTGCAAGGCGTGAAAGACCGCAAGCAGTCGCGCTCCAAGTACGGCGCCAAGCGCCCCAAGAAGGCTTGATTCTCAAGTCTTGATTTTTCGGTGTTCAGGTCGTCTGGCAGACGGTTTGAGCGTAGTGGCCCGAAGCTCGGAATTGTCCGGGTGGGTCGAGTAAGTGAGAGTTCTGTATGGCTCTCGCGGTGTCTGAAAAGATGCCAACTGAAGCAGTATGAGGTGAAAAAATGCCACGTCGTCGCGAAGTCCCTAAACGTGAAATCCTGCCGGATCCGAAATTCGGCAATGTCGATCTTTCCAAGTTCATGAACGTGATCATGGAAGGCGGCAAGAAGGCGGTTGCCGAGCGCATCATTTACGGTGCCCTCGAAACCATTGGTCAAAAAACCGGCAAAGATGCGCTGGAGCTGTTCACCGTTGCCATCAACAACGTGAAGCCCATGGTGGAAGTGAAGTCCCGCCGTGTCGGTGGTGCCAACTACCAGGTGCCGGTCGAAGTGCGCCCGGTGCGCCGTCTGGCCCTGTCCATGCGCTGGATCAAGGAAGCCGCCCGCAAGCGTGGCGAGAAGTCCATGGCCCTGCGTCTGGCCAATGAAATCATCGAGGCCACGGAAGGCCGTGGCGGCGCCATGAAGCGCCGTGATGAAGTGCATCGCATGGCTGAAGCCAACAAGGCCTTCAGCCACTTCCGCTTCTAAGCATCGTCCCCATCTAGTGGTTCAGGCCCGCCACAAGCGGGCCTTACCTGTTTAACGAAAGACCATCATGGCACGCAAAACGCCTATTGAGCGCTATCGAAATATCGGTATTTCCGCTCACATCGACGCCGGCAAGACGACCACGACCGAGCGTATTCTTTTCTACACCGGTGTGAACCACAAGATCGGTGAGGTGCACGACGGCGCTGCCACCATGGACTGGATGGAGCAGGAGCAGGAGCGTGGCATCACGATCACTTCCGCGGCGACCACCTGTTTCTGGAAGGGCATGGAGCTGTCCTATCCCGAGCACCGCTTCAACATCATCGACACCCCCGGTCACGTGGACTTCACCATCGAGGTGGAGCGTTCCATGCGCGTGCTGGATGGCGCCTGCATGGTGTATTGCGCCGTGGGTGGCGTGCAGCCGCAGTCGGAAACCGTCTGGCGCCAGGCCAACAAGTACAAGGTCCCGCGTCTGGCCTTCGTGAACAAGATGGACCGTACCGGTGCCAACTTCTTCAAGGTCTATGACCAGATGAAGCTGCGCCTCAAGGCCAACCCCGTGCCGATCGTGATCCCGATCGGTGCCGAGGAGAACTTCACCGGCGTGGTCGACCTGATCAAGATGAAGGCCATCATCTGGGATGAGGCTTCCCAGGGCATGAAGTTTGAATACAAAGAGATTCCCGCTGAACTGCTGGAGTCCGCCAAGAAGTGGCGCGAAGGCATGGTCGAGGCAGCCGCCGAAGCCAGCGAAGAGCTGATGAACAAGTACCTTGAGGAAGGCGACCTGAGCGAAGCTGAAATCAAGCTGGGCATCCGCACCCGCACGATCGGCGCCGAGATCCAGCCCATGCTGTGCGGCACCGCCTTCAAGAACAAGGGTGTGCAGCGCATGCTGGACGCCGTGATCGACTTCCTGCCCTCGCCGGTGGACATCCCCCCGGTGGGTGGCATCGACGAAGACGAGAAGGAAACTTCCCGCAAGGCCGACGACGGCGAGAAATTCTCTGCCCTGGCCTTCAAGCTGATGACCGACCCCTTCGTCGGCCAGTTGACCTTCGTGCGCGTCTATTCCGGCGTGCTGACCAAGGGCGACACGGTCTACAACCCGATCAAGGGCAAGAAGGAGCGTATCGGCCGTATCGTGCAGATGCACGCCAACAACCGCCTGGAAGTGGACGAAATCCGCGCTGGCGACATCGCTGCGTGCGTGGGCCTGAAGGATGTGACCACGGGCGAAACCCTGTGCGATCCGGATGCCATCCTGACCCTGGAGCGCATGGTTTTCCCCGAGCCTGTGATTGCACAGGCCGTGGAGCCCAAGACCAAGGCTGACCAGGAAAAGATGGGCATCGCCCTGCAGCGTCTGGCTGCCGAAGACCCGTCCTTCCGCGTCAAGACAGACGAAGAATCCGGCCAGACCATCATTGCCGGTATGGGCGAACTGCACCTCGAAATCATCGTGGATCGCATGAAGCGCGAGTTCGGCGTGGAAGCCAACGTGGGCAAGCCGCAAGTGGCCTACCGCGAAACCATTCGCAAGAAGGTCACCGAAGTCGAAGGCAAGTTCGTGCGCCAGTCCGGCGGCAAGGGCCAGTACGGCCACGTCGTGTTCACGGTCGAGCCGAATGAGGCTGGCAAGGGCTTTGAGTTCGTCGACGCCATCAAGGGCGGTGTGGTTCCGCGTGAATTCATTCCGGCCGTCGAGAAGGGCGTGATCGAAGCCATCAACTCCGGCGTGCTGGCGGGTTTCCCGGTGGTGGATGTCAAGGTCACGCTGACCTTCGGCTCCTATCACGACGTGGACTCGAACGAAAACGCCTTCAAGATGGCCGCCATCTTCGGTTTCAAGGAAGGCTGCCGCAAGGCCAATCCGGTGATTCTGGAGCCCATGATGGCCGTGGAAGTCGAGACGCCCGAAGACTACGCCGGTACCGTGATGGGCGACCTGTCCTCGCGTCGCGGCATGGTGCAGGGCATGGAAGACATGGTCGGTGGCGGCAAGGCCATCAAGGCCGAAGTGCCCCTGTCCGAGATGTTCGGTTATTCGACCACGCTGCGTTCTGCCACCCAGGGCCGCGCCACGTACACGATGGAGTTCAAGCACTACGCTGAAGCTCCGCGCAACGTGTCCGAAGCCATCGTGGCTGCACGCGCCAAGTAAGGAATTCGCATCCCCGTGAGAGCGGGGGTGTTTGTTGTTGTCTGCGATCCGGTGCCGCCCTGTTCCCGTGCGGGGCGAACAAGCAACCGGATGCAGACGTAAAACCAATACACGGGAATGCTCTTTGGAGATTTGAAAAATGGCAAAAGAGAAATTTGAGCGGACCAAGCCGCACGTCAACGTGGGCACGATCGGTCACGTGGACCACGGCAAGACCACGCTGACGGCGGCCATCACCACGGTGCTGGCCTCCAAGTTCGGCGGCCAGGCCAAGGCCTACGACCAGATCGATGCGGCGCCCGAAGAGAAGGCTCGCGGCATCACCATCAATACCGCCCACGTCGAGTACGAGACCAAGAACCGTCACTACGCCCACGTGGACTGCCCCGGCCACGCCGACTACGTCAAGAACATGATCACCGGTGCCGCCCAAATGGACGGCGCCATCCTGGTCGTGTCCGCTGCTGACGGCCCCATGCCCCAGACCCGCGAGCACATCCTGCTGGCCCGTCAGGTGGGCGTGCCCTACATCATCGTCTTCCTGAACAAGTGCGACATGGTCGACGACGCCGAGCTGCTCGAGCTGGTCGAGATGGAAGTGCGCGAACTGCTCTCCAAGTACGACTTCCCCGGCGACGACACCCCCATCGTCAAGGGCTCGGCCAAGCTGGCCCTGGAAGGCGACAAGGGCGAGCTGGGCGAAGGCGCCATCATGAAGCTGGCCGACGCCCTGGACAGCTACATCCCCACGCCTGAGCGTGCGGTGGACGGCGCCTTCCTGATGCCCGTGGAAGACGTGTTCTCCATCTCCGGTCGTGGCACCGTCGTGACCGGCCGTATCGAGCGCGGTGTGGTCAAGGTCGGCGAAGAAATCGAGATCGTCGGCATCAAGGTCACCCAGAAGACCACCTGCACCGGTGTGGAAATGTTCCGCAAGCTGCTCGACCAGGGTCAGGCTGGCGACAACGTCGGTATCCTGCTGCGCGGCACCAAGCGTGAAGAAGTCGAGCGCGGCCAGGTGCTGTGCAAGCCCGGCTCCATCAAGCCCCACACCCACTTCACGGGTGAGGTGTATGTGCTGAGCAAGGACGAAGGCGGCCGCCACACCCCCTTCTTCAACAACTACCGCCCGCAGTTCTACTTCCGCACGACGGACGTGACCGGTGCCATCGAACTGCCCGAGGGCAAGGAAATGGTGATGCCGGGTGACAACGTGAGCATCACCGTCAAGCTGATCGCCCCCATCGCCATGGAAGAAGGCCTGCGCTTTGCCATCCGCGAAGGCGGCAAGACGGTCGGCGCCGGCGTGGTGGCCAAGATCCTGGCGTAATGGTTTTGTAGGGGTATAGCTCAATTGGCAGAGCGTCGGTCTCCAAAACCGAAGGTTGTAGGTTCGATTCCTACTGCCCCTGCCACCTGACCTGCTGAGGCGGGTTGGTGCACAAAAAGCCCGCCACCGCCGTGGCGGGCTTCAGCGTCTAAAGAGGCGCGGTGGTTTTGATACAGGCGCTAAGCGGGATTTTGAAAATGGCAACGTCACAAGTGGAAACGGTCGGTAGCGGAGCGAACAGGCTCAAGCTGGCTGCGGCAGTGCTGCTGCTGCTGGCTGGCCTGGTGGCCTTCTACTGGCTGGGCAAGCAAGGCGCCCTGGTGCAGTGGGGTGCGCTGCTGGCGGCTCTGGTGGCTGCGGTCGTCGTGTTTTTCTCGGCCCAGACGGGGCGGGATCTGTGGGCCTTCGGGCGCGATGCCTGGCGCGAAGTCGGCAAAGTGGTCTGGCCGGCGCGCAAGGAGGCGATCCAGATGACGGCCTATGTCTTCGCCTTCGTGGTGGTGATGGCGCTGTTTCTGTGGCTGACCGACAAGACCCTTGAGTGGTTCATCTTTGATCTGATTCTGGGCTGGAGGAAGTAATGACTGACGTGGTAGATGCTTCGTCCGCGCCGGCGGCCAAGCCGGCTAATCCGGATCTGCGCTGGTATGTCGTGCACGCCTACTCCGGCATGGAGAAGGCGGTCGAGCGCAACATCATCGAGCGCATCAACCGCTCCGGTCTGCAGGACAAGTTCGGCCGCATCATGGTGCCGATGGAGGAGGTGGTCGAGATCAAGAACGGCCAGAAACGCACCACCGAACGCAAGTTCTTCCCCGGTTATGTGCTGGTGGAAATGGTGATGGACGACGATACCTGGCATCTGGTGAAGCACACCAACAAGGTGACCGGTTTCGTCGGTGGTGCCAAGAATCGCCCGGCCCCGATCTCCGAAGAGGAGGTCATGAAGATCGTCAACCAGATGCAGGAAGGCTCCGACAAGCCGCGTCACAAGGTCGAGTTCGAGGTGGGTGAGTACGTGCGTGTCAAGGACGGCCCCTTTACCGATTTCAACGGCACGGTCGAAGAAGTCAACTACGAAAAGAACAAGGTGCGCGTGGCGGTCACGATTTTCGGCCGTTCGACGCCGGTGGAGCTGGAGTTCTCGCAGGTTGAAAAGACCTGAAGCTTTGCGGGGCGGGCCAAGGTCTGCGTAGCAAATTTGCTCTGTCCTCAACTGATTGAATGGTTTGGATTTCGCGCTTTTTCGACTCGGCGCGGATGTTTGAAGTGAGTCGTTAACCCCGGGGAGCCGAGGCAGATGGCCTAGGCGTTATTACCCGCAAGGAGAAAAGCATGGCGAAAAAAATCGTCGGTTTTATCAAGCTGCAAGTGCCGGCTGGTAAGGCCAATCCCTCGCCGCCGATTGGTCCCGCTCTGGGCCAGCGCGGTCTGAATATCATGGAGTTCTGCAAGGCGTTCAACGCCCAGACCCAGGGCGTTGAGCCCGGTCTGCCGCTGCCGGTGGTGATCACCGCCTTCGCGGACAAGAGCTTCACCTTCGTGATCAAGACGCCGCCTGCGACGGTGCTGATCAAGAAGGCCATCAAGCTGGACAAGGGTTCGGCCAAGCCGCATACCGACAAGGTTGGCAAGATCACCCGGGCCCAGCTCGAGGAAATCGCCAAGACCAAGATGAAGGACATGACGGCCGCCGATCTGGATGCCGCTGTTCGTACCATCGCTGGTTCTGCCCGTTCCATGGGCGTGAATGTGGAGGGCGTGTAAATGACCAAGCTCACCAAGAAACAAAAAGGCCTGCAGGGCAAGGTTGACAGCAACAAGCTGTATCCGCTGTCCGATGCGCTGAACATCGTCAAAGAAGCCGCGACCGCCAAGTTCGACGAGTCCATCGACGTAGCTGTGCAGCTCGGCATCGACGCCAAGAAGTCGGATCAGGTGGTGCGTGGCGCTGTCGTGCTGCCGCACGGTACCGGCAAGACCAAGCGCGTGGCCGTGTTCGCCCAGGGTGCCAAGGCTGATGAAGCCAGGGCTGCCGGCGCCGACGTGGTCGGCATGGACGACCTGGCTGCCCGTGTGAAGGCCGGCGACATGCCTTTCGACATCGTGATCGCTGCTCCGGACGCGATGCGTGTCGTTGGTACTCTGGGTCAGGTGCTGGGCCCCCGTGGCCTGATGCCCAACCCCAAGGTCGGCACCGTCACCGCCGATGTGGCCACGGCCGTGAAGAACGCCAAGGCTGGTCAGGTGCAGTTCCGCGTGGACAAGGCCGGTATCGTGCACAGCACGATCGGTCGCCGTTCGTTTGATGCCGCCAAGCTCCAGGGCAATCTGGCTGCACTGATCGATGCGCTGAACAAGGCCAAGCCGGCTTCGAGCAAGGGCGTGTTTTTGCGTAAGGTTGCTGTTTCGTCCACGATGGGCGTGGGTGTCCGCGTCGACACCCAGACCATCTCGGCGTAATCGCAGAAATTTAGGCTGCCGGCAACGGTTGCCTAGAGTGGTGGGTCGCCTTGCTCAAGGGCAAGGCGGGCCATCCAAGACCGCTGGCGCACAGTTCTGCTGTGCTTAATCAGTGAAAGCCAGCGTAGATGGCGATCCCGCTGCAGATGGACAAGGTTCCAAAAACAGTTGGTCGCTGCATGAAAGGCGTGTCCGCAGGCGCAAGTCGGCAGGCACATTTTTGAAGGAGTTAGACCTTGAGTCTGAATCGCAGTGAGAAAGAAGCGGTCGTCAGTGATGTGACCAGCCTCGCCGCTAAAGCTCAAACGCTCGTGATGGCGGAATACCGCGGCATCACGGTCGCTGACATGACCAAACTGCGCTCCAATGCCCGCAGCCAGGGTGTGAGCCTGAGCGTGTTGAAAAACACGCTGGCCCGCCGTGCTGTGGCTGGTAGCGCGTTTGAAGTGGCAGCTGACCAGATGAC
>Ga0209262_10001333_pt1 | contig 10267 bp, 4 predicted proteins | sample Lowcelwee11metaG_FD_187171 | JGI IMG/M metagenome (GOLD analysis project Ga0209262, IMG submission 187171) | Freshwater pond sediment microbial communities from the University of Edinburgh, under environmental carbon perturbations - Low... | ecosystem: Environmental > Aquatic > Freshwater > Pond...
ATATTGATAAATGAATATCCCTTTTGGCGGACCATATTGCGCCAGGCGACCTTCAAATAGTTCTTGAACATGGTTCACCTCTGATTATTCGTACCTCAGGCTATCCACCGGGTTGGCGCTGGCGGCGTGGATGGCTTGATAGCTTACCGTCAGCAGGGCAATCAACAACGTCAATAATCCCGACAGCAGGAAAAATCGAATATCCATAGAAACCCGATAGGCAAAACCCTGCAGCCAATTGCGCATGATGGCGTAAGCCAGCGGCCAGGCAATAAGATTGGCAATCAGCACCAGCCACATGAATTCCCTGACCAGGATGCCGACGATCTTGGCAATGGATGCCCCGAAAATCTTGCGCACGCCGATCTCTTTGGTCCTTTTGGCGGCGGCGAACGAGGCCAGCCCAAAAAGGCCCAGGCAGGCAATGATGATGGCCAGAACGCTGAACGTGCCGAACATGTCCATCATGCGCTTTTCATTCTGGTAAAGAGAATCAAGCTGCTCATCCAGGAAATCAAAGCGGAAGGGAAATTCCGGGTTGTATCTTTTCCAAACGGCGCGGATATGGTCAATGGCATGCTGGGGATTCCCGGGATTGATCCGAACCGATACTGTGTTCACCTGGTTGGGAACGATGTAGGTGACCATGGCCGTTATTTCGTTGTGCAGCGATTCGTAATTGAAGTCCGCCACCACGCCGATGATCGGCGCCGGCGGGCGACCGGGAACCGTCATGGTTTTGCCGATAGCTTCGCCGGCATGCTTCCAACCCAGCTGGCGAACCGCGGTTTCGTTGAGGATGAAAGCTTCCCCGGCGTCTGCCGGGTGGGCCTTGGAGAAGTCCCGTCCGGCCACCACCGGGATGCCGTAGGTTTTAAAAAAATCGAAATCGACCCGGTTATGAGGCATGCGAAAATCGCTCCGAAGCTTTTGCCCCTTGACTTCGACGCTGAACCCGGGGGCATCGAGCAGACGGCTTGAAGGCGCCCGTTTGGACAACGTGGCCGCTTTGACGTAAGGGCTTTTGATTATGCTCTCCTTGGCGTCCTGCCAATTTTGCAGGATGGTGCCGTCGGCGGGGATCAGCAGGATATTTTCCCGGCTAAAACCGATGTCGGCGTTCCGGAAAAAGTGCATCTGTCTCGTCGTTACACCGACACTGACGATAAGAATCGCCGCTATGGCGAACTGGAATACCACCAGGGATTTGCGCAGCCTAGCCCCGCCGCTGCCGCGGGTCAACTCGCCGCGCAGGATGGTGGCCGGCTTAAAAGAACTCAGATAAACTGCCGGGTAGAGACCGGAGCAAGTGGCGGTAAAGATGAGGATCGCTGCCAGCAGCAATAGCGATTGCGGTTCCAACAGCGGGCCGAAACTCAGGTCACAGTTGAATAATCCGCTGAACAGCGGCAGGAAGATCCGGGCCAGGGCCAGGGCCAGCAGCAGGGCAAGGAGCGTGACTACCAGCGACTCGGACAGGAACTGGACGGCCAACCTGCCGCGGCTACTGCCCACCACTTTTCGCAAACCCACTTCCCGGGCCCTTTTGGAAGCTCTGGCCGTGGCCAGGTTGGTGAAATTGATGCAGGCCAGAAGCAGGATGAAAAAGGCGATAATCAGGAAAAAGACGACATAGGTCCGATCGCCGTTTGGTTCCAATTCCTTGGCCGTATGCGAGTCCAGGTGGATGTCGGTGACCGGGCGCAGTAAAAGCTTCAGCCTCGTGCTTGTCCGCACGAGATTGCCGCTGTCGTCCGGCCTGGGGGGAATCGCCCGGTCAAGGAAAGCCGGAATCCGTTGGGATAGAACCGCGGGGTTTACTCCGGCGGCCAGGCGCATATAGACCTGGGTGATATTGTCACTCAAATTGCGGCTGCCAAAAAAGTAGTCGCTTCCGCCCGGCAGGTTTTTGGTAAGCAGCAAAGAGCCGATGAAGTCGAAATGAACATGGGCGTTTGCCGGCGTATCTTTCATTACGCCCGCGATTTTAAGGAGGTTCACTCCCGACTGCGGATGGATCACTTTGATAATTTTGCCCAGTGGATTATCCGGCCCGAAGTATTTCCTGGCCATGGATTCGGAAATGACCAGGCCGTTCGGGTCTTGCAATGCCGTTTGGGGATTTCCCTGCAACATGGGCATGGTAAAAATCTCGAAAACCGCTGGTTCGGAAAGATAGAAGCGTTTTTCACTGAACCTCTTGTCTCCGTAGACCACCACCGTTTCCCCGTAGGAGTTCAGCTGCAGAATCTTAACAATCCGTTCCATTTCGGAAAATTCTTTCTCCAGGAAGGGCACAAAACCCGGTGCCAGGGAACTAAAACTTCCCCGTTCAGAGCCATCGGCGTTTAAAAATTGCGGTTCGATGCGAAAAATCCGGTCTCGGTTCTCATGGAACCGGTCATAACTCAATTCATACTGGACATAGAGCGTGATCAGCAGGAAACAGGCCAAACCCACGGCCAGTCCGAAGATGTTGATAAACGAAAATCCTTTATGTCGTATAATGTTACGCCAGGCGATCTTTAAATAGTTCGTGAACATGGTTCACCTCTTTGATCGGAAACCGCAGACCGGAGACGGGAGGCCGGGAGAAAAAGAAAATGAAGGGATCAGAATCATCAGAATCGCTCCTTTCGGGCTTTGATGAATTTGAACAACATGGCAGATATTTTACGAGTCTTTTCTGTCAGTTCAAATCCCAATTGCTTTTCCAGCAAATCCAGTTCAATGGCCAATGACAATTGTGTTCGCAGTTCTCCGCAGGATCCTTTGGCAACATATAAGAACTGAATGAATTCCTTATTGGAATGCCGCTCATAACCTTCTGCGATATTAGATGGAATGGACACAACCGCTCTTTGCACTTGATCGCGAAATCCGTAATCCTTGCAGGCCTTAAATGCTTTATATACTTCTATAGCCAAGGAATATCCTTCCTGCCAGACCTGCAAATCTTCAAATTTCTCAATTTTTTTCACTTCCATTTGATTTCTTCCTTCCATCTTCCGGTCTGCGGTCTCCGGTCCGCGGTCTCCATTATTCGTATCTCAGGCTGTCGACCGGGTTGGCGCGGGCGGCGCGGTTGATTTCCCAGGATATGGCCAACAGGGTGGCGCCAAGGGTCATAGCCACGGTCAGCAGGTATATGCCGGCATCGGTATTCACGCGGTTGTAGCTGATCATCATGCGGAACATCCGTTCGACGATCCAGGTCCCCAGCAGGATGCCCGCGAGATTGGCCAGCGTGACCAGCAGGACGAACTCCCTGGAGATCAAAGCGAAAATGCCGGCAACCGATGCCCCCATGACCTTGCGGATGCCGATTTCCTTGGTCCGTCTTTCCACGGCGAAGGAAACCAGGCCGAGCAATCCCAGGCAAGCCACGAAGAGGATGACCGTGTTGAGGATGGCCATGATCACGTACACCTTGTCCATCCAGGAATAGGTGTCTCGGAAGTGATCATCGAGCAGGACCGTTTCCAAGGGATAGTCGCGCACGACGTGACCCCAGACTTTTTTCACCTGTTGCAGCAGGCCGGGGAAGGAGGTGCCCGGCTGGAATTTCAGCAGCAGGTAGTTTAATTTATCCGTTTCCATATAAAACAGGGCCGGCCCCAGGAGAAAACTGGGATCGCGGAACTGGAAATCCCCGACCACGCCGACCACGGTGCCTTGCCGGTCGCCGATGGTGATCCGCCGTCCCAGGGGCTGGTCCCAGCCCAGCTGCCGGGCCAGGGTCTCGTTGATCAGCAGGCTTTGCTGGTCATGGAAGGCCTGGGAAAAATCCCGGCCCTGCAGAAGCCGGATTCCGACCGCCCCGACAAAGCCTTCATCCACGCCATAGGTGCTGACCAGCCAGCCGCGGTTTTCATCCGTGCCTTCGGGCACCACCTTTTGTTCCGAATTCCAATGGCCCGGAAGGTTCCAGGAGGCGGCGACGGAAGCGACGGCCGGGAGGCGGGACAGCTCCTTTTTCAGGATTTGAAGATCATCGGCGGGGATATTCTTGACCAGCGCCGCCAGCACCCGGCTGCGATCGTATCCGTAGTCCACCGCCAGGAAATGGTTGAACTGCTTTTTAAACATCAGGGTCCAGATGATCAAGAAGATCACCAGGGAGAACTGGGTGACCACCAGGAACTTGCGCAGGAACTGGCCGCGCTTTCCTGAAAACCGGCTGCCCTTGAGGACCTGCACGGGATTGAACTTCGACAGGAAGAAAGCGGGATAGCTGCCGGCGAACATGCCGACCGCGGCGGTTAAAACCAGCAGATACTTGAAAAGAAAGGGATGGTTCCAAATGGGCAGGTCCCGGGAGTAGCCCATGTAGTTGGTCATGGCGGGGAAAGCGTACCCATATATCAAAAGGGCCAGGGGCAGTGCCAGCAGGGCCATGACCAGCGATTCCAGCAGGAACTGCCCGATGAGCCTGCGCCGGTCGGCGCCGAGGGTTTTGCGCATGGCGATTTCCCTGGCCCGGCGCATATGGCGCGAGGTGGCCAGGATCATGAAATTCAGGCAGGCGATCAGGAGAACGATCAAAGCCGAGGCGTATTGCATAAAGATGACTTCCGGCTCCACGTGCATGAAGAACGTTTTGATGCGCACCGGCTTCGTGGCTTTCAGGCGGAAATCGCGGAAGGGGAAAAGGTAGATTTTTTTCGGCGCTTGCGGAGTGGCAGGGAAATATTTTTTCAAGAACGCCGGGAGCTTCGCCTGCAGGGACTTGATGTCGGCTCCCTTGGCCAGCAGCAGGAAAGTCGAGAAATCGGATTTCTCCCAGCTGTCGGGATCGGGGAACAGGGCGCGGGCCGCATCCATGGAGGCCAGTATATCGAAGCGGATCGAGGAATTCTCATAAAGGTTCCTGGCCACGGCGGTCACGGTGACGCTGACGCTGCGGTTGATTGTCAGCGTTTTTCCCAGGGGATCTTCCTTGCCGAAATACTTCTCGGCCGCTCGCTGCGAAAGGACTGCGGAGTAAGGTTGCGAAAGCGCCGTGCCGCGGTCGCCGGAAACCAGGGGAAAGGAGAACAGGGAGAGAAAATTCTCGTCTACGAACTGGATGCCGTTCTCGTAAAACACGTTCTCGCCGCGGCGCACGATCTGCCGGCCGGCCACAAGTATGCGGCTGCCGTCCTCGATCTCGGGAAACTCGCTGCGCATTGCCGCCAGCAGGGGGCCGGGATTGAAGATGGCATGGTCCTCGGTATCCTTTCCCGTATCGTTGACCTGTACAACGCCAAAGAGGCGCTCGGCGTTGCGGTGAAAGGCGTCGGCCTGGAAATGCAGGTCCTCCAGCACGGCGATCATGGCAAAGTAAGCCAGGCCTACGGCCAGACCAAATAAGCTGATCAGAGTGTAGACCTTCTCCTTTTTCAGATTCCGCCAAGCTGTCTTGATCATGTTCAGCAGCATTTTCCCTCTCCTTTATTCATATCTCAGGCTGTCGATAGGGTTGGCGCGGGCGGCCTTGATGGACCGATAGCCCACGGTAAGCAGGGCAATGGCCAGCGTGGAAAGGCCGGAAAGAAAGAAAATGCCGATCCCTATCGTGGCGCGGAAGGCGAAATTCTGCAGCCATTGCTTCATGGCCCAATAGGTCAGGGGCCAGGCGAGCAAATTGGCCACCACCACCCAGAAAGCGAACTTGCGGGTCAGCAGCAGTACCAGATTGACGATCGAAGCGCCGAGCGTCTTGCGGATGCCGATCTCCTTGGTCCGCTGCTCGATGTTGAACGAAGCCAGGGCGAACAGCCCCAAGCAGGAAATGAGCAGGCATAGACCGGAAAAAATGGTCGCCAGTTTTTGCTGTTTCTGATCCTGCTCATAGAAGCGGGCCAGGCGTTGGTCGAGGAAAGAATAGACGAAAGGATAGCCGGGGGCGAAGGCCGTCCATTTGGAGCGCAGCGCTTCCAGTGATTCCCGGATGCGGCCGCCGCGCAGGCGCACGTTGAGATAAGGCTGCATCTCCAGGGGCTGAACGATATAGGTCGGCCGGACGTCGCGGTGCAGCGAGTGGTAATGGAAGTTACGCACCACGCCGACCACGGTCCCGTACTGGCAGCGCTTGCCTATCGGATCTTCCCAGCCCAGGGCCTTGACCAGATTTTCACTGACGATGAACTCCATGGTGCCGTCTTTGAAGTCCTGCCTGTTCGGCAGCCGGGAAAAATTGCGACCGGCGACAAGGCGTATGCCCAGGGTTGCGAAATAGTCCTTGTCGGCCTGCAGGGAACCGAAGGCGTGGCCCTGCATCTCGCCGTTATTGCTCTCCCACTTGAAGGCATAACCGGTGAATCCGCTCCCGGGCACGGAATCGGAAAACGAAGCCGCGGCCACGCCGGGCAGGCGCAGGATCTCATTTTTGTACACAGCGCTGCGCTTGCGCAGGTCGGCGTCCGTGACGTTGACCATGACCACCGGGTCCTTGGTGAAACCCAGGTCCCTGTTCTTGATAAAGTTCAGCTGGCGGTTCATCAGAAAGGTCAGGGCTACGGCGCCGATGGCGATGACGAACTGCAGCACCAACAAAGACTGGCGCAGGAGCCGTCCGGCCGCCTGGCCGCCCGATCTGGTTTTCAAGGTTTTCAGCGGCGAGATGCGCGCCAGATAAAAAGCCGGATAAAGGCCGGCCAGAAGGCTGACAACGATCCAGATGGCCAGCAAGCCCAGCCGTAACAACGGGTTGGCGAGGAAATTCACGGTGAGATGCTTCCCGATTACCTGGTTCAGCGGGGTCAGGGACAGGATGCCCTGTGCCAGGACGATCCCGGCCAGCAGGGCCAAAAAGACGAAAAACAGCGATTCGCCCAGCAGATGGAGCACCAGTTGGCCATGGCTCGAGCCGATGACTTTTTTGACGCCGATCTCCTTGGCCCGCTTGCCGGCCCGGGAGGTGGTCAGATTGACGTAGTTCACGCCGGCCAGAAACAAAATCAGCAGCACGATGCCGCAGAACCAGAGCAAAAAACGGGAATTGGCTTCGGCCTGCTGGCTATCGATGATGGATCGCAAGTGAATGGCCGTCAGCGGCTCGACCAGCGAACGGTAATGGATGCTGTCGCTGGCGGCCTGGTATTTTTCGTAGAACTGCCGGGCCTTGCGGTCGAAATCGGCGGTGGTGAATCCCGGGGCAAACAGGAAATACACTTCATCTCCCATATCCCCGGACAGCTTCGACGGTTGAAAGAGCTGCGCCTGGTCCAGGCCCTTGAACTGGGTGGAGTAGGAGAGCAGGGCGGAGAACTGCAGCTGGTCGTTTTCTGGAGGATCGGCGATCACAGCCGTAACTTCGAACGGGTCCTGGTTTTCGATACCCAGCACCTCGCCCAGCGGGTTCCTGTCGCCGAATATCTTCTTGGCCAGAGATCGGGTCAGCACCATGGTGTTGTCCCGCTGCAAAGCCCCCTGTGGATTCCCATATATAAAAGCATGGCTGAAAACGTTGAAAATGCCGGGATCGGCCCAGAGAAAATTTTCCTCGGAGAAAGCGCGATCCTTTTGCCTGACCAGTGTTTCGCCCAGGTAACCAATGCGGACGAGCGATTCGATTTCGGGGATGAAGTCTTTCAGCAGGGGCCCGGCGCCAGGGTTGCAGCCGCTCTGGATGCTGGTCACGCCGCCGATGGTCATTTCCACGCCGTAGCGAAAGATGCGCTCGTGGTTGGCGTGGTGGCGGTCGTAACTCAGTTCACTCTGCACGAACAGCAGGCCGATGAGGCAGCAGGCGATCCCCAGCCCCAGGCCGAAAATATTGATCAGCGAATGGAACTTGTCGCGTCCCAGTCCCCTGAACGTTTGTTTGATCAAGTTTTTAATCATGGCTCACCTTGATTCATGGATTCTGCAGGCCGAAGGAAGAAAACAAAAACGGGTGAAATTACTGTTTTTATCCCTGCTCCGGTTTTCTTTATTCATTTCTCAGGCTGTTCACCGGGTTGGCGCGGGCGGCGCGGATGGATTGATAGCTCACGGTCAATATGGCGATGCATAGTGCCAATACACCAGAGAAAAAGAATAGTTCCAGACTGAGGGAGGCGCGATAGGCGAAACTTTGCAGCCAGCGGTTCATGACGAAATAGGATAAAGGCCAGGCGATAAGGTTGGCCAGCAGCACCAGTTTGAGAAACTCATTGGAGAGCAGGCGGCTGAGGTTCAGCACCGACGCGCCGAGCACCTTGCGGATGCCGATCTCCTTGGTGCGCTGCTGGGTGGCGAAGGTCGCCAGGCCGAGCAACCCCAGGCAGGCGATGGCGATGGCCAGCACCGAGAACGCCATGAGCAGCTTGCCCGTGTTCTGTTCGGCATTGTAGATGGCGGCGAAATGTTCGTCGAAAAATTCGTATTCGAACGCCTGTCCCTTGGCGAGGCGTTTCCAGGTATTTTCGATGGATTTGAGCAGAACCGGGATGTTGGTCGTGCGGAAGCGGACCGAGACCATTTTGCCGAAGCCGTCGGGGCCAAACCAGTGGATGGCCAGGGGCCGTATTTCTTCATGCAGGGATTGGTAGTGAAAATCCTTCATTACACCCAGGATGGTGAGCCTGCTTGGTTTGTTGTCCCGACCGATCATCTGGATGATTTCCTTGCCCACCGGGTCGGTCAAGCCCAGCGCCTTGGCAGCGGTTTCGTTGAGCACCACGCCCTGCAGATCGCCCTGGCGTTCCTTTTCGAAGAAACGGCCGGCGGCCATGCGGATGTCAAACGTGCGCAGGAACCCCTCGTCGCAGAATATGTTCAGGATGATCTGCTGGGCCACGCCGGCAGCCCCGGGCACCATGTAGACGTTGTCACCGAAAGAGGGATCGCCCATCAGGTTCGCCGAGTTGCCGACGGCCATGATGTCGGGGTTGGCGAGCAGTTCCTGTTTGAAAGCCTGGACCTGCTTGCCCAGGTCATCGGTCTTTTTGACGATCAGCACCTGTTCCTTGTTGAAGCCCAGTTTCTTGTTCTGCATGAAGTGCAGCTGGCGGTTGATGGCCAGGGTGCCGATGATCAGGGCGATCGACAGGGTGAACTGGAAGACCACCAAAAGGCTGCGGACAAATGATTTTCCCTTGATCCCCCCCGGATGCCCTTTCAGCACCTGGACCGGCCGGAATGATGACAGGTAAAACGCCGGATAGGCGCCGGCCACCAGTCCGCTCAGCACCAGCAGAGCCAGCAGGATGGGCAGCAGCCAGGGGTTGCCCTGAACCGCGATTTCCGCATTCACGCCGGCCAGCCGGTTGAAGAATGGACGGAGCAGAACAGCCAGGGCCAACGCCAGGATGATGGCCAGGAAGCTGGTCAGGGAGGATTCAAAGAGAAACTGCCGGATCAGCTGGCCGCGGCCCGAGCCGATGGCCTTGCGGATGCCGATCTCGCGGGCCCGGGTGGCGGCGCGGGCGGTGGTCAGGTTGATGAAATTGACGCAGGCAAGCAAAAACACGCCGAAGGCGACCAGGGAAAAAAGATACACGGTCGATACATCGCCGTTGGCTTCGAGCTCGAATTCAAAGTTCGAACGCAAATGGATATCGGTTATTGGCTGCAGGAAATAGTTGTATCTGGCGCCGCTCTTCAGCAGCTGGTCCCAGCTTACCCCGAACATCATCTGGAATTGCGGTGCGGCATGGCGACGGACGATCTCCTGGAGCTTGGCATTGACCGCGGCTGCCGAGGCGCCCGGGCGCAGAACCAAATAGGTGTAGAAGTTATTGCCGATCCAGGATGTGCTGCGGCTGTTTTCAAATATGGCCAGCGGGCCGATGAAATCGTAGTGGAAATGGGCCTGGCGCGCCACGTCCGGCACTACCCCGGTGACCTGGAAGTCGTGGCGGTTGTCGGTGTTGATGGTTTTGCCGATGGGATTTTCCGAGCCGAAGTATTTTTTTGCCATGGAACGGGTCAGTACCACGGAATTGGCCTGGCTGAGAGCCGTGCGCGGGTTGCCCTTGATGAACGGCGTTTTGAGGACGTCGAAAAAGGTGGGGTCGGCCCAATAGAAGCGCTCTTCGCTGAATACCTTGTCCTTGTAGCGCACGACCGGGGCGCCGCGGCTGCCTCCGAGGAAGCGGGCGATGGACTCGACTTCGGGTATTTCGCGCTTCACGGTTTCGGCCATGGGCGCGCAGGTTACCGGGCCGTTGAAGGTCTTGCTGTTCAGCGCGGCCGAAATGCCGACGCGGTAGATGCGGTCGGCATCGGGGTAGTGGCGGTCGAAGCTGAGCTGGTCGATGGCATACAGGGTGATCAGGATGCAGCAGGCCAGCCCGGCCGC
>Ga0209262_10001334_pt1 | contig 10266 bp, 9 predicted proteins | sample Lowcelwee11metaG_FD_187171 | JGI IMG/M metagenome (GOLD analysis project Ga0209262, IMG submission 187171) | Freshwater pond sediment microbial communities from the University of Edinburgh, under environmental carbon perturbations - Low... | ecosystem: Environmental > Aquatic > Freshwater > Pond...
GGCGCCGCTCGAGCGCTTCGTCGTCGTCAGCGACGACACCGGCCTGCCCGACAGCAACGAGCACGCGCCCTGGCTGTTCACGATGGACGTGCGCGGCCAGGTCGACGCCGAACCCCTGCTGATCGCCGGCATCGACAAGCTCGGCGACCTCGAGTCGATCGCCCCGGCCCCCGATGGCGGCCTCTATGTGCTCGCCTCCCAGAGCCGCAGCCGCAAGGGCAAGCGACCGCCGGCCCGCCAGCGCCTCGTCCACGTCGCCCTCTCACCCGGCGGCGCGCGGGCCTCGGCAGTGGTCGCGCTCGCCGGCCTGCTCGACGGCGCCGGCCGTGAGACCCTCACCGGCCTCGGCCTGACGAGCACCGTCGACCTCGACATCGAGGGCATGACCGCGACCGCCACGGGCGGGCTGCTGCTCGGCCTCAAGGCCCCGCTCGGCCCCCGCAACGAGGCCCAGATCTGGCACCTGGAGCGCCCCGACGCCCTGCTGGCCGCCGGTGAGCTCGCGGCCGGGCAGCTGAAGCTGTGGGGCCGCGTCCCGCTGACCGTGCAGGCCGACGGCGCCACCGTCCCCGGCGGCATCTCGGAGCTGCTCGAGCTCCCCGATGGTTCGCTGCTGATCACCGCCACCGCCACCGGCGCCGAGCCGACCCGCCAGGACGGCGCCCTGTACCACGTCGCCGACCGGGCCGGCCTCAGCCACCCGCGCCTGGTCCGCAGCTTCCCCGGACGCAAGCCCGAGGGCCTGGCCCGCAGCGGCAGCGGCGACGCGATCGTGATGGTCTTCGACGCGGGCGCCGAGGCGCCGCTGTGGATGGAGCAGCCATGGCCCGCCCCCTGATCCTCGCGCTCCCCCTGCTACCACTGTTGCTGACCGGCTGCTTCCACGGCCACAGCTACACGCCGCAGCGCACGGTGACGACCTGGCGCGACATGCAGCGAGCCGCGAGCACCGCCGCGACCACGCGCCCCGCCGAGGCCCCCGGTCCCGGCCAGCCCCTGACCGCCGATCAAGCCTACGCACTGGCCCTCGCCCGTAGCCCCGAGCTCGCCGCCGCCGAGGCCCGCGCCGAGGTCGCCGAGGCCGGCATCCAGGCCGCGCGCCAGCTCGACAACCCGCAGCTGCGCCTGACCAACTTCAACATCGACGATGTCGTCACGGACCGGACCGGCATGAACATCGGCCTGCGGATCCCGATCCCGCGGCCCGGCACGATCCACGCGAAAGTCGCGGGCGCGCGGCTCGGCGCCGAGGGCCAGCGCGGCCTCGCCGACGACGCCAGGCGCCAGCTGCGGGCCCGCATCTTCAAGCTCTACGCCCGCATGGCGATGCTGCGCGCCGACCTCGAGCAACACACCCGCGCCGGCCAGCTGCGCGGCGGTCAGCGCGACGAGCTCGGCGCCCGCGTCGGCCAGTCCGTCGGCACCCACCTCGACCTCGCGCTCGCCGACGTCGCCCACGCCCAGTCGCTCGACGCGGCCGCCCGCATCGAGGGCGAGATGAGCCGCGTCGCCGCCGAGCTGCAGCGCATCCTCGGCGCCACCGAAGCTCCGACCCTGCAGGTCGACCCCGGCGAGCTGCAGCTGCGCGACCTCGAGCTCGACCGCGACGCCCTGACCGAGCGCGCGATGAGCTCGCGGCCCGAGCTGCGCCTCGCCCAGACCCTCGTCGGCCAGGCGCAGGCCGAGGTCTACCTCGCGCGCAGCGAGGCCTATCCGTGGTTCGACTGGGCGCAGGTGCAATACCGCGCCGGCCCGAAGGCGAATGCGACCTCGTGGGGCTTCGGCGTGGCGATGACGCTGCCGGTGTTCAGCCTGAACCGCGGCGAGATCAAGGCCAGCAAAGCGCTGGTGCGCCAGCGCGAGTTCGAGGAGCGGGCGCAGATCGCCGCGGTCGCCAGCGAGGTCGGCGAGGCGATCGAGCGCGTCGAGCAGAGCGCCCGGCGCGTGAAGGACCTCGAGACCCGGCTGCTCCCGCAGATCGAGACCGCCACCCGCGCGGCCGAGACGGCCCTCGCCGCCGGCGCCCTCGACCCCGTCACCGCCAGCACCGTCGCCACCCGCATGGTCGAGGCGCGAAGGACTCACATCGCCGCCTTGCTCGAGCACCGCGAGGCCGTCATCGACCTCGAGACCGCGATCGGCGGCCCCCTCGCAGCTCCCCCTGCGCCTGCGAAGCCCCGCCCCGCGGATACCCCCTGAAAGGCACAATGTCCACATTCGCCTCGCACCGCCGCGCACGCAGCATCATCGTCGCAATCCTGCTCTCGGCCGGCTGCGGCGACCCCGACACCGCCACCTGCGAGGATTGCGGCAAGCCGGCGGCCCAGGGCCCGCTGGCCAACACCAAGCTGAACGAGACCTCGGGCATCACGGCGAGCAGCAAGATCCCCGACGTCCTCTATCTGCACAACGACTCCGGCGATCCACCGCGCTTCTTCGCGGTCTCACGGACCGGCGCGGATCTGGGGGTCTTCAAGCTGGAGGGCGCGCAGAACGTCGACTGGGAGGATATGGACCGCGGCCCCTGCCCGGCAGGCAGCTGCCTGTACATCGCCGACATCGGTGATAACGAGCGGGATCGCCTGGCATATACCCTGTATCGCATGACCGAGCCGACGGCGATCCAGCCGGGCGAGCAGCCGATCGCCGCCGAGCGTATCGTCTTCACCTACCCCGACGGCGCCCACGACGCCGAGGTGCTGTTGGTCCACCCCGTCACCGGCGAGGTGACGATCGTGACCAAGATCGGCTCGGGCCCGGCGCAGATCTTCGCGCTGCCGCTGCCGCTGACGACCGGCAAGACCTTCATGGCCACCCGGGTCGGCGAGGTCTCGCCGCCGAAGGGCGACAAGAAATTCACCGGCGGCTCCATCCACCCCGACGGCGCCGCGATCCTCATGCGCACGAACGAGAGCCTGTTTTATTATGCGATGCAGCCCGAACAGACCGCCGCCGAGGCGCTGGCCGGTGAACCCTGTCAGCTGCCGGTCGCCGACGAGCGCCAGGGCGAGGCGGTGACCTGGTCCGCCGACGGCGCCGGCATCGTCACCGTTGGCGAGGGCGTCGGCGCGCAGGTGAACCGCTCGACCTGCGCGCCGGGCGACCCGAGCGCCTGACCGCGATCAGCCGTGCTTGACGGCCAGGTGCTTGAGCCGCTCGGCGACCGTCTCGCACTTGTCGATCGCCAGCTCCAGATCCTCCAATACCTCCTTGTCGCGCAGCAGCACCTTGGCGTCCATCGCCGGGTCGTGGAACAGATCGCTGACCGCATTGCGGAAGATCCGGTCGCCGTCCTTCTCCAGCTGCTTGATCACCCGCCCGGCCGCGATCAGCTTGCCGTACTCGTGGTGCCGCAGCGCCGGCAGCTCCTCGCGCAGCACCGTCGCCATCTTGACCAGGATCTGCATCATCTCGACCATCGGCGGCGTCGCCCGCGGCACCCCGAACAGCACGAAGGTCCGCGCCGTCAGGTTGATGTAGTCGATGATGTCGTCGATCGCCGTCGCCAGCCCCTGGATGTCCTCGCGGTCGATCGGCGTCACGAACACGCGCGCGAGGTGATCCTCGATCTCGTAGACGATCGCGTCGGCCTGATGCTCCAGCTCCCGCACCGTCTCGTGGACCCGCGCCGGCGCGCTGCCGTTGCCGAACTGCGCCAGGGCCTGCGCCGCCTCGTCGAGCAGCACGCTCTGGCGCTCGATCAGGGCGTAAAAAGCGTCATCACGCGGGAGCATCCACCGGATCACGGCTTGCAAACCCATACATCGTACTCCATCCCCACCGTAACCTGGCAAGGACCCCCTGTCCATACCCATGGGCACTCCGATCGCAAAGGTCGCCACCTGCGCGTGCTCACGGGGCCGACCCGCGGCACCCGCTCAACCGCCGAGGCGTAGCGATACCATCGGGGGAGCGCTCCCCCTCCGTCAGGCACCCATATAGTGTCGTCTGGCCAGGAGAGTCCGCATGTTTACTACATTGTCCTCGCGCAGGTCCGTCATCCTCCTCGCAATCCCCCTGATCGCCGCCTGCGGCTCGCCCCCGGGCGACACCGAGGGCTCCCAGACCGGCGCGAACACCAACGTCGACGCCAGCACCGGCGCCAACCCCAGCACGACCACCAGCGCGAACACTGGCGTCGACGCGCCGACCACCAGCGCCGGCACCGACGCCCAGAGCAACAGCGGCCCGACCACCACGGCCGGCGCAGATTGCGGTAACGACGTGCGCGACGCGGGCGAGGCCTGCGACGGCGCCGACCTCGGCGGCCAGAGCTGCGCCGACGTCAATCCTTCCTACACGGGCGGCGTTCTGGCCTGCGGGGCCAGCTGCACGCTCGACGAATCGGGCTGCATGCTCGCGCCCGACGGCGCGGTGGTGACGCTGAACGAGCTGACCTCCGAGTCGCTGCTGGAGGGTCCGATGGCGATGATGGGGGACGCGATCGAGCTGCACAACGTCGGCACGAAGCCCGCCGACGTCTCGGGCTGGAAGCTCTCGGACGACGAGACCTTCCCGGTCGAAAAGACCTACGTGTTCCCCGGCGGCAGCATGCTGGCGCCTGGCGAGTTCAAGGTGCTGTTCGCCAAGGACGAGCTGACGCTGCTCGGCGACTTCCCCTTCGGCATCAACAACAAGGACCTCGAGACGGTGATCCTCACCGACGCCGACGGCAACGTCGTCGACAGCGTGATGGTCGACGGCCCCAAGGCCGCGGTCTCGTTCTGTCGCCTGCCCGACGGCCTCGGCCCGTGGACGCAATGCATGCAGACCTTCGGGGCCAAGAACGCGCTCGCGCCCACCGCCTGCGGCAACGAGAAGATCGAGGACGTCGAGAGCTGCGACGGCGCCGACCTCGGCGGCCAGACCTGCATGAGCCTCGGCCTCGGCTACAACGCGGGCACCCTCGGCTGCACCGGCAAGTGCCGCTTCGACTACAAGAAGTGCACCACCAACAGCAAGCTGGTGCTCAACGAGCTCGAGTCCACCGCCGACGACATCGAGATCTTCAACGGCGGCGTCGCCACCGTCGACCTCTCCGGCCTGGTCCTCACCGATGACCGCGTCGACAAGCTCTACGACCCCGCCGCCGACCCCGACAAGCTGGTCTTCCCGCCCGGCACGAAGCTCGGCGCCAACAAGTACCTGGTCATCCCGGCCGGCCTCGCGCCCGGTCAGCACCCCTTCGGCCTCGGCGCCTCCGGCGACACCGTCACCCTGTTCAGCCTGGACGGCCCGACCATCATCGACAGCGTCACCTACGACGCCGACGAGGCGCTCACCTCCTACTGCCGCACCCCCAACGGCCCCGGCAACGACTGGATGCCCGACTGCACCCCGTCCATGGGCGCCGCCAACTGACCAAAGCGCGGCGCGCCATCTTCGAGGTCGCTCTCACTGTAGGGATTCAAGCCCCCGGTGTTGTACCCGACACGCAGCGCAATCAACGGATGGACCCGGCCCGGCACCACACCGGGGCCGGTGCCGGCGAAGGCGCCCACCGCGTACTCGAAGCGGCCAGTGGTTCCGTTGTGCAGCATCACGCCGACGTCCGCGTTGTCCCCGAACACACTCGGCCCGACCGTCGACGGCCGGTCGATCATCGACAGTTCACTGGCGAGCGTCATGAACGGCCGCGAGAACGGGCGTTTGAACTACCCGGTCGTGCGCGAACTGGAGTTGAAGGAGCCCGAGAATTCGGAGGCGATTCGCCCCGTCGGCGCTGCGTAGCATGAAGCCCTGATCGGCGCCTGAGCGCGACGCAGGAGGCGTTCCGAGCTCGGTTGGAGGCTCGGGCGTCGCGGGCTCCCGGGCCACAGCGACGCCGGGCCACAGGATGAATGCCAAGGTCCACGCGATCGGTCGTATTGAAGCTCGTGTGCTCATGAGGTCACCTGTTCCGATGTTGAAGCGCGGCGCGTCATTGCTCGGCTCGCGAGGCCGGCCGGCGCGCTGCGAGTGCATGACCTCGGGGAGCATGTACCTGGGTCAGACATGGCGGAAGACGCACTGAATGCACTTCATTCGTGTGTTTGACGCCATATATCCGCCATGATAGGGTCGGGCCGTGTCGAGACCCGACCTCAACTTGCTCGTCGCCCTGGAGGTGCTGCTCGAGGAAGGGAGTGTCGCTGCCGCTGGGCGCCGGTTGCGGCTGAGCCCATCCGCGATGAGCAGGACCCTGGCGCGGTTGCGTGAGACGACCGGCGATCCGCTGCTGGTCAGGGCAGGACGCGGTCTCGTGCCAACACCTCGCGCGCTCGAGCTCCGCGATCGGGTCGGCCAACTCGTGCAAGACGCCGAGGCGGTGCTCCGCCCCGTCGAAGCGATCAACCTCGCGGACCTCGCCCGAACGTTCACGCTTCGGTCCAGCGAAGGATTCGCCGAGACCTTCGGCCCGGGGCTCCTCGCCCGGGTCAGCGCAGAGGCTCCCCGAGTGCGGCTGCGCTTCGTGCAGAAGCTCGACAAGGACAGCGGGCCACTTCGCGAAGGAGCCGTCGATCTGGAGGTCGGTGTTGTCGGGAAGACGATGGGGCCAGAGGTGCGTTCACAGGCGCTGTTCCGGGACCGCTTCATCGGGGTGGTGCGAGCTGGGCACCCGCTGAGCAAGGGCCGGATCACCCCATCCCGCTACGCGAGCGGCCGGCACATCAGCGTCTCGCGGCGGGGGCTCGACAAAGGGCCGATCGATGAGGCCCTGGCGTCACTCGGGCTGGATCGGGACATTGTGACGATTGTCGGTGGTTTCTCCACAGCGCTCGCTCTGGCACGCTCCTCGGACTTGATCGCCAGTGTTCCCGAACGACATACCGGGAACCTGCGCGCTGGAATGCACAGTTTTCGCCTGCCTTTTTCTGCGCCCGAGATCACGGTCTCACTGCTCTGGCACCCGCGGCTCGACGCCGATCCGGCGCATCGCTGGCTACGACGCTGCGTTCGGGACGCATGCGCGGACCAACTCGGCGATTCGTCCCTGATCGAGGCCAGCGAGCCGAGCTGAGCGAGCAGGTGCGAATTCCGGCCTGACTTGGGCGACATGGCGTCAGACGCACGGATGAAGTGCAACCGTTGCGCGTTCCGCAATCCCCGGCGCGACTCCAGCTTCTCGTCATGAGCTCGGAGCCCCGAGCCACACCGAGGAGAATTCCATGAACAACGACGCTCTCGCCACCTTCATCGAACAGGCCCGCGCGGCCTTTGGACCGCTCACGACCGACATGGTCGCCTCCGTGCGCGCGCAGCTCGAGCAACTGGCGAAGGCCCCCAGCAGCGAGCGCTGGCTTCAGGCCCTGCACGAAGACGCGCCGGCATCGAAGGAGCTCTATCGCGATGGCAGCCACGGGTTCGTGCTGCTCGCGCACAGCGAGCCCACGGGCCTCTACCGGCCGCCCCACGACCACGGACGCGGCTGGGTGATCTACGCCCTCCAGCGTGGCGAGATGGAGATCGGGACTTATGCCCGCGTGGAGGATGCGACGGGCCGCGTGCACCTCGTCAAGCGCGACGCGTCGTCGCTGCGCGCAGGCGAGGCACGGGTGTACTTGCCTGGCGACATTCATGACACGCGCTGCGTGAGCGGGCCGTCGCTGCTGTTCCGCTTCACCGAGCGTGACCTGAAGAAGGAAGATCAGGAGGCGCACCGGGTCACGCGCTACGTCGAACGCAACGGCATCTGGACCGTGGGGCCGGCATGACCACGCGGCGATCCACGGGTGTTACTCGCGCCCCCCCGACAGCCTCCGTCGACGAACCGGACGGCGCAGGTCCTCGCGCAGCGGACGGCGAGAGCGACACCGGCATGCTCGGACCGCGGCGCACCAGCGCAATCGCCTGCGTGCTCGCGGCGCTCGTGCTCGTCGTGCTCGACGCGGCGATCGCCAACATCGCGTTGCCCGCGATCGCGCGCTCGCTGCAGGTCACGCCCGCCGAGTCAGTGCACGTGGTCACCGCGTACCAGATGGCGCTGGTGATGGCGCTGTTGCCGTGCGCCGCCCTCGGCGAGAGCCTCGGCTATCGGCGCGTATACACGGCCGGCGTCGCGCTGTTCGTGGGCGCTTCGGCCCTGTGCGCGTTCGCGCCCTCGCTTTCCTTCCTGGTCGCGGCCCGTTTCATTCAGGGACTCGGGGGCGCCGCCATCATGTCCCTCGGCGTCGCGCTCTTGCGCTTCGTCGTGCCGCGGCGGCAGCTCGGCGCCGCGATCGGCTGGAATGCGCTCGCCGTCGCGCTCTCGTCGGCGGCGGGCCCCACGGTCGGCGCGCTCGTCCTGTCGGCTGCGAGCTGGCCCTGGCTGTTCGCCGTCAACCTCCCGCTCGGCGCGCTGGTGCTGCTCGCTGCGCGCGCGCTCCCACACGTCCCCGGCACTGCGCGCAAGCTCGACCTCGTCAGCGCGGGCCTGAACGCGGCCGCCTTCGGGGCGCTGGTCGTCGGCCCGGAGCTGATGCCGGAGCGCCCTGTGCTCGCGGCTTTCCTGCTCGCCGCGGGCGCGCTCGCCATGATCACGCTGGTTCGACGCGAGATGCCGAGACAGGCTCCGATGATCCCGCTCGATCTTCTGCGCCAAGGTAGCTTTCGCATCTCGGTGATCGCATCGGTCTGTTGCTTCGTCGGGCAGAGCGCGGCGATGGTGTCGCTCCCGTTCTACTTACAGCACGGGCTCGGACAGGACGCGCTGCGAACCGGCCTCTTGATCACGCCGTGGCCGTTGACCGTCGCGCTCGTGGCGCCCATCGCGGGTCGACTCGCCAATCGCATCCCGGGCGCCTGGCTGTGTGCGCTGGGTGGCGCATTGCTGGCGCTTGGACTCGCCTCGACGGCGATCTGGCCGCTGCACGGCCGCCCCTTCGCGCTGGTTCCGTTCCTCGTCCTGTGCGGCGTGGGCTTCGGCCTGTTTCAGGTGCCCAATAACCGCAACATGTTCCTGTCCGCCCCGCGCGCGCGTAGTGGCGCCGCGGGCGGCATGCAGGGCACTGCGCGGCTCACGGGTCAGACGCTCGGGGCCGTGATCATGACGCTGCTCTTCACCATGACGTCGATCGATCTCGCGCCGCGGATCGGGCTCGGCATCGCCGCCGTGCTGACCTTGGTCGCCGGGCTCGTCAGCACGCTGCGGGCGCCCCCGAACCCCGACCCTGCCAATATCGCGTGAGACACGTGCACCCCGGAATTTAGCGCGCAGGGCGACGTTATCGATCTTCATCCCCGCATGCCGTCCAGCAGCTGCGCGAGCTCGATGTGCTGGACCCGCCCCGCCACGCGCAGCAGGCCCCGCTCGAGCGGTTCCTCGATCACCACCCCGCGCCGCGCCGACGCGTGCAGCAGCGTCCTCGTCCCCCGCCGCGCCCCTCGTAATACCACGCCCACGTGCCACGCCGCGCCCTCGGTCCCGCCCATGAACAGCAGGTCCCCCGGCTCGCCCAAAGGCCGCACCGGCGTCGCGCCGAGCGCGAGCTGGTCGCTCGAGTGCCGCGGCAGCACCAGCCCCAGCGCCTCCCGCACCCCGCGCTGGACCAGCCCCGAACAATCGATGTGCCGCCGCGTGGCCCCCCCGAGGCGATATCGGACCCCGAGATAGCTGCGCAGGCGCGCGCTCAGCCGCCGCAGCGCCGGCCCGGCCGGCATCGGCTGCCGCATAGATCCGCTCGCGGGCGACGCCGGCCCCAGCGCCCCGCGGACCCAGCCGACCGTGCCATCGCTGGCGCGGACCAGCGCGCAGCCGGGCAGCTCGGCCAGCAGCGCGACCGGCCCGTCGCCGGGCAGCAGCTCGGTCGACAGGCCCGCATCCGCCTGCCCTTCAAGACATGCCCACTCGGACATGTCCCTGACGCCATGTGCATTTGCGCCGGCCACCAGTGCCAGCGCCGACGTGCGCCACAATCGGGTCACGCCCGGGCCTGGCGCGCGCCAGCCGATCGGCGCCCGGGTCTGCACCAGGCTGGCGTCGATGTGCCAGCCCGGCGGCAGCAACGGCGCGAGCGCGCGGCACACCCCGGCCGTGACCCGCGGCAGCGCCACGCAGCCGCGCAGGCGCAGCAGCCCCTGGTGCTCACGCGCGCGCAGATCCTCATCTCGGCCGCGAGCGACACGGTCATCATGGCGCATCCGGACGGCGTGGCCGTTCCCGCCGAGCGGACGCGCCCCGCGGACTCGCGCGAGACCCAGGCGATCGTGGCGGGCGTGGCCGCATCGACATTGGCGGGATAGCGGCTGCCGGCAAGCGCGGCCACGGCGGTGAAGGCCTCACCGCTCCCCAGCGCTTCGAGCACGATC
>Ga0209262_10001335_pt1 | contig 10265 bp, 10 predicted proteins | sample Lowcelwee11metaG_FD_187171 | JGI IMG/M metagenome (GOLD analysis project Ga0209262, IMG submission 187171) | Freshwater pond sediment microbial communities from the University of Edinburgh, under environmental carbon perturbations - Low... | ecosystem: Environmental > Aquatic > Freshwater >...
TCGTGCGCATCACTCGCCCCGAGGCGGTGTTCCCCGGCGACCGCTTCCTGCTCGGTCATCACCTGCTGCGCCTCGAGAACATCCCGCCCGAGGGCCGCGAACCGGAGCTCGGCGCCGACGGCGTTCGCGGCTTCGGCACGCCCCTGCAGCCCGCCTGGGGTCGTTTGCGGCTGATCGGGCCGGGCGGGGCGGAGGCCGAGACCCACTATCTTCGCCACCCGCAGGTGCTGTTCGGGCGCGAGCTCGGCGACATCGTGTTTCCGGCGGACCCCTTCGTCAGCTGGCAGCACGCGCAGCTGAGCATGGAGCTGCGCGAGGGCGGCATGTCCGTGACGCTGACCGACCTGCGCTCGGCGAACGGCACCTACCTGCGGGCGCGAGAGGATGTCATGCTGCAGCCTGGCGACATGTTCCGGGTCGGCGACCAGATCTTTCGCGTGAGGATGCACTGACGTGGCGCAGGTCGAGCTGTTCGCGCGTACCGAGGTTGGTTGCGTCCGCAAGCGCAACGAGGACCACTTCGTCGTCGTCAACCTCGGGAGCCGCGAGATCGGCCTGCACCCGGCCGCGCGCGTCCAGCCGCTGACGACCGCCGGCACGCTGATCGCGGTGTGCGACGGCATGGGCGGCGCGGCGGCCGGCGACGTCGCCTCCGACATCGCCGCCGCCACCATCGCCAAGGTCCTGCAGGAGCGCACGCCCTTCCCCGATCGGGCGACCGCCCAGGAGGCGATGCTCGCGGGCATCAACGCGGTCAACCAGGCGATCCGCGCCGCGGCGGCCGGCGACCCGATGCGCCACGGCATGGGCACGACGATGACCGCCGCGCTGGCGACCGGCCCCGAGCTGCTGATCGGCCACGTCGGCGACTCGCGGGCCTACCTGCGGCGCGGACGCTCGCTGACCCAGCTGACCACCGACCACAGCATCGTCGGCCAGCTGGTCGCCGCCGGCCGCCTGCAGCCGGAGCAGGCCCGCAGCTACGAGCACCGCAACGTGCTGCTGCAGGCGCTCGGCGTGCAGCCGCGGGTCGGCCCCGAGATGGTCGTCGCCCAGCTGCGCGCCGGCGACGTCTTGCTGCTGTGCAGCGACGGCCTGACCGGGCCGCTGCCCGACGACGTCGTGCTCGCGCTGATGCTGCGCTACGAGGACCCGGTCCGCTGCTGTCGCGCGCTGACCGAGGCCGCCTGCGCCGCGGGCGGCCCCGACAACGTGACCGTGGCGATCGCCCGCTTCATCGGTGAGGGCCTCGAGCTGCCGCACGGCCGCGAAGAAGTGGCCATCGAGCGCTTCCAGCACGCGATCTGAGGCTGACGCATGACCGATCGGATTCAGACGGTGCTCGTCACCGGAGCCGCCGGCTTCATCGGCTCGCACGTGGTCGATCTGCTGCTCGCGCAGGGTCGCCGGGTGATCGCCGTCGATCTCCAGGGCGCCGCGCCGAACCTCCACGTCCACCTCACCCCCCGGCGCAAGGAGCGGCTCTCGATCGTCACTGCCGATCTGGGCGGCGACTTCGCGGCCGCGCTGGCCGGTCTGCGTCCCGACGCGGTGGTCCACCTCGCGGCCCAGATCTCGGTGCCGCGCTCGCTCGAGGACCCGATCGCCGACCTCGACCTCAACCTGCGCGCCAGCGTCCGCCTGCTGCAGTGGAGCGCCGCGGTCGGGGCGCGCCGACTCGTGTTCGCCTCCTCGGCCGCGGTCTACGGCGAGCCGGCGCGCATGCCTGTCTCCGAGGACATGGCCGATCAGCCATCCTCGCCCTACGGCGCGAGCAAGCGGGCGACCGAGCTCTACCTCGGCTGCCTCGGCCCCGCGATCGGCGTCGAGACCGCGGCGCTGCGCCTGTTCAACGTCTACGGCCCGCGCCAGGATCCGAGCAGCCCCTACAGCGGCGTCATCTCGCAGTTCATCGCCCGGGCCCGCGAGGGCGCCCCGCTGCGCGTGCTCGGCGACGGCCAGCAGACCCGCGACTTCGTGTACGTCGGCGACGTCGCGCGGGCCTTCGCGCAGGCGCTCGACGTCCCGAAGGTCGGCGGCCTGATCTGCAACATCGGCACCGGCGTCGCCGTCTCGATCATCGGGCTCGCCGGCGCGATCGTCACGGCCGCCCACAGCGACAGCCCGGTCGTGCACGGTCCGGCGCGCGCCGGGGACATCGCCCACTCGCGCGCCGAGTGTAGCCGCGCCCGCGACCGCCTCGGCTTCGTCGCCGAGGTCTCGCTCACCGAGGGCCTGCGCCGCACGCTCGCGGCCGACACCGCTCGCCACCCGGTGTGACTCGCCACCTGGTCAGAACTCGCCACTCGGGTGGAACTCGCCACCCGGGTTGAACGATCAGTCGAGCAGCCGGATGCCGAGCCAGCGGTGCTGCTGGCGATGGAAGCGGGCCTCGTGATAGAGGCCGAGGTAGTTGATGTCCAGCTCCCAGGGCGGCGGGCTGCGGGTCAGCGTGCCGAGGCCGGCGACGACCTCCTCGAACTTCTGCAGGAAGTAGCGGGCCGGGCGTTCGACCGCGCGTTCGGCCTCGTCGATGGCCTCCGAGATCTTGGCGAGCGCCGGCGGCTGGACGAAGCCGCGGCGCATCAGGTCCTGCACCGAGTTGGCGACCCGCTCCGGCGTGTAGCCGGCGGTGGCCATCGCCGCGAGCACGCCGACCAGGCCGCGGGCCGACAGCAGCCCGGCGTCGAACAGCAGCAGCGCGCCCTGGAAGTAGTTGTAGATCGCGATCACCCGGGCCCCGTAAGCGGCGAAGCGATCGAGCGGCGAGCGGCGGTCGAGGTTGATGAAGATCCGGCGGACCACGTCGCCCGAGCCGACGAGCTGCTTGTGGTACGCCATGATCTCGTCGACGTCGTGGCGGTAGACCTTGCAGGTCGACAGGATCGCCGCCATGCGCACCGCGTCGACCCGGCCGGCGAGGATGTCGGCGTAGAGGCTGTAGATGAACGCGTCCTGCTCGGCGTCGTCGCCGAACAGATACTCGTCGACCGTCTCCGCCGCCATGTGGCTCAGCAGCAGCGCCTTCAGCTTGTAGCCGACCTGCCCGCGCAGCGCCCGGAAGCGGCCGCGCAGCAGGTTCTCGAGGTTCGGCTTCAAGATGAACATGTCCGGCTCGACCCCGTCGAGGCACAGCTTGCGCATCAGGACCTTGCGCATCTGCCGGGGCGAGCCGCTGATGAAGGTGACGCGCCGGTTCTGCCGGTCCGCCGGGTCCATCAACGACTGCAGCAGCGCCTGCGCGCCGGCGACGGTGGCCTTGTCCTCGGGCTTTTGCCAGAAGGTCTTGACCAGGTCCTTGACGCTGTCGAAGTTGGTCTGCAGGTAGGTCTTGTCGAGGTCCCAGCGCAGATGCACCAGCTTGCGCGGCGCGGCCACCTGTGTGATCCCCTCAGGGCTCACGTTGGCGATGATCTCATCGAGCGGTGGAACCATGGCGGGCGCGACCTCCTCGATCGCGGCCTCATCGGGCAGGACCTGGTCGGCCGTGATCTGCTCGGGCGTGACCGTCTCGCTCGCGGGGGTCGGGGCTTCGTTCGCTTCGTCGTGCTCGCCTTGGCCGTTCACGTCATGACTCCTTGGTGCGCAGCGCCGCCACGCCGGCAGCGACGGCCTCGAGCACCTTCAGGCGATCGATCTTGACGCCCAGGCGGATCGCGTTGAGGAAGGCGCGCCGGCCGGAGTTGGCCTGCGTCACGATCACCGCGCGGTCGATGCCCAGCAGCGGGGCGCCGCCGTAGTTCTCCCAGTCGGTGAACTCGCGGATCGCGGCGATGCCGTCGCCGAGCATCTGCACGCCGAGGCGCCACTGGAACTTCTCGGCGGCGCGCTTGATCAGCAGCTCGCCGGTGGCGGCGATGCCCTCGAGGGTGCGCAGCAAGACGTCGCCGGTGAAGCCATCGGTGACGATCACGTCGGCGTCGCCGGAGGTGACGTGGTCGGCGCGCAGGCAGCCGACGTACTCGAAGCCCGGCGGGCCCTGCAGCAGCCGGCGGTGGGCATCGCGGACCCGCGGCGGGGCCCCGCTGCTGGCTGTCCCATTGGACAGCAGCGCGACGCGCGGGCGCTCGATGCTCGAGATCTTGGCGGCATAGGCGGCGCCCATCGCCGCGAAGGTGACGAGGTCCTCGCTGGTGCACTGGATCGTCGCGCCGACGTCGAGCAGCAGCGCGAAGGGGTCGGAGGCGGGACCGTGCGGGCGCAGGGTCGGGTAGACCGCGGCCAGGGCGGCGCGGCCGACCGAGGGGATGCGGCCCAGGGTGCGCAGCGCCGCGGCGACGATCAAGGCCGGTGGACCGGCGGAGATGAACACCGCCTCCGGGTCGCGCGCGAGCAGCTCGAGGCCGACGGTGATGCTGGTGCGGCCCGCGAGGGCGGCCCGCAGGTCTTGCTCGGGGTCGACGGGGTCGCCGGCGTGGGCGACCCGCAGGCGCTCGGCGTCGTGGGCGATGCGCGCGAGCTTGCCGGTCAGCTCGGCCTCGTCGCCGACGAGCGTCAGCTGATGGTCGAGCTGCAGGCTGGCGATCGCCGCGGCCTCGAGGGCCTCGGCGCCCGCCTCGCGTCCGCCACAGGTGTCGATGACGATGTGGGCCACGGGTCCTCGTTGGGGGTTCTACCAAACCCGGGCGGCGCCTGGCCAGCGCGGCACCGCACAGGGGTAAAAGGGGGCAAATGGGCGGCGCGCTCACAGCCGGGCGCTGCGCAGCTCGACCAGCCAGTCCTCGCAGGCGGCCTCGTTGGCGGCCGCCTCGGGCAGGGGGCTGCCCTCCAGCGCGGCGTGCAGGTCGGCCTCCAGGGCCGGCCAGGCCGCCCGGTGCCGGGCATCGATCTCCGGCGAGACGGCGCCCTTCTCGACCCCGGCGACCTTGAGCTGCACGAGCGCGAGCGCCTCCGGGTAGCCCAGGCGCGGGGCCAGCTCGCGCAGGTCGGCGATCAGCTCGCCGCTGCGCAGCAGGTGGATCCCCGTGAGCGCGACGCGGTAGGCGTAGAGCAGGGTCTTGGCTCGCGGCCGCTCGGAGCGCTCGTGCTCGCGACACATGCCGCGAAAAAAACCCTGGTAGTGCCTGGCGCAGCGCCGGGACACCGCGGCCCGCGCGAGATCCTGCAGCGCCTGCAATTCCGGCCCCGGATACAGCTGGAAGCCCGACAGCAGGCGCTCGATCACGTTGCCGTTGCCGTTGACGAGCAGCTGCAGCGCCTTGCCGACCTCAGTCAAAGTCAGGTCGCACTCGACGCCCTCGAAGTCGACCAGCCGGTCGAAGCTCTCCGGCGGGCGGTGCAGGCCGAGCAGGCGCCGGGTCGGGGCGATGAACACGCCCTTGAGGTCGAGGTCGCTGTCGGGCGACGAGAAGCCGTAGTCGTGGCTGCCGGTCACGCCGCACTGCAACACGGCGCCGGGCACCGCGCTCCCGGCGATGAAGCGGCGGCCGAGCTCGAGGTCGGGGAGGGCGTTCGGGGGCAGATCGAGCATGGCTTTGGGGACAGGTCGTGAGGGACAGGGCACAAAGGACAGCTCAGCGGCCGCGCAGCACGGCCTCGACGAGCTCGGCGCAGAGCCGGTCGAGGCCGGCCTCGTCGGGCTCGGCGGGCAAGGGCGAGCCCGGAGCCGCGGCCTGGACCTGCGCGGCGAGCTCGGCGGCGGCGGCCATCAGCTCGTCGTAGCCGAGCGCGCCGCTCTTGATGCCGAGCAGATCGTCGCGGTCCTCGCGGCGGACCCGGACCTCGCCGCGGGCGACGATCTCTAGGCCCATGCGCAGCAGGCGGATCAGGTGCAGCGCGTGCTTGGTGTCGTAGCCGAAGCGGGCCTCGAGCTCGGAGCGGCGCGGGTTTCGGGTCTTGAGCCACGACTGGTACGAGTCCCACTCCTTGCGCGCGGCCTTGTAGCGGCGCTCTCGCTCGAGGATGTCGAGGAAGTTGGTCGTGAGGTCGACTTGCTCGAGGCGGCCGTCGCCCAGCATCGCCTCGACGGCGCCGAGCTGATCGCGGGAGATGGCCGGGCGCTCCGGGAGGCCGAAGTCGGCCCGCTGCGGGACCTTCTGCGGCGGGTTCATCACCCACTTGCGGTGGGTCTTGATGCGCCCGAGCTGCGACAGCGCGTAGCCGCAGAAGCTGTCCTTGACCCGCAGCGACAGGAAGCGCTCGCGCGCGGCCAGCAGCCGCTCGCCCGCGGGGCTGACCTGCAGATGGCACTCCGGCGACGTCCACAGCAGCTCGAGCACCGTCGGGTTGGCGGCGCAGGCGAGGCGGAAGTACTTGCGGATCTCGAAGCGCACGTGGTCCGGCCCGAGCTCGATCTGCTCGGGGCCGCCGACGAAGCCGTGGTACCAGCCGGCCGGGCCGACCAGCACGCCCTTGATGTCGACGTCGGAGCTCGGCGTCGCCAGGCCATAAGCCTGCGAGCCGTGCACGGTCTCGTAGATCAGCGTGCCTCGGGTCTCCGGGGTCGACATGGCGGCCCGAACGGTATCACGGCGTCATGAGCGGTGGTGCGACGGCGATCAGGGCGGGCCCGCGAGGCCGAGGTCGGAGAGCTCCGCCCGGACCGCGCGCATGAACGCGGGGCCCGGGTCCTCCTGGGGCGGGCGCTCGGCCGGATCGAGCTCGCTATAGTACGCGTGACCCTCGAAGGCGCGAAACTCGTGGTGGCCGATCAGGTGGGTGATGCCGGGGAAGCGCCGCTTCAGGTCGCGCACGAGGGCGACGTCGGCGGCGAGCTGCGCGTCGGTCAGGGGGAAGGTCGCGCCGTCGCCGACGTTCTCGACGCCGATCGCCAGATGGTTCAGGCCGACGCAGTGGCGCGCCATCCAGGTCTCCGGCATCAGGCGGACGATCGCGCCGTCGCGGTCGACCAGGAAGTGGGCCGAGACGTTGAGCTCGCCGCCCCGGGCGACGCTGGTGCGCGACGGATCGATCACCGGACGCTCGAAGTACCGCCACGTCGCCTCGAGCTCGCCGCCGCCGGTGTGGTGCAGGACGATCATCCGCGGCTCGATCGTGATGTCGTCGGCGGCCGGGTCCTGGTGGCGCCGGCGGTAGGCGAGCGTGCGCTGGCGACGGGCGGCGTCGTAGGTGATCGGGCGCTCGCGGATCGGCAGCGCGGCGATGGCGGGCGCGGTGCGGACCACCGGGGCGGACGCCGGCGCCGGCGCGGGCTCGGGCGCGACCGGGTCGCAGGCGAGCAGCAGCAGGCTGGCCCTCAGGACATGGCGAATGCGACATGTCCGAATCGACATGGCCCGTAGGACAGGTGTCATCGCCTCAGCCCGCGGCGCCGCGCTTGCGCGCGGCCTTGCGGTCGCGCCGGGCCTGCTTGTCCTCGACCTGACGCACGCGCTTGGCCTGCACCTTCTCGCTCGGGGCGCGGCCGGGCAGGGCGGGCTGCTCGTCGTGGTGCTCGTCGAAGGCGCCGGGCGAGGCCCCGAGCTCGAAGATCGCGACCTCGCGGCGGGCCCGCTCGCCGACCCGCAGCGGGATGACGGCCGCGCCGATGCCCGCGCCGACGTAGACTGCCCCGTGCGGGCTGGGCTCGCTGCGGCTGCCGTAGATGCCGTGGATGTAGCGGTGGCCGATGATGCGGCCGAGCGCGAGCTCGTTGAGGCGGGCGAGCGTGACCTGGCCGGCGTGGGTGTGGCCGGAGAGCACCAGCGAGACGCCGGCGCTCCACAGGTGGTCGGCCTCCTCGGCGATGTGCGAGAGACCGAGGGCGGGCAGGTCGTCGCGCAGGCCGTGCACGGCGTGCACCCAGTCGGCGTGGCCGGTGTAAGCGTCGTCGAGGCCGACCAGCTGCAGCCGTTCGCCCCGCAGCGTGATGGTGGTGTGGGCGTTGTCGAGGACCTCGGCGCCGGCGCGGAGCAGGGTGCGGCGGACCTCGACGCCGCCGGCCCAGTGGTCATGATTGCCGAGCACGGCGACGACCGGGGCCTCGTAGCGCTGGATCAGCTCGGCGAGGGCGTCCAGGTACAGCTGGCTGTGGCACACGAAGTCGCCGGTGATGCACACGAGGTCGGGGCTCTGCGCGTTGACCAGATCGACGGCGGCCCGCTGCACCGCCATCGGCGTGATCCGACCGACGTGGACGTCGGTGACGTGGGCGACCCGCAGCGACGAGGTCAGCAGCTCGGCGTGGCGCCTCGGGCCGGCGAAGCGGCGCAGCTCGATGTGGTCGCCGCCGTCGAACCACGCGAGCGGACTCCACATGCGTGAGCGGAAGATCCGGGCGGCCATCCCCGCTTCGGGGCCACCGGCGCCGTCGGGGCCGCGAACGGGCGAACGAGCCATGGCCGGGCAGTATAGCGGGCAGGCCCGGCGCCTGCCCACCCCGTCGGCGGACGTCGGCCGACCTTCGCCGACGTCCGCCGACCTGTGGGGCATGGACCGGGCTCGCAGGCAATGTTATGGGTCAGGCGCGCGCGGAGGCGCAGAGATCCACCGCCGATCCGCCCATGAGCGCCGCACCGATCCCCCGTCCCGCGCGTCGGCTCCAGGCCGCTCGCCTCATCGGCGCCGCGGTGCTCGGGATCCTGGGCGAGCGCGTGGTCTCCGGCCAGCCGCAGGGCGGTAGCTTCCTCGTGGCGATCGTGCCGCCGGGCGTCAGCCTCGGTGTCCTCTACAGCGTGCTGATGGCCTGGCCCCCCGGCTCGCCCCGCGAGAGCCAGATAACCTTCCCGGAGGCCAAATTGTTGTCGGGGGAAGGACGGGACCGGTTCCCGACCCCGGTTAGTGGTATCCCGCCCCTTCGATTCGCGCCCCAAACTTGCTTCCCGACCCTCCGGGTCTGACCTTGCTTCCCGACCCTCCGGGTCTGAACATGTGAGCGGCTCATGAGCGGAGATTTTGCGGTCATCGGTCTCGGTCAGTTCGGAAGGGCGGTCGCCCTCAGCCTGGTGCGCGAGGGCGCGGCGGTGCTGGCGATCGACCAGCTCCAGGAGCGCGCGCAGATGGTCGAGTCCGAGGTCGACGCGGTCGCCTGCGCCGACGCGACCAACGAGCTCGCGCTCGAGGAGCTGGGCCTCGAGCGGATGTCCTGCGTCGTCGTGGCGATGGGGGCCCGCGCGCGTGAGACCTCGATCTTGACGACCGCGTTGCTGCGTCAGCGCGGCATCCCGCGGATCATCAGCCGCGCCGCCAACGAGCTGCACGGCCGCGTGCTGCTGGCCGTCGGCGCCCACGAGATCATCAACCCCGAGCTGCAGATGGGCCAGCGCCTGGCGCGAAACCTGGCCCACCCGACGATCCTCGAGCAGATCGCCCTCGATGAGAACACCAACCTCGTCGAGCTCGCCACCCCGGAGCAGTTCATCGGCAAGACCCTGGAGGACCTCGATCTGCGGCGACGCTATGGGATCGCGGTGGTCGCGGTGCGGCGCGCCGGGCAGGTCATCCCGAACCTCGGCACCGGCGAGCGCCTCGACCGCGGCGATCGCATCCTCGTGGTCGGTCCGCCCGCGTCGGTGCGGCGGGTCGCCAGCCTCGCCTGAGGGCCGCCAACCATGACGCTGCGCACGCGGATCCTCCTCGGTTACGGCTACCTGATCGGGCTGCTGCTGCTCAGCGTCTCGGTCGCCGCGATCAATTCGCAGCGCGTGGCCGGCAACGCCAAGCAGATCCTCGACCGCAACATCCAGAGCCTCGGCCAGGCGATCGAGATGCTCTCGCAGATCGAGCGCCAGGACTCCGAGATCCTGCTCGGACTGCTGCAGCCGGCCTCCGGCACCCGCCTGGAGGAGGCCGACCACGCCTTCGAGGTCGCCCTCGCCGCCGCCGACGAGACCAGCAGGTCCAGCATCGACGACGAGGACCGCGGCGTCCTGACGATCCTGCGCGAGGAGTCCGACGAGTACCGCAGGGTCCGCGCCGAACTGCTCTCGCGCGTCTACGACGACCCCATGACCGCCGCCGAGGACTACAAGGCGACCGCCCAGAAGTCCTTCATGACGCTCAGGGCCGAGGTCAACGACTATATGGCCCAGAAGACCGAGGCGCTGAGGCTCGCCAACGACGCGGCCTCGCGCTCGGCCATCGAGGGCGCGGTGCTGCTCGGCGTGCTCGTGACCATCGCGCTGCTCTCGCTCGGCTTCCTGTCGCGCAGCCTGCAGCGCGACGTGCTCGGCCGCTTGACCGAGGTCGGCCATGTCACCGAGGCGATCGCCGCCGGCGACCGTCGCCGCCGCGTCCGCGACTTCTACCAGGACGAGCTCGGCCTGGTCGCCCGCCAGCTCAACGCCGCGCTCGACCGCCAGCACGAGCTCGAGTCGCAGATGCAGGGC
>Ga0209262_10001338_pt1 | contig 10244 bp, 9 predicted proteins | sample Lowcelwee11metaG_FD_187171 | JGI IMG/M metagenome (GOLD analysis project Ga0209262, IMG submission 187171) | Freshwater pond sediment microbial communities from the University of Edinburgh, under environmental carbon perturbations - Low... | ecosystem: Environmental > Aquatic > Freshwater > Pond...
GAGAAGCCTCGGCCGACCGGCGCTACTGGGCGTTCGTCCTGCAGGGGACCCGGGATGAATACCGGCCGCGCTATCTTTTCTGCTGGGACCGGACGGACAACCGAATACTCGGTCTTTATACGATTACGAATGAGGAATCCGACATCGACTGGGTGGGAATGTCGGTCAACGGCAACTGGGTCCTGGTCGGGGGCATGTCCGAGAACGGCGGCAAGCTGAGGGGCATGACCATCGCCAACCGTTCGCTGACCCGCTTCCAGCGCATCGACTATACCACCTCCCATGCCGACACCGGTCTTGACATCCAAGGCCGCGAGGTCCTGGTGATGCAAAATTCCCGGACCGATTTCATTGACCTGGTCCTCCTGGCCTGGGAAACGCGGCCGATCCTGGATGCCAACGGCAGTTACCAAGGCACCGGCCACGTGCCGCTGCTCCGCCTCTTTTACGACAGCGACTCCCCCATCGGCTTCCAATCCGGGGTCCATATTTCGTGCAACACGCCGGGATACTGCCTGGTCAGCACCCACATCGCGAAAAACACGGCGGAAAAAAACTGGCTGGACCGCAGCAATGTGCTCATCCGCCTGGATACGGCCAGACCCCGCGCTTTCATGCTCGCCAAGACCTACAACACCAGCGAAGCCTATTTCGAGGAAACCCATGGCGCCATGAGCCGCGACGGCTCCTCGATCGTCTGGGCGGCGAACTGGAACCGGGATGTCGGCCGGGAAAAAATGTGCCTGCTGCAGCTGGACATGCCGCCCGACTGGAAGCGGCTCACCGGCGGCGAGTGAGGCGACTCCGGCACTCGGGCTGCAGCCGGTCACTTTTCGTGGTACTTGTTTTTATTTCAGGATCGCCCGCATGGCCGCGCCAGCGGTTTCCATATCCGGAGTTCCCTTGGGCATGCGGCTGCCCGGGCCGAAAGCGCCCCGCGCCCATTCGAACAGCATGGGCCCGTTGACCGGATCGTTGGCGCAGTCATTGGCCTTGAAGTATTCCTTCAGCAGCCAGCCGGTGCGCGGAAACAAATGGAAGTGCAGCCGGGGATCGACTTCGCAAAATGAAAGGATATAGACCCGCTCCGGCCGGACCGCTTCTTCAATGGCCTTCACCGCCTGCGCCAGCATTTTCCCCAGCGCCTTTGCCGTTTCCGCCGGCAACTGGGCCAACCCGGCCGTTTCACCCTTCACTCTGAATATCAAATAGCCGGGTATGGGACACTCGACGCTTTGCTCCAGGCTGAACATCTCGTTCTCAAAAATTATTGGCCCTGACGATCTTTGACCCATCATGTTGTCTCCTCGAAAAATTTGGTTTGCTGAGGCGACCGGTCGGTCTCCGGAAAGATATGGCTTGATCCGCTTTACAACAGGTCCTTTTTCGTAAAGATGGACGCAAAGCGGTAGCCTTGTCCTTCAATCGTCTCGCGGCCGCCTTCCTCGCGGTCCAGGACGGCCATGATCACTTCCACCCTGCCGCCCTCGGATTCGACCTGTCTGGCGCCCTTGATGATCGAGCCGCCCGAGGTGATGACGTCGTCGAACAGGGCCACGCGCATGCCGGAACGGAAATTGCCCTCGATCATCTTGCGCGTGCCGTGGGACTTTTCTTCCTTGCGGATGATGAAGGCAGGCAGCGGCCGCATTTCCAGATGGCTGACGACGGCAATGGCCGTGACGATGGGATCGGCGCCGATCGAATAGCCGCCCACCGCGTCCACTTTATAAACGGACAGCATGTCCAGAAAGAGCCTGCCGCAGAGGGCGGCCCCCTCGGCGTCCAACGTGGTCACCCGGGCGTCAACATAAAAATCACTGGTCTTGCCCGAAGCCAGCTTGAATTCCCTGCCCCTGACCACTGACTTCTCCAGCAGGATCTGGCGCAGGCGGGCTTTCAAACGAGTTTCCCCCTGAAATCGCCCGGCAGGACTTTGAGCAAATAAGGAGTGATCTCGATGATGGTGTCTTCCAAAAATTCCTGGTTTTCCGGGCTGAAATCCTCACCCGCTTCCTCTACGGCAGATCCTTTGCGGGAAAGTTCAATGATGCCGAACTTCAAGTCGCCCGCACGCAGGACCGTGCTCATCATCTTCCAGATTTTCCTGATCTTGTCGCCGGGCCCCTTGATAAATTCGAAAAGATGCAGATGCTTCATCTGGTTGAAATTGTTTTCGATCAGGCCCTTGTTCAGCTTGTAGACCCGGGCCGCGAAGGCGTCGGGGGAGGAGATCGGGATCATGCCGGCGTTGACCAGGTGTTCGGGATAGGCGAAGGACAGCACCATGTTGTCCTTGTCGGTAAGCAATATGGCCACTTCGTCGGCCTCCAGATCAAAATTATCACAATAAAACTTGGCAATATCGTTGATAACCGATTTGAAAGCCGTATCCGAATGGCCGCCGCCGGTGATCATCTTGAATTTTTCCAGCAATAAATTGATGTCCTTCATGTTGACTCCCGCTGTAATAGTAATATTTTTTTAAGCAAAAAACAAGGGGCCGGAAAAATTTAAAATCCGGACTCAAAGCAGGGGAAAAACCCCAAGTCGGGAAATGATCTGCCCGTGCCGCCGGGTTTTTTCCAGCTTCAGGTTCCCGGTCACGATGCATTCCGACAATTCGCCGCCGGGGCCGATGCGGGTGTTTTCCCAGAGCACCGATCTCTCCACTCGGGAATGCGCCGAAATCTCGACATTTTCCGAAAGGGCATTGGCTTGCCGATCCGAACAATGGGTCTTGTACTCCCAATTGGCCCGGAAATACAGTTCCGGGGTGCCGATATCCAGCCAAATCCCGTCATAAAAAACGGTCTGGAAGCGCAAACGGTTCTTTTGAATGCTGTTGAAAAAGTTGCCGTCGTCTATTTTTTCAATCGTCTTTTTCCTGAACAGGGCCGCGCCGGCGTACATCAGCCCCATGCCGGGCCGCGGACCGGCATTTTCCAGAAACCCGTCGCCGCCGATGTTCAGGCCGGCATAGCGCCCCGCAGGGTTCGGGCGCACCAGCAGGATTCCATCCCCGTCCGTTGCGGCCGCTTTTTCCAACATGCCGGCCAGGGGGATATCCAAGAAAGTATCGCCGTTGATCGCCAATAGCCAATCCGAAAAAAAAGGCAGCGCCTGCCGCAGTACGCGGCTGCCGCTCAATTCTTTTTCGCGGATAAAGCGGATGCCCCGGTCGTCTCCCGCGGCCTCGATCACCTGTTCGCCCAGGTGATGAAGATTGATGAACCCCTCGGTGCAATTCTGGGCGCGCAATTGCCGAAGCAGCAAAGCGAGCAGCGGCACTCCGTTCAAGGGGAAGACCGGTTTCGGCTTGATCAGGGAGAGCGGCTCGGCCCTTCTGCCGTAGCCGCCGGCCAGGATGAAAAACTTCACGCTTTGAATTCCATGTTGCCGGAACGCCCGGAAAGGAGAAAAAGCTGGTAATAGGAGTCGCGGATATAATCCTTTGCGGAAAATCCCAGCTCCGCGGCCATGGCGTCAATGCCGGCCGGTTCACCCTCTATCTCCAGAAAATTCCCTATCGGCGTTTCGTCGAGCATGACGCGGATCCCCTTCCTTTTGAATACTTCCCGATATTTTTCATAGACAAAATAAATCCGGAAACCGATGCCCAGCAGGATCTTTTCCATATTGGCGAAATCGGAAACCTCCACCTCGATCTCCTCGCGCATCTTGTAGCGGGAGTTTTTTTGCACCGGGATTTTCATGGTCAGAACGTTTCCGGTTTCCAGGCGGCGCAGGCGGAGGAGGACCGACTGTTTTTTCAACCGCTGCTGCGCCGTATCAAAAACCAGGTTCCTTTCCAAAACCCGGGGAGATTCCGCCTCGGCCGCCAGACAGCGGAGTTTCTCGCGCCAGGGTTCCAGGCGTTCGACCCTTATTTTTACTTCGATTTCAACCGGGTTTTCAGTATTCACGGTAGCGGATGAACTCCAGCAGGCTTTCCAGGGACTCGCGATGGGCAGAGGAGGGGAACGATGCCAAAAAAAAGGCGCATTTCCTGTAATAGCGATCGATGATCCGCAGCGACTGCTCCATAATGCCCAGGGTCCGGCAGCGTTCCAGCAACGGCTGCGGTCCGGAACGGCTGAAATTCCTGATGAGCGGCAAACCGTTGTGGCGCAGCAGCAGGATATAAGGCAAGGTCACCTTGCCCTCACGCAGATCCTGAAAACGGCTCTTGCCGGCGCTGTCGGAAAAGATATCCAACAGGTCATCGCTGATCTGGAAGATCATGCCGAAATCCCGGCCGAAACGGTAGAAATCGGCGGTCGAACGCCCCGGCTTTTCATTTAACTGGGCTGCCAGGCGGGCAATGCCGGCAAACATGGAGGATGTTTTTTTGCGAATGATTTCATAGTAGGTGCGGGAACGGATGCCGTAGTTGAAATTGTTCTCAAATTCCAGGATCTGCCCTTCGATCATCTGCCAGGACGCATCCAGCATCATATCCATGACCGCGTTGCGATTTTGCGGCGAAAGCATGCGCAGCGAAGTAATGAACAGGAAATCGCCCCAGAGCAGGGAAAGATAATTGCCGAAATGGTGATTGGCAGTTTTTTCGCCGCGCCGCCAGGCGGAATTGTCCACGATATCATCGTGAACCAGGCTGGACAAATGGAGCATTTCAATGGCCGCCGCCATTTGCGGCAGCCCGTCATCCTCAACATGGTTCATTCCGGCCAGGAGGAAAAAAAATGCGGCGCGGATCTTTTTCCCTTTGCCGACCGGCGTGTGCTGCCGCAATTCAGAGATCAAATGGACTTTGCTGCCGATGCGCCTGGCCAGGATCTTTTCCGTCGATCTGAGCAACGGCAGAATGGGTTTCTGCACTTTTAAATAATCCATGGATGGTGCTTATCTTATCATCCCCATCGGAATTTTGCAAACAGCCGGCACGTTGCCGACGGCCGGCAGCGAACCCCCTGCCGGCAGACCATAAAAATTTATCTCAACCAGCCGGGGGGGATTCCCGCTTTGTGCGCTTTTTCATACAGTTCATCCAGTTGGGCTTCGGCCTGGCTTACAAAAAGCTTTTTTTGTTCAGTCTGGTTGGTCAATTGCGAAATCTGGACCCTGATCGCGTCCTGCTCGGCCGGGATGCTTTTGATATAAAAATCAGACCAAAGTTTGTTCAATTCCAGTTGCGCGCCCTCGATTTCTCCCTTCAATTTGGCGATCCGTTCTTCCAGTTCGCTCTGCTGCTTTTTCCAAAAATCAGGGTTCTTGGCTTCATCTTCTTTGTCATCTTTTCCGCGCTTTGGCGCAACGGATTCCTCGGGGACGAATGCATCGGATTCCATCTGCACAAAACTATATTTTTTGCCGCCGATGGAAACCGAATTGACATTGTTGTCGTTGACGGCCAGTTTTGACTTGCCCAGTTTTTTTCTTCTTTCTTCCTCTTGCTTTTTCAGCGCCATCAGGTCGATTCCATTGCCGAAAACCGGTGCCAATCCGGCGCCGATGAAGCAGATCAGTAAAGCATACAGGGCGATTTTCATTTCCCGTTCACTTCGATTTTGACCAGCCGGTTTTTCCTGCGTTCCATTTCGCTGCTGTTGTCGAACTGGGGATCCTTTTCACCGTAAAAGAACGTCTCGATGCGGGCGGCCTCGATCCCGTACTGGCTGATCAAAATATTCTTGATCGCTTCGGCCCGTGCCGAGGAGAGCCGCAGGTTGTATTCCTCACCGCCGATGCTGCAGGTATAACCGCGCAGAGTGACCAGGTATTCCGACTTGGCGGCGACGAAATCCTTGATGGAGGCAAAGTCGGCGGCATGATCGGCAGCCGGTTGCTTGCTGTCAAACTCGAACAGGATGTCAAAGTTCAGAGCAGCGCCTTGTACTTCCGTAACCTGTCCCTCGGCAACCTGATCCGGTTCCTGACCCTCCTTCTGAAGGGTCTCGACAATCGGGATATTTTCCTTTTCTCCCGTGCCTGCCGAGGCGCCGCCAGCCATTTTGGGCAGGATCAAAACCCGGTCGTCGACCCGGATATCCGAACTGGCATCCAATATTTTCATCGTGGAATTGGTGTTCTCGCTATGAATGACGATCCCCATGCCGATGATCAGCGGCGGCAGGTCGGAGCGCAAAACACGGTAGATCAACAGGAACGAGCCTTTGCCGACCACCCCCTCCCCCAGGTCTACCGTCACGTACTGATTATCACCGGCAATTTCTCCGGTAGTGCCCAGCGCCAAATCGCAAAACACGACGTTGCCGCTTATGGCATTGGCCGGAATGCGGCAGTATTGGTAATCGATCTTCTTTTCGAACATAGTCGCTTCCGGCTTGTACGGGATGCCGAAATCACCGATATTGACCGGATGGCATCCTTTTTGCAACCGAATTACGGCATGCTCGTCATAAATGCAGGTGATCTCGGCCAGGGATTTCTTCAGGAAATACCGTCCCAAGCGATCATGGCTGCGGGAATGAATGACCCGGCCTTCGCTCATGATGATCAGCAGGTCCCCCTCCTTGAACCCGGCACTGGAGCCTTTGTTGATCAGCAGTTCATCAAAGTCGGTAAATTCCATCCGTTCATGAGCCGGCAGGTGTTTGCCTACGATGCGTATATCCCGCGGCATATCGTCTTTGATGAAATAGGAACAATTCAGATCCGTTTCCGAGATCAATAGGGATTCCTGCAAAAAGACATACGCTTTCCGTATATTCAGTATTTTTTTGCTCTCTTCGGCGCTGGTGAACAAAGCTGCCCATAAAAAAATAAAAATGACAAAAATCAGCAGTTTTTTCATTTTTTTCTCCCCCGCTTTAGTAAAATGGCCTGGCTACGAGTTTTTTTCCCATTACAATGGATTTAATAAATTAAAATTAAAGAATTGTCAAGTATTTAGGCGATTGCGGCGAAAATGGAGTCCCCATGTTTTTGAAAAACAAAGGCCCGGCTCACATGCCCAGTAATTTAATGCTTAAATAGGAAAATGAGACAAAAACAAGGCTTTTAAAAAGAAAATACAAAAAAGCAATGAAAAAGCTTTTTTGGAGGCTGATCTTTGCAAAAAAAGCGATGCCCAGCGCCAGGGCCGCGAGGTACCAGAGGGAAAAGAAATCGAACTGGGAAAGAATAATAAACGGCAGGCTACGGAAGTCCATTCCAGGGGAAAACATGGTCAGCCCGGTGTGGACCAGCATGGTTTTTTTCATCAGGATCAGGGAGGATTTCAGTATCCCGCCCAGGAACATGTCCAAGATGGACGCGTGCACCACGCCGGAAAAATAATGAACGTAATTCCCTTCACTGCCGGCCACCTTGAAAAAAAGATAGATGAAAAAGGCGGCCACCACGATCATCATCCCGGCAAAGACGAGCGAAAACAAGGCTCCGGTCAAGCGCTGGCTGGGAGTGAATTTATCCAAATTGGCCAATTGCTCTTCGCTCAATTTGTCTGCCATTTCCGAGTCACGGATGAACTTGGCCTGCTCCACCTTGGTGACGGGATAAGTCAGGAAGGTAGCGATGGCGCTAAACAAAAGGATGACGGCCAGCACGGCCTGCCAGCGTTTTTTGTCCATTATTTTGCCGATGGTTTGAGCCGGGTTGCCGATCACGCCAAAAAAATCATTGAAAAATTCGTTCATTTTGCCCTCCCGGACTTTTCTTTCTTGATGATCTCGCCGTCCAGCAAATTCTTCATCCCCAGTCCTGGAAACATTTATACGCAAAGGATCGCTTTTGGTTCAAACCGCGATCATCCGGAGCTGGTATGAAAAAATGCTCGGCCGTCGTTGTCCCGCCGGCTGTTTTCGAGTATAATAAAAAATCGACAAGCGGTCAAGGAAAAGCAATGAACTACAACTTCAAGGAAATCGAGGCCAAGTGGCAGCGGATCTGGCAGGAAAATCACACCTTCCGGACTCTTCTCGAAGAAAGCAAGAAAAAATATTACTGCCTGGAAATGTTTCCCTACCCTTCCGGCTCCGGTCTCCACGTCGGCCATCTCAAGAATTATGTGCCGACCGACACGTTCTGCCGCTTCAAGAGCATGCAAGGTTACAATGTGCTGCACCCCATGGGCTGGGACGCCTTCGGCCAACCGGCCGAGAACGAGGCCATTCGGCGCGGCCGCAATCCGCGCGAGATGGTGCCCGAGTACGCCGCCACTTACCGCGAAACCCTGATCAAAGCCGGCTGCTCTTATGACTGGGAGCGCGAAATCAATTCCAGCCTGCCCGGATATTACAAATGGACCCAGTGGATCTTCCTGCTGCTCCACCGCAGGGGGCTGGCCTATCGGGCCACGTCCCCCATCAACTGGTGCCCTTCCTGCAAGACCGGCCTGGCCAACGAGGAGGTCAAGGAAGGCCGCTGCTGGCGATGCGATTCTCCGGTTGAGAAGAAGCCGATGCCGCAATGGTTTTTCCGCATAACCGCTTACGCCGATCGGCTGCTGGCCGACCTGGAAAAGCTCGACTGGTCCGAGGGGATGAAGGAGATGCAGCGGGACTGGATCGGCCGCAGCGAGGGGGCCGAGGTGGATTTCGCCGTGGCCGGCAAAAAGCAGAGCATCCGGGTCTTCACTACCCGGCCGGATACCCTGTTCGGCGCTACCTTCATCGTATTGGCCCCGGAACACCCGTTGGTGTCGCACCTCACCGCAGCGAAGCGGCGCAGCGAAGTGCAGGACTACATCCGCAAGGCACAGGGCGAGTCAGACATCGACCGCCTTAATGTGGCGCGGACCAAGACCGGCATTTTCACCGGGGCTTATGCTGTGAATCCGGTCAACGGAGAAAAAATCCCGGTCTGGATCGCCGATTATGTAATGATGAACTATGGCACCGGCGCCATCATGTGCGTGCCGGGCCACGACAACCGTGATTTTGAATTCGCCAGGAAATTCAGCCTGCCCATCGTGCAGGTGGTCAGCCGGGATGGCTCCACTTACGATCTGGAGTCCGCGGAAGCAACAGAGGGAATTGCCGTCAATTCCGGCAAATGGAATGGCTTGCCAACGGCCGAATTCAAGCAAGCGATCGGCCGCTGGCTGGAAGAAAAAGGGATTGGCCGCCCGATGATCCACTACCGCCTTCGCGATTGGCTGATTTCCCGGCAGCGCTATTGGGGAGCGCCGATTCCCATCATCCATTGCCCGAAGTGCGGTGAAGTGCCGGTCCCGGAAGCGCAGCTCCCGGTCGTGCTTCCCGACGTGGAGAACTACCAGCCCTCCGGCACCGGCGAATCGCCCTTGGCCACGATTCCCGCGTTCGTCGAGACCGTCTGCCCAACGTGCGGCGGCGCGGCCCGACGCGAGACGGATACCATGGGCGGTTATGCCTGCTCTTCCTGGTATTTTCTCCGTTTTGCTGACGTCGGCAACGATAATTTTTTTGCTTCACGTTCAGCCCTCGACTACTGGTTGCCGGTGGATCAATATACCGGGGGGATCGAACATGCCCGATCCCATCTGCTTTATGCCCGCTTCTGGACGAAGGTATTGTTTGACGAAGGGCTGCTGGGCTTCGAGGAGCCCTTCCTGAGGCTGCGCAACCAGGGTTCGCTGCTGGCCATGACGCCGGGGCGCCGGCCACGGCCGCAGGAGGAGAATAACGCGGGTGACGAGAAGATCATCGATTGGATCGTGCTCAAGCATGACGAGCGCGAGCAGTATCCCGCCGACCAGATCGTCTGGCGCTGGGCGCGCATGTCCAAGTCGAAAGGCAATGTCGTCACGCCGGACGACATGGCCGAACGTTTCGGCGCCGATTCACTGCGCGTCTATGAGATGTTCGTGGCGCCGTTTGAGGATGACGTGCACTGGAGCGAAGAGGGGATCCACGGCTCGCACCGTTTCGTCACCCGCGTCTGGCGCTGGCTGCAAGCCGCGCTGCCGCTCTTCCGGCGGGAATGGCGGGATGCCCTGCCCGTTGAGATGTCACCGGCGGCTGGTAACTCCGCGGCCCCCGCAGATTCGATCAAGCCAGGTGATCAATGGGGGCCGGCGGAACGGGCCGTGCGCCGCAAGCTGCACCAGACCGTGCGCAAGGTGGGGGCGCAGATCGAGACCTTCCAGTTCAACACGGCCGTGGCCGCCATCATGGAGCTTTTAAATGAGATATATGCTTATGCGCCGCCGGAGAGGGAAGCGCTGCCGGAAAACATCAACCCGGTCGTCGTTTCCGAGCTGGCCGAAACCCTGACCCTTTTGCTGGCCCCTTTCGCACCCCATCTGGGCGAGGAGCTCTGGCAGCAGCTGGGTGGGA
>Ga0209262_10001339_pt1 | contig 10239 bp, 4 predicted proteins | sample Lowcelwee11metaG_FD_187171 | JGI IMG/M metagenome (GOLD analysis project Ga0209262, IMG submission 187171) | Freshwater pond sediment microbial communities from the University of Edinburgh, under environmental carbon perturbations - Low... | ecosystem: Environmental > Aquatic > Freshwater > Pond...
ATTAACATGGTCATCCGCCTGGAGGTTAGGGTAAATCAAAGTTTTTGATTCATCCCCTGTCCGGTGGTCTTTACAGGCAACCATAATATCACCCCCGGAAGTGACAAATCCGGTATATGTACGTTCATGGATCCCCTTGTAATAGATTGCCCTCGGGTCGGAGAACCAGCACCATGCTCCGTCTTCAGCAACTGTTATAAAGTCTTCTGCCCTTTGAGCTGCTGCGGAAATCATTATGACCAGGAACGGGATTATAAGCAGTAATCTCTTGTACATCTCGGATAAGTGTTCAGCATTAATATCAAATCATTGTAAAGGAAATAAGATGGATGTGCAAAAACAAACTTGTATAACAATTATTTTGCCCTGGCATCACACTCCCACTTGTTTAAATCAAAATTTTCAAATCCTGAAAGATCAATGATCTGCGGGATTTTGGTTTATTAAAATAGGTTAATTATCACAATTCGGGTTGTTCCCTCATGCAATAGGTTACCTTTAGCCCCGATAATAATCAGACAGGGGGGAAAATGAATGAATTGAGAATTGGGAATCTGACAGTTGCAGTGCCGATCATTCAGGGCGGCATGGGGGTAGGTATTTCACTTTCGGGACTTGCAGCAGCAGTTGCAAATGAAGGCGGGGTTGGTGTTATTTCAAGTGCAGGACTTGGACTCTTATATAAGGAATATTCAGGGAACCTGTTTGAGGCCAGCATTCACGGACTTAAAGAGGAAATACGCAAAGCAAGGGAAAAAACGAAAGGCGTTATAGGTGTGAATGTTATGGTCGCCATGACAAATTTCGTGGATATGATCAAAACATCAATCGCTGAAAAAGTCGATGTAATTATAGCAGGAGCAGGATTACCGCTTGATTTACCTTCCTTCTTAAAGAAGGACAGCGTAACCAAGCTTGTGCCTATTGTTTCATCTGCCAGGGCAGCCAGGATAATCTGTGAGAAGTGGAAGGCAAACTATGATTACCTCCCCGATGCAGTAATTGTTGAAGGCCCAAAGGCAGGCGGACACCTGGGTTTCAGGGAGGAGCAGATAGGTGATAATAACTACGCACTTGAGAAGCTTGTTCCTGAGATAGTCGAGGAGCTGAAGACGTTTGAGGACAAATACAGCAAAACAATCCCGCTTATTGCAGCCGGGGGTATCTATACCGGTGAGGATATCAATAACATAATGAAGTTGGGAGCATCCGGAGTACAGATGGGAACCAGGTTCGTAACAACCGATGAATGTGATGCCTCTCAAGGGTTCAAACAGGCATATATCAATGCCACCGAAAAGGATATAGAAATAATAAAAAGCCCCGTCGGGATGCCGGGAAGAGCTATTTTTTCGGGGTTCATACAGAAAGTGAGAGACGGGAAAAAGCAGCCGCTGAGTTGTCCTTTTAAATGTATCAGGACCTGTGACGTTTCCAGCAGTCCTTACTGCATTATAATTGCGCTCGTAAATGCGCTTAAGGGAAATTTCGAGAACGGATTTGCCTTCGCCGGGAGCAACGCATTCAGGGCAACCGGAATATCATCAGTGAAAGAGGTCTTCCAGTCTCTGATGAAAGAATATAAGGATAGCAGACAGGCTGACTGAGACTGCTCCTGCAATAATCTTTGCCCGATAGCACGCCCTGATAAGGATTTAGCAGGTCCGGCCCGTATTTCTGTTGGTTGAATAAAATTTTTTCAACCACCTTTACGTTAATTCTTATAAGCACTTTTAATAACTTAACAGGGGAGGGACATGAACCGTATAAATATTAAAAACCTGCTGGTATCATCAATAATCTCACTTACAGTCATTCAGGCTTTCGGACAGACGACAATGCCGGACGAACTTACCAAAAGCCCGATCCGGGAACAGTTGGATTATATTGAGAAAAAAACGAGGATTTACGACAATTTCCGGGCAATAAGGGAAGACATGTTCCAGAAGATCAACAAAAATGTTCTGGATACTCTTTCTGCTGAAAAGGGAAAGGTCACGGATCTGACAAAACTTACAGCAGCCCTGAATGTTAAAAACGATTCACTCAATGCTTTGCTTGAATCGACCAGGAAAGATCTTGCCGGAGTTACATCCAGCAAGAACAAAATATCCGTACTCGGACTGGAGATAAACAAAAAAGCATACAACGGCATAATGTGGACATTGGTCGGAGGGTTGCTGTTCATCATGGCATTGGGATTTCTTATCTTCAGAAGAAACCTGGTGGTGCTAAACAGAACCGAGAAGGATCTGAAAGAGCTCAAAGATGAATTTGAGGCATACAAGCAATTTTCCAGGCAGGCACGTGAGAAACTGGAAATGGATAATTTCCGTGCCCTGCAGAAACTGAAAGGCAAATAGCTTTTCCGGGCAGATTGTAATTTCGAACGGGATGACCGGAGCAATCTGAAGCAGATTGTGAAAATCTTCTAAAGGTCATTCAAACAATGCTCTACGAGAGGGCATAGTTTTCAGTAATTTTCGAATGAAATTTAAACAACGGTGTTGTGTGTGTTGTTTTTATATATATTCGGCCATATTTGAACCGGATTTGTAAACTCAATAAACAACGCAACCATGCTACTGCATCATCAGTTTATCAGGATTGCAAAGGAAAATGGCCCGAAGACGGCAATCATTGACAAGACAACAGGAAAGAGCGTAACCTATTCCAGGGCCCTGATCGGAGCCCTGATCCTGAGATCGAAATTCAATAAATATGACAAAGGGTTCATTGGAGTGATGATCCCTACCTCCGCCGGGGCAGCGCTGGCAACTGCAGGTGCTCTGATGAGCGGCAGGGTGCCGGTCATGATCAATTATTCTACCGGTGCCGAGGCAAACGCACGCTATGCACAGAAAAAATGCAGGTTCAGCACAATCATAACCTCAAGGTCGTTGCTGGAGAAGATCAACTGCCCGCTGGTTGAGGGCATGGTGATGATAGAAGATATCATGGCAGGCGTAACGACAGGTGATAAACTCAAGGCTGCCCTGAAGACCAAGTTGCCCCTGGGCCTGCTCTTGAAGAATGTCAGCGGCGGCAGTGAGGATGATCCTGCAGCCATGCTCTTCACAAGCGGAAGCGAAAAGGACCCGAAAGCAGTACCGCTCACTCACAGAAACCTTATTGCGAATATCGAAAGTTTCAGCAAATATGTTGGTATCTCTGGCGAAGACACAATACTCGCCAATCTCGTATTTTACCACATATTTGGACTGACAGTCAACCTCTGGGTAGCGTTCTGGCACGGGATGACGATGGTGACCTATGCAAATCCGCTTGATTTCCAGAAGATAAGTACCATTGCCCGCGAGGAGAAGCCCACGATTATGGTCGGCACCCCGAGCTTCTTCTGGGGTTATCTCAACAAATCGGAGCCTGGCGATTTCAAATCGCTCCGCCTTATGGTTGCTGGTGCCGACAAATGTCCTGATGCGCTGCGCGACGGTTACATGAAGAAGCACGGTGTCACCCTGCTGGAGGGATACGGCGCAACGGAGACTTCGCCGGTGATATCTGTCAATTCAGTTGAATTCAACAGGCCGGGCAGCACCGGTAAGGTAATCCCTGGCATTCAGGTGAGAATTGAAAGCCTTGATTCGGGAGAGGAATGCAAGGTTGGGGAGACAGGGAAGATACTTGTAAAGGGACCCTCTGTTATGCACGGTTACTTTGATGATCCGAAGCAGACGGCTGAAGTACTGTCTGACGGATGGTACAACACCGGTGACATGGGTTACCTGGATGCTGACGGCTACCTGTGGCATGCAGGCCGCTTCAAGAGGTTCACAAAGGTTGGAGGTGAGATGGTCTCTCTTGTGAAGGTGGAGAACATAATGGAAAAGTATCTTCACCACGGAGTATCATGCTGTGTGGTTGAGGTTCCTGACGATAAGAAAGGCTCATATATTGTAGCGGCAGTGTCTGCTGAGGTTAACAAGACCGAGATACTGAGAAGGATGATGGCTGACCTGCCTAGTATTGCTCTGCCAAGGCAGTTTGTGGTCATCGAGAATCTGCCGATGATGGGTACTGGCAAAATCGATTTCCGGACGGTGACAAAAATGGTCCGGGAGATGGTGAATGAATCCGGGTTTGGAGGGTAATATAAACCGGCCCGGATTCAGACTGACTTTTTCCGGTCACGCCTGTCAAGCCATTTAATAAACAGAAAACTGGCGGCTCCCAGCAAAACTATGCCTGCCCCGAAAAGAGAATAGGCAGCAGTCATATTGCTTTCACCACCGGTCATGGCCGTCCATTCGCTCATGCCGAAAACGCCCGCAAGAAGTGTCAGAGGCATGAAGATTGTCGTTATGAATGTGAGCCTCCTTACGGTTGCATTTGTCTGGTTTGAGTCGCGCGCCATCTTGTTGTTCAGCATCGACGCATAGAGTTCCATAAGGCTGGTTACATTGTCGCGGTTACTCTCGGTCATCTCCAGGAAATTGGAGATATGATCGAATATGTCCCTGTAATGTACCGTTGCTTTCTCCGGCACCCACTCGCAATCGTTTCTGCTGATCTTGATAAGTATCTCCCTCTCGTAGAAGAGGCTCTTGCGAAGTCCCAGGAGGTTCCGGCGGAGGTATGTCAGCTGCGAGGGATCGAATTCTGAAGGCGACCCCAGTATCTCCTCCTCGGCACGGTCAATGTCAATTTCAGCCTTCTCCACCACATCAGCCATCTGGTCAACCATGTAGTCAATGATCACATGCATGAGCCAGGCTGGTCCCCTTTTGGTGGAAGGTGTGTTCCTTTCGATTGCCGGTAATATGCCCTCAATCGGGTAGCGGGTATTTTCGGAGTAGCCGCTGACTGTCACAAGGAAATTTTTCCCGATAAAGAAATCGACCTCGTCGGAGATGAGCTCTTCGGGATCATACCAGAGGGCATTGAAGACTATGAATGTATAGTTCGGGAACTCGTCCATCTTGGGGACCTGTGTCTCATCTGTGCAGTCTTCTATTGACAGGGGGTGCAGCCCCAGAGGTGTGGTCAGTTCTGACAACTCCTCACGTGAAGCTTTTGTGTAGTTGAACCAGACAAACCCGTCATCATTCAACGCGCTTACTGCTCCTTCCAGAGTAGTGATCTTTTCAAGATCGCCTCCGGTTGATATGTGGTAAAAATCGGATCTTTTCATTGATTTGCCTTCTTTCCTGTTCAGTTAATCGTAATCCTTTTCAGTTCGTTATTAGAGTAAATCACCGGGAAGTACATCAGTGACACTTTGGCCGGGTTCATTACAAACCGGCCGGTGAAGCGGGGCATGAGGCTGATTTCAAATGTCCGTATGCCCGGTGTTGCATGGCGGATGAATATTGCCACGTGGTCACGGTAAAACTCCCGGTGAACCTCTCCGGGCCGGTAACCCTTTTTGTCATTGTAGGCAAATCCTGACGGGATCGGGATCTCAATCACCAGAAATTCGGCACTTTTATAGAATTCCACATCGGCGGTCAGTGTCACCGGAACTCCCGACTTCACCTCTTCTGTTAACTGATTACCGGTCATGCCTGACCTCCCTGCATTACCAGGCCCGGACAATCGGGTTGTCACCCTGAAATCGGTGGTGTCCTTTTCAGGTTCGGAAATAAAGAGTTTGCTCCCAAGGCTGAGGAAGAGAGGCATGTCGCTGTCATTGAGGACAGTCACCGGCCGGTCCCCGACAGGAATGGTAACCTTGTACGGGAAGGAATCAACCACCATTTCCATTGCTCCGCTGATTATCATCCTGGCCCTGTCCTCGTTCTTACGTTCCTTGTCCGGATAAAATGCCAGGGCATTGAGCACCGATGCCGTCTGGAACGTATTCAGCGGACTCTTCATCGAGAGGTATTCATAAAAATATCTCCGGATGAGTTCGGGCCGGGCAATTTTCTGAAGTGTATCGCGGCTGAGGAGGTCATAGACAAGGAGGGTGGTCTGCATATCAGTCTGCATTATATTCCACCACTCCGGACCTGCAGTGAAGTATACCCCTCCAAGGACAGTCTCACGTTTTGCTTTTTCAAGGAAGCCGATATCAGCAGTTATGCCGTGCCTGAGTCGCAGGGTGGCAATCCTGATACTGTCAGTCAGGGAGAGGCTGTCCCTCTCCGAAATATTTTTCAGATAACGGTTATAGTCAGCCTTCGCCCCTATATCAGAGAGTATCTCAAGAAATGATAATGCAGTAACCGGTTCAGGATTCTTTTCCAGGGCAAGCACTGCGTAGTCAGTGATGCCGGATATCCCGATGTTAACAGTGTAGCCGAGCCTGCCTGCCCTTAACAGGGTCCTGATTATATGCTGCGAGATCCAGTCCTCTGTTTCCGACCTGCCCCACCAGCCCCACAATCCGTCCTTATTTCGGTTATCAAGGAGTTTACCGATCAGGCTTCTGATCTCCCTTTCGTCGCTTCGGCTGACCTTCCCAAGGTGCCTGTCAGTCTCAACTGCTGACAGATAACCAGCCAGACGTGAGGCCATCTGTTCATTGCAGCCATAGACATATCTTATAAGCCGGTGACTTGCAGTTATCCTTATATCTTCCAATCCGGCCACTGCATTGAGGGTCACCTCACCGGGCCAGCCGGCGAGGTCAACCGATAAGACCGAGTCTTTCTCAATAAAGGCTACCATCCCGGAATCGACCTCCATTCCTGCCATCAGAACCGGAATCGGACGGAACTCGCCGTCCTTGAGGCCGGTTTCGGTTGTGAATGAATATTCAAGCCTCAGACTATCTGACCCGTCAGTAATCACCGGCAGGGTGTCAACTATCGCTTCGGCCAGGTCACGCTTCCTGTTCACGAGTGTATCGGTATTGCTTATAAACCTTTCCGTCAGCGACATGGGGGCACCGGTATGGTTCATTATCCGGCCTATGAGGTTCAGGGAGTCGCCCTCAATCACATAATGGGGCGCCGAAAGCAATCCTGTAACAGGCATGAATGCCCTTATGTTTCCTTTGACCGAGCCTGCCTGGCGGTTGCCGTTGATTGCAACGGCATAGGTTTCCCATGAGGTGATGTCATCGGGGAACTTAACGGTGAATGTTACCTTTCCCGAATCGTCGGTGCGCAAGTCAGGCTTCCAGTATCCATAGTCGCGGAAGTTCCTGCGCAGCGTGCCGGCAGCCATTGCCTCCTCCAGGAACTGTTCATCTACCAGCGGGTCACTTTCTGCAGCAGCCGCGATGGCACCTCCTGGCTTCATTGTAAGCATGATGACTCCACCCGCAGCCTGTGATCCGTACAGTGCTGTCATTGCAGGGTCCCTTATTATTGTCATGCTCTTAAGCAGTTCAGGATCAATGAGACTCATGTCGCCGCTCCAGGGCACACCGTCAATGATGATAAGCGGAGCCTGAGCGTTAGTTGACGAGACGCCTCTTATCATAATGGACCTGCCGTCTGACACCTCCATTCCTGCCACCCTGCCTGACAGGGAGTTGAAAGTCACGACAGAGGCCGAGAGGTTTTCTCTCCGTGAGATACCGTAACCCACTACCACAACTTCGTCCAGGGCCAGGAGTTCCTCCTCGAGGGTCACATCCAGCTGATTTTCATAGGAGACTTCGGTTTCATATGGTTTCATGCCAATGAACATGAATGACAGCCGGTGGTTCCCGAAGGGGAGCCTGATTGAGTATCTGCCATCAATATCTGTTGTAGTACCGATTCCGTTTTCCTGGCACCAGACTGTCACTCCCGGCAGCCTTTCATTGTCTGAGATACTGGTAACCACACCGGAGACAGTGTATCCCGGTCCGTCATAGGCGTTCACATCCTGCCTTGTGAACTCCTGCATGAGCTGCCTTTCCAGGGAGGTTGGGGTTCCCGGCCGGCTTCCCGGAGTATTGATCATCTCAATGATCTTCCTGTACAGCTCGGGATCATCTGATGTTTCTGCCCATGCCAGGTCAATGAAGGTAGCACTGTTGCTCCTGACTTCGACGGAGTCAATAATCAAATGGTGCCCGCCAGGCAGGAATGAGATAAACCTGTAAATTCCAGGCTGGATATTGGTTAAAACCTTATCGTGGCCCCTCCTGTCATAGACGGCTCTTCCGGCAACAGAGACCAGGAAGTTTACAACGGGGCTGGCAACCTTCTCCGGCCGGCTGTCCAGTATCTGTACTGTTCCGTTCCCGGGAAGTGTTCTTTCAGCGGGTAAATACCTGTAGCGCGGTGCAGTCCTCTTTTCCGTTATTTCCCGGCTGACCTTTTCAATATATGCCGGCGTCAGGACACTGCTGCGCCAATCCTGCAATGCATTACCCTTTGAATAGTACAATGGAATCCTTTTAAAAGGGTCGAAAGACCTCATTCTCAGTAATCCTTTCTCAAAATCATATTCATACAGGGGCTCGAACCTGAAATCGGATGTAAATTTCCCGGGCAGAATGAAACGTGCATTTGTAGGCATCACCGGACCCAGCATGCGCGTGCCGTGCGAAGAAAACACCCTGTCGGGATTTGCCAGTTGCTGACTCACATCACTCATCAGGAGAATATTGCTGTCCTGCCGCAGATAAGCCACACTGTTCTCAAACAATGTTTTAAATGGCATGACGTAATTGGCGATCAGGCGTCGCTCTTTATCATTCATCTTTGCAGGGGCATCTTTTCTTGTGTATCCGGCAGGCTTTTCGTTGTCCCTGATTGAAAGGACTGTTTTTTTACCTCCAATAAAGCGTATGCTGTCAGCTTCGTAGATTGCTTCGGGGGTCCTGATGCTTATGAAATGGTAACCGGTGTCAACCCTGAAGGAGTATGGCTGGTTGGCTGAAGCAAAATCAATGTAAACCGGCCTGTGATCCACAAAAACCTGGTTGATCCGTACCGGCATGCCGTCACGGAATATGAACGGGGCGAACTGGGTAATGCTGTCTCCCATGTCACAATGGAATATAGCTATCTCATCCGGGTGGTATCGGAATTTGTAATATTCCACGGTGTCAAGGCCGGCTTTTGCATTCCACCAGTCATATTCAAGGGGATGGCTCAGATAAGGTGAATTGGGCGTTGATGCACGGAATGAGTTGATATGTTCCTTGCTTTTCCCGGGTTTTGCAAGATTTGGCAGTACCGGGAGATTGTATCCGAACTTACGCGTAAGAGAAAAGGCCGTTACATCAGTATTCCGGACCGGACTGCCGTCCACATCTGTGACAGTGAGGGTTATTGCGGTTTCCTTTCCGGGAATGATCTTGTCCGGCTGTTCAGCCGTGATATTCAACCTGCTCTCGTCCCGGGAGATCTCGTAGATGCTGTTGTTCATTACTCCGCCCCACAGGTAGCTCAGTGAGAGGTACCATTTGCGGTCAGTTGTAACTCTCTGCCTGAATTCAAGGGTTTCGGCAGTTCCGCGGGCCACCTCGCGGTTAAGATCATAGACGAAGTAGCTGAAGGAGAGGCCGGTATTGCTTGTTACACTGATAAAGACAGAGTCGGCGGTTCTGTGAGTCCTGGGTGCCACACCATGAGGAAGTTCACTTGCGTTCACTGTTCGCCGGGCATTACCGCTGACGACTGAGTATCCGGTGATGAAGGGATCGGTCTTCATCTGCCACGGTAGCCTTATTTTTTCAGCCGGTTGTTTGTTCCCGAATGCATCCGAGGCAATGAGTTCAGCTTCTCTTTCAGTTTCGGTACCGTTGACCTTAAGGTAGAACTTTATTGAATCTGCCCGGGTATTGTAACAAATCTCCTCCTTCCTGTCAATGAATGTCATTGTTTTGCTCTCAGTTACGTATTCATTGTCTGAGGTGTTGGCAACAGCAACAATTTTGCAGGTCATGTTTGCCTCCGGGAAGAGGCTGTCAGGAATCATCACCACGGTTTCGCCTGACGGGCGGAGGTTTTCCCGGATCACTGCAATTGTATCCTTCACCGGAAGAAACGGTCCCGGAATCTCAGTGACTCTGTCGCGAAGGATATGAAGCGTCACCCTGACGTCAGGCAGTATCATGTCATTTTCGTTCAATGCTTTAAGGCCGACAATAAACGGGCGTCCCCTGTACTGCACGCTGTCAGGTGTCCTGACAACGAGCTTCAGACTCCGGAGATCATAGTACTCATACATGAATGATCCGGATACCAGTGTACGGCTTCTGTTTGCAGGCGAAAGGGTAATACTGTAATCTTTGTCAAGCCGGAGGCCGAGTGTATCTGAAAGAACGAAGGAGTGGGTGTATCCGCCGGGAGTATAGGGTTTGAGGGTGGCAATCTTAATCCGCCTGTA
>Ga0209262_10001340_pt1 | contig 10238 bp, 10 predicted proteins | sample Lowcelwee11metaG_FD_187171 | JGI IMG/M metagenome (GOLD analysis project Ga0209262, IMG submission 187171) | Freshwater pond sediment microbial communities from the University of Edinburgh, under environmental carbon perturbations - Low... | ecosystem: Environmental > Aquatic > Freshwater >...
ATCGGCCCGCTGAGGCAGCAGGTGCACATCGGCCAGGCCTAGCCAGTCGTTCAAGCGCTCCAGCGGCTGCAAGTCCAGAAAACGCACATTGGGCAAACCGGCGCAGCGAGTCTGCAAATCAGCCCGGCCCGAGCCATTGCCGCCAAACACCAACTGAATGCGCGGGTCGCCTTGCAGCAAACGGGCAACGTCGGCCAGTATCTCCAGCCCCTGCTTGTTGCCCATGTTGCCGGAGTACAGCGCCACCACCGCATCAGCCGCCAGACCCAGCTCGGCCCGGTAGGCGCTGGGCGTGCCAAGCGGGGTGATGCCGCTGATGTCCACCCAGTTGGGAAAGTGCACCACCTGCTCAGCCTTCACGCCTTTGGCTTTGGCCCGCTCTACCATCCGGCCCGAAATGGTGGACACCCGGTCAAACCGGCGCATCAGCCAACGCTCCGCCCCCTGTACCCAGCCACGCAGGGTGTTGCCTTTTATCAGGCCCAGGTCAAACGCGGCGTCGACTTCAAAGTCTTGAATGTGCAGCCAATTCTTGGCGCCACGCAGCGAAGCAAAAGCCGCTGCCGCGGGCGCGCACATCAGCGGTGGCTCCACCACCCACACCACATCGGGCTTCCAGCACCACTGGGCGAGCAACACCGGCAGGCTGCTGGCGGCAAAACTGGCCAGGTGAATCAGGCGTTTGAGGCCGCCCGGCTGGTGCGGCACCCACAGCGGTGTGCGGTAGACCCGCACTCCGTTCCACGTTTCGGTGCGGTACTGGCTGGCGCTGTAGCCAGCGCCCACCTTCCAGGCAGGGTAATAGGGCGCTGCGGTGATCACGCGAACGTCATGTCCGTTGGCAGCAAACCAAGCCGCCATTTCGCCGGTGTATTTGCCAATGCCGGTGAGTTCGGGCGAGAAGTTGATGCCGTACAGGAGGATTTTCATAACAAAATTACCGGATTTCGCACAGTAGATGTGCGGGGGTTGCTACTAAGTTACTAGCAAATATTTGTCGCTTCCACTGGCGTCGCAATAAGTAACGGGGCGGCTGGTGATTGAAATGTTCATGATGGCATCACCCCGCCGCGTTTCAAACTTTGATAGGTTCGTACAAACCATGAATAAATTTTAAGAAACCCGCCAATAGGAGCTCTGGATGGTTCTTTAAACGCAGACAAAATTTCGAGAATTGGTTTACTGCCAGGGCAATGCAGCAATGAATGCTGCATGTGCCAATTAAGCGCAGGTTGTGAAAATCTTGACCAATGGCGGGATATTATTTTTACCTCGGCTTGATCATGAACAACGATTTCTCCAGGGTTTTTGCAGATCACATTTAAAGCTGCCGAAATAAACATTTCGTCACCTATGTGATGAAGTTCTTTTATTTTTACGAAGTAAGACGGAAGAATCTTATGTGCTTCCAAAATGAGGCGATCTAAACCTTTTGCACTCGCGCAAATAAACTCACCCCCGTACCAAATAGAACTGGAAAAATACTGGTGAGAAATTTCTTCAATATCGCGAGATAAATCGATACTTTTGACCCCATACGTGGGTTCAAGTTGGTCCGTAATGTCGTACAGAAGTAAATCTGAAAGTTCAATTGCCTCGATCTGGCTGCGGGAAAATTTTCGAAGTGAAATTACATCTGTATCCAAAAGAATAAAGCGATCTGAATCGGAAGTGAGCAGACGCCGTCCTGCAGTTAAAGCTTCTAGCTTGTAATGAGCCCCGAAAAATGGAGTTCCAGGCGGAACGCTGTAACTTTCTGTTATCTCAATCAAGTCCGGGCAAACATGATTGACCGCTTTGAACCAAGATCTAATTTCTGCGGCATTATTGGTAAAAACATACAGGTTTATGCCACTGTTTTTCAATAGTGTTTTCGCTAGACAATCGAGCTGTTTGAAATAAGAAGATATCTTCTTATTTTTATTATTTACTGCGGAGTGATTGGATTTATCAATCCACAAAAGGCTTCCAATTTTTATCATTTAATTAACCCCGCTATTTGGGGTACGCAATCTAACTGGTTGGCAGGGGTACCCGAAACACACCATGCCAGCTGGCATGTCTTTGAAAACAGAACTTCTCGCACCAATCACGGCACCTTCACCAACAGAGACGCCGGGTGCTACAAATACATCGGCGGCCACCCAGGCTTGCGCGCCAATGGTGATCTTGCGACTGCGTATAGGGAAATCCACTTGCGTGTGGTCATGGTCAGCGGCGCACAAGTAGCTGCGCTGTGACACCACGGCGTTGGCGCCAATCTCAATCTCACCCAAGCTGTACAGCTCGGCGTTGTCGCCAATCCAGGCGTAGTCGCCAATAGCTACCTTCCAAGGGTAGGTGATGGTGACCGTTGGGCGAATGACCACGGCACGCCCGACCTTCGCACCAAACAAGCGCAACAACATGCATCGAAAACCATAAGCAAATTGGGGCGACCAGCGAAACAAGGTTGCTTGCACCAACCACCAAAGCTGCACAGCGGCAGCTGACCGCCCTCTGAAGTTGGGTGGCATTTTGAAGCGGTACAGATCTTGGACTTTCCCGGTCATGTTGATTTACCTGGACGAACCGAGTCGGTAATATTGGCAAGCAATAGGTCCAGCGCCAGTGCACTTTGCTTCCGGGCTTGCTCGAAGGCGACCTTAGCGGCTTCGCGGCGTTTCAAAAGATGAACGGGGTCGTGATGCAAGGCGCGCACCTCCGCAACCACAGTGCGGGCAAATTCAGCGACCTCGGCAACCACCACGCCTGCTCCTACAGGCACCATGGTTTTAATACAACCGCGCTGAAGCGTAACGATGGGCACCCCGCTTGCCATGGCCTCCCAGAGTGTTACAGGCTCCGCCTCGTTGGCGTACTGAGTCGGAAATAACAATAAATCTAGGTCCGCGAAAAACTCTGTTTTTGCAGCGTCATAAACCGAGCCGACATGCCGAACATCGGAAGCCATAGCCAACTGCTCATCAAACTGGCGCTGAATTTCAATGCTGACAGGCCCTGCAATAACTGCATTAAACAGCACTCGGTTGTCGCGTAGCGACTGAAGAGTTTCGAAAAATGTGAATATGCCTTTTTCAGCAGTGATATTTGATAAAAATCCAATCGTCAACGGTGTACCCGGAGCGCGACAGCGTGAATCGGATACTGACGTAGTTTCTAGAAATGCAGCATTTGAAAGGACATGAATGTGAGAGGAGTTAATTTTATAACTATCAACCAGTGAGTCAGCCATAACACTGCAGAGAACGATGTGATCGGATTTTCTCAACGCAAACATAATAATCCGGGATAAAAAAGTAGGACTATTTAAGTAAGCAAAACTATGGTGGTGAACAAATATGCGGATCTTGAAAGCTAAAGCAATCGCAACAAACGGCGCATCCAAAAGTTGTCCCCAACCACCGGACAAACCCATATAGAGAGATTTGCTTTTGGTGCCAAAAATCGAACCAACGAATCTGATAAAAAGTTGAAGCTCATGGATACCAAAACGAGAGGTGGAACGCGAGCGGTTGAAAACCATCGTTGGCGAACGAGCCTCTATTAACTCAAGCATTTTTGAGTTAATGGCTGAGAAGCCATGGAGTGGTGGCGGTAAAGGTCCAAGAAATATGATCATTTAAAGGTCAATAGCTGAGCAGGATTAGGCATCAAATGGGCAAATCTCTGAGACGTTTAGCCGGGACTCCAGCGTACAGCCCGTTTGAAAGCAATCAGAGGTCACCACCGCACCGCTCCCGATTACACATCCGTCACCAATGGCTACTCCGGGTAATATAGTGACGCCAGTTCCAATCCAGCACTCATGCCCAATTTTGGTGGACATAAGATCAATTTGACTTCTGTCGCGACGGTAAATTGATGGCATTATTTTATGAGTGGCTGAAAGAACTATTGACTTTGCGCCAATATGAACGCGATCGCCAATCGCGATTGAACCAGTGCTATCAAAATACCCGCCATAGCCAACTGCAAAGTAGTTGCCGATAGACTTGTTCTTGTTTAAAATATGAAGACCTGCTCCTATATAGGCCGACTTTCCTAAATTGATGCCGAAAATTCTCCACAAAGGGCGGGCTCGTATGGGAATTAACGAAGATGCTTGAAAGCTAAGAAATATATCGAATAAGTATTTTTTTGGCGAAGAGGAAAGCCTGTTAGACGTATTAATAATCACGAATATTGTAGTTTTTCACAGATGAAATTCGGGATTGTTTGAGTAGGACGTAATAGGGAAGTACGCTAAAAATAAATAATTTAAACATTTGCGGGATATATCCCCGCGAGTAATAGTAATATCCGAAAAAGACAGAAATTATTCCAATCCCTGCGTTTAGAAGTGATTCATTACTCGTGCTATTTTCTATAACCTTGCGAAAGTGTACGACAATGAAACCAATAAAAATGCTCAGCACTAAGGCAAATGGGTGTCCGCCCATTATGAGAAATTCGCCGACAAACGGATATGCAGTTCCGCTTTCAACAGCGTTGGATGCCAATAGACCCCGCACTGCAATTACTAAATAGTCACCCGTTGATTTTTCTGGATAAAAATAACGAGGAATGAACTCGATAAATGAATCTAAAATTGGTTGTAGCCAGATGAAAAACCCAACATCAACAAACTCTGTAAGTACTCCTATGAGTCCAAATATGATGTTGCTTTCGCCAAAAAATCCGTCCAGCATGTCGGTAAAATTTGCGTTGCTAATTTGATCAAAGTTAAAAGCGTTAAATTTCTCCCTGCTAAATGTCATAACAGAGAAAAGTAGCAATATAAATATTCCACTTGCAATAACCAGTAGTTTTCTTCTGGCTGTGCCTCTTCCAAAATTACTATCCGCCCAGAATAAATAGAGAAGTGGTCCGCATACCAGAACAATCCGTGTTCGAAAACCAACAAACACTGCGAAACTAACAAAAAGCATTACTGCAATAGCATTGGACTTTGTCCAACCGCGCCAAGCAATTGAGAATATAAGACATGGGGTTAATACATCAGCAAATTGGCCTATTAGTAAAGCCAGTGTGTCATCTGGATTTAGTCCACCATACGAAATGGAGCCGTACAAGACATAAAGTGCGCCTGCAACGCCCAACGAAACGATCGCATTAAATGTTGTTGTTGGAAAAAGATGATGCGATTCAATATGTTTTGTGGGTGAAAGTCTGCTGAAGCAAGCCGCAGAAAAAATCACGACCATGCTGTAGATAACTAAAATTTCTCGTGCGCGAGGTAGCATATCGAACCAATAGACGCCAAGAAACTCAAAGTTTCTAATGGCTGTCCAGTACCAATATCCCAGAATGCAAAAATAGGCAACTGAAACTGAAAATACGATGATGAAAAATCTATCAATTTTTCTTGATAATAGAATCGATACAGAAAAAACAATGCAGAATAAGATTAAAATCATTGAGTTTGCAAGTTGCAATATGAGAGAGTAGTGTTGATGTTTGTTATATTAAACAAAATGTCTTTACCTATATCCATACGTTAATTGAGCCGGTTGAAATCTATAGTTTTTGCAGTTTTTGCAATCGCCGATTCATACGCATCCCAGCTAAGTGATTTTGCAGCTTGTGCCGCATTGGCACCCCAATCACTCCATTGCTCAAATGATTCTGCAGCCAAAAGCAGCGCGTTTTTAATAGATTTTTCGCTAGCTTCAATCTCAATTCCCATTTTCCCATTCGCAAAACAATCGATTCCGACGAATGGCGTAATGATTAACGGCAAGCTACTTTGCATTGCCTCAATGCAGGCAAGCGACATGCTGTCAGACAAGCTTGGCATTACAAATAAATCGGCCTGCCGCAACAATTTTGGTACTTCCAAACTGGGAACTGCCCCGTGGGAAAAGACGATCCGTTGATCAAAACTGAGTTCAGTCAGCAGACGACTCACTTCTGAATCCAACTCGCCCAAAATAATCACTCTTAAACTTGATTTTTTTAGAGTGTCAATAAACTGCCTGCCAATTGATGAAAGGGCTGACAGGAAGAGATTTCCGCCCTTGGCGACTGAATTGGTTCGAGCAAAAATTACGATTGAGTCGCTGGACTTCTTGTCGCTTTTGAAAAATTTCCTTGAATCGACGCCATATGGAATTATGGAAAAATGCTTTGATTGGGTTGCAAGTTTTTCGATTTTCTGTCTAGCATAGGTTGAGGGCGCAGTTATGTAATCTGCCAGTCCTAGAATTTCAATGTTGTCGGATTCATCCCGCGGTACCCGCGGTATTCCCAACATTTTCCAGTGCGCATCTATTCGTTCAGCCGCTTCATAAGAGTAATTGATCTGATCACTCCAAAGGTGAATACCTGCAACTTTGGCTGCGCGTGCGGTTTTAGGCATGTGGTCTTGCAAAAGAACAATAGTCTTAGCTTGCCACGCATGCGTTTCTAATTTCTTTGCGACATAGGTATCGTATGAAAGTTGAAACTTCATTGGGTCACCTAAAAATGACAATAATTTTCGTATTTGCCAATAAGGTGAAGATATAACATCTTTGCTATGTAACTCATCATGCACATATCCGGCCGCTTTTTTTCCAATTTTTCCAGGAATATATTTTAAAAAATAACCTAAGCCTTTTTCATAAAGTGGAAAAGCGGCTTTTGTTTCGCGGCCTGATTTTTTACACCCTGCTGCCAAGTGAAACGCATGATGTTTGTACGGATGTACAACGAGAATGTCAGTTTTCATCTGTTTTTCCAGAACCAAGCCACGCTTCATAGGGCGAAAAAAACTTAACTGGACTGTATTCAAGGGCGGTACAGCGTTCAGCGACTTTTAATGCGGGGTTGCCTGACATGACATGCCCATCAGGCACATCTTTCCGAACTACTGCTCCGGCGCCAATCACTGCGCCGCGCCCGATGGTTACCCCTGGCAATAAGATTGCGTTTGAAGCAATCCATGCGAAATCGCCAATTTTAATTTCTTTGGCGTAGGTGTTCCATGTTTTTGAATTAAGGTCATGGCTTGCAGTCAATATTTGAACGCCGTCATTGATTGAAACAAACGAACCAATCGTCACTTTTTCATGCAGTGCAATATTTACGGTCTTGGCGATGTAAGTGCTTTCACCTATATTGAGGTTTGATAATTTTCCGCTTAATGGCGTTCTATTAATTATGGAAAGCAAGCCTACTTTCCCGCCTCGAAATTTACACTTCCAGGCAGCAAAACAAATCTCAAGCAATGTAACGGATGTTAGGCTTCGTTTCACCCATACAACGAACCATCGTTTGCTGAATAAATTTGGGCGTTCTCGATTTCGCCAGAGATAATCTAACCTCACAATAATCGAGCCTTGTTTCTGAATGGATTTCCTGTAACTGCTTTTAGGTACGTTGTCCAATTTTCATTTATAAATGAAATTGCGCTTGCGGTCACATAAAATAGTAGAGGTAGTTCGGCTGCTACGAGAACAATGCCCGCGCCATTAATGCCGAAGATCGGCGCGACTATTAAGGTCAAAAGGATGGAGGCAATTGCGGATGCAATAAATATCACGGATATCTTTTCATGGCGATTGGTTGCCATCAACACTACCCAACTTGTTTGCCATAAAACATTTAAAAATGTAGCTGATAAAAGTAGTATCAATAAAACTTGATTTTGTTCAAACGCATGATGCGTCCAAATTCCAATAAACCAATCACCAAGTAAACCTATCATCGTCACCGCAGATAGTGCTAACCAAAATGTGATGCATGAACTTTTTCGGTGAAGATCCCTTACCAGCGTAATTTGTTGCGCCGCATATGCCACTGAAATTTCCGGCCAAAACGCTTGGTTAATCATTGTTATTACTTGAACCAGCAGGCGAGTTAATGTGCGGTACGCTGAAAAAATAACAACGGCTGCAGGACCTAGGGTCATTCCTATTATCAGTACCATGCCTTGCAAACTTAAGGCCAAACCCAAGGGGAAGGCCATAAAAGCAACGGCCGGTTTGAGTAGGTTTCGAACCTGTTTGATAGTTGCCGCCTGGCTGCCGAGGTAGAGCCATTGCTCTTGCTTTCGCAATGCGTTCCACATTAGTAACATTCCTGCCAGCCGAGTTACCAGTGTGGCGACCGCGATGGGCAATACACCACCCCCCATCGCCAGGGCTAGCATCGCTGCAAGCCATTCCGCTAGTCGAATGGTGTTTGCTATCGCTGTGCCGGCGGCATACCTTCCGGCGGCTCGATAAGCTGCGCTGAGAACACCCCCTTGTAGGCCTACCAGCACGTAGAGTACGAGGACCATCAGTACTTGACGGGTCTGAGGTGCGCTGATGTGACTTATTGAAAGTGTTGAGTTAATAGGGGCGACGCTTATAGCGACAGCGAGGAGGGCCCCGACCAGTAACGATACGCCGCTAATAAACAACCAAATGCTTTGGTAAACCTCAAGTGCGCCTCGTCGATCGCCCTGCGCAACCCGCATGGTCATGTCGTTTGCGGCGACTGAGGCAAAGCTGACATCACTTAGTGCGAGGTAAGCAGGAATCGCACTCAATATCAGCCATTCACCATAGACCTCAACTCCCCAAAAATGCAGATACAACGGCACGCTGACCAGTTGAATCGCTATGGTGATTAACTGACCATAGGCATTTGCACCGACGTTGCGGAGTAGCTTGGACTTAAGGCTGGAATTCACGGTTCAGTCCAGTTCAATCAAATTACGCTTGACATACTGACCCGCCACCAGGTGGGTCATGTCTGGCAAGTCAGCGTTGCTCAGGCCGACGTAGCCGGTGCCTGCGATGGCAATTTTCATGGGGTGGCGGGCCTGGTTTATTCAACGCTGACGTTGACGCGGTAGCCGTGGGTTTTAAGCAGGGCGTGCTGCTTGGCCAGGGCCAGGTCGTGTTCGACCATTTCTTTGCACATGTCTTGCGCGGTGATCTCGGGAGTCCAGCCCAGGTCTTTTTTGGCTTTGCTGGGGTCGCCCAGCAGGGTTTCCACCTCTGTGGGGCGGAAGTAGCGGGGGTCGATTTTGACCACAATGTCGCCCACCTTCAGGGCGGGGGCGTTGTCACCCGTGATGGCGGCCACTTTGGCAACTTCGTCCACGCCCGTGCCTTCAAAGGCGACGGTAATGCCCAGTGCGGCAGCGCTCCAGGTAATGAATTCGCGCACGCTGTATTGCACGCCGGTGGCAATGACATAGTCTTGCGGCTGGTCTTGCTGCAGCATCATCCACTGCATGCGCACGTAGTCTTTGGCGTGGCCCCAGTCGCGCAGGGCGTCCATATTGCCCATGTACAGGCATTGCTCCAGGCCCTGGGCGATGTTGCTCATGCCACGGGTGATTTTGCGGGTGACAAAGGTTTCGCCCCGGCGTGGGCTTTCGTGGTTAAACAGAATGCCGTTGCAGGCATACATGCCATAGGCTTCGCGGTAGTTCACCGTGATCCAGTAGGCATACATCTTGGCCACGGCGTAGGGGCTGCGGGGGTAGAAGGGGGTGGTTTCCTTCTGGGGGGTTTCCTGCACCAGGCCGTAGAGCTCGGAGGTGGATGCTTGGTAGAAGCGCGTCTTCTTCTCCAGCCCGAGGATGCGGATGGCTTCGAGCAGGCGCAGCGTGCCCAGGCCGTCCACGTCGGCGGTGTATTCCGGGCTCTCGAAGCTGACGGCCACATGGCTTTGCGCGCCCAGGTTGTAGATCTCGTCGGGCTGGGTGTCCTGAACGATGCGGATCAGGTTGGTGCTGTCGCTGAGGTCGCCGTAGTGCAGGTGAAAGCGGGCGTTGTCAATGTGCGGGTCTTGGTAGATGTGGTCCACGCGCTGGGTGTTGAACGACGAAGCGCGGCGCTTGATGCCGTGGACCATGTAGCCTTTTTCAAGCAGCAGCTCGGCGAGGTAGGAGCCGTCTTGCCCGGTCACGCCGGTGATGAGGGCGACTTTGGGTTTGGCTGCGGGGTTGGGGTTGGTGGTCATGGAGCGGTTTCTTTCAGGAAATCTTGGTAGGCCTGGGCCAGGCCGGTGGGCAGGTCAACCTGGGCTTGCCAGCCCAGGCTGTGAAGGCGGCTGCTGTCCATGAGCTTGCGGGGGGTGCCGTCGGGTTTGCTGGCGTCAAACGTGATCTGGCCGGTGTAGCCCACGGTGGCGGCCACGGTGCGGGCGAGTTGGGCAATGGTCATGTCGCTGCCGTAGCCCACGTTGATGTGGCTGAGCATGGGCTGGGTGTGTTGCTCGTAGCTGGCCTTGGGCAGGTTCATCACGTGCACGCT
>Ga0209262_10001341_pt1 | contig 10234 bp, 7 predicted proteins | sample Lowcelwee11metaG_FD_187171 | JGI IMG/M metagenome (GOLD analysis project Ga0209262, IMG submission 187171) | Freshwater pond sediment microbial communities from the University of Edinburgh, under environmental carbon perturbations - Low... | ecosystem: Environmental > Aquatic > Freshwater > Pond...
AGACCGTCAACGGTCTGGTCTTCACCGGCACCGCCCCCTCGGGCTTCGCCGCGCCCAACACCACCCACTGCGACGACTGGACCGATGCGGCCGCGACCAACTTCGCCTGGTACGGCGCCAGCACCGAGGTCAACGGCGACTGGACCCTGGCCGTCGAGGTGGACTGTGGCGCACATGCCGGGCTCTACTGTTTCGAGCAGCCATAAACAGCTCCGCGTCGCACGCACGATCCTCCGCCAAAAACGCCGGCCTCGATCACGCCGCCGACGTGAGCGGCCTCCGCGGCGACGTGAGCGGCCCGGCCATTCCCTCCTGCCTTGAGGACTGAAGGGCACGCCGTACACGCCCGCAACTGCGTGTGCAGCACGGTCAATCGGCGGCCGGGGCTGGAGGTCGCGCTCACGTGCGCGTCAGTGTGACCCCGATGCGCCCGCGACGCCACATAGTTTTACTAATCGTACCAATCATGGAGAGCCGCAAATCTGCCGCCATTGACGCGAGCGCGTCGCCTGCTCCATCCTGGTTGTGTATGACCATGGCATCGACCCGCGCCGTTGTATTCGCCCTCGTGATCTCCGGCCTGCTCGCCTGCCCCGAGCCTTCCGGGCCGGACGACCCGGGGACCGGCGGGACGACCGGCACCCCCGGCACCACCGCACAGGGCAGCACCAGCACCACCGGCACGACCGACGGCGAGGCCACCACGCCGACCACCGGGGCCAGCACCGGCGACTCGCCCGCGGCCGCCGAATGCGGGATGGCCGGCGGCATCTGCATCGCCCAGGGCGGCTGCGGGATGGCCGGCGGCAGCATCACCACGACCAGCCCTGGCGGCTGCGCCTTCGCGGACGGGCCGGCCGAGTGCTGCGTACCGCCGTCCCCCAAGCCCGCCCCGATGAACTGCGCGGACGCGGGCGGCCTGTGTGCCCCGATCGGCGGCTGCCTCGACGCTGGCGGCTACTTCACCTCGATCGACACCGGCTGCGAGTTCTCGGGCAACTTCGCCTGCTGCGTGCCGCGCGATCGCTGCGGCGAGCAGACCATCGACTGCTGCACCGATACCGCGTCCTTCGACCCCTCCTGCGACAACGGAAAATTCGTGTGCATGACCGGCACGCCGATGCCGAAGGGCACCTGCATGCTGCCCTGATGCTCACGCGCCCGACGGCTCGCCGATGAAGCGCCCGGCCTCGCGGATGAGGACCTCGGGCTGGCCGCGGTGCGACGAATGCCCACACTTCGGGATCACGAGCAATCGGGTCTCGACCCCAGCCCCTCGTGCACAGGTGTTGACAGGCACCGGCACGATGCCGGCATACATGGCCCCGACGAGCACCGCCTCGATCGCCGCCAGCTCCGCCCCCCCGCTCGCCGCCCTCGTGCGGCCACATCACCCCGACCTGCGGGGCCCACTCGGCCGGGAGACCAGCGGTACTTTCGGACATGTCCCTCCGGTCAGGGCCTCGCCAGCCGCACCAGCTGCTTCACCGACAGCCCCTCCGAGCCCGGCACCACCAGCCGCAGCGGACCCTGGCCCGCCGGCAGCGGCCCATCGTCGACCGCGTAGACCACCAGCGCGTCGTCTTTCCCGAGCAGCTCCGGCGCGATCGTCTTGGTGTAGCCGTCGGCGCCGCTGGCCTCGAGCGGCGCGTTCGCGGCGAGCTCGGCCGGCGTCAGCAGGTCACGCAGCAGCACCCCCGTATAGGCGTGTTCGCGGTATGTGACCCGGGTGACCGGCAGGGCCGCGAGCTCGGCCTGCGCCAGCGTGCGGGTCACCCCGGCGACCTCGACCACGACGGCCCCCTCGGGTTGCCGCGCACAGGCGCAGGCGAGCAGGAGGACGAGGGGCAGGCGGCGAAGCGTGGATCCGAGCATGGCCGGCTGACGATACACCCTCCGACCTGCCCCGCAAATGCCCCCCGCAGGCCACAGGCCAGGGCGCCACGGCCCCTCCTCACAGGCGGGTCCTGGTACCAGACATCGCAGGAGCTGCTGCGCTTGCCGATCCCTGCTGCGCCTGAGGCTCGCGCTCACTCGTCCGGCGACAGCGCGCTGCAGTCGCTGCTGACCGTCAGCTTCTGCTTGCCCTGCACCGGCCGGTAGCTGGCCAGCAGCTCGCCGTCGCTGCCCACCAGATACACCTGCTCGCGGGTCCCGGTCACCGTGTCGCGCTGGTTCTGGAACAGCACCTGCTTGCGCCCCGGCTGACCTGGCCCATCGGCCAGGACGAGCGTCACGTCGCTCATGCACGCGTTCATCACCGAGATGTGAAACTCGGTGGTGGTGGTGGTCGGGCTCTCCGGGACCTGGGTCCGGGTCGCGGCCGGCGGGTTGCAAGCGAAGGCGAGGGTCAAAACGAGCAGCGGCGCGACGCGGGTCATGAGCATCACCTGGCCTTGTTGTTCAAAACAGCTTCCAGAACGGCTTCTTCTTCACGGGGGCCGCGGCCGGCTCGGCCTTGCTCGCGCTCCCCGTCGGCGCCGCGGGCTCCGGCGCGCGCGGCTTGCCGCCGCCGTCCGGCCCCTTCGGTCCCCCGGGCCCCGGGCGCCCGTGCTTGACCAGCAGCGCCCGCACCCGCGCCAGCAGCGGCGCCGCGCGGCGCGGGTCGACCTGGGCGACGAAGCAGGCGAAGCCGTGCAGGGCCGCCAGCACGTCGTGGCTGGCCCCCCAGCGCTTGCCCTCGGGTCCGTCCTTCTCGACCTGGTAGAGCGTCGCCCGGAACTTGCGCAGCGTCTCGCGCTCGACCGAGAGGCGCTCGTTGACGACCACGCCCGTGACCTCTTGTTGGCGACCGCGGCGCATCACCCGGGTCTTGCTCGGGTGGACCGTGAAGCCCTCGTGCGCGCGCAGAGAAGGTCATATCGTCGGCGTAGCGGGTATAGACAAAGCCGAGCGCCAGCGCCAGACCGGCGAGGCGCGCGTCGAGGCGTCGGCACAGCAGGTTGGTGACTGCCGGGCTGGCCGGCGAGCCCTGCGGCAGGTGGCGCACGCCACGGGCGACATAGTAGGTCTCGCCGTCGAGCACGACCTCGTCGACCTCGGGCTCGGTGCAGACCAGCGCCAGCGCGGTCGCCACGGCCTCGCTGTAGCCGAGCGACTTGAACACGCCCTTGACGCGCGGCTGCGAGATGCTCGGGAAGAAGTCCTTGAGGTCGAGGTTGATGACGACATCCGCGCCGACGTGCGGCCGGGCGTTGCTGACGATCGAGCGGCCGTGGCGAAAGCCGTGGGCCGCCTCGTGCAGCGTCACCTTGTCGAGGATGTTCGTCAGCACCCAGCGCTGCGCCGCCTTCAGCCGCCGCATCGGCGCCGAGATCAGGCGATGGCCGCCGGTCTTCTTGGGCAGCAGGAAGCGGCGATAGTGCGTGACCTTCGCGACCCGTCGGTTGTAGGCCAGGAAGCGCAGCGCCTTGAGCTCGACGCCCATCGCCTGCGCCAGCTGCTCGATGGTGTCGACCCTCGGCAGCCCGAAGTGCGCCAGCTTGTCGGCGTCGGAGCTGCGCTGCGACAGGCCGCCCGACACGTCCTCGCCGAGGTACAGCGCCTCGCCGGCCTTGCGCCTGGCCCAGGCCTGCGCCCTGCCGATCCGCTGGCCCTCGCGCCGCTCCTTCGTCTCCTTCTGCTTGCGCTTCGACTCGGCCATCCGGGCCTTGCGGGCCTCGGCGATCAGCGCCTTCTCGTTGTAGAGCTTCTGGCCCTTCGAGCGCAGGTCGTCGAGCTGGCGCTGGAGCTCGCCGCGGCGACGGATCTCGTCGGCGGGGTCGCTCGGCTGCTCGCCCGCGGCCGGCCAGAAGCCGAGCCGGATCATCTCCTCGAGGATGACCTCGTCCTTGGAGGACGAGCGGATCCGTTCATACAGCGCTTCGCGGGTGGACGGTTGACCGGAGGCCATGGCGAATTCAGCACCTCTCACGCAGAACGAACAAGGTCACGACAACGGCGGGGGCCCTTCGAAGGCTCTTGGGACTGGACCGCTCAACTCCAGCGGTACCGGGTAGCCGTCGCTCATTCGCTTCACAGAAGCCACACCGGAATAGCGACGGCTACCCGATGTACCGCACAGTCAAGAGCGGGCCAGTGAAGCATGGGCGAGCATGTTGCATGGACGGCGATCCGCCGCCCGGGTTGCAAGGCTTGCCCTCGCCGTTGTCGTGACAAACTTTTTGGGTGATCGAAACCTCTGGTTGAATCGGGCCAGGTGGAGACTCGGACCGTTTCAGGTCATGCCTGCGTGCGCCGATGCTGGATCCGCAGCGCCAGTATATGCTCGCAGGGCCCCTTGTACAGCTTATTTTGTGTGTAGAAATTGCACGTGCACGTGGCGCTGGCGAGCCGCTGGTCGCGGTCGATCACCAGCTCCGGCTCATAGTTGCGCGAGCCGTCCTTGACCTTGCCGCGCAGGCGCAAGCCGCCCGCCACCTCGTCGGCGCCGCGCACTTGCACGGTCTTGCCGCCGACCAGGCGGTCGGCCGCCTGCTCGCGCTCATTGGCGAAGCGCAGCTTGCCGACCGGCAGCGGGTCGCGGCTCAGCTCCCGCACCCGGTAGACCTGCTTGTTCAGGTCGTAGATCGCCCGGCCCGCCTGCGTGTAGATGCCCAGGGCCGCCAGCACCGCGCTGCGGTCGAGCTCGAGGCTGCGCGCCAGCTCGTCGGGGGCCGCGTACCAGTGCTTCTTGAGGCCGTCGAAGACCCGCCGCTTGGTGAACTCGTCGACCTCGGCGCGCGGCGCCATCAGGTCGAAGTTGCCGGCCTGCGACCAGTCGTTGGCGGTCCAGCCCGAGAGCCCGAGCGTGAAGTTCATGTGCCCGAGGTCGGCGATGTAGAACGAGGGCAGGCCGCTGCCGAGCAGGTGCACGGTGAACTTGCGGGCGAGCTGGATCAGGCGCTCAAGGATGAACAGCCGGCGCCGGCCCCAGACCCGGATCTCGTGCTCCTTGTCGCCCAGGTAGGGCGAGCGCGGGAAGGTCACCACGCGGTTCCACGGCTCGAACACCACCTGCACCGGCTGACCCGGCTTGAGGATGTACCGCAGGCTGCGCGGCCCGCTCTTCTCCTTGTGCCGACGCAGCACGAAGCACAGGTTGTGCACGTCCATCGGGTGCAGGTCGAAGCTGACCGTCGGCAGCGTCATCGCCGAGCTGACCTGCAAGAAGCCGCGCACCCAGCTGTCGGGCAGGTCGATCTTCAGCTCCTTGAAGCTGTCCTCCGCGGTGGTCTGGACCTCGAAGCCCGAGGGGTCGACCTGAAACAGCGTCTTCTTGTAGCGACGGATCTTCTGGAACTCGTTGTACAGGTCCGCCGAGTAGTCGATGTTGGTCGTGCCGCAGGCGAACTCGCCGATGTCCTTGAACACCTCGTAGGAGGCGCCGAGCCGGCCGTAGGTCGACTCGTCCTGGCTGAAGCACTCGAAGAACACCTCGTCCGGGTGCACGGTGATCACCGGGTCGAGCACGAACCAGGCGTCGAGGTCCTTCTTGTACAGATAATCGAAGTACTTGCGCTTGGCCGCGTAGAACGGCGCCATGCGGGTGTTGCTGGTCCGCACCAGGCGGTCGAGCTCGGCCTGCAGGTCCTTGACCTGGGCCGCGTTGCGGCTGCGCTGGACCGCCACCTGCTGCCAGTTGACCGCCTCCTGCTGGGCCAGCCAGGCCTTGTAGGCGGTCCTGTCCTTCGGCTTGTAGCGCAGGTCGCTGACCACCACCGCGTTCAACGCGGAGATGGCCTCGCGAAACTCGAGGCTCTGCTGCAGCTCGCCGCGAAAGTAGGTCGGCTCGCGCCGGGTGTCCGGCGAGAACGACATGTTGGTCGACCGCGCGCTCGAGTCGACCGCGGTGCTCCCGTGGTACTTGTATTCAAACTCCACCGCGCGCCTCCTTCCTGGTCCCATGCGCATATAGCGGCGGCTGTTTGACGACGATCGGCAGCGGCGTGTCGGCGAAGCGCCCCGCCACCGCCACCATCGCCACGATGCTCGCCGCCTTGTCGCCGATCGCCATCGTCAGGCTCTGCCGCGTCATCAAGTTGGCCACCAGCTGCGCCGCCTCCGGCGAGCGCTCGGCCTCCCGCCCGCGGTTGACCCGCGACAGCACCCCGAGGAAGTAGGGCTCGAGCTGCCGCAGCCGCTCGAGCGAGCCCGCGGCGTAGGTCTCGAGGTAGTGGGTGGCGAACAGCTGCACGTCGGCCGAGGGGTGCTCGCTGAGGCGCAGCAGGTACTCGTGGCCCTGCGACTCGCGGAAGAAGCGGGTCACCAGCTCGCGGCCGAAGGCCTGGACCTCGGGGCGGACGCTGTCGCACACGGCGACCAGCACGTCGGGGCTGAAGTCGTGCTCCTCGTAGCCGCGAAACAGCTCGAAGGCGAAGCGCCGCGAGTCCTCCCACGCCGCGTCGAGGATCTTGATCGCCACGCCCATGTCGGCGAGCAGGCGCGGCTTGTTCTCGCGGTAGAACTTCCAGGCCGCCTCGCGCACCGACAGGATCTCGTGGCTGGCCAGGCGGGCGACCTCGCCGACCGCGAGCGAGGCCGGGTCGACGTTGCGCGCGAGCAGGATGCCGCCGAGCTCCTGCGCCGCCGGGTGCTTCGATCGCAGCAGCCGCAGCACCGCGTCCTTGGGCACCGAGCCGAGCGCCGCCGCGAGGTCGGTCTTGAGCAGCGCGAGCACCGAGCTGTGCACGCCCTCGTGCTCCTCCTTCGTCAGCAGCGTGAGCAGCAGCGGCGGCACGATCCGCTCGCCGAAGCTCGGCAGGACCGCCAGCCGCTGCAGCACCGGGCGGATCGCCCCGCGCTGGTCGGCCAGGCCCGAGGTCGCGAAGGCCAGCAGCAGGTTGATCCGCTGCAGCAGCACCTCGTCGGGCAGCGCGCCGAACAGGCGCACGCCGAGGCTGCGCACCCCGGGGAACTTCGACTCGATCGCCAGCGCGGAGATCAAGTCCTCCGGCAGCGCCTCCGGGCGAGCATCGTGGGCCAGCAGCACCTCGGCCGCGAAGCCCTGCACCGCCGCCAGCGGGTGGTGGGCGAGGTCGCGCAGCACCCCGATGCCGAGGCTGCGCAGCGGCCCCGCGAAGATCCGCAGCAGCGTCTCGCCGCCCTCCTTCGCGCGCGCCTCCTCGGCGTCGCTGCCGGCGACGTCGGCCGGCAGCGCCAGCATCACCGCGATCGCCCGCGCGATCAGGCTCTCGGCGACGCCCGGCGGCAGGATCACGCTCATCAGCAGCGCGCGCCCGTACGCCCGCGTGTCGGCGTGAGGCGAGAGCACCAGGCTGACCATCAGGTCGCGCGCCCCCGCGAAGCGCGAGCGGTCGACGTCGATCCAGCTGCGCGCGGTCTGGCGGGCCAGCGCGACCGGGCAGCTCGCCAGCGCCGCGACCAGCTCGAAGTCGGGGTTGTTCGCGTCGTAGCGGGCCAGCGCCAGCTCGTAGCCGAGCTGCGCCGTGACCTCGTAGGGCCGCCCCAGCAGCATCACGATCGTGTCGAGGTCGAGCTCGTCGCAGAACGCCTTGTTGGCCCGCAACGCCTTGACCGCGAACTCGTGCACCGGCTGGCACGCGCTCTCCGCCAGCAGGTGCAGCAGACCGACCGGCACCCGGTCCCACAGCTCCGGGAACGCCTCCTCGCGGGGCGCCGGCGCGGGGTCTCCGGGCTTGTAGCGCCCGCGGCAGCGCCACATCGAGGTCATCCCCTTGAGCTCGTAGCGGCTGCTGTTGCCGTACAGGACGTGGTTGAACGCCAGGAACGGCGCGAAGCGGTCCCAGTGGGTCGTCGCCGTGCGCCGCGAGCTGTAGTCGTAGCGCGACATGTTGCGGGTCTCGACCGCGTGCGCGTCGGCGAAGGGCAGCAGCAAACCCACCGCCATGCGCACATAGTCCTCGGCCGCGCCCAGCGTCGCCAGCCGCCGCAGCGTCGCCCAGCTGCGCCGGCGCAGATAGGCGCGGGTGGTCTGACCGAAGGCCAGCCGACTGTCGGACTTGGCCTGCTCCTTGCGCACGTCGGTCCGCCGTCCGTCGACGTACACCGAGTTACGACGCGCCGAGAAGTTGTGCGGCGTGACCTCGAAGCGCAGCGCCAGCAGCCCGTACACCTCGGCGTCGCCGCGCAGCTCGGCGATCTTGAAGATGTGCCGCACCGCGCGGAAGCTGCCCGGCAGCAGCGGCACCGAGCCCAGCGCCGCCAGCAGCCCCGGCCGCACCACCGGCGAGTCGATGCGGTACAGCGTCTCCAGCACCGCCGCCGACTCGCCCGCCGCCAGCGAGCGCTTCAGCACCTCCGCGAACGCCTCCGCCGGCCCCTGCTCCGCCGCGTAGCGCAGCCCCGGCGGCAGCTCGCCGTGGGCATGCGCCACGACCACCGCCCTCAGCTCGTCGCCCCACGCGCGCAGCATCTCCAGCGCCACCCGCATCAACATCGGCGACTTGCCGACCCTCGGCACCAGCGCCTCGAGGTTGGCGATCGCGCGGTCGGCAGCCATCGGGCTCTGCTTGCGCGCCTGGACCAGCGCCGCGAAGCTGCCCTCGTCGCCGCAGCGGGCCAGCGCCCACAACACACAGTACTCGCGGCGCACGTCACCGCCGCCGATGTGGGCGAGCAGCGGCTGGGCCGCGGCCTTGAGCCGCAGCTCACCCGCGCGCCAGGCCACGCGGCCGAGGTCCCAGCGCTTCGAAGCCTGGCTGTCCCCGCGCAGCCGGGCGAGGATCGCCTCCTCGCGGCTCGGCCTGGCCCCCACGCGCGGCGGCGCGACGACCTTGCGCGCAGCCGGGGCAGCCCCCGCGGCCGCGGACGCCTCGGCGCCCTCCTTGTAGCCCTTGCGCGTCTTCTCCTCGACGAGCTTGGCGAAGATCGAGCGCGCGACGGCCTCGGCCACCGGCGCGTCGGTCTTGGTCCCGTCCTTCAGGGCCTGCCCGCGGCGCCCGAACTGAAAGTTCACCACGAACTTTCGCGCGGCCACCTCGCACAGGTCCACGATATAGACCTTGTCGGAGTTGCCTTCACGAAGGCCGAGGGAGACGCGGCGAATCAGCTTCACGACGCTCCCTTTTTACGCGAGGCCCCGCGACCCGCGCAAGCCCGTCCACGATCTCCCCGAGATCAAGCCCGCGGGATCAAGCCCCCGAGTTAGGGCTCACAGGTCCGGCTCGGCCGGCTGCAAGAAGCTGTAAGGATACGACTTCCACTGCGCCGGCCAGGTGTGGTGCACGCTCGGGCGATTGCGCATCCGCTGATACAGCGACTTCAAGTGCGGATAGGCGCCCAGCGGCAAGCCGAGGTGCACGGCCGTCGCCAGGTGCACGAACACCGCGAGGTCGGCGAAGGTCAGCTCCGAGCCGGCGGCCCAGTGCGAGACCCCATAGTAGTACTCCCAGAAGAACAGCTCGTCGTGGAGCGCGTCCGCGAGGCCGTAGACGACGGTCGGCTCGAGGTCCTTGCCGCGCGTGCTCGACAGGTACGAAAACACCCGCTCGCTGACCTCCGCGAGGTTTCGGACCTCATGCAGGCGCGTCAGCGCGAGCGCCCGCAGCCCGTTGGTCCCCGGCAGCAGCGGCGGGTCCGGGTGGGCGTGCTCGAGGTATTCCATGATGGCGAAGGGCTCGTACACGACGATGGCCCCGTCCATCAGCACCGGGAAGGTCCCGCGCGGGTTCTTCGCCAGCAGCTCGGGGTTGGCGTCCTTGCCGGTCGCCGGCGGCAGCAGCTTGACCTGATACGGCAGGTCCTTCTCCTCCAGCGCGAGCTGGATCATCCACGAGGCGGGTGAGGACTCGACCACGCGGACCATACTGCACTCCGGAAGAAACAGCTTGAGCTCCGGGGAGGACGACATCGCAGCGTTGGGCTAACAGATCCCGCGAGATCGCGTCAAGCGCCCTCGCGCGCTGCCCTGGCCTGGCCCTCGACGCCCGAACAACAGCTCTGGCCCGGCATCGGCGCCTGGCTATACTGCCGGCCGATGTCGAAGCCCCAGGCCGCCCCTCGTCACGTTGTGGTCGTCGGCGGTGGCTTTGGCGGCCTGTGCGCCGCGCAGAAGCTGGCCGGGGTCGCCGGGGTGCAGGTCACGATCATCGACCGCCGCAACCACCACCTGTTCCAGCCGTTGCTGTATCAGGTGGCCACCGCGGGCCTCAGCCCCGCCGAGATCGCGTACCCGATCCGGACGATCTTCAGCGGCAAGCGCAACGTCAAGGTCCTGCTCGAGAAGGCTACCTCCGTCGACCTCGGCCGTCGCGTGCTGGTCACCGAGGACGCG
>Ga0209262_10001342_pt1 | contig 10231 bp, 9 predicted proteins | sample Lowcelwee11metaG_FD_187171 | JGI IMG/M metagenome (GOLD analysis project Ga0209262, IMG submission 187171) | Freshwater pond sediment microbial communities from the University of Edinburgh, under environmental carbon perturbations - Low... | ecosystem: Environmental > Aquatic > Freshwater > Pond...
GTCGTTGGTCTCGCGCAGGAAATTGATGGCCTCGTAGTTCTCGCGGCCACCGTCGCGGTTCGGCACCCACTCCCCGGCCGGTCGGCTGTAGTCGCGGTAGAGCATCGAGGCCACGGCGTCCACGCGCAGCCCGTCCACCCCGTACTGTTCGACCCAGAACAGCGCATTGCCGACCAGGAAGTTGCGCACCTCGTTGCGGCCGAAGTTGTAGATCAGCGTGTTCCAGTCGCGGTGAAAGCCCTCTTTCGGGTCGGCATGCTCGTACAGCGCGGTACCGTCAAAGCGGGCCAGCGCGTGCGCATCCGCCGGGAAATGACCGGGCACCCAGTCCAGGATGATCTTCAGGCCGGCTGCGTGAGCCGTGGCGATGAATCGGCGCAATGCCTCCGGCGAGCCGTAGCGCGCGGTGGGCGCGTACAGGCCGGTGGGCTGGTAGCCCCAGGAGCCATAGAACGGGTGCTCGCTGACCGGCAGCAGCTCGATGTGCGTGAAACCGAGGTCGGCGGCGTAGGGCACCAGGGTCGCCGCCAGATAGTCCCAGTCCGGCATCTGGCCGCCCGGCCGGCGCCAGGAACCGGCGTGCACCTCATAGATGGCGATGGGTGCAGTGCCGTGGTCGGGCGCGGGCCGCTGGGGCGAGTCGCCCGGCGTCGAGCTGTCGGGGGCAAGAGCGCCCTCGCAAACCCAGGCCGCGTTGCCGGGTGGACCTTCGCTGCGGCGCGCATAGGGGTCGGCCTTGACGCTGCACTGCCCTTGGGCGTCCACAATCTCGAACTTGTACAGCGCCCCCGCGCCCACGCCGGGCAGGAAAATCTCCCACACGCCACACTCGACACGCCAGCGCATGGGGTGGCGCCGGCCATCCCAGCCATTGAAGTCCCCCACCACGGAAACCCGTTGCGCATGGGGAGCCCAGACGGCAAACGCCGCGCCGGTCACGCCGGCCACCGAGACCAGATGCGCGCCCAGCTTCTGCCAGGGGCGATGGTGTCGCCCTTCGGCCAGCAGCCAGACATCCATGTCGCCCAGCCAGGGACCGAAGCGGTAGGGGTCTTCCAGTGTTTCCCGATGGCCACCGTAGCCAACGTCGAGCTTGTAGTCCGCCCCTGCGGCCCCGGGAAGCCGGCCAACGAACAGGCCTTCGCCGCCGCAGATCGCCAGTTCAACCAAGGGTTCTCCGCTTTGGCGGGCACGTGCAACAACCGCGGTGGCGCCGGGCAAATACACCCGCAGCGTGGTCAGGCCCGAAACCGTGTCCGTGTGCGGCCCGAGGTGACTGAATGGGTCGCGGCAACGGCCCTGCTGCAAAGACAGGGCGAGCGCAAATTCCGGATCGGCAGGGGACATAGGGGCGGGAAAAGGAATAAGTAGTAGTGTCAGACACATTTTGGCACTCCTGAAGCCTGTTTTTGCGCTGCGCCCCGAGGTTTCAGTGTCGGGAGCCGGCAACTACACTCGCGACCTGTTCAAACGACCTGCAAGCGCCCATGGAAATCGTAACGCTGGTGATGGTGATTGCCCTTGGCGCCTATGCCGTCAACGCACGGGATCAGGCGCAGCGCATTGACCTGCTCGGCCGTCATCTCGGGCGCTTCCAGATCGAGAAGTTGATGGAAACCCTGACCGACGGCTACCTGCGTGCGCTGGGCGAGGCGGACCCCGAGCGCCAAGGGCAGGTCATGAACCTGTTGGGCGCTTCGGAGACCGAGCTGTCTGCGCAGTTCAGCCGGTTTGTGACCGAATTTGCCCGGGTCGACGAGGCGCAGGCGCGCGTGAGCCGGCTGGCGTGGCCGATTCCCTACGCGGTCCGGCTTTTCCCGAAAGCCACGTTCGACATGCGCAAGCTGCTGGCCGTTCACGCGCACGGCATCGCGGATGCGGCGAACAACCGCCAGGGCCAGTCGACCCGGGACAAGGCCTTTACCCTGTCGGCCGAACTGTTCCTGATGCAACACAGTTGCCACTGGTTTTGCCGGTCACGGGCTGTCGCCTCGGCGCGCTTGCTGGCCCGGCACCAGACCTCCTACACCCAGGTGCTGGCGGCGGTGGCACCGTCGACGCGCCATGCCTACGAGGCCGTGCTCGCGGCTTGAGTGCGCCGACTTGCCGTCCAAGGCCGGCGGGTGGCCTTTCGGTGCGAATTTATGAAGAATATCCCACTATTCCAGCGTCGGCAGGTCGCATTAAGCTATTATTTATATAGCGATTGCAGGCCTGCTTGTGCCGACCGGACGGCCTCATTGACGGGCCATCCGTTGGGTCAGGCAACCCCGGGCCGGCGCGCACCGGTCGATCCATATGGTTGAGCCAGATCAAGGTTTATTGAATTTCCGTCCAAAGTCGATTCCGGGCCAGTTTTCCCCCTTCTGGTGCATCTGGTTGCGGCATAGACTCGCGGGCGTGGATTCCCCACGAAGTACCGGGAGAATGGAAATGGGTCAGAGCAAGTGGCTGAGAAGGTTCGTTGCACTGTGTGCGACAGTCGTTCTTGGCGTTTCCATGGCGCAAACCAAGGGGCCTGATCCGGCCTACGCCAAGCAACAGGAGGCGACCATTGGCCAGACGAAGGGCAATCTGGCGAAGTCGGCGGAGTCGAAGATCAAGTACGTCGATGTCAACAACTGCTACAGCTGCCACAAGGACATCAAGGAGTTTCACGTCAGCAGCAAGCATTCCAGTGTGAACTGTGCCTACTGCCATACCGGCGCAGAGAATCACCTGGCCAAGAACGGAAAGGCTGACGGCCTAAAGCAGTCCATCGGAACACGAACCGACCACGCTGCCTGCGCCACCTGCCATCAGGAGCAGTTCAACTCCTTCGCGACGGTGAACTACGAATCCCACGCCAAGGTCGAGAAGGCCACGGCCCGTGGCGTGTCGCCGCTGTTCGACAAGCTGATGGCGCCGCACGGCTTCACCCGGGAGCACAACGAGCCGCGCAGCCATGTCTTCATGAATCTGGATCACCTGATCGTCGACCGTGCCTACGGTGGCCGCTTCCAGCTCAAGGACTGGACCTACATCACCGACGCCAAGAGTGCCCTGACCAACATGTGGGATGTCGTGCTGAAGGATGCGGACCCCACCAACAGCGACCAGAAGATTTTCCTGCCCGGAACCGCGACCGCGGCCAACCCGGTGTGCATGAACTGCAAGTCCTTCGACAACATCCTGAAGTGGAAATACATGGGCGATCCGGATCCGAAGGCCAAGTGGAGCCGCGTTTCCAAGCCGGTCGAGTTTGCCCGCGATGTCAATCACGCGCTCAACTGCTACATGTGCCACGACCCGCATTCGTCGGCGCCCCGTGTCGTGCGTGATGCCTTGATTCAGGCCGTGGTGGATCGCGGCGAGGGGACCTACCCCTACGACAAAGTCAAGAGCGACAAAAACCCGATGAAGAAGGTGACTTTCCGCGACGGTTTCCGTGCCATCGGCCTGCTTTCCAAAGCGGACTCGACCATGATGTGCGCCCAGTGCCATGTGGAATACAACTGCAACCCGGGCTTTGAGCCGAACGCCGGACCCGATGGCAAGGACAAGCCGGTGACCATGGCCGACCAGCGCACCAACCTGTTCCAGTGGTCCAACGTCTTCGACTACAACAAGAAAATGGTCGACAAGTTCGGCAACTTCAAGGACTTCAGGCACGCGGTGACGGGCGCGGCGCTGTCCAAGATCCAGCATCCGGAGACCGAAACTTTCTGGATGTCCAAGCACGAGCGTGCAGGGGTCGAGTGCAAGAACTGCCACATGGCCAAGGTCGAGAAGAGCGGCAAGACATTCACCTCGCACCAGCAGATATCGCCACGCCAGAACCTCAAGGATACTTGCGTGAAGTGCCATGGCGAGATGACAGAGCAGGATGCCAAGTACCAGATCGACTCGGTCCAGAACTACACCCGCGGCAAGATTGCCAAGGCGGAATACTGGCTTGCCCAGTTGATTGATACCTTCCCGCGAGCCCGGGCGGCCGGTGTTTCAGCCGAGGCGATCAAGGCAGCGCAGAAGCACCATGACGACGCTCAAACCCAGTGGGAATGGTGGACGGCCGAGAACTCTGTCGGTTTCCATAATCCGGAGAACGCCCGCAAGTCCTTGACGCAGTCGGTGAACGAGTCGCAGGCCGGCATCAAGGTTCTCAACGACGCGATTGCCGCGAAGATGGCAGTGCCGGTAGCGGCGGCGGCACCTGCGGCGAAGTAGTCCTTTAGCCAGTAGTACGATCCCCGGGGCGCGGAATTCCGCGCCCCTTTTTTGTCCATCGGTTTGACACCATGATTCCAGAACTCGGCCATGTGGCACTGATCATTGCCCTGCAACTGGCACTGCTCCAGGGCCTCCTCGGGCTGGCAGGCGCATCCCGTGCCAAGGCGGGCTGGATGGCCATGGCGCGCGGAGCCGTCGCCGGGCAACTGCTGTTTGTCGTGCTGGGGTTCCTGGCGCTGATCTGGTCCTTTCTGGTCAATGATTTCTCCGTGATGAATGTGGCTGATCATTCTTCGCGGCACCTGCCGATCGAGTACCGCTTCACCGCAGCCTGGGGTTCGCATGAGGGCTCTTTCCTGCTGTGGACCACGCTGATGGGCGGCTGGACCCTGGCCGTCGTGTTGTTCAGCCGCGGCCTGCCTGCCGACCTGGTGGCGCGCGTCATCGGCGTCATGGGCCTGCTCAGTTCCTGTTTCCTCGCCTTTATCCTGTTCACCTCCAACCCATTCATGCGCCTGCAGCCGCCGCCGGCCAACGGGCGCGATCTGAACCCGCTCTTGCAGGACCCGGGAATGATCTTCCACCCGCCACTGCTTTACATGGGCTATGTCGGCTTTTCGGTGGCGTTCGCTTTCGCCATCGCTGCTTTGATCTCCGGTCGGCTCGATGCCGTCTGGGCGCGTTGGGTGCGCCCCTGGACGCTGGTGGCGTGGTCCTTTCTGACCTTGGGTGTCATGGTCGGTTCGTTGTGGGCCTACTACGAACTGGGCTGGGGCGGCTGGTGGTTTTGGGATCCGGCCGAAAACGCTTCGCTGATGCCTTGGCTCGCGGGCACGGCGCTCTTGCATTCGCTGGTAGTCACCGAGCGACGCGGTGCTTTGCGGGTGTGGACCGTTTTCCTCTCGCTCGGCGCGTTCTCGCTGTCTTTGCTGGGCACTTTTCTGGTGAGATCGGGCGTTCTGTCCTCGGTGCATTCCTTTGCCCAGGATCCGCTACGCGGCTTGTTCATACTGATTTTCCTGGCGATCGTCATCGGGGGCTCGCTGGTGTTGTTCGCCAAGCGTGCGAACGCTGTGAAGATCGCAGGCGATCTCGCCAGGACCACCGGTGACTTCAAGCCGACCTCGCGCGAAACAGCGATCCTGACTGGCAACGTCCTGCTTTTGTCAGCACTTGCCACGGTGCTGCTGGGCACCCTGTATCCGCTGGTCCTCGACGCCTTCGATCTCGGCAAGGTCTCGGTGGGCGCGCCATACTTCAACGCTGTTTTCGTGCCCATGATGGTTCCGGTTCTGTTGTTGCTGGGCATTGCGCCGCGCTTGCGCTGGCGGGAGTCGAAGATTGGCGCGGTCCTGCGCGGTGTACGCTGGCATGCACTGGCTGCGCTGGTGCTCGCGGTCGCTGTGCCCTTTGCCTTCGGCGAATTCAGGTGGCAGGCCGCATTGGGTGTGGGTCTGGCCGCCTGGATGATTCTTGCCACACTGGGCGGCCTGATTGCTCGCCGGCGGGAGGCGGGTTTCTTGTCTCTCGGCATGGTTGGCATGGGCTTTGCCCATGTCGGCCTCGCCATCGGCATCATTGGCATCGGACTGGTTTCAGCCTATCAGAGCGAAAGCACCGTTTCGATGCGCAAAGGCGACAAGGCGACACTGGGCGGCTACGAATTTGTCTTCCAGGGCGCGGCCGAGGTTCCAGGCCCGAATTACTCTGCCATGCGCGGCATGCTTGAACTCGGTCGTGACGGCAAGGCCATCGCCCTGTTGCTGCCTGAAAAGCGCCTTTACGTGGCCTCCAGGACGACCCTGACCGAAGCCGCCATCCGCTATGGTTTCTTCGGCGACGTCTACGTGGCTCTCGGGGAGCCCTTGCCTGGCGGCGCTTGGAGCTTGCAGTTGTACATCAAGCCCTTCGTCAGCTGGCTCTGGGCTGGCGCGCTGCTGATGGTCTGCGGTGGTTTGCTGGCCGCCCTCGGCGCGCGCAAACAAACGGAGATGAAAGCATGAGTCTGTGGCTGGTCGTGGGCGCGTTGGTCGTCGTCGCTTTGTTTTTCCTTCTGATTCCCCTCTGGCGCGATAAGTCAGCGCTGTCGGGACGGCGCTGGTTGACCTTGGGATTGCTGGGGGTTCTGCCGGCAGTGACGGTCGCGCTCTACCTTTTTCTGGGGGCGCCGACGATTCTTCAGGAGCAGGCGTTGACACAGGCGCATTCGGCCTACGATACCGACGCCATGGTCAAGGCGCTGGAAGGCAAACTGAAGGCAAAGCCCGACGACGTCGAGGGCTGGTATGCGCTGGGACGTGCCTACATCGCCCTGCAACGCCTGGACGATGCCGAGCAGGCTCTGGCCAAGGCCGCCAAACTGGCGCCCAAGGAGGCCAGGATGCTGTCCCAGTACGCCGAAGCGATCGCGCTCAAGGCGGGCAGTCTGGAGGGGCGTCCGATGGAACTCGTCATGCAGGCGCTGGACCTGGATTACGAGGACGAGAAGGCGCTTGAACTGGCTGGTCTGGCGGCCTATCAGCAGCAAAAGTGGGCGGAGTCGCTGCATTTCTGGCGTCGGCTCATGAAGAAACTGCCGAAGAACAGCGAGTTTTACGAAGAAATCGAGCGGGCCGTGAAGATCGCCGAAGGCAAGGTGGTGGAAGCTTCGGGTCTAGGCGAGCGTGCCAAGCTGGCGCCGCCGGAAAAGCAGCAGACGCCCCATTGAACCTCGCCGCAGGCGGGTTTGGCTAACGGCCGTCCACGGGCAGCCGCGACATGTAATCCGAGACGGCGGCGTTGTCATCGTCGGAATACGTGCTGATGGCCTGGACCATGTCCGGATGGGCATTGCGTCGTTTGCCGTCGCGAATCAGGCCACCTTCGCGAAGCAGGTACTGGTAATGCTGGCCGGATACCCTGGGGAAAAATTTGTCGGCCTTGCCCTCGCCTTGCCGGCCGTGGCAAACCTGGCAATCGCGTTCGTAGAGTTGCCGGCCTCGCGCCAGATCGTTGCCCGGACCCTGTCCCTGGCTGGCCGGCACGGGCAGCGACCGCAGGTAGGCGGCAATATCGGCAACGTCTTGCATGGAGAGCGCCTGATGGTCGGCAAACGGCAGCATTTTCAGATTGCTGCGCCGTCCGGAGCGCACGTCAGACAGTTGCTTGATCAGCACTGTGGCGTGCTGTCCGGCGAGGCGCGGATAGCTGCCATCGGACCGCCCCAGAGCGCCGACGCGATGGCAGCCCTGGCAAATCACGAAGGCAGATTCGCCACGTACGATGTCGCCCTTCAATTCGAGCGCTGCCGTTTTCTCGGCGTATGGCGTGTTCCAACGCTCTTGCGGCGGGCTGGCCAGCGCCAGCGAGCAGCCAAGGCTGGCGAGCAGTAATCCAGGCAAGCATCGAGACAACATGTTTTTCCTCTTAAAGCCCGGCGATATATTCGGCCAGCGCCTTGCTTTCATCTGTCGTCAGGCGTTTGCCGACGGTGGTCATCAGCGGGTCGGTGGCGCGGCGCCCGCTCTTGTAGTCGGCCAGCTGTTTCAGCGTGTAAGCCTGATGCTGTCCTGCCAGACGGGGAAATCGCGCATTCCCCTTGCCATCGGACTGATGGCACCCAGCGCAGGCCGGCACGCCGCTGTCGGTGTTGCCGTCTTCATAAAGTGTTCGACCCTTGGCGGCCAGTTGCGCATCCAGCACCTTGCCCGGCGCCGGTTTCTGGGGACCGTAGTAGGCGGCCAGTTTGGCGAAATCACTGGTATCGACCGTGGCAATGATGCCCGACATGGCGTCATCGCGGCGCGTGCCCGCCGCAAAGGCTTTGAGCTGGCGCATCAGGTATTCCTGGTCCATGCCGGCGAGCTTCGGATTGGCGGGTTCGGTGCTGTTGCCATCGACACCATGGCAGGCAGCGCAGACCGTCTTGACCGTTTCCTGGGCATCGGCGGCACGAAGGGATGCGGGCAGCAGCAGCGCCATCGACAACAGAAAAGGGGTCAGGACGCGCATACCAGGCATCGAAAAAACGGGGGTGAAAAGAACACTTTGGGGCCTGCCAGATTATGAATTGTGCGCCAATTGAGGCTGCCAGGCTAGGTCGGATTCAGCGTCGGCGTGTCCTGCGGAGACCTTGTCTTGATCGAGTCGGTGATGCCGCGCCGAGGTGCACGCTAAAGCGCGTCGACGCGCTCCTTTTCCGCTTCGTTGAGCGCTTTTCTACCGTCTTTCCTGTTGCGTCGGCGCAGATAGCGGACGAGCAGTGCGATACCGACGAGTTGCAACGCAAAAGGCCCCGCCCACAGCAAATAGGTGGTGGGCTTTAAGGGGGGACGGTACAGGACGAAGTCGCCATAGCGGGTGACAAGGAACTCCTTGACCTGCGCATCGGTCTTGCCTGCCTTGATCAGGTCGCGCACTTCGCGCTTGAGATCCATCGCGAGCTCGGCGCGCGAACCGGCGAGCGATTCGTTCTGGCAGACCAGGCAGCGCAGTTCCTCGGCGATGTGGTTGAAGCGTTGCTCGATCACGGGGTCTTCAGCCAGCGGCGCGGCTGGGCTGGGCAGCGCCGGCTGGATGAAGCAAAGCGCGGTCAAGGCGGCAAGCAGCCATTTCATCGGTTCAGCTCCTTGATGAGCGGCAGGATGTTCTTCTCCAGCGCGGCGGCCGTGATGGGGCCGGTCTGCTTGAAGCGGATCCTGCCGGCCTTGTCGATCAGGTAGGTCTCGGGGACACCATAGACACCGTAGTCGATGCCAACGCGGCCATCAGCGTCGAAGGCGGACAACTGGTAGGGATTGCCATAACGCGCCAGCCAGAGCAGGCCATCGTCGCGCTTGTCCTTGTAATTCAGTCCGATGATGGGCACGGCCGATTCGCTCTTGGCATAGGCGACCAGAACCGGATGTTCCTCGCGGCAGGCAACGCACCATGAGGCCCAGACGTTGAGCAGCCAAACCTTGCCAGCCATGTCCCCAGTTGAAAATTCCAGGTTCGGATCATCGAGTCGCGCGACCTTGAAATCCGGCGCCGGCTTGCCGATGAGCGGGGAGGGGACCGCGCGCGGGTTGAGGGTCAGGCCGACCGCGAGCACCGCAACCAGTGCGGTGAAAGCGACAAGGGGAAGGGTGAATTTGTTCATGCGGCGACACTGAGGGCGGCGGGATCGGATGGCTGGCGTGCATCATGGCCGATGGAAGCGGACTGGCCGTCTGTCCGGTGGAGTGTAGTTTTTGATGGGGCCAACGGCAAGGCTGCATTCTTGCGGGCGACGACGATTCAAGCCTTGCGGACAATGCAAAATAAATAGCTTACTAAGACCATTCGAAGCTGGGTTGATGGCTATTCTCTTCATGAAATGTGTTCTCAGGCTGCGGGCGGAGTCACCGCAGCTCCAGCGCACCCTCACCGTTTCCGTAAGACTGACAGCACACCATTTGTGACAGCCGTTGCAGTGGAAGTCGCACCATGTGTGTGTCAGCCAACAGACGATTCGCGCGTTGAAAGCGCAACATGCAATTTTTCGAAGCGTCGGTCGCGGCGCTCGTGATGCCCGCCGGGGATGCCTGCCGTTTGGCTTCCGGTGTTGGATTCAGTCACTTTTTTTGGAGAACCCTGATGAAAAAAATCCTACTTCTGCTGGGTGCTCTCGCCTTGGCACCTGCTTTTGCACAAACCAGCGTGGGGGTGTCCGTCGGTATCTATCAGCCGGGTGTCTACGGCCGGATCGATATTGGCAACTTCCCACAGCCTCGCGTCGTCTATCCGGAGCCGGTCGTCATCCTCCCGTCGCCCGTAGCGGTCTATCAGCGGCCCGTTTATTTGTATGTGCCGCCGGGGCACCAGAAGAACTGGGGGAAGTATTGCGGACGCTACAACGCATGCGGTCAGCCGGTCTATTTTGTACAGGAAGAATGGGTGCGAGAGCGGTACGAAGAGCGTCGTGGCCATCAGGACAATGGTCAGCGTGGCAACGGCAAAGGCCATGGCAAAGGCCACGGCAAGGGTAACTAATGACGAAACTGGCAACGAGGTTCATTCACTG
>Ga0209262_10001343_pt1 | contig 10222 bp, 10 predicted proteins | sample Lowcelwee11metaG_FD_187171 | JGI IMG/M metagenome (GOLD analysis project Ga0209262, IMG submission 187171) | Freshwater pond sediment microbial communities from the University of Edinburgh, under environmental carbon perturbations - Low... | ecosystem: Environmental > Aquatic > Freshwater >...
TTCTCCCTCATCATCAGGGTCTTCCTCATCAGGGTCTTCTTCATCCTCAGAAGTAGGTTTAGGTTTAGGTTTTTTATCTTCATTAACAATATCAAAATCTAAATCTGTTACATCTTCTTCATTAATTTCTATACCTTTAACTTCTATATCTTTTTGTTCCGTTTCCAAAATAAGTTTAATATTATCATCAACAAAATCTAAAAAGTAATATTTAGAACTTATACTATTAATATTATTATCATATAACCATACATTTATATCAGAAACATGAGAAAATACATCCTTATTAAAATAATATCCAATAGGAACACTAATAACATTTTCTTGTTTTTCAAAAATAGGAGTAGCAGAAACTACAGTTATTCCATCATTAAGTTTTAGAGTTTTTGGTTCTTTATAAGCCTCTAAATCAGAAATAATAGGAACCCAATAAAATCCAGTTTCCTCATTAAAATTACTTTTATCTAAAAATCCAAGCTTCAATAAAGTATTTTCTTCTACTCCAAATGCATCTAAACCAATTCTTGCATCAGGATGTGCAGGAACAGGAACAGCAGAGATTTCTAACAATTCTTGTTTAGTAAATTCTCTACCACCAGACCATCTTTGATTCTCATCACGATAAGCAAATTCTTCAGGTTTAAAACCAACAGAAAATGAAGTTAAAAATCCATTTTTAAATTGATTCCATGTTAATTGTGCTGCATCATGGGTATCAAAAATAGGTTTAAATACAAGTTTCTTATTTTTATGATCTCTTTTGATTTTATCGGTTTTAAAATGAGGATGATCGAAATAATTATGACACCAAAGACCAACTGGATTCTTACGATAATTTCCTAATACCCATCCAGACACTCTAATAATATCTTTATCTCTATCTTCTGATTCTGTAGATGCTGTAGCCCAAAAACTCCTTGTACTCTCGTCTAGTTCTTTAATTTCTACATTAAAATCATTTCCCAAAATAGGGGTTCCATCCTTTGTTTTTACCAATAATCCATTTTGCTTAATTTCATAAGCCATCGAATTTCTCCCTTACATTACAATTGTTTTATAATTAACATTCTCAGCTTTAAATCTATCCTTACAAAAATAAGCCACTAAATCAGAACTATAATCCTTACAACTACAAATAACTATACAACAAAATTTATACTTTGTCCAAGAATGAAAAGCACAATGACTTTCAAACAAAGTAATCACACCAGTTATACCAGCATCTTCATCAGGTAAGTTTAAAACAGCAGCATCAAAATAAAATGACTTCGGATTTTCTCCTTTTATTAATTCTGGTGGAATTTTATTCATATCAATAATATCAACTAAATCTTCCAAAAAACTATTCATAAAATCAATATTATCTATTAATTTTGGTTCACATCCATAAGTATAAACTTGGGTAGTTTTAATATTCTTCATCACCCAACTTCCTCATAAACATCAATAACACAATCACACGAAAGATTAAAATTTTCACCTGGAAATTTACAAATAGAACTTCCCAAATTAAACTTATCTTCTGTAATGAAATCTTTTATTCTTCCCCTATGCCCACACTCATTACTATGTACAACCCATTTTCTTTTTTGTCCTAAAGTATCCAATATAAGAAACTTAGAATAGTTTATACAGGAATGTACACCAGTATTGCAAATTTTTGCAAGTCTTGGGTTTACATCAAACTGTTCCATCCATTTATCTTCAGAAAACACAGAAAGAGTAGTATAAAACTCTCCAGAAAGTTTTAAAGAAAAGTCACTTATCCAAGAACTAGGAACAGAAGCTATTAAAATATTTTCTATTTTACTTATTAGATTTTTATTACTTTTATAAAATCCAAAATAGGAATTAACTGTAGAAACACATAAAAATTTAAATAATGTATCAAAAGTTTCTTTTTTACTTTTTATAGTAATTAAACTCTTTATAGAATCTATCCAAACATTTCTAAAATAAAATTCAGCAAATAAATCTCTTGAAATTGGAAAGAAAGATCTTCCATCAGTAGGTAAATCATCTCTATCATCTGTACCATCAGGATTTACATGCGGAGTATCCCCATCATGTCTGCTAGGATCAGTATCATTAGGATCTTTAGGAGAATTACGAGCAGTAATTTGAGCATCAATATATTTTTCCAATTTATCAAGGGGAATAAAGTTAGAGGGAACATATAGTTTATCTCCTAAAGGTAATGGTGGAAGTTTATGTGTTTTCTTTCTAAATTCATTTGGTGTTAAAGTTGGAAAACCAGACAAATAAATTCTTCCTTCTTGAACTTCTATTTGTCTATCTCTTGGAATAGGATTATCATGTTTTATAATTAATTTAGAATCAAATTGTTGAAGTATTCCAGAAGTTAATTCATCATCCCAAATGTTCAAACGTGGTTCAATACATTCTCTATTAAAATTTATATCTACATAAACAGCATTTTGTCTATTATCAGATCCTCCAAGGCCAACTTTAGCAAGTGGAACTCTAAAGGCAGCAAAAACCATTTCCTTTGTCCAATTGGATAAATGCAAAAATTCAAAATCTTTATTTGCATATTCCATTGGAACAGGTTTTAAACCAGAATCCATAACAGCAACATCAAAAAAACTTCTTCTATTAGGTCCATATACATCAAGCCATCTTTCTTTAAGTTCTTTAGCTTTTGGAGTATCAATAGCGGCTTCAGTAGTTAAAACCATATCAATACGAGCAGAATTAGCAAAAAAATCTCTTTCGTAAATTTCTACATATCTTTGAATATCTAAAGCATATGCTTGTTGTTGAATTGTAGAAGCTCCAATCCACATATTTTTTGGATGTGGATACATTAATAAAATTAAATCATTAATATGAAATACAAATTCACTTCCATTGATATTAAATACATAATAAACATCTGCTGGAAGAATTTCATTAGAAAATTCTATAGGTCTTCCACTTCTATCATAAGCTCCCATAAAATAATTCATATTTAAAGGCCATAATTCCCAAACTTGTCCTAATTGATTTTTAGCTTTATAAATTGCTGACATTCCACATAATTCAAGTTGTATTTGACAAAAAGATTTAATAAATCTAAAAGACATAAGTGGATTGGGATTAGTAAATGGTTTAGAAAATACTTTATAGGCAGGAGATTCAATTGAAATTTCTTCATTTGTATCAGTTCTATAAAACTTAAATGGAATAGCTGCAACACGATCTTTTATTAAAGAAACACAAGTAGAAACCCAACTACTATATTCTGATAATTGTGTAATTGGATTTGTTTTAGAATCACCAGCAATTGTACCTTTTTCTCTTGCTATCATTGTTGCTAATTGAGCATAACTTTTTTTACTTTTCCAGTTGATTTCAATAGGTCCAATACGCATTATTTTCTCCTGATTGCCTTCAACTTTAAAACTAATTAAAATTGGTTTTGGCAAAATTAATAAATATTAGGTCCACCACTACCCCGCATAAATTGAACCATTGCTTGCCTACAAAAATAAAGAGCCATTACAATATCACTTGTTGGATGGAATGGATGATGTTTAAATTCTTGGTGTAATCTATACCACAAATTCTTTTCCTTATCATCATCAATACTAAATTGTCTTTCAAAACAAAACATCCACTCATTGTTTTCAAATTCTTTCTGTATAGAAGGTAATCCAGTAATAGGATCTGCCTTACTTTTACCAGTAGTAACACCTTCAACTTTTATTCCATATTTTTGTAGTTTCCCTTCTCCTAATTCAGTAGTCAACATATCAATAATAGTTGACTGTACAGCATTATTTTCAGCATTATAAACTTCAACACCATAGATTTTCCAAGTTTCAACAATAACTTCAATTAAACCAGAAGTACCAGTAAAAGCATAAATTTCAATAGGAACCTTTTTACCAGTATTTTTATTAAGTCCACAAATCGTAAGAATAGTGCCCATTCTTTTTATTCCAGCAAAATCAATCCCACCAACAAAAACCCAATCTCTTGAATCAGCAATAACTGATTTTGGTTTTATACCATAATGACAACAATTTTCAAAATTTGGGAATGTTTTATCTTTGTCACTATAGGGAATTAAACGATAACCCCTATTAAAATCTCTATCTCCAATCTCCCTATGTCTATTAATAATTTCTTGTTTTCCAAATTTAGACCATAAAGGAAGATTTCTTTCAAGACCAAAAGAATCTTTGTAAAATAATGATTCTTTATCTTCATTAATACCAATTTGCATCCATGCCCATTGAGGATTATTCATTATATATGCAGAAATATCGGATTCGTGCCATTTATTCATCATAACAATAACTTCTGCATCATCATCTGTAACCATACGAGATAACCAAACATTTTTAAATGTTGTTTCAATTGTTTCTCTAGTTGTTGGTTCTAAAACGGCAGTTTTTAAATCTTGAGGATCATCAAATATAATACAAGTAGCTCTACCACCCAAAGCACCAGAAAGAATTGAAAATGCTTGGATAGATGGATCTTTAGAAAATCCTTTTCTTGTAATAATTAACTTTTTAGAACCCCAAATAATAGTAGGAGAAATATGAGGACACATTTCTTTAAAATCTGTATCTCTAGAAATATAATCTCTAATAGCTCTTACTCTATTTATTGCTTCCTCTTCAGAAACATGAACTATTTTTATCAAAGATTCTGGATTTTTTGCCAAAAGATATAAAGAAAATCCTACACACATCTGTTCTGTTTTTCCTAACCCAAATGCGCCAAGAATCAATATTCTTCTAAATCCTTTTTTATGTGCTTTTCTTCTAAAACGATGCATTATATTATGAACTGCTTCATTAGTAACTAAATCACCTTTTTTATCTTTTAAAACTTTTTGAACGAATTTTTCAGATCTTTTAGGTAGGAGTATTCGGGGATCTACATCTATTTTACCACAAACATCATTTAATTCTTTTTGGATAAAATCTTTTATATTTAAATCTACTGAACTATTATATGCCATAAACTAATCACCATTTTCATTTGAAGTTTCAATAAGTAAAGGAGTAGAACTTTTATTTCCCAACAATTGACTTCCATCAAAGTCATAAGACTTCAATCTTTTCAATAATTTTATTTTTAAATATGGATCTACTTCATCAAGAACTTCTATAAATACTTTTTGTAGTGTTTGAAACTTTATTTGGTATTCATGTCTAACAATATCTCTTCTTCCATATTTCTCTGGTCTTGTTCTTTCTAAATACCACGCTGAAGCTTGCCATTGTCCAAATTGAGCAGCAGAATGAATAGATTGTAAATGTTCATATTCTGAGGCAACCATACTCTTCTGGACAAATTCTTCAAATTCAGGATCAGTTCTTAAAAGACCTAAAGTAGTGTTACTAACATCTGCTAATTTACAAGCATCATCTAAACTAAGACCTATTGTAATATATTGTGCAAGTCTAGATTTTAAAAAGTTAAATTTATTCCTTGTATATCTTCTTTTTAATTTTAATTTCTTCATTTTTCTTAATTTTAATTTCATAAAGTATCCTCTTGAATTTTGTGAGTAAAAAATATAAGGTAGTATCAAGATAACTGAAAGAAACTAAAAATTCAAGGGATTTATGGAGAAAACATGAAAATAAAAAGTAGAAGACCACATAAACATATAAGACTATTAGACAATTGTGTAAACAGAAAAAAAGAAGTAAAGAAATTAATTCCATTTTTACTAACAAAAATGATTTTATTAGACAAAAAAGAGTACAGTGATAAAAATATAATAATAAATATGGGTAGAAAAACAAGAGTTATAAATTATATAAAAATAGATATAAAAAATGGAATCCGTGGATCAGCAACATTAGAAACTGAAATTTATCTACAAATGCAGTTAATTTTACATAAAATTACAGGAAAATATTGGACTTTCGATAAAATTATAAATTTTTTAGTTAATTGGTTCGTTTTTGCTTATAAAAAAGATATAAAAAATCCAATTTGCTTCCCATTCAAAAGAAAATATACTGAAAAACGATATGATAAATTAAAAAAATTCCATGAATCATTTAATATTTATTATAAGAGAATGATGTATTCTTGGGGGGAAGATAAACCAATTTGAGGAAGCAAGGAGTAGAAGGGAGGGGTATCTTCTACTCCAAGCTTATAGGGGTTAATGCAAGTAAAGAATAAATAAATACAAAATAAAAGTCAAGTTATTTCTTAAAAATTCTCTTGACAAGCTTAAAAGAATATTGTATAGTGTTAAATAACTATGTGAATTATAAATATTACTACTGATAATTGGAGGGGAAATGGAAGATGTATTCAATTTAATCAAAGATTATTGGCAAAAGGAACTGGAGGATTCTAGGTCAATATTTTACAAAGACAAATTTATTGAAGAGGAAATAAAAGGAAAAGTAAGGAGGGGAAAACTAATAAAATCAGTAGCAATAAAGATAAAACAGTCAATTAGAAAAATTGGAAGTTATTCATACTCACAAGGAGAATTAGCAAAATTTTATAAGGTTCCAAGAAAATCAATAAGGAAGGCATTGGAAAAATTAGAACCAATATTAGGAATTGGATTTCTTTTAGTTGAATCAAAAAATCTTAAAAGAAAAACAAAAGCAAGATTTAGAAGATTTATGATCCCACCAAGTTTTATACAAGATATAAAAAGTAAAAAAATAGAGGGTTTCAAGAGATTGGATGATGGGGTCTTTAAGGAAGATGATGGGGTCTTTAAGGGGGGTATGATGGGGTCTTTGGGGGGTATGATGGGGTCTTTTAGATTGACATCCTACAACTACCTATATACATTTCCTACAAAAAGCAACAAACTTCTTTTTAAAAAGACAAAAAGAAGTTTGTTGCTAGCGTCTTCAGAAAAAGAAGACGCTAATAAAACTTTTTTTAATTCTTTACCAATGAATAGTAAAAATCTTGTTGAAAGGAAAATATTGATGAAAAAAATTAAACCTAAAAGATTTGTACTAAAAAGGAATTTTGTCACTTTCTCCGATTATGACATTGATCCAAAAAGTTTTCTCACCCATATTGATTCTCATAGATGGTTGCTTAAAAGTTTTGAAACTCTTGTAGAAAAAAATATATTGCCAGCAAAAAATGAAGATGTATTGGAAATAATAAAAACTTGGAATTTATCAGATACAGATAGATTTGCAAAACATAGAATTTCTTTGGATAGTGTAGAAAGCAACACATTTAAACTTATTAGACTTGCTATTACTTATAGAATGTTTACTCATAAAATAACTACTGATAATTTTAAACTAGCAATAGATAATTTTGTAAATATAACTAAACAACATCCTCAATTAAAATATAGAAAATCAAATATAAAATTTCTTGATAACTTTTTAGTTGTTCCTAGTTTTTATCAAGATTGGTTTGAAAGTTGTTTGCTTCCAAAAGAAAAAGCATTTAATAAAATTTATGGTATTGGTTCCAAATATGAGAAAACACTTGAAAGAGTAAAAAAGTATCTAATAAAATATTTTTTCAAAGGATCTAAAAAACTTGCTAACGATGAAATTTATTCTAATTTAACTAGACTTTCAATTTTTTCTGATAACATGGTTAAAGATCATTTGACTTTGAATCTTTGTGATTTCACCATAAATACTTATATTAGCCAATACTTTGAGTATGCTTACAAAATAACAGGTAATAAGTCTGATTGGGTTCCAAATATAAATTATTTAATAAGTGGAGATGTAAAAGGTCAATTCTTTCGCTACATTAGAAACACTCCAGGGTATGAATCCTTTGGAGAGGATAAAAAAGATAAAAATAATGCTTGACTTCTCTTTTAGCTTCTGTTAAAAGAAAATTAACAATAAGAAAAACGGAAGGGGGTGATTTTAAATTATGTCTTGGCCTTTAAATAAAAAAGTTAAAGATAGGTTTCGTGAAAGAGCAGAACTTTATGATGTTTTAGGAGGAATTGCAGAAACAATACAAGAAAATTTTAATAGTGTTGATGGTTCCAATGAATTTATAGAACTTTTATACACAAATCACTTAAAAATACACTTTGGTTTAGATTTTGTTTTCAAGATTTCTTGTTGTGAATCTTGTGAACATTATATTGGTTTAAGTCCTTTTAATAGATTTTTTAAGAAAATAGCTGTTTTAAATGGTTGTTGTGGTTATTTTTCCAAAGCAGTTAGACCACAAGAAATTTGTCCAACTTGGAATCCAAAAGCTTTTTGGAGAAAACTTATTTGTTATAAAATTGAAAAATATTGTTCTGATAAAAAAAATAAATATTCTCTACAACAATATTTTCAAGATGTTAAAGATGAAATAGGACGAGAATATGCTGGAGTTGAATACAGAGATGAAGACTACTAAAAAAGTAAAGCTAAAAAAGAAAGAAGAATCTATTTTTGATAGTGATAGGCTTTTCTTCTCTGGATATGCTTTCACTGATAATAAAAACTTTGCTCACTTTGGTTTAAAAAAATTACCAAAGTTAAATATAAAATATAAAAAATTTTCCTTTGATAAAGAGAATTTAACTTTTTCTCTTGACATAGAAACACAACCAGTAGTAAATGGAAGTAAAGTTGTTTTTGGAGATCATTTTGCAGACATTATTTATTATAACTACTTCACAAAACTAAAAGGAGAACTACATTTTTTTAAATTAAAAAAATTTTTAGGAAAGGAAACAACAAACAAAGTATTAATTTTTAAAAAAGAAAGTAATATTCCAATTGGTGTATTAAATTTACAGAAAGAAAATAAAACAAAGGAAGAAGAGTAATTTTGCTGGTAATTTTGTTAATAACATTAATTTAAAAACTAAAAAAGGAAAAAGATTATGCCTAGGCCAGTTGCAGGAAGTAAAAAGAAAGTTTTTAAGAAAATTGTTAAGGAAGAAGAATTGCCTAAGAAAAAAGTAGTAAAATCTACAAAGGAAAAAGAACCAGAAAAGAAAAGTAAAAAGAAAGTTGAAAAGAAAAGAGGAAGACCTGTAGGAGTAACATATTCTGTTCCTGAAAAGGTTCAAGATTCTATTACAGATTATTACTCTGATCTTGAATCTGAAATGAAAGAACTCCGATTAGCTGTAAATAAATTTGTTGATTATGCTAACAAGTCTTCCATTAAAGTTGCAAGGCAACATTGTATGAATATTACTAAACTTTGCAAAGAGTTTAGAGTTATTTTACAAGAATCTAAGGGAAAAGTAGAATCAGAAGTAGAATAAAACAAGCAACATTTTTTATTTTCACAGAAGGAGGGTATAGTTTACTGTAAAAAGTTCTATACCCTCTTTTTATAACAGGGGGGGAAATGAGAATATTTGTAATCGAAGAATCTTTTTCTCCAACAACAAAAGACATTGAAAAATTACTAGAATTAAAACATATATTAACAAATATACCATTAATTATTCATTTTGATGGTAAAGATATTGACATTAATGCAATTAAACAAATAAGATCTAGAGATCCAAACAACAATTATGTTGTTCTCCTAGAAAAAGCGGTATTTAACAAAGAAATAGAATTAATATTAAGTTCTCATGCTATATTAATTCTAAATGGAACAAATAGTAACTTATCAATACAATCAATAATGAAAATTACTATTGCTTCCTATTTTGATAAGAAAATCTTTTTTGAAAACAAAATAACCAAAGAAATATATCAAAAAATAAGATGTTTTGTAGAACCAATAGTATTAAATAGTGAATTTGATAGAATATCAACATTTCTCCCAACCAAAAGAAAGAAATTAAATAGAGAAGTTATTGGTGGAGGGGGGAATGAAATGCAAAAAGAATAATTCAATTATAACAACTAAAAGTTGTATAAAAAGACAAGAATTAGCAAAAAATCCACCTGAGAAAAATTTTGATGAAGAACAAGAAGAAAAGATAAAAGAAATAAAAAAATGTATTAAATGTAAGAGGGGAAGAATAGTAAAAAAGTTTCCAAGAAAATCTTTTGACAATGATATAAGAATAATACTAAAAGAACAAATAATTAATTTTGCAAAACAAGGAATACTATCGTTATCTATGGAGGAAACCTGTACAGAAATAGATCTATTAGCTTTAATAGAAATGGGGGTGATACAAGAAATAAACAGAGAAATTCTTCATGTACTAGGTTTAAATTTAATAATAGAAGGGGATATTTTAAAAATTAAACAAACTAAAAAACTAGGAGGGTATATAATAAAGAAAATAAATTTAAAAAAGAAACAGAACTTT
>Ga0209262_10001344_pt1 | contig 10220 bp, 10 predicted proteins | sample Lowcelwee11metaG_FD_187171 | JGI IMG/M metagenome (GOLD analysis project Ga0209262, IMG submission 187171) | Freshwater pond sediment microbial communities from the University of Edinburgh, under environmental carbon perturbations - Low... | ecosystem: Environmental > Aquatic > Freshwater >...
GCATCCGTGACAGCCTAGTAGATTGCGATAGCCCATGATCTCGCCTCTGCCCAAGGGTGCATGCAATGCCCATTGCCATGTGTTCGGCCCGCGGCACCGCTTTCCCTACACGGACGTCAATGGTTACCTACCCGATGCGGATGCGCCTCGCGAGGCACTGTACGTGCTGAACGATCGCCAAGGATTTGATCGCTGCGTGGTGGTCCAATCGGTCTGCCATGGTCTGGACAACGCGGTGACAGAGGATGCTATCGCTGGCCGTCCTGAGGACTACCGAGGTATCGCACTGCTAGCGCTAAACACACCAGAATCAGAACTGATCCGGTTGGATGCTGCAGGGTTTCGTGGTGTGCGTTTCAACTTCATGTCCCGCTTGGGCACAACGGCTCATCCGGCGGACGTGGTGGCTTTTGCCGCTCGGCTGGCACCAATGAAGTGGCACCTGCAGGTCCATGCCCCAGGCGACGCGTGGGAGGATCTGGCCCCCATACTTCGGCGCGCCCCCGTTCCTGTGGTGATCGATCACTTGGGACGGATCGATCCATCACAAGCACGCGGGCCTGACAGCTTCCAGGGCTTGCGCGCTTTGATGGATGATGGGGAACGCTTCTGGCTCAAGACCAGTGGCATGGACCGCATCAGTCACCGGGGACCACCCTATGACGATGTCTGGCCCCAGGTCCAGGCCTTGGTTGCCGACCACGGAGATCGCATGGTCTGGGGCAACGACTGGCCTCACACGCACCACCCGGAAGGCGTGGTCGACGATGTCTTGCTGACCAGCCTGATCGAGCGCATCGCGCCGACGCAAACTGCGCGACAGCGCTTGCTGGTCGACAATCCCGAGCAGCTCTATCGCTTCTGCTCATGAAGTCCAAATGGGCAGACTGGCCCCGGGTGGCTGGGGTGCCAAGGCCCAGTACGGAGGCGTGCTTTCGAAGTGCACCAAGGGCCGTGGGTGACGAAGCTGGCCGAAGACGGTTTCGGTGTACATGAAGTCCGATTCAGGCAGTTCCGGCAGGTGCTTGGCACCCGTCGGACCTCCAGGCCAAGACGCTGACGGCAGGCGCCCGAGTGACTGCACCCACATCGAGCTTTGTGCCAGGGAGGTCCTAACCCGGTACGAGCCACCCTCGGCACGCTGACGAAGCAACGCACCGATCACGCCCGTGGTCGCCAAATAGGCGGCCAGGTAGTCGTTGAGTGTTCCAGTGCATGCCAGGAGAGGTCGACACGCGGTCCCTTCGCCCATCGCGTAGCCTGTCGCGGCCTGGGCTACCGGTTCGTATCCACCGCGTGGGCCCATGGCCCCTCATCCCCATAGCAGCTCAGGGCCACGTGTATCAGGCCGGGACTCCAGTCAAACAGCGTCCGCGCTGTCAGCCCTCTGCGTTCCAGCGCGCCAGGTCGCCAAGAAGTCACAAACACGTCGGCTCCGCGCACCAACTGCCTCAGCAGCTGAATGTCGCCCGGCCGGTCCAGGTCGATGAAGGCACGGCGTTTGCCCAAGCCGGTATCAAGGTCAACCAGCAGGCCATCAGGCTGGTGTGGGGCCGAAACATGGAGAACCTCGGCGCCCTGCTCGGCGAGAAGACGCGATACCAACGGACCGGCGAGCACATGCGACATGTCGACAATACGAACGCCGTCGAGAGGGCGTCGTGTCGCTGATGACCAAGCGCCGGGTCGCGCGTCGTGGTCGGCGCGCTAAATCTCGACCGGGCCACAGCTCGCGAGCCACCGTCCCTGCGGATGAGCCAGCCATTCTTCGCGGCTGCGCACCACACAGCCGATCAACCCCTCATGCGCCAGTGCATCTTCCAGGTCCTGACCGTCCCACTGTGCCACTTGGCGGGCGAGTGATTCAGCTTGGGTCGTGGCATCGAGGAAGGCCAGCAATCTGAGGCTGTGATTCTGATACACCGGTGAATAGAACAGATAAAAGCGCCGGTCGTCGCGGGTGGGGAAAAAGTTGATAGCACCAAGATCCCAACGCGAATGAACCGCATGGCCGTTCTGTTGTAGGTGCTGAAACGTGCACAGGCCGGGGTAGGCCGCTCGTCGAAGATTCACCTGCACCCGCTGCGTCTGGCCTGTGCGCTGGCGCCAGATTTGCACAATCCCCAAGGCCTGGGCGCCCAGCACCAACGCGCTGGCCGTGCCCAGCCGATAGCGACTGGGCACCACCGGATCTGCGCCTTCGATGGAGAGTTGATCCATCAACTGGTGGTCGATACCGGCCGCTTGCAGCAGTGCTGCCAATCCATTCCGGGCATCCTCATCCTGTACCGCCATGTGCCAACCCCCGGAAGCCATGCCCTCCCCCCTCGACCCCCTCAAAGAGGATCCCAATTGAAGACCTCCCGACCACGTTCAAGCGGAACGAAGGTACTGCCCCATGCGGCAACCATGGTGCTCAGCGATGCAGGCGTCCAGCCTTCCGCCCGATGCAGCGTTCGCACCGGCCTGGGCTGGCTATAAAGGTACAGCTCGTTGCCCCGCACACCGATGATCTGTCCATTCACGGCCTCTGCGGCATCGCTGGCCAGGAACACCGCAAGGGGGGCCACCTGCTCCGGGCGCATCCGCGACTGGCGCTCAGCCTGTTGGGTCTGTTGTTCCGGTGTCGACTGCCCCACCGCGGATTCGATCATGCGGCCGAATGCAGAGGGCGAGATGCAGTTGGAGCGCACGTTAAAGCGTGCCATATCGAGTGCGATCGACTTGGACAAGCCGACGATACCCAGTTTAGCAACGGCATAGTTGGCCTGACCCACCCCGCCGATCAATCCACTGTTGGACGTCATGTGGACAAAAACCCCTTTTTCCTGGCGCCGAAAAACGGTCGACGCCGCGCGGCTCATGTTGAAGCTGCCGTAGAGGTGGACCTGGATTACGGCATCGAATTCGGCAGGACTCATCTGGTGGAAGATCCGATCGCGCAAGATACCTGCGTTGTTGACAAGGCCGTCCAGGTGGCCGAATGTGTCGAGTGCAAGTTCGACAATCCGCTGTGCGGATGCCCAATCCGACACGCTATCGGTACTGGCCACGGCAGTACCGCCCTTTGCCTGGATCAACCGCACCACCTCGGCTGCCGGCGTGGCGTCGGCACCCGCGCCGTCCAGTGTCGTACCCAAATCATTGACCACTACGCTGGCACCTTGCGCAGCAGCCATGAGGGCGATCTCGCGGCCAATGCCCCGGCCGGCGCCAGTCACGATAAGGGTTTTGTTTTCCAGCTGTTTGGAGGGGTTCATGGGGGATTGCAGAGAGCCCCAGAGGTCTGAAGGAAACCTTGGGAAGGCTCGGGGGGCAAAAAGATTTAAAGATGGACGTCATACCAAAGGCTAACGGCGCATCACTGGGTCAACTTGGCGCGCCAGACCTCGTTTCTGGTGGATTCCGTGATGTACAAGAACCCATCACGGATGGCCATGTTGGTGACTCCAACGCCAGCATCTGCAGGCAGACTGATGGCTCCGATGGAGAAACCGTTGTTGTCGAAAACCTCGACCTTGCCCGTGCCATAGTGCGCGGCATAGACATTGCCCTTTCCATCCACCGTCAGTCCGTCCGGCCCCATGCCTCCGTCAGGTAGCGTGGCGAAAACATACGGGCTGGGGCCAGTGCCCACCACGCCGGGGGCAGCCAAAGGAACCGCGATGATCCGTCGATTGGAGAAGTCCGCCACATACAAGCGCTTTTCGTTCGGAGAGAGCGCAACTCCGTTCGGGAAGGCGAAAACATCGCCGATCAGCTTTGGCGGAGCAAACTCTCCGGATGTTTTGTCTAGGGCCATGTAGAACACCCGGCCGTCTTGTTTCATGGCGTGAGAACCGTATGACTCGGTGAAATACACGCCGCCCTGCGCGTCGAGTGCCGCGTCGTTGAGACCACGAAGAGGCCTTCCACCAAATTCGGAGACCAAAACATCGGTCTGCTTCTTACCTGGTTCATGGCGAAGCACACGACCTCGCTTGTCCATGATCAGGATCATGTCACCAGCCCATCGAAGCCCATTGGGGCCGGCATCAAGCTTGACGACTACCTCGCATGCGCCCTGGGCGTTGACATTCAGCAGCTCGCCAGAGGCAAGCGCAGTCAGCCAGAGGGTCCCCGTGCGGTCAAAAGCCGGTCCTTCAATGAACTTCCCCGAACCACAGGATGCAAACTTCTCCGCCACGCAGCTGTCGCAAGCCTTTGCCATCGCAGACGACGCACTTGTCGCGACGAACAGAATGAATGCGAGCGCGAGTAAAAACTTCGAGTTATTTTGATGAGGCGCTGACATGGTGTCTCCTTTGGTTTGAATCTTTTGGTACATGCAATGTGAACGCTTTGCCGTGGCCCGGTCACCCGCTCCACGGGATCGCTTCGAGGAGTCGTCTGGTGCTGGGCGTGCTGGGCGTGCTGGGCGCCGAGGGTTAACCGTCGTCCGGACAGCCTCTCAGCGCTGCTCCCGCACGAAAGCCTCAATACGACTCGCCAACAATTGCGGGGTTTGCCAGGCCATGAAGTGCCCCGATTCCAGAACTTCAAACCGGGCTCCGGGCAATGCTTTGGCGGATTCGCACACACCCGCGGGAGATCTTTCGCCATCGTATTTCCCGGCAACGATCAGCGCCCGACAGCGAATGCGCGGCAACGTGCTGGCGGTGAGATCCAGCTCCGTCAGAAGCCGCAGAGCAGCGGCGATGGCATCACCGTTGCCGGCCATACGTCGGGCACGGAATTCCAAAAAGCGCTCCGCATCGTCTCGCAGCTCGGGTGGATACGGCGCTGCCAGACGGTCGTCGATCTGGTGACCTGCACCGAACCGCTCAATGTCGGCTGCGCGCGCCAGGACCCCTTGCCGACGCCCTTCGGGCACACCGACTGCCGGTGCGATGGCGAACACCGCCGCGGTGCGTTCCGGTCTATCGGCGGCGTACTGCAACGCGATCGCAGCACCAAATGCGCAGCCCACCAGCGTCACCGGGCCGGAAACGCCTTCAGCGTCGAGCAGTCCGTCAAGATCGACAATCAGGCGCTCCATGGACAAGGCCTCCGAATGCTTCTGAGACAGGCCACAACCGCGCTGGTCGTATCTCAACACGGTTCCACATTCGGACCCCAGCGCTTGCACGACGTCATCCCAAGTCTCTAGCGTTCCCCCCAGCTCGTGCAGCAACACCAGGACCGGCTGCCCCGTACCACTGCGCTGGTAGCGCATCACGGTGTCGGGAAGCTGTAGCCAGCGGGACCCTGCCTGGCTCATGAACGGACCTCCGGCTCGAAACGATAGCCTTGTTGGTCATCACCGTGGATGTAACCGCAGTGCGGATAGCCAAAATGCACCGGCAGCACCAGTGCATGACGTTCGGCCGCACGTTCCAGGAAGCGCATTCGCGTCGCAGGGGCCAGCTCCGGCAGCATGTCGGCGTATGAGTTCAGGCCAGGCACTGCAACTTGTAGGGGACTGTGCATGATGTCCCCGCAGAACACGGCTTCTTCGCCGCCAGATCGGAGTCGAAAATGCAGCGACCCGGCGGTGTGGCCCGGCATGGCTTCAACCTCAAGACATCCTGCGATCTGATCACCATCACCAATGAGATCCATCAGGCCGGCTTCACATATTGGCAACACACTGTCCTCAAAGGCGCCTAGCAGTAGCCCACGGTCACCTGCGGCATAGAGTTCCTGGTTGAGATCGAAATCGGTCTTCGGTGTGAGGTAACGCGCGTTTGGGAAAGTCGGAACCCAGCGACCATCGGTCCAAGTCGTGTTCCAACCCACATGGTCGGGGTGCAGGTGGGTGGTCACAACGTGAGTCACCTTGTCCGCCGTAGCGCCGGCTGCTTCGAGCCACAGTGGGGTGAGTGTGCTGAGCATGTTCATTCGCACAGGACGCCGTGGCTTGGCATTTCCGACCCCCGTATCAATCACGATGACCTTGTCGCGCCAATGCACCACCCAGAGCTGCATCGCGATCACGAATCGCCTCATCGATGGAACGTAGTGATGCGGAGCCATCCAATCCAAGTGCCGCTCCAGATCGCCCTCCTTCATGTCTGGAAACAGGTACTCGTGCGCGTGGGTCGGCCCGATGTACTCGATGACATTGGTAATCGTCGCATCTCCAACGCGGCGCGAATAATTCATTCCTTGTCTCCTTCGTTTTGGTGTCTATCACTCGTTGACATATTCGGTGGTCTGAAACGATGGTCTGCCGGCCAACTGCTCAAACCAGCTTGCAAGCCGCGGGCGTCGTTCGCGCCAACCGTCATCGGAGAATCGGAAATCCAGATGCGCAAGCGCGCATCCGATGGCCAGGTGGCCGATGTTCAGCGTCGCAGTAGCCAGCGCTTCGCTTTCGTACTCAAGGCGATCCAGCGTGGCGACCGTCTTGGCCACATAAGCCACACAGTGACGCTCCGAGCGGGTGTCAGGTGGTCGAACTGCCTCGACCAAGCGCAGCACATTGTTCTCCATGAGTCCATCGCCCAACGCCTGCCACCGCAGCGCAATCCAGCGGGAAGAGGTGCGTTCCGGAAGCAGCGTGGGAACATTGCCTTCCGCGATGAGGTACTCACAAATGACACGGGAGTCATACAGACTATCCCCACTGTCAAGAACAAGTGTGGGGATCTTGTTCATGGGGTTGTGAGCCATCAAAGATGCATTGAGCGTCGCGGAGCCGGTGAGCACCGGCTCAAGGCTCAGTTGTGCACCCAATCCACATTCACGTGCGGTGACGACAACTTTTCGTGAAAACGGCGAGCGGGGAGACCAGAGCAGTTTCAAAAGATTTCCTTGGAAGCTTGGGCTTGATCGTAGGACCACCAACCCCGCATCCGACGCTGGTGGCCGCAATATCCGTCCATGGATATTCGCTGGACTCTGGCTCAGTTGATGGTGATCCCAGCCTTCTTCACTAGCGCAGCCACTCTCTTGGTTTCGTTCGCGATCATGGTCGCAAAGGCTTCTGGCGATTGCGGATCGGGAACGAGTCCTTCGTTTCGGTATTTCGTTGCCATCTCGGCAGACTGAAGAACCTCGTTGAAGGCCGAATTGAGCCGGGAGATGACGCTGGCGGGTGTTCCCGCAGGCACAACAATGCCGTTCCAGCCGCTCGCATCGAATCCCGGCAGTGTTTCGGCAATAGCCGGCACATGGGAAACGGCAGGCACGCGCGATACGCTGGTCACGGCCACGAGCTTCAGCTTCGACGCTTGCTTCAGCACGGAAGGAATCGTCAAGAAGGCCATATCGACTTGGCCTCCTAGGAGATCCGTCATCGCGGGAGCCCCACCCTTGTAGGGCACATGCAGCATGCTGATGCCCGCTGATTGCTCCACAAGAGCGCCGACCAGATGAGCCGAGCTTCCCTGACCATAGCTTGCATAGCTGAGATGGCCTGGTTTGCCTTTGGATGCAGCGATCAGCTCAGACACTGTCTGCACCGGGACATCTGCGCCAGCGACCAAGATCAATGGAATACGGGCCACCAGAGCCACCGGCGTTAAGTCCCTTTCGGACGAGTAGCTGAGTTTGTAGAGCGCGGGGTTGTTCGCGAACGAGCTGTCCACATACAACAGCGTGCAACCATCGGCTGGCTGACGTGCAACGTATTCGGTCGCCAAAATCGTATTGGCGCCGGGCTTGTTCTCAATGACGAAGCCCTGACTCAGCAGATGACCAACCTTGGTCGCCAGCAGTCGCGCAAGCGTATCCGCACCCCCGCCAGGGGAGTACGGCACGACGAGCTTGATGGCCTTGTTCGGGCATGTCTGGGCGTTCACAGCGCCCAAAAAAAAGCTGGTAAGTGCCATCAGACCGAGTACTTTTGCGCATCGACGGATCATCTTGTCTCCTTGGTATTGGAGAGCGGAGTATTTCTCAACGGTCCGCAATGTGTCGATGACTCACGCGCCTTGCGTGGAAGAAATCAATGGCCTGATATCCAACAGCTGGATCGTGTCCGCAACAGTCCCAGAACCTGCTCATTTGCCGGTCGCTCAGTGCGTAACTCGCACACAGTGCGCGAGGAGGTGATCTCAGCCAGTCACAACTTGTTCACGACTGCATAGGTCGATTGCAGAACACGCGTGGGCGTGACTGGTTTGCCAGGGTCGACGCCGGGTGGGAAATAGATGGCAAGCGCCTCACGCAAGAGTTCGACGACGACTTCGCGCAAGCGGTCCAGTTCCCAGGTGTGCACACCGATGCCAACGGCCAAGGGTTGATCCCCGATGTCGCACGGGACGCGTACAGCGATCACTGACGATCCTTTGTTCACCGCATCTATGCTGTAAGCAAAGCCGGTGCGTCGGCACTCCACCACTTCTCGCATCAGCGCTGACGAATCGACTGGCTCCGGAAAGTCGGTCTCGATGGCGTTCACATTGCGTACGATGCGCTGAATCGCCTGGTCTTCAAGTGTGCTGAGCAGCACCTTGCCAACCGCCGAACGGCAGATGGGGCGGAGCAACCCCGGCTTGAGGCCCACCCGGGAGGAACGCGCCGAGACGATGTGGATGTACTGCGCATGATTGCCATTGCGCATGCCCAGCATCGCCACGTGTCCGGAACGGTTGGCCAGCATCTCCATGAAATCAAGCAAGCTTCCTTGAGCCAACGCGCGCTGATGAAGCCACATGCCCAGAAAGCTCACGCGCAGCGTAGGCAGAAAACTGCGCTCACTCCGGTCATGCTGCAAATACCCCAAATCGGCCAAACCGTGCAGCAGCACAGACGTACTGGACTGCGGGTAATTCAGCTTGGCAGACACCTCACCCACCGTAAGGGCTCTCTGCTCCACCGCGAACAATTCCATCACCTCCAGTCCGCGATGAATGGAGCCCACGGGTTTTCCGTAAGGAAGGTCGGGCGCCACTTGAGTCAGTGGAATCTCGTCTGAATCCGGGCTGTTTGTCTGTTCCATGGTGATCACCGAACGATGACTGGTCTTGCAGTCTAGCGTGCTATGCACCGGACAGACCGGCGGTCAAGCCACCGCAAACAAACAACGTTTGCCCAGTGATGAAAGAGGCCTCTGGCGAAAGAAAAAACCGGACCGCGTGGGCCACGTCGGAGGGTGTGCCGATGCGGCGCATCGGGATCCCGTTGATGATGGCCTGAGTCTTGGGGCTCTCGGGCGGGTTGCTGGCGTGAAACAGATCCGTGGCAATGGGCCCCGGCCCCACCGCGTTGACCGTAATGCCTGCAGGCCCCAGTTCAAGCGCCCAGGTCCGGGTCACCCCAATCAGCGCGGCCTTTGTGGCCGAGTAGATCGTGCGCCCTTCCTTGCCCAGTGCGCCTCGACTGGTAATGTTGACGATTCGCCCCTTCCCCATCGACTTCATCACTGGGACGAAGGCCTGGGCACAGAGAATGGCAGAGCGCAAGTTCACCTGGATCAGCCGATCAAAGGCCTCCATGTTCACGTCTTCCAATCGAAGCGGCCCTCCCACACCCGCATTGTTGACGAGGCCTTGCACAGGCACTTCTTTCACCAGTCGATCAAGAACGGGCCGCAACTGCGTCAAGTCGCGCAGATCCACGGAAATGTGGCGGCCAGGAGAATCGGGTACGGGATCCTCTCGATCCAGATTGAACACCCGCCAGCCACACGCGTCTAGGTCGTGCACGATCGCAGCGCCGATGCCGCGGCTGCCACCTGTGACCACGACAACTGGCTTCTCTACCTGCTCAACGTTCATGCTTGGTGTTTCGACTGAAAGATGTGCCACCCGGTGATTCATTGCAGCTTGATGTCCAACTGATCAATGGCCTTTTTGTAGCGCACTTCCTCCGTGCGCATCAATTGCGTCAGTTGCTCGGGTGTCGTGGTGCGCTGGACCATCAGCCTCGCGTTCACCACTGTGCGGTACTCTTCGGAACTGCCCGCTTCGATGACAGACTGCCTCAACTTCTGCACCACGGTATCGGGGGTCGCCGCTGGTGCAAAAAGGCTCCAAAGCGCGGTGCCTTCAACACCTGGAAATCCCGCCTCCGCTGTGGTTGGAACGTCTGGCAGGAACGGCAGGCGCGCAGAATCCGTGACAGCCAACGGAATCATTCTGCGATCCTTAATGAAAGGCAGTACTGCCCCGGGATCCACCACCATGATGTCCGTTTCGCTAGCCAACAGGCTCATGACAGCAGGCGCCGCGCCTGTGTAGGGCACCAAGACGGCTTGTACACCCGACTGGCTGAGGTACATGCCACTGAGCAAG
>Ga0209262_10001346_pt1 | contig 10204 bp, 10 predicted proteins | sample Lowcelwee11metaG_FD_187171 | JGI IMG/M metagenome (GOLD analysis project Ga0209262, IMG submission 187171) | Freshwater pond sediment microbial communities from the University of Edinburgh, under environmental carbon perturbations - Low... | ecosystem: Environmental > Aquatic > Freshwater >...
ATACCAGGGTAAACACAAATACCAATACAATTCAGAATAGTAACCAGAGTTTTAATAACAGCAGAGTAAGCAGCGGTTCTGCTACAAACAGAACCAGTACCATACAGAGGAATACACAGGCTCCTTCAAGCAGTACCAGAAGCAGTTCCTCATATTCACCTGCAAGCAGGTCAAGCTCTTCCTACAACAGCTCAGGAAGTTATTCAACCCCGTCGAGAAGAAGCTCCGGTAGTTCCTATTCTTCGGGTTCAGTAAGTTCAGGAAGCAGATCTTCATACAGCAGCGGTTCATCATACAGTGGTGGATCCGTTTCAAGAAGCAGCAGCAGCGGCGGCGGAGGCTCAATCTCATCAGGTTCATCTGGCGGTGGCTCCTCTTCAAGGAGCGGAGGTTCATCATCATCCGGCGGCAGGAGATAATAATATAATAAGTTCATAATGTTGATTCTAAGTCCATTCTAAAACAGAGTGCAGATAGTCTCATCGACAAAAACATGATTCAATGAAAAAAGTAATATTCACAATAGCAGCAGTAATCATCACATTTCAGGGGATATTCGCTCAGAATGTCGATGATGCTCTTAGATATTCTCAGATTTTTTATCAGGGAACTGCAAGGTTCAATGCAATGGGCGGTGCATTTACAGCCCTGGGCGGAGACATGTCGACCTTTAGTCAGAACCCGGCAGGACTGGGTGTTTTCAGATCATCTGAAATAAGTGTATCGCCTCAGCTATTTCATATAAATTCAAGATCCAACTTTAATGGAGTATCTGAAGACTACCTGTATGATTGGAACCTGGGACAGGCAGGTATTGTTACCAGTCTGATCTCAAGTAAAAAACCAACCGGTTTAGTATCACTTAATTTCGGATACTCATTTAACAAGACCAATAACCTGAACTCAATAACAAGAATTCAGGGAACCGGAACCAATTCAATGACTGATTCTTGGGCCGATGCCAGCTTTGGAACTTATTACAGCGATCTTACAGGAGCAGCAGGCATAGCTTATGATGCCTGGCTCATTGATACTGTAACTCTGACAGGGGGCAGTACCTACGGAACAGTATTCAATAACTACGGGGATAGTCCTTCATCCGATTACGGTCAGGAAATAAGGCGTATTATTCCAAACGAAGGATGGACAGGCGAACATGCCATTTCCATCGGAGGAAACTATTCAAATAAAATATTCTTCGGAGCAACCTTTGGGATCAATACAATTAATTATATCGGCCATTATGATCATCAGGAAGAAGCCGATTATTACCTCGATTCAGGATTCGATAATTTCACATATACCGAACATTTTACAAATTACGGCACGGGGATATCATTTAAGATTGGAACCATCTACAAACCAACCGAAGAATTGAGGATCGGACTTGCTTTTCACGCACCTACATTTTACTGGATCGATGAGTATTATTACGATAATATAAGTTCGAATTTTACCGACAATGCTCATTATGAATACGAAAACGATCCTGTGGTCTATAGTTATCACCTTTCTACTCCCTTCAGGGTGCTTGCAGGAGCTTCGTACCAGCTTAAAAAAGTTGCCCTGCTGAGTTTCGACTATGAGTTTGTTGATTACAGCTCTGCGAAGTTCTCGGAATCCGGCGACTATTACGATTACAGCCTTAAGAATTCAGAGATCAGAAGTACACTGAAAGGTGCCAGTAACTTTCGTGTTGGTGGTGAACTCAGGTTTAATAATCTTTATTTCAGGGGTGGATATGGCTATTACGGCGCTGCATTTAAAACCGGAGAAGTAAATGCTAATATGGATTACAGATCGCTGTCTGCAGGTTTGGGTTTCAGAGAAAAAACCTTCAGTATCGACTTTGGCTATGTAAATCTCAGCAACAATCAGAATTATATCCTTTACAATACATATTCAGAATCAGCGATAGCAAATCTTGACTTTTCAAGAAATATCTACACAGTTACTATGGGGTTTAAATTTGGTTATTAATGGTTTGAGCATTTTCCGATCGGGGCTGCAACGACAGCCCCTTTTTTTATATATACTGCGGAGCCTCTGGTCCTGTATTGAAAATCAGATCAAGAATGCTCAGCCCTGGTACGAATTTATTGCTGTTGAATACCTGGATGTAAGGCCTGCATATAAATACTGAAGCACTATTTGGGGTTATGCTGTAACGGAAATCCATGTCCCTCGCTAAACCAGCTTCATAAAAAGAAGTGTGCTTTATACACTTATTAATATTCAGTATCTCAAGGCACTTAAAGAGCAATTCATCATTAAGATCGAGAAGATATTTTTTATTACCGAGCAATATCCTTTCGAGCGATTCAAAATAAAACTGGAAATATGGCGATCTGTTGTATGCAGAGACCAGCGTCCTGAGATGGACCTGCTGCCATCTTTTTGAATAATCGATTGTAACGTCTTTCACGCATGCTTTTATGCTGCTGCCTTTCATAACCGGTACTGAAAGTATCAGAATCCCGTTCGATGAAAGAATACTGCATCTGTTCCTGCTTGTCTGCCTGATGTAGTTCTCTTCCTGCTCAATAAGAACAGAACCTGCGCTGTTTATCAGGCTGAAGTATTCAGCAGGAGGAAAATAGGCTGTAGAAAGAATCAGATCTCCCTTCATGATAAGGAATCACTTCATCTGGTTTATCATGCTTGCAGAAAATCCGGCTCCGAAACCATTGTCAATATTTACCACAGTAACCCCCGATGAACAGCTTGTAAGCATCGCGAGCAAAGCGGAAATACCTCCGAAGTTTGCGCCATAACCAACGCTTGTGGGGACAGCTATCACCGGCTTATCCACAAGTCCGCCGACAACACTTGCAAGGGCACCCTCCATACCGGCTATTACAATTATGACCCGGCAGTTTTTTATCTCGGGGAGTTTATCAACAAGGCGGTGAATTCCTGCAACACCTGCATCATAAATTCTAACCACTTTATTTCCCAGAAGCTCTGCAGTAACTGCTGCTTCTTCAGCTACCGGCATATCAGATGTACCTGCTGTTATTACAGCTATTTTTGTCGAAGTAAATTCTGTTTTTTTTCTTTGAACGCTCACAATCCGTGCAACCTGGTAATAAACAGCATCAGGAATGATAGCTTTAACAGATTCAAAAATCTTTTCATCGGCCCTTGTACCTATAACATTATTCTCTTTTGCCGACATCACGCTGAATATCGCGGCAACCTGCTCAGCCGTTTTCCCGGCGCAATATATAATCTCAGGATAACCGGTACGCATTTCACGGTGATGATCGATCTTGGCAAACCCCAGATCTGTATATGGAAAATTCTGAAGCACTTCCAGTGCATCTTCAACGCTTTTGCTTCCGCTTTTTATTTCTGTGAGCAGATTCCTGATTTCATTTCTGGTCATAACTGTCAAATTTCCGGATCTGAACTACCCGATCTGTATCCTTCGAGGTCCAAAGATACATATCTGAATCCAATTTTCTTCAAATTCTTAATTATAAGTTCTTTATCAGGATTTTGTATCATTTTTTCCAGATACCCCGGCAGACATTCAATCCTGGCAAGTTCACCATGAAGCCTGACTCTGACTCCGGGATAACCTTTCTCTGTAAGATATTTTTCAGCCTGTTCAATCATTTGAAGCATTCCCTCATCAACCTTGGTATTATAAGGGATTCTTGTCATCATACAGGCCAATGCAGGCTTGTCCCATACAGAAAGGCCTTCCTCGCGGAGCATTTCCCTGATTTCTTTTTTAGTTAGTCCGGCTTCAAGAAGAGGACTTCTGACATTGAGCTCATGTAATGCTTTAAGTCCGGGCCTGTAAACACCCATGTCGTCAGCATTGGTTCCATCAATGATATACCTGTAACCATTATCTGATGCAAATGAAAGCAACTCTGTAAAAAGCGTTTTTTTACATCTGTAACATCTGTCGACCGGATTATTTCTTATAGATTCAGGAAAAGGGAGGTCAATAATCCTGTGATTAATACCATGAGTTTTTGCAAACTCAACAGATTCCTTTATTTCACCATCCGGGATATAGGGTGTCCTGATGGTGACTCCAATCATATTGATATTTTTAATGGCATGAGCCCTGAAAAGAAGAAATGAACTGTCGACACCACCGGAGAAGGCTACTACAAAAGAGTTCAGCTCCTTTAAGATATTATCAAGCTTTTCCTTTTTATTATCCATTATTTATTGTTTATTCTGTGTCAGTAATGAAACAATATTATTATAGACCACTTTGATAGGGATATCACTTTCCTTCGCAATTCTTTTACATTCATCATATTCTGGTTTTGCCGAAACCTCTTTGCCGTTATAAAATGACCTTTTAACCGTTACCTCTCCGTAAGCGGTTTCCAATTTGCTGAATTCACGTACAAGTGTATCCTTCTTAAAATTAAAAGTCCTTAAACCAAGTGTTGTGGATTCGGTAAAAATAATTTCTTTGATTTGGTCCTCCAATCCTGGTTCACAAATAACACTTAACACAATCCCGGGTCTTCCTTTTTTCATAATGATCTGCGAATAATAAACATCAGATGCTCCAGACGCGAAAAGCCTTTCGGAGATATATTCATAAAACTCAGGGTTCATATCATCGATGTTCGATTCGATCAGAATGGCTTCATGTCCTGATCCGGATAGCGTCAATGTTTCGCCAATAGAAACCCTCAGTAGATTTGGCACCTCAGGATGATCCTTGTGGCCGATGCCATAGGCTGTCTTTTCAATTTTAAGGGGCCGGGTGGGGCGGAATTCTGTACCCAGTACCGATATTATAGCGGCTCCGGTCGGTGTAGTCGCTTCAAAATCGACTCCACCACTCCTGACGGGGATGCCTTTTATTATCTCAATTGTAGCAGGAGCCGGAACAGGAAGTTTCCCATGATCGCAATTGACGAATCCTCCTCCGAGCTCAACTTCTGAAACGTAAACAGCTTCGACATTCAGGGCATCAAAACAGATAGCTGCACCGGTGATATCTATTATAGAATCGATTGCCCCAACTTCATGAAAATGAACCTCTTCAATTGGGATGCCGTGCACTGCTGATTCTGCCACAGCTAGTTTCATAAAAATTTCCATGCTCAGCTTTTTAACGGCATCAGAGAGCAATGAATTGCCGATTATCGTTTCAATATCCGAAAGATGCCTGTGAGCATGTTCATGAACCAGTTGTTTAACAGTTACTTTGGTTCCCTTAATTCCATGTCGCTGGTCCTTCTCAGCGATCAGATCCCATCCTTTAAGATTTAATTTTCCGAGCTCGCTCTTTAAATATGATAATTCCACACCCAGGTCTATCATAGCACCAAGATTCATATCACCGCTAATTCCTGAAAAACAATCATAATAAAGTACTGTCATAATAAAATCATATTGAAATAGTACAACAAATTATAATGCTTAATGTTAGAATTTATGACTGAACATCCTGTTTAACATAAATCCGTTGCTAATATACAATTTACATTCAATGCGGGATAATAAAAAAAAAGTTGTATTTTTCGACACTTTTCGACTAACGTAATAAAATAAATTAAAGGATTACCAATGAAAAGAAGAGAGTTTTTTAGAACTTCAGTAGGGGCAGGGGTTGCTGCGGGAGCGGCTTTAAGTGTTGGCGGATATGAAAAGCTTTGGGCCTCATCGGTCGCAGCCGCAAAATATGATATGGTAGCGGTGATGGGAGGAAACCCTGATGCAATGTTTGACATAGGAATCCAGGAGTTGGGTGGGATGGGTATTTTTGTTCAGAAAGGCCAGAAGGTACTGGTAAAACCAAATATTGGATGGGATGTAATTCCTGAACTGGCAGCCAACACCAATCCTGCCCTTGTAAAAAGGATTATAGAACATTGTTTTAAGGCTGGGGCAAAAGAGGTTTATGTATTTGATCACACCTGTGATAACTGGGTAAACACATACAAAAATTCAGGAATAGAGAAAGCAGCAAAATCAGCGGGTGCCAAGGTAGTTCCGGGTAATTCGGAGAATTATTATCAGGCTATCGAAATTCCGGGCGGTATAAAACTGAAAACAGCAAAAGTCCATGAAATATTGCTGGAAACAGACGTTTTTATTAACGTTCCGGTACTTAAAGACCATAATTCAACAAGGATGACTGCCTGTCTCAAAAACAACATGGGATTAGTATGGGACAGAGGATACTGGCACTCAAATAATCTGCATCAGTGCATTGCTGATTATGCACTTTTTGAGAAGAAACCCGCACTTAATGTTGTTGATTGCTACAATGTAATGGTAAAGCACGGACCTCAGGGTGTTTCGAAAGAAGATGTGGTCATGATGAAATCGCAGATTCTTACGGCCGACTGGGTTGCAGGTGATGTTGCTTCAGCCAGGATGCTTGGAGTTGACCCCCAGAAGATAGATTATATCCCTATTGCACATAAAATGGGCCTGGGCAATATGAATCTTGAATCCCTCAATATTAAGCGTATAAAAATGTAAATCATAATGACCTCCTCTTTTCTCAGAAAATTCCGGATCGTCTTTTCTGCAGTTGTTCTGGTTTGTTTTTTTTTAGTCTTTATCGATTTCAGGTCGCTTATCCCTGTTAAATATATCAACTATCTACTTTATCTTCAATTTATTCCGTCGGCTGTTAAATATTTTAATCTTAAAACAGTTGCTGCAGCCGGATTTTTGGTTGTTGTTCTGCTGACTTTACTTTCAGGACGTACTTATTGTTCATTCCTGTGTCCTCTGGGTATAGGACAGGACGTAAACAGCAGAATAGGAGGAAAGATCAGGAAAAAATTCAGGAGGTTCGGGTTTAAGCGTCCTCATACAATTGTAAGGTATGCACTGCTTGTAATAACCATCGGAGTAACCATAGTCTGGGGTATATATCTTCTTACCCTGCTCGATCCCTTCAGTATATTCGGACGCTTTGCGACTCTTTTCGTCAAGCCGGTTATTTTAGTTGTTAATAATTTCCTTGCCAATATTTTCGGCAAATTCGACATTTATACTTTCAGTCATACAGATATTAAGGGGTTTAGCCTTATAACATATTCCATACCGGTGGCATTTTTGCTTCTTATAAGCATCATGTCGCTGATAAAAGGTCGTCTCTATTGCAACATGATTTGCCCGGTTGGAACCTTGCTCGGACTTCTTTCAAAGATTTCCCTGTTCAGGATCAAATTCAATGATAGCAAATGCACACGCTGCGGAAGATGTTCGTTAGCCTGTAAATCTACATGTATTGATTCCCTGAATTATAATATTGATGTCAGCCGATGCGTCGATTGTTTTAATTGTATTACCAGCTGTCCCGAGAAAGCTCTTTCATATGGCCTGGTAAGCTCAAAAAACGCTGACCATAAAACTGATGAAAGCAAACGCAGGTTTGTTGCAGGTTCCCTGCTGATGTTTTTCGGCATTTCACAATATTCTAAAGGTCAGGAAAAGGGCGTCCCGGTCCCGAAAAAAGAATCAACAGTGAAGGAAGCGATCACTTCGCCTGTCTGTCCTCCCGGAGCAGGTTCGATCGAGCATTTTACCAGGAACTGTACAGCCTGTTCATTGTGCATCAATGCCTGTCCGAATAATGTGCTAGTCCCTTCTGTGAGGCAGTATGGCATCACCGGACTGTTGCAGCCTGTAATGGATTATCATAAAAGCTTCTGCACATTCAACTGTACGGTTTGTACCGAAGTTTGCCCCACCAGTGCATTGAATCCACTGTTACTGGAGGCAAAAAAACTAACCCAGATAGGCAAGGTCAATTTCATTAAGGATAACTGCATTGTCAAGACTGAAAAGACAGCATGCGGAGCATGTTCTGAAGCATGCCCCACAAAGGCAGTCTATATGATACCCTACGAGGGAAACCTTGTAATTCCTGAAACCAACCAGGATATCTGCATAGGATGCGGGCATTGTGAGTTCGCATGTCCGACTATTCCATACAAGGCAATTTATGTCGACGGGAATCCTGTTCACCTGGCAGCTAAAAAGCCCGAAATCAAAGAATCTGAAATTACTTCACCTGTCGAGTTCCCTTTCTGAAAGGCAGACTATTCTTAAAAATCATCCTAATATGATTTTTATCTGCATTAAGTATTTTTAAGCGGCTAATTTTGTTGTTTGATTGTTCTTATTTAATCTCTATCAAATGAACCCTTCACATATAGAACATATTGGGATTGCAGTTGCAGATCTCGAAAAATCAATAGGCTTTTATGAAAAGGTTTTCGGCTTAAAATGCTACAACATTGAGGAAGTGCCTGACCAGAAAGTCAGAACAGCTTTTTTCCTGGTCGGGCAGACCAAGATTGAATTGCTTGAATCAACAGATCCTGAGGGACCTATAGGAAAATTTATAGAGAAAAGAGGAGAGGGGATTCACCACATTGCATTTGCGGTCGATAATATTTCTGAACAATTGAAGCATGCTGAAAAAGAAGGAGTCAGGCTTATCGACAATAATCCCCGAAAAGGGGCTGAAGGACTTGATATAGCATTCCTTCATCCAAAATCTGCATCAGGTGTCCTGATTGAGATTTGTGAAGATAAAAACAGATAAAGAAGCTCTTTCAAAAGTCCTTGGGGTACCTTTGTGATAACCTTTGGGGACCTTTGTGGTTAAACTTAAATCATTGAACCACAAAGGATCACAAAGTACTTCACAAAGTTACACAAAGGGTAAATTATCATAAATACAACTTTTAGTACAATTTCATTACTTCTCCGATTTACTTACAGTTACAGGATTAAGTTCTGTTAAGGCTCTTCAGGACATAAAAAATTAGTAGGTTTGTATATGAAACAAACCTGTTAGTACTATGAACCATAGCAGTGCAACATCAGGAAATTCCGGTCCTAAGATAAGATCCGACTGCGAAATAACCATTGAGCTCAGGAGCGTGGGCGGAATTGAAATTGAGCTGAAATCGAAGGTTCAGACCCTCTATGGGGAATCGATCCGTCAGCAGTGCATCGGGATCCTTGATTATTTCAGAATAAAAAATGCCTTGCTAACGATCGATGATTCAGGCGCATTACCGTTCGTATTGTCTGCCCGCCTTGAATCGGCAATAAAAAAGCTTACGGCTTCAGAGGGTGAGTATCTTCCCGCTATGCTGGAAGAAAATAAATACTCAACCTCACCTGATATATTCAGGTTCTCAAGACTTTATCTACCCGGGAATATTCCAGGTATGATGATAAATGCGGGACTTCATTCAGCCGATGGTATAATTCTTGACCTGGAAGACTCCGTTGCCCCTGACAGAAAAGATGAAGCCAGGATCCTGGTCAGAAACGCCCTCCGTCAGTTAGATTTTAAAGGGGCAGAACGAATGGTCAGAATTAACCAGGGTGAGAGAGGATTGAAGGACCTTGATTATGTGGTTCCTCATAATGTCAATCTTATCCTTATCCCAAAATGCGAAAGTGCATTAACTGTAACGAATATTGAAAGCAGGATCCTTGAGATAAAGAACAGATACGAACTTGTGAATCCGGTTCACCTGATGCCCATAATTGAAACTGCACTTGGAGTTGAAATGGCGTTCGAAATTGCCAGATCGTCGCCGGCAGTTGTTGCGATAGCAATTGGACTGGAAGATTTCACAGCCGACCTTGGAGTTCCCCGGACACAGGAAGGCAATGAGTCTTTTTACGCGAGGACACGGTTAATTAATGCGGCGAAGGCAGCCGGCATTCAGCCAATCGACTCTGTATTCTCAGATGTCGGCGACATGGAGGCTCTTCGTCAGAATGTATTGTCATCCAAGGCATTGGGATTTGAAGGGATGGGATGTATTCATCCCAGGCAGATCCGGGTAATAAAGAATGGCTTTGCCCCCGGACCGGAGGAGATTGATAAATCAAAAAAGATAGTTCTGGCTTTCGAAGATGCCCGAAAAAAAGGCATTGCCGTGGTCGCGCTTGGTACAAAGATGATAGATCCCCCTGTGGTAACCAGAGCTCAGAAAACAATTGATCTTGCAGTCAGACTTGGTTCCTTATCAGAAAACTGGATGAATGAGATTCCTGCATAATTGAGAAAATTTTACAAATAACAGGTATTATGTCAATCCCTACTGTGGTCAATGCAGCTGGCAGAGCTGTTCCGGCTGAAATCAACGGAAGTCCGGTAATCCCTTTTAAGGGCGTTGGTAAACACAAACCTTTCGGAAATAAATTTGGCCCCCGTATACCATCATGT
>Ga0209262_10001347_pt1 | contig 10203 bp, 8 predicted proteins | sample Lowcelwee11metaG_FD_187171 | JGI IMG/M metagenome (GOLD analysis project Ga0209262, IMG submission 187171) | Freshwater pond sediment microbial communities from the University of Edinburgh, under environmental carbon perturbations - Low... | ecosystem: Environmental > Aquatic > Freshwater > Pond...
TGACCTCAATCCTGATCGCGTTCGGGCGCGGCATCGGCGATGCGGCGGCCGTGATCTTCACCGCCGGTTTCACCGATGCCATCCCCAATTCCCTGCTGCGTCCGGTCGCGACCCTGCCGCTGGCCATTTTTTTCCAGCTCGGCGTGCCGATTCCCGAAGTGCAGGGCCGGGCCTACGCCTCGGCGCTGATCCTGACCATCCTGATATTGATCATCAGTCTGGCCGCGCGGCTGCTCTCCAGAAAACTGACCCGCCATGTCGTGAAATAGGAGCAAGCATGGATTACCAAACCCATATCAGCGTGCAAAACCTGAACGTGCATTACGGCAAGGAACAGGTCCTGAAAAACATTACCCTGAATATCCCTGACCGGAAGATCACCGCCATCATCGGACCCTCCGGCTGCGGCAAGACCACCCTGCTCAAGTCGTTCAACCGGCTCATTGATTCGGTTGAGGGCGTCAAGATCTCCGGCCGGGTCCTGGTCGATGAGGAGAACATCCTGGACCCCAGGACCGAGGTGACGCACATCAGGAAAAAAATGGGTTTGCTGCTGCAAAAGCCCTATCCGCTTCCCATGTCGATCTATGACAACGTGGCCTACGGCCCCCGCATCCACGGCATCAAGAATAAAAAACGGCTGGATGAGATCGTGGAACGTTTTCTGAAGAAAGCCAGCCTCTGGGATGAAGTCAAGGAAAGGACCGACCAGCCGGCCTCCTTGCTTTCCGTGGGGCAGCAGCAGCGCCTCTGCCTGGCCCGCGGCCTGGCCGTGGAGCCTGAGATCATCCTGGGCGATGAACCCACATCGGCCCTGGACCCCCAGTCCAGCCAGAGGATCGAACAGACATTCATTGAATTGAAACAGGATTATACCATCGTCATCGTCACCCACATCCTGCGCCAGGCCCGGCGCATCGCCGACTATGTGGTCTTTCTCTACCTGGGCGAATTGATCGAGCATGGACCGGCCTGGGATATCTTCAACAATCCCAAGCAGCCCATGACCCGGGAATATATCAAAGGCCTGATAAGTTAAAAGTAAAAAGTAAAAAGGTAAAAGTAAAAAATAAAGCACCAAATTCCAAGTACCAAATAACAAACAAATTCCAAATCCCAAATTCCAATGTCCAAAACAAGGACATTTAAAGATCGTCTTCTTTAGGGAACGCAGATCTGCGTTCCCTACTCATGGTATATCATATCCTTTATTTCTTCGTTTGGGTCATTGGGTCATTGAAATTTGGTGCTTGTTTGGTGCTTGGTGCTTGTGATTTGGAATTTTAGTCTTACATTGCCTCTTTTCCCTCTTCTCTTGCCGTCCGCCGTTTACCGTAAACCAATCGATCGTGGACTCAACACAAAAAACATGATAGAATTGGCCACGATCGATCGATGCGCCTGTAGCTCAATGGATAGAGCGTTGGCCTCCGGAGCCAAAGGCTATGGGTTCGAATCCCGTCAGGCGCGTTTTTCCAGGAGGAGCCATGGGCTTTTTAAACCAGAAGATCAAGGACGACCTGGCCGCAGCGTTCAAAAACCTGAAACAAGACGTGACATTGAAGTTTTTCACCCAGGACATGGAGTGCCGCTTCTGCAAAGAGACAAGGGAGTTGCTTGAAGAACTCAAAGCGGTTTCGGGCAAGGTCAAGGTCGAAGTTTTCGATTTCGTCAAAGATGCCGCCCTGGCCAAAGAGCTTGGCATCAGCCGCATTCCGGCGATCGCGGTCACGGATGCCAAGGATCGCGGCATCCGTTTTTACGGCATCCCCTCCGGCTACGAATTCGCCTCCCTGGTCGAAGCCATCCGCCTTGTCGCCAACGCCGAAGTGAAACTGTCGCCGGAGAGCAAGGCCTTCCTGGACGGCCTGACCTCCGACATCCATCTCCAGGTGTTTGTTACCCCCACCTGTCCCTACTGCCCGCCGGCCGTGATGCTGGCGCAGCAGATGGCCTTTTACTGCCCCAGGGTCAAATCAGATATGATTGAAGCGACCGAATTTCCGCAGCTGGCGCAAAAATACAATGTATATGGCGTCCCGCGCACCGTGATCAATGAAAAAGAATTCATCGAGGGCTCCGTCCCGGAAAAGCAGCTTGTCGAAAAAATAAAAAACTTCCTCAGCAAGCAGGATTCCGCTCTCCAGGGTTAATTTTCAACCGTTACCTGCAGGGGCAGCTTGGCGGCGGTGCCGCCGGTCGAACAGAACTTGACGCCGTCGACGCGGCAGGCTTCTTTTTTAAAAGTGTCCACTTGCCAGAAAAAATCCTCCCAGAGTACGGTGCGGATCTGGAAAAGAAAGGATTCCCTTTTGCATACCCACCAGAACGGCAAATGGTAAATGGGTTTGTCATTGACCAGCAGGGCGAACTTTTTGCTGGCCGGCTCGAAGCGCAGCCGGGTTTGCGCCAGTTTCAGCGAGAAATGGGAAGGGAGTATCAGCAGCGATCCGCCCTTCACCTCGACCTTGATGTCCAGGCTACGGGCCTTGCCCCCTTTCTTGCAAAAATCGACGCCCCGGATCTCCCAGACCGCCCGCTCATAGGTGTCGATTTCCCAGAAGAAGTCGTTCCAGGAGACATGCTTGATCTGATAGAGGTTGGGCTTCATGCGGCACAGCTTCCAATCCTTGCCATCGGAAATCAGCGCATCCAGGCAGACGATTTTGAAACCGTAGGTGGCCGGTTCAAAGTGCAGGATGGTTTCCGGCATTTCCACGTTGAACGCCGCGGGTTCGGGCACGTCAAGCATGATGTATCCCGAGCTGATGTTGTTGTCCTCGCTCAGCTCGCTGATGCTGTTTCCCGGGTCGGCCACAACGGCCAGGTAATGCTTCCCGGGCGGCGTGTCCTCGGGAAGTTTCAGGCTGCCGCTGAAGGTGACGGTGGTTTGCTGCCCGGCTTCCAGCAAGGGGATCGTTTCGCTGCCGTTTTCAAGGAGCACGTCCTCGATATATGTTGCCGAAGCGGGGGCGCCGCGCAGCGGAATGCGGTCGTCGCCGGAAAGGACGATCTCCAGTCTGATGTTTTGGGCCGGCACGCTGCCCTTGTTCTCCAGATTGACCGAAACTTCCCGCTGCAAGGACTGTCCGGGAGCCGCCTTCACGGGATAATTCAACTGCACGGCCAGGTCGGCAAAATCATTGAATGTCACGGCGAGGCTCCGGATCACCGTTTTGCTTTTACCGTCGCACGCGGCCAGCTGAAATCCCGGCCGCACTGTTTTGGCCTTGATGCTTTCCGTGATCAAGGCAAAATCGGCGGCCGCGAACCCCACGGCCAGAAACTTTTCATTGACGGTCTTGTGGTCCCATTTGATCCGGCCTTTCCTTGTGCTGCCCAAAGTGACCAGGACCGTGTCCTGACTATTGAGCAACTGGATGTCGGCCGCCAGGATATCGGCTGTTAATTCGCTGCTCAATGCCTGCAGTCGGTTCAGGTTGACCAACATGAGATTTTTCCCCGGCAGCGAAGCGTCGGGAATTTCCATGGGCAGTATTTTGACCAATTCCTCGCTGGCCAGCGCTCCTGATAAAAGAATCAACAATGACAATGTTAAATAAAGTATGTTTTTCATTTTTCCCCCTTTTTCCCTGTGGGGATTATAAACCACAAGAAAAAAATAAAAAAGCACGCGGCTGCCGGCCGATCTTCCTGTTGATTTGTGGAGCGGGGAAGTGTAAAATATCAGGCAATGGCGGAAAAAGTAGCAATCATACACGACTGGCTGAACGGCATGCGCGGCGGCGAAAAAGTTCTGGAAGAAATTCTGGTGCTGTACCCTGAAGCCGATATTTTTACCCTGTTCTATGAACCCGCGGCGGTTTCGCCTCTGATCCGGTCCAAAAGAGTGGTTGTTTCGCGCCTGAACCGCAACCGCTGGATCAGGAACCACTACCAGTATTTCCTGCCTTGGTTCCCGCGCCACATCGAGGCCTTTGATTTGAACGGCTATTCCCTGGTGATCAGCAGTTCGCACTGCGTGGCCAAGGGAGCCATTCCCGCCCCCGAATCCCTGCACGTCGGCTACGTGCATTCGCCGATGCGCTATGCCTGGGACCAATACCATTCCTATTTTTCCGGGACCGGTTTTTGGCGCCGCAAGATCGTCCAGAGGGAAATTTCCCGCCTGCGGACCTGGGATGTCAGCAGTTCGGCCCGGGTGGATCACTTCGCGGCCAATTCCACATTTGTGCGCCGGCGCATCGAAAAATACTACCGGCGCGAGGCGACCGTCATCCACCCGCCCGTGGATACCGAATTTTTCCAGCCGGCCGCCAAGCCCAGCCGCGATTATTTCCTTCTGGTATCGGCCCTGGTGCCCTATAAAAACGCGGATATGGTCGTGGCCGCCTGCCGGGAACTGAACGAAAAACTGCTGGTCGTGGGCCAGGGTGCGGACCGGAAAACCCTGGGCAGGTCCGCCGGACCGGGCACTGAATTTTTAGCGGCCGTCAGCGCCGAAAAACTCCGTGAATTATATCAGAACGCCAGAGCCCTGGTTTTTGCCGGGGTGGAGGATTTCGGCATTGCCTTTGCCGAAAGCCAGGCCTGCGCCACGCCGGTGATCGCCCTGGACCGGGGCGGCGTGCGCGACATCGTTGTCAACCGGACCACCGGGCTCCTGTACGCCGACAGATCCGTGGCCGGACTGAAAAAGGCCATCGCCGATTTTTCGCGATTGGATCTTTCCGGAGCCGCGATCCGGGAAAACAGCCTGCGTTTCTCTTCGGCCCGCTTCCGTGCGGAACTGGGGCAGTTCATCAGCTCCAGGAACCGATGATCAGAAAACAGAGAGAGCAATTGGCGCGGCTCTTCGCCGGCAGCGACCTCCTGGCCATCGCCATCGGCTTTCTCGCGACGTTCTGGCTGCGCTTTTATTCCGGGCTGCTGCGCGTGCCCAAGGGCATCCCGCGTTTCTCAAGCTACCTGATCATCGTCCCTTTCCTGCTGGCCATTCATTTGGTTTACTTTTCCTACCAGGGTTTCTACCGCTTCAAGCTGCGCCGCAACCGCCTGGACGACCTGTTTTCGGTCATCTTGAACAGCGCCGCCTCGACCTTCACGGTTTTGCTCGTATTCAGCTATTTGAAAAGCTACGGCTTCATCCGCTTCGAAATCTCCCACGTGTTTTTGCTTGTCTACGCGCCGGTTGCGGTCCTGTCGCTTTCCATTTGCCGCGCCCTGATGTTCAAAGCCTTCCGCCGCCTGGCGCTGGCGCGCAACGGCGTTTCCAGAGTGCTGATTGCCGGTTGCGGGAACCTGGCCGAGATCACGGCGGCCAATCTCGCCAAATACGGCCATTTCGGGTTGGAGGTCAGCGGTTTTTTGGCGCCGGGGGCCGGGACCGGCATCCTGGGCGGCTACGACGAGTTGGAGAAGGTGGTGAAAAAACACGGCATCACCGATCTTTTCGTGGCCCTGCCGCTCAGTGAGTACGACACCATCATGAAGCTGATCGAAAATGCCAACAACCTGCTGCTCGATATCCGCCTGGTTCCGGACATCCTGCAGCTCGCATCGCTGAAGGCCGGGTTGGAGCACATCGAGGGCCTGCCGATCATCAACCTGGGCGATATTCCCCTGGAGGGCTGGCCGGCTCTCAGCAAGCGTCTGTTCGATCTGCTGATCGCGCTGATCGGGCTGGTTTTTTTTCTGCCCGCGTTCGCTCTGACCGCTTTGCTGCTGAAGCTGGATTCAGCGGGGCCGGTGTTTTACCGGCAGATGCGCCTTGGGCTGGACGGGCGGATCTTCAGAATGATCAAATTCCGTACCATGGTTTGCAACGCCGAGAAGGAGACCGGCCCGATCTGGTCGCCGCAGAACGATCCGCGCGTGACCCGGGTGGGAAAGTTCCTGCGCAAACTCTCCATAGACGAGCTGCCGCAACTGATCAATGTCCTGATTGGGGACATGAGTCTGGTGGGGCCGCGCCCGGAGCGTCCCGAACTGGTCCAGAAGTTCAAGCAAAGCATTCCGCGTTACATGCTCCGCCACCGCGTGAAAGCCGGAATGACCGGATGGGCGCAGGTTCACGGTTTGCGCGGCAACACCCCCTTGGACAAGCGCATTGAATTTGACATTTATTACATCCAGAACTGGACTTTCCGGCTTGATCTGGAAATCATTTTCCGCACCATTCTGAAATTCCGTTTCATTGACAGGACCCTTTGACATGAAGAACGGTCAAGAACAAGCAGGTCGGACCGCTAATGCGTTTTGAAACCATGATCCCGAACCTGGAGCAGTTGAACCTCTCGCCTGAATTCCATCCCTTCATCAGCAATTTGAGCGACCTGGCAAATGACAGGGGCCGCATGCCTTTCATCGGCCGGGAAAAAGAGCTGGAAGCCCTGATGGAAACGCTGCTGCGCAAACTGAAGAAAAACATCATCCTGGTCGGCAAGCCGGGGGTTGGCAAGACGGCTTTGATCACCGAGCTGGCCAGGCGCATCAACGACGGCGATGTTCCGGCCAACCTGCATGGCAAAGTCATTCTCGAACTTTCATTGAACCAGTTTTATTATTCCCGAGAATCGCTTGACCTGCTGGCCAAGGACTTTGAAAAACTGTTGGCCGAGATCAGGAAAAACCGGGAGCGCATCATCCTTTTCCTGGATGAAATGAACAGCCAGTCGCTCGGCAGCGGCGCGCAGGCGGGCCGCGGCAGCCAGATCCTGGGGCTGTTGAAAGCCCATAGCGGCAATCGGGAATTGCTGATCATCGCCGCGGCCACGCCCGAGGATTACTATAAATTCATCCGCAGCGATGAGGTCATGGCCGCCAATTTTTCGGCCATTATGCTCAGCGAGCCTGAAAAAGACGAAATGCTGAAGATCCTGGCCGGAGTTCAAAGTCATTTTGAAGAATACTACTCGCTGCGCATTCCCGACGCCCTTTTTGCATGCCTCTTCACCCTGGCGCTGCGCTTCATCCCCATCCGCGCTTTTCCCGACAAGGCCATTGAGCTGCTCGATATCTCCTGTTCCAAGGCCTCATTGAAAAAGGCCAGGACCTTGAAATGTGATCACATCTACCAGAGCATCAGCGCGATTTCCAAACTGCCCATTGAAATCATCCGGCTGGATCCCCAGGAACATTATCGCGGCATGCTGGCTTACCTTAAGGAAGCCGCCGTCAATCAGACCGACGCCCTGGAGGAAATTTCGCGGATCATCAAGCTGGCCAAGCTGGAAACCAGTCCCAGCTCGCCGAAACCGGAAGGCATCTTCCTCTTTCTGGGACCCAGCGGCGTCGGCAAAAGCTTTGTCGCCGCCAGGATCGCCGAGTACCTGTTCGGCAGTCCCGAAAAGCTGCGCACAATGGATCTGGCCGGATTCACGAAAGCCGAAGACGCTGAAAAGCTGGTCAGCGGAGAAGAGGACGGCGGAGGGCTGATCAGCGAGATTGAGAACCATCCGTTTTCGGTGATCCTGTTTGAAAATATCGAGGAGGCGCATTCGTCGGTGCTTTATTTTTTAGGCAGGGTCCTGAGCAAGGGGGAGATCGTCGACCGCTTCGGCAAAAAGCATTATTTGGCCAACATCATTTTCATTTTGAGCCTGACCGGCATCGGCGAAGCGAAAAAGGATTCGGCCATCGGTTTTGTCCAGGACGATCCCCGCTTGCGGGAGATCGTCATTTTCCCCAAGATCATGAATGTGCTGGATTGGGTCGATGAGATCATCCAGTTCACGCCCCTGAGCCACGAGCACCTGAAAAAAATCGCCGCCCTCCAGCTGGAGGCGCTGCGCCTGGACATACAGGATCGTTACCACTGCCAATTGAGCGTGGATGACGGCTTGACCGATGTCCTGGCGGGCGAAGCGGACAAGTCGGGCCGTTACGCCCATGCCGTGAGCGATTTCATCGAGCGTGAAATCCGCTTGCCGGCCGTGGATATCGTTACCAAAACCGACAAAAAACCCCAATTGCGGGTAACCCTGGAAAACCAGCGGGTACGCGTTGTGGTCGTTTCATAGGGGTGAAACATGCCAAGAAATTTAAAAATCGAACATTTGCTGACCGTTAAAACCTATCCTCGGGATGTGGAGATCAATTTGTCCTTTTCCAACATGGAATTCCTGCTGGCTGAGGACGAATTGCCCTTCCAGCGCGAATCCATCAAATTGCACGCCTTTCCCGGCGACGCCCGTGTCGCCAGCCGTCACTTGCTTGAGACCCTGAGCCGCAAGCAGATGGTGCCGGAAGAAAACATTTTTCTGTCGCTGGGGACCAGCCTGGCCAATTTCATCATCTGGGCGGCTCTGCTCAAGCGCGGCGACGAGGTCCTTATTGAATTCCCGGCCTATGAACCCATGTTCAAGGTCCCGGCTTACCTGGGAGCCAAGATACGCTTTTTCAAGCGCGATCCCCTCGATTTTTCCCTGACCGCGGCGGCCATCGCCGAGAGCCTATCGGAAAAGACCAAAATGATCATCCTGACCGATTCGCACAATCCTTCGGGAAACCAGATTTCCGGCGAAGTCCTGCAGTACCTGAAGACCCTGAACCGGGAAAGGAATATCATGATCTTCATCGATGAGGTATACGGTAAATTTTACCGTGACCAATCGCTTTTTGTCGATTACCCGGAATTCATCGTCACGGCTTCGCTTTCCAAATTCTACGGCTTGGGTTCCCTGCGCATCGGCTGGGCTTTCGCCCCGGTGCCCGTCATTGAAAAGGCCCGCAATTTCAGCGATTATCTGACGCCGGAGATTCCGTTCCCGCCCCTGTACCTGGCCCACCTCCTGCTCGAGCATCCGAACCTGGCGAAATTGGAGCAACGCCTGCGCCAGCGCATCAAGACCAACCGCGAGATGATCGGCGCTTACTTGAACCGGACCGAATTCCTCTCCTGCTATATTCCCAAGAATGGAGTGCTCTTTTTCCCTGAAGTGAAAAGCGCGGTGGATGTGACAAGATTCCACGCCCAACTGTACGAAAAACACCGCATGGTGGTCACCGAGGGCCGGTTCTTCCAAATGCCGCGCCATTTCCGCATGGCCGGCACTTGCGATCCCGAAACGCTGGCCAAGGGGCTGCCGCGGCTGGAAGAAGCGCTAAAGGAATCGCTGACCTGATCGGCCGAATGGGGCTGAAAAGTAAGGTCATTTCAGCAAAGCCGCCAGCGCCTGGTTTTGGGCCTGGCTGAGTTCCTTGAAGGCGATGCCCGCCCCGGGCAGGGAGCGGAAATCGCTCCCCCAGGGCTTGCTCCAGCGGATCACCCCGGCGATGGTGGTTTTATCCGGCAGGTCGGTGATGGTCAGCCAGACAGGGTCATCGCACTGCTGTTCCATAGGGGAGATGATGAAGCAGCCGTTCTGGGAAATGTTCCAGGTGTTGGTCTTGAATGATTTTTCCTGACCGCTGAATTGGACGTGGGCATTGAAAAAAATGCTCCGGCGCAACCCGGAGCGGATGCCGCGCGGTTTCATGCCCCGGCATTGGGTCTGGATGAAATCCTCCAGGATCTTGATCTCGCGCTGGCGCGCCATCAGCCAGCCCTCGGAGGGATCAAGCCGGGAGGGTTTGCGGTGGTCGTCACCGATATAGAGTATGGGAAATATTTTATCCAGAGCATAGACGAATTCCTTGTCGGTGTTGGCCGAACCGATATGGGTCCACATGTCGACGATCAGTCCCGCATACTGCTTTTCGCGGCAGCCCTTTTTCAGCTCATCGATGCCGGCATAGGTTTCCAAAATGGTATTCTCGCGCCGGGAAAGCAGATCCTTGTAAAAACCGCAGATGTTTTCGTGCTTGGAAATGAGTGCGATGCGCAACAGCGGAATAATCATTGGCAGTTCCTCATGTAACCGGACGGATTTCCGCCGGAATGGCGGGCGCGTCCCGGGTCGCAAATCAATCATACGGCAGCGGCCGGGATTTTGTTTCCCCCCCCCGCTTGCAATTCATCTAACGAGCTGGAAGCGGGGGCAAGCCCCCGATTTTAGCTCACCAGATGATTTTAAACCAGGGAACCCCCCGGCTTTCCCCCGCTTGCAATTCATCTAACGAGTTTAAAGCGGGGGACCCCCCGGCTTAGCTCGCAGATGAATATTAGCCGGGGGGAGCTCGCAGATGATTTTTAACCTGGGGGGGCTTGCTTGATAAACCGCCTCAGGGAGATGAATGACGAGAGCAGGCCGATGGCCGAACCGGTGATGACCAGTTCCCAGAAGATCCTCAGCGGCAACT
>Ga0209262_10001348_pt1 | contig 10198 bp, 8 predicted proteins | sample Lowcelwee11metaG_FD_187171 | JGI IMG/M metagenome (GOLD analysis project Ga0209262, IMG submission 187171) | Freshwater pond sediment microbial communities from the University of Edinburgh, under environmental carbon perturbations - Low... | ecosystem: Environmental > Aquatic > Freshwater > Pond...
GCCGCGCAACGCCGGATCACGGCCCGAGGCGCCATTTTTCAACAGCCTGTCAGGAGCTTTTCATGCTGAGCAAGCGCATCATCCCCTGCCTCGACGTCCGCGACGGCCGGACCACCAAAGGCATCCGCTTCAAGGACAACATCGACATCGGCGATCCCGTCGACATGGCCCGCTACTACTACGAGCAGGGAGCCGACGAGATCGTCTTCTATGACATCACCGCCTCCCATGAACGGCGCCGCATCATGATCGACGTGGTCCGCCGGGTGGCCGAGACTATTTTTATCCCGTTTTCAGTGGGCGGGGGCGTCCGGTCCCTGGAAGACATGCGGGAGGTGTTGCTGGCGGGCGCAGAGAAGGTCAGCGTCAACTCGGCCGCCGTGCGCGACCCTGAGATCATTGCGCGGGGCGCCGAGGCCTTCGGCAGCCAGTGCGTCGTCCTGGGCATGGACGTGAAGCACGTCGGCCCGAGCGAGCGCATCCCCAGCGGCTACGAAGTGGTGATCAACGGCGGACGCACGTACATGGAGATGGACGCTCTGGAGTGGGCGCTGCGCGCAGAGAGGCTCGGGGCCGGAGAGATCTGTCTGAACTCCATTGATGCGGACGGGACTCAGGAGGGCTACGAGCTGAACCTGACCGCCCTGGTGTCCGAACGGGTGGCGATCCCGGTGATCGCCTCGGGTGGCGCCGGCCGGCCGGAACACCTGCGGGATGTCCTCACCGTCGGAAGGGCGGACGCCGCCCTTATCGCCTCGATGGTCCACTACGGGGCCTATGCGATGGCCGACATCAAGTCCTACCTGAGCCGCTGTGGCATTCAGGTTCGCACGGCGTGGTGAAATACCGGCCTATGCAATTTTCCCAAAAGGCAGATAGCCCGGCGGCGTGAGCTTGATCAGTTTGCCGTCCTCGTCGTACTTTTCGATAAGGATCTTCCCATCCTCCAGCCGGGTCCGGTTGCGGCCATTTTCTTCGCTGCTCTGAAGCTTCGCCTTTTCGCCATCGTTCGATTTCTCCACCGGACGCGCTTCCCGCATACGCTCGGCTTTTTGGACGATGACGTCCTTTTCCGTGCCGCTGTCAAAGGTGCCCGTTCGGGGCATCTGCTGAACAGCCGCCTCACCGATACTGTCAAACATAGTGTCCTCCTCTTTGCTCCTGGGTTGACTTTCTGCCAATCTCCAGGTCGTGCAGCGGGTTTTTCGGCTTCAACCGTCGCGGTGCCGGAGTCAGCTCCGACCGCTGGTGCCGGCACCGGGGCGTTTACCGCCCGCCGGTCGACGCCGCTTCCTCAGACCCAAGACTCGGTTTTGCTCGCCATCGGCTTTTCTGCCATCGGGCCCAGCCGCCGGATCAACGTGGCCGGGTCCCCCATGGCCAGACGGCTGGTATGTTTGCGATTGATGGCGTCAATCACGTTGAAGGTGAATTCCGTTTCAGCCGGTTCCGGCGCAGCGGCGGCATCTCCCTCGTTTTCAAGCGATTCCGGCGGTGCCTTTTCCTGGGAGAGGGAAAGCGCCACCACATCCGTGACCTTGTCCAACACCTGGCGGGAAATTTTCGCCATGGTGGCCTGCCGGCTGCTCTCCGGGGAAAATGCCTGCTCATCCGGGATTTTTTTCGGCAAGCCGTCCGCCGGCTTTTCGTTCTTGCGCATCCGGCTCAATTTCCTGCTGAAGCATTCGAGCACGTTGTGCATCTGGTAGCTGCTGACCTGCATTCCGGAACCCTCCTGTACTTACTTATCGGCGTGTGCGCAGAAGAACTTTAGTTAAAAATGCAAATGCATTTTTAAAATTAATTATTTCAATATGTTTGAAAACAACACCGCAATACGGGGGCCTGTTGAATTCGGACACGGATCGGCGGATGGTGCGTCGTGGGCCGAGGAGCTCGGTCGGGGGGCCGGCCCGTGCTGCCGCACGGACCGGATTCTCTTCCATCAGAAACTATGGTTCGATTTTTTTGAGAATTGCACGGGGAAAACCCAGAGGCGGGCCCGGGGCGGGCCAGCCTCTGGGTTTTTAGTCGTCGAAACTCCCTTGCGGCCCCTTGTCCGGCTGCAGGGCGGCGGCTTTTTCTTTGATTTTTTCGGGCGTCCAGTCGGCGGCCTTCTCGATGCGCCGGGCCTTGGGGCGCGGTTGGCAGGAGCCGGCCTTGAGAATCGCCTCGATGGCCAAGGGGGCCGTGTCCTCGGCGTTAAAGACCTTCACCATCATCTGGTAGGCGAAGTCCTCCACCCGGCGCGCCATGCGCTCCCGCACCTCCCGCGGAAGACCCAGCAGCTTGTTTTCGAAGGGCAGGTTGAGTTTCTTGTAATCCCCGGCTTTCAGGCTGCGGGCCTGGGCGTAGGCGACCATCTCCGCCCACAGGGTTTCGGTGAGGCCCTGCTCCGGCACTTTGACGAAATTGCCGTTGGCATCGAGGAAGGCGTTGCCATAGTCGTTCACCTCGAGGCCCCATGAAATCATCTGCAGCGCCGTGGCGACGTTGGCCTTGGTCGTGCGCGTCTCGCCCGCGATCTCCCTCAGCCGCTCGGAGCTGTTGCCGGAGGTGCCGTGCTGGGCGCCGGAGACCTTGTACGCGGCGATAGCCTCGTGGATCCGGCGGGTGAGGTCCACCTGAATGCCCGAATCGCTGGCTTCGATGCCATGGGTGGTCCCGTTGTTCAGGGCAATCCAGTCCGGGAAGATCCCGTGGGCGTTCAGGCCCTGGATCAGAAACAGGGCCTCCGCGGGGGTCGAAAGCCCCTCTTTGCCCTTGATTTCGCCGACTTCGGTCTCGAGGCCGGCCCACCTGGGGATGCACGGATTCAATTCGATGCTCGCCAGCAGGTTCTGGTCGTCCGGCAGGTGCGAGGCGTCGATGGCGATGGAGGTGATGCCGGCGTCGAACATGGACGGGATTTCGGTTTTGGCGGCCTCGATGTCCTTGGCGCCCTTGATGCCGTAATGGTCGGCATGGATGGCGATCGGAATGGTGATGCGCATCTCGTTGCAGAAGGTGTCGACCAGCTGGGCCATGTTCCAGAAATTCACGGCGCAGTAAGCTGCGGCGCCGCCTTCGGACTTGGCGATTTCGATGATGAGGGCGGCATTGGCCCGCTGGGCCGCCCTCAGCGCGCCGCGGATGACGAACGAGTTGCGGCCGTTGGCGGCCAGCGCGATGGCCTTGCCCTTCATGAGCATGGCCCGGTCGATGAACTTGCCGCTGACGATGAGGGCCTGCGAGTGCGGAAAGAGCTTGACGATGTTCGGCGGGCGGCCGGCCTCGAGCGCTTTTTTGAACCCTCGGGGAGTGCTGGTTTTCGATGCTGGCATGACGGGTCTCCTTTTCAGTTTTCGGGGTCACTCGCGTTTATATCGATCGCTTGAGACCTCAATTCGACGAGTGCGTCCAAACTCCGGCGGCATGCGAAGGAATCCCAAAGGAAAAGAAGGAATTGATTGTGCGGGTTAATTTAACGGGATTCAGACGAATATGTCAACCACCAAACCGGTGGGGGCGGGCCGGTCGGGCTGGATTTTCCGAAGAGAGGAGTAAGTGGCGTGAGGCCGGAAGGATTGAGGGGGTCTGCCGCTCAGGGGCGGGTCGGGCCAGCCATGGCGTGTGCCTGCCGTCCGTGCTTGGGAAGCCGGCGGCGGATTTGAATAGACTCGTGCAAGCGGGCTCAGGATCTGCCTGCCCGGGTCATACGGGACGATGCTGGTATCCGCAGTGACGGCCATCAAAAACCCACACTCTCACGTCTGGTGATGGTCATGAATTATTATTGCGTATAATTTCAGTAAGGGGCTGAACAAACTGACTCTCAATGATAGCTCAAATCTCAACCAACTGCAACCGTTCGCGTTTCGAATATTTCTCATGCTGCCGGGGGGATTTGAAACGGCGGGAAAACCGGGGCTGTTATTACTCCGGCCAATAAACAGGTGCAACCTGAGACGGCCGGGGGGGCGTGGCAGAGTCGCCGGAAGCATTGGTTGCGGCACGCCGCGGCGGGCACCCCGCTCCGCCTTTTCGTGAGTCGCCGGAATTGGACCTATTTACTTGCCGGAGTAATAAAAACAGGGCCGCCCGCCACACGCGGCAGGCTGCGGGCAAAGACGGCGGGTCGTTTCCTCGGTTTGAGCGACGGTGTGCTGCGCGAACACCGGACGGCCCCGGCGTCAAGGCCGGGCTACTTCTTGGCGGCTTTGGGGGCCTTGGCGTTTTCCTCCATGACGCGGGTATTGAATTCCTCCGCCTTCTTGCGGAGATCATCGCTCATGGTCTCGTATTTGGCGGCCCGCTGGTTGAAGGCCTCGACGCGCTTGTTATAGTCGCTTATTTCCTCGCGCGTTTTGCGCGCCTCTTTTTCCTTGGCGAGGGTTTCTTTTTCCTTTACGAGGGCCTTGTACTCGGTGTCGACCTGTTTTTTCATCTCATCGATGCGCGCTTTGCCGGAATCCAGGGAATCCTCATCGCTTGAAGCCGAAACCGCAGAGAGGACGGGGACTTCCGCGGCGCCGGCGCCGGCCGCCGGCTTCTTTTCAGCACCGTCGCCGGATTCTGCGGCCGAAGCTGCGGGGGCCCGGGATTCTTCGTAGCTGCGGGCCTTGGCCCTCTGACTTTCCGGGACCTGGTTGACGTCGTCGGTGAAACGCACATTCCCCTGCTTGTCTAGATACTTGTAGAATTGCGCGCCGGCCGGTCCGGCAACCGTCAGGCTGACCGCCAGCACCACACTCAGACAGAGTTTCATAGCCCATCTCCTCGCCCGATTAAGTTATCTTCTGTCTGTTTATCCGCTTTTCCGCAAAAAACTTTAGAAAGGCAGCCGCTCGCGAGTTCCAGGACGGGTGTCATTATTCGGCTCCAAAAAATTTTTGACAAAGAAAAAATCTCGTGTAGAGTGTATGGCTCATCAGTTTGACAATTTGCCCGAGGCTCGCAAGAGGTTGAAATGATGTACCGGCTTTTCCGCTTTTTGCTCATCGGTGCACTATCGGCCATGGTCTGCACGGCCTGCGCACCCCGGCCCAAAACCGAGCTGGCGCCTTTTCCCAAAAGCAGGGCGGCGGCGGACCAGCTCTTCCAGCAGGCCGAGAGGAAATACCAGATCAGCGCCTTCCCTGAAGCGCTGGTTCTTTTCACGGAGTACATGTCCCGGTATCCGGACGAGCCCCTGGCGCCGGCCGCTCTCATGCGCATGGGGAACATCCACACCCTCCAGGGAAACCCCGCCTTGGCCCGGAACGCCTATGCCCGCCTCATTTCCGGTTATCCTTCGAGTCCATTGAGGCCCGAGGCCATGCTGGAGAACCTGAGCTCTCTGCTGCGGGACGGTTATCATAAGGAGGTGGTTGCGCAGAGCGCCGACGCCTTGAAGGTGATGACCGTTCCGGCCCAGCGAGTCCGGGCCCTCGGAGTGCGGGGAGACGCTCAGGCGGCGCTGGGGGACCGGCTGAAGGCCGTGGAATCCTACACCCAGGCCTTGAAGCTCGCGTCGCCCAACGAGCAGGAGATGCTGGTTCCCAAGCTCCGGTCGGCGATCCTGCAACTGAGCCCGGATGAGGTCCAGCAGCTCGCGCAGCGGAGCGACGACGATCTTCCCATGGATTACCTTCTGTTTCAGGCCGGCATGCTCTACGCGCGCGAGGGGCGGGCCCCAGACGCCCTGATTCTTTTGAAATCGTTTCGGACCCGTTACCCCGGACATGAGTATGGGGAACGGTCGGAGCAGGCCATTGTCGAAATCGAAAAGGGCTTGCCCATGGAACGCCGGGTGCTGGGGTGTCTGCTGCCCTTGAGCGGATCTCACCAGGGCGTCGGCCAACGGGCGTTGCGCGGCATCGAGCTTGCGGTCAGCATCCACAATTCGGTCAAGGGGGCGCCACCCGTGCATGTCATCGTCAAAGACACGGCGTCGGACGCCGGACAGACCCTGCAGGCGCTGCAGGCGCTGGAGCGCGAAAATGTTTCAGGCATCATCGGGCCGATGGTCCATGCGGAGGCGATTAGCCCGGAAGCGCAGCGCATGGGCATGCCGATTATGGCCATCACCCAGAAGGAAGGCGTCACGGGCGCCGGTGGTTTTGTCTTTCGCAATTTTTTAACGCCGCTGGCGCAAATGCGTTCGCTCGTGTCGTATGCGGTGAACAAGCTGGGGATTGCCAAAGCCGTCATCCTTTACCCGGATGAGAATTACGGCCGCACCTTCATGGGGCTTTTTCGAGATGAATTCCAGGCCCGCGGTGGGGAAATCCTGGTGGCGGTGGCCTACAGCCCGGAAGCGACCGATTTTTCGGTCCCGATCAAAAGGCTTCTGCGCTTTTCCAAGGAAGTCCCAAAGGAGGGCCGACCCGAACGCAGGGAATCCCGGGAAAGCGGATCCCGCCGGAACCGTTTGGAAGAAAAAGACACTGAGCTGGTGTTTGATTTCCAGGCCATTTTCATCCCGGATGAACCCAAAAAGATCGGCATGCTGGTGCCGCAGCTCTTCTACCACGACATCAAAAACGTCCATCTCCTCGGCACCAACCTGTGGCACTCGGAGACCCTGATCAGGCTGGCTGAGCCATACGTCCAGGGGGCGATCATCCCCGATGCGTTTTTCGCCGGCAGCCGGGAGGCACCGGTCAAGCGGTTCGTCGCCGCGTTTGAGGAAACGTATCAGGAAAAACCGGGTTTCATCGAGGCCATCGTTTATGACTCGGCCATGATTCTTTTTGATGTGGTCGGTCGCCCTGGGGTGCGGTTGCGCAGCGATGTGGCCGCGGCCCTGCGGGGTGCCGCCGAATTTCCAGGAACCACCGGCCTGACACGCTTTGACGCCAGCGGCGAGCCCGACAAGGCGCTCCACATTCTGGAGTTGCGGGGCAAGCGTTTCGTCGAATTGGAGTGATGACGTCAAAACGTTGCATGCCATGTGGGCATGCAACGTTTTGATGGGTCGGAAGGGAAAGCCAGGAAAACGCTTAGAGGCCGCCGGGGGCGGCCTCTAAGCGTTTTTGAGGGAGCCCTGTCCCGTGGCTTCCAGCGCACTGCGCCAGAGCATGCCCTTCGGGTCCACGAGCTTGCGCTTGCCGGCGAGAAGTTTCATGGGCACGTGCACGAAGTGGTTGTTCCAGTTGCCGATCAGCAGGTCCGTTTTTCCCGTCATCCCCGCGTGCACGGCGTTGCGGCCGAGAAAATTGCAGAACACCCGGTCGTTGGCGTTGGCCGGCAGGCTGCGGATCATGTAGCTGGGGTCGATGTATTTTATGGAGATCTGGGTGCCGCGCGCCTCGAAGTAGGACAGGATCCGCTGTTTCAGGAAAAGCCCGATGTCCTTGAGCTTGACGTTGCCGGACAGGTCCAGCTCCTTCGGCTCGTTTGCGAAAAATTTCTGGCCGGCCGCCTCAGCCGCCACGATGACGGCGTGCCCCCGGTCGGAAAGGCGCTTTTCCAGGCTGGCCAGAAGGCCGTTCGGACCGTCGAGATCGAAATCCACCTCCGGGATCAGGACGAAGTTGACATCCTGCTGCGCCAGGGTGGCGGTGGCGGCGATGAAGCCGGATTCCCGTCCCATCAGCTTGATGAGGCCGATGCCGTTGGGGTAGCCCTCGGCCTCGTTGCTGGCGCTGACAATCGCGCGGGTGGACACTTCCACGGCGGTGTCGAAGCCGAAGGAACGCGACACGAGCTGGATGTCGTTGTCGATCGTCTTGGGTACCCCGACGATGCCGATCTTCAATTCTCGCTTGGCGACGGTGTCGACGATGGAGGTGGCGGCCCTGAGAGTTCCGTCGCCGCCGATCATGAAAACAAGCCCGATGCCCATGCGTTCCAACGTGTCCACGATCTCCTCGATGTCCTGGTGGCCGCGGCTGGAGCCGATGACCACCCCGCCGCGCTCGTGGATGTTCACCACGGCGTTGGGGGTGAGCTGCATCATGTCGTATCCGTAGCGGGGGATGAACCCCCGCAACCCGTAGCGCACACCGAAAATGTTGCGCACGCCGTACCCGTAGTGCAGCTCCAGGACGATCGAGCGGATGATGTCGTTCAGCCCCGGGCAGAGGCCGCCGCACGTCACCAGAGCGCATTTGAGCTTGCTGGGGTCGAAAAAGATGTGCTGGCGGGGGCCGGCCTGTTCGTAGGACGGGGGATCGGATCCCTCCTCCATCTGTTTGCAGGCGCGTTGCACGTTGAGATCGATGAGGATCCGTTCGGCATCGGAAACAAAGCTGATATGGTTGGCGCCTTCGGCCCGATTGATCACCGGGCTTGGAATTTTGCACCCTCCCAGATTGGTGATATGGGTGTTCTTGGTGTCCATGACCATCTTTTTCCGTTTCTTCTGCAGCTTTCATGCAGAGCCGTCCGGCGGACCGGACGTCGGCGATCGTTCGCGTGACTTCTTTCGAATTAAGAGTGGAAATATATCATGTAAAAAAAATATTGACAAGACAATTAATTTGAGGTAAATATTACTGTTGATAATAATTTTTTTTCGAACCGGCCGGTTCTCCCGGTTTTTTTTATTCCAAATCAATATTGAAAGGGGATGGTTTCCATGCGATGCACCAGCGTCAAGCCCGGAGTTGAATGTGTCTTCATGACGGCCAAAGGATGTGGCTACAAAGGCGGGATTTGTCAACAGATCGTGGAACAATGCAGCGGCTGCGGCCGCCAGGGGCAATACAGCTCCGGCTGGTACTGCACCGCATGTCCCGAGCCGACGGTCAAATGGCGGACCGGGATCTGCAACCTGGCCACCCACGTGTCGGCCGCGGTTTCCACAGAACCCAAGCAGAAAATCAATCCACTCAAAGCCTCTAAACGCGCGGCCGGCAAATAAGCACTGCGATCGATCAGCGACCCCGCCCGGCCTCGGGCGGGGTTTTTTTTCGTCTTTCCTTCACTTGTATCGGGCGATTCCCCGTTTAGCCAGGCGCTTCCTCGGGCGCTCTCAAGGCACTTCCCGACGATCAGCTTTGTTCCAGGTTTTCAAGGCTGGCAATGTCCACGCAGACGGCCAGCACTTCCATGGCGATGCGAATATCCGCCACGGAAGGGAAGGACGGCGCGATACGAATATTGCGATCGCGCGGGTCCTTCTTGTTCGGGTAGGTGGATCCCGCGGGGGTGAGTTTGACTCCGGCGTCGGCTGCCATCTTCACGACCCGCCGCGCGCACCCGTCCCAGGTGTTGATGCTGGTGAAGTATCCGCCCACGGGCCGCGTCCATTCGGCAATCCCTTTGCCGGCCAACTCCCGTCCGAGCACCTCCTGTACGGCGTCAAACTTCGGCCTGAGGATGGCGGCGTGTTTCTGCATGTGGTTTTCGATGCCGGCCATGTTTTTGAAAAAGGCCACGTGCCGCATCTGGTTCAGCTTGTCCGGGCCGATGGTCTGAAACCCAAGATGGCTGCGGGCCCACTCCATGTTGGCCGTACTGCCGGCCATGAAGGACAGCCCGCTGCCGGCAAACGAGATTTTAGACGTGGAGCCGAAGATGAGGACTCGCTCCGGGTGGCCGGCCTTCCGACAGGCGTGCCGGAGGTCCGCCAGGCGCGCCGGACCTGCCCCGAGGTGGTGAACGGCATAGGCGTTGTCCCAGAAGATGCGAAAATCCGATGCCTTGGCCGGCATGCGGGCCAGGCGTTCCACGACCATATCCGAATAGACCTCACCCGTAGGGTTGCTGTATTTGGGGACGCACCACACGCCCTTGATGCCGGCCTCGGAACTCACGAGTTTTTCGACGGTGTCCATGTCCGGACCGTCGCCCCTCAACTCCACGGGGATCATCTGGATTCCCAGGTGCTCGCATATGGCAAAGTGCCGGTCATACCCCGGGCTTGGGCACAGAAATTTCACCGGCGCCTGCGCGGACCATGGCACGGATCCCTTTGCGGCACCGAAGATAAAGGCCCAGGTCATGGCATCGTGCATCAGGCTGAGGCTGGAACTGCCGCCGATGATGATTTCATCGGGCGACACTCCGAGATACTCCGCGAAAAGGCGCTTGGCTTCGGGAAGCCCGTCAAGCCCGCCGTAGTTGCGGCAGTCGCTGCCGTCGATCGCTTTGAAGTCCTTGCGGCTGAGACAGTCCATGAGGCCTGCAGAGAGATCAAGCTGTTCGGGGCAGGGCTTGCCCCGGGTCATGTCCAGATTCATCTTTCGCGACTGGAATTCCTGATAGCGTGTTTTCAAGGCGTCCAACGCGG
>Ga0209262_10001350_pt1 | contig 10196 bp, 9 predicted proteins | sample Lowcelwee11metaG_FD_187171 | JGI IMG/M metagenome (GOLD analysis project Ga0209262, IMG submission 187171) | Freshwater pond sediment microbial communities from the University of Edinburgh, under environmental carbon perturbations - Low... | ecosystem: Environmental > Aquatic > Freshwater > Pond...
AGCGCGCACGGCAGCGACCAGGCCAGGCGGGATGTGCGTCAGCAGTGCGGGGTATGCCGCTTGCAGGATGGCATTGCCGCCGCAGTGATCACTGTGCAGATGCGTGTTGACAAGCAGGTCCAGGGGGCGTGCACCGAGTCTGGCCTGGACCAGCGCCAGCGTCTGAGCCGCGTGCGTGCCGTAGCCGCTGTCGACCAGTGCGCTTTGCTCCGGCCCCAGCAGCAGGATATTGTTGGAAGAAAGCCAGCCCCGCTCCAGAACGACGATGTCCGATGGCAGGGCGGATAGGCTCACTTGCCAGCTCGCAATTCGCGACGCAAAATCTTGCCGACGTTGGACTTGGGGAGTTCGTCGCGGAACTCGATGTACTTGGGATGCTTATAGCCTGTCAGGTTCTGCGCGCAGTACTTGGCCACGTCGTCTTCGCTCAGGGTCGGGTCACTGCGTACCACATAGACCTTGATGGCCTCGCCCTGTTTGGCATCCGGCACGCCGATGACGGCGCATTCCAGCACGCCATCACACAGGGAAATCACGTTTTCCAGTTCACTGGGGAAGACGTTGAAGCCGCTGACTAGGATCATGTCCTTCTTGCGATCGACGATCCGGGTATAGCCTTGAGCGTCCATGATGCCGATGTCCCCCGTGCGCATGAAGCCATCAGGTGTGAAGGCCTGGGCGGTCTCGACAGGCTGCATGTAATAGCCGGTCATGACGTTCGGGCCCTTGATGCAGATCTCGCCAGAATCGCCAACAGGCAGGGAGTTGCCATCGTCGTCCTTGATGGCGATCTCGACCCCGGGCAGGGGCAGGCCGATGGTGCCGCTGAATTTGTCGGTCGTGACAGGATTATTGGTGCCGATGGCGCAGGTCTCGCTCATGCCCCAGCCTTCCACCATGGGGCAGCCCGTCACTTCACGCCAGTGCTTTGCCGTCCCTCGGAGGCGGCCATGCCGCCGGCCTGTGAGACACAGAGGCTGGTGAAATCCACGGTACGGAATTGTGGGTGCTGCAAGAGGGCGTTGAAGAGGGTGTTCACGGCTGGCAGCATGTGGAACGGACGTCGCTTGAGAACTTCGACAAACTTGCCGATGTCGCGTGGGTTGGGGATCAATGTGATGTGCGAGCCCCAGCGGATGGCCAGGAAGCCCAGTGTCAGCGCGAAGATGTGATACAGCGGGAGCGCTGCGATGCTGTTGGTTTCCCGCACGTTCCCGACGCGATCGAGCGCAGGCGTGAACCAGGCCTCGGCCTGCAAAATGGCGGCGACCACATTGCGGTGGGTTAGCACGGCCCCCTTGCTCAGGCCGGTGGTGCCACCCGTGTATTGCAGGAAAGCGATCGAATCCAGATTGACGGATGCGGGTTTGAGCGAAAGATGAGCTCCCTCGCCCAGAGCCTTGCGGAAAGAGGTGACGCTTCTGTCCTCGGCGATGGAGAGGCGGAAGGGGGGCACCATCTTGGCCAGATGGCGCACCGCAAAAGTGAGCCAGCGACCGTACCAGGGGCCAAGCAGGTCGCCGAAAGCGGTGAGCACGACGTGCTTGACCGGGGTCCGATCGATGACTTCTTCGAGCGTGTGGGCAAAATTCTCCAGCACGACGATGGCCGTCGCCCCGGAATCCTTGAGCTGGTGCTCGAGTTCGCGCGCCGTATACAAAGGATTGACATTCACGCAGGTGTAGCCGGCACGCAGGATGGCGGCCATGGTCACGGCGAACTGCGGGATATTGGGCAACATGATGGCGACCCGTGCCCCGGGCTCCAGTCCCAGTCGTTGCAGCCAGGCGCCCAGCGCGGCGGACAACTCGTCGAGCTGCCGGTAACTCATCCACTGCTCCATGCAGACGGAGAAGGGGTGGGTGGCGTTCTTACGGAACGACTCTTCCAGCAGCTGGGCCAGGGAACTGTACTGTGCGGGGTCGATATCGTGAGGGACGCCGGCGGGATAGCTGTGCAACCAGAATTTTTCCATCAATCACTCCATGAGTTGGCTATTGGAACGCAGCCCGGAGGGCCGCGACACCGGGCTTCTCCTAGGTTGCAGGCCAAAACTGTCTCGCACGCGTCAAGGCGGTGTGGCGGGCAGGACTGGTTGAAAAAGGCAAATGACCTTACATTCGCGCCATGGACGTACATAAGGAAGACACAGAGGCGGAAGGCGGTGGCGAATTGCTGCGTGTGCTTCCGCCCGAGCAGAGCGCCTCGGCCCGAGCGCCCTGGGTGGCCGTGATCCGGCGCCTGGGGGAACGGCATCGGGGGCGCATCGCGCGCCACCTGCAGGCGCTGGACGAACGCGACCGCTACCTGCGCTTCGGCTACCTGGCCAACGATGCCCAGATCCAGGCCTATGTCGACACCCTGGACTTCGAGCGCGACGCTGTGTTTGGCATCTACAACCGCAGACTGGAACTGGTGGCCATGGCGCATCTGGCGTACTCCGTCGACAAGAGTTATGACGCCTGTGCCGAATTCGGTGTTTCTGTCCTGCCCTCGGTACGCGGCCATGGCTACGGCAGCAAACTCTTTGCGCGGGCCATGCGGCACGCCCGCAACGAGGGGGTGCACCTGATGTTCATCCACGCCCTGAGTGAGAACACGGCCATGATCAATATCGCCCGCAAGGCCGGGGCGACGGTGGAACGGGATGGATCGGAAGCGAGGGCCTACTTGCGTCTTCCGCCCGCCACCTTTGAAAGCCAGGTGACGGAAATGGTCGAGGAGCAGCTGGCTCAGACCGATTACCGGCTCAAGGTCCAGGCCAAACAGTTCTGGGACTTCCTCACAGGTGTGCAGGACGTGCGCCGTGGCGTACGGGATGCGCGCCACAAATCCGCCTCCTGAGAGGCCGGTCGGCCGTCATGGCGCGGCCGCGGTGATCCGCTATCCTATGGGGATCGCAACAACCGCACGCCCGTGCCGCCGTCAGTGTCTGACCCTCACCCTGCGCGCGTCCCCGAAAAAGAGGACAAGCGCACCTTTCTGAAGAAACTGGCCGAGTTCATCCACCCCGGACCGGACTCCACTGCCGAGCTGATCGAAACCCTGGCCGAAGCCGAAGACAACCAGGTCATCGGGGCCGAATCGCGCTACATGCTCGAAGGCGTGCTGCGCATGGCCGAGATGACGGCGGGCGACGTCATGGTGCCGACCCCGCGCATGGACCTGGTCGACATCAATGCACCCTTCGATGAGCTGCTTCATGTGGTCATCGACACCGCTCACTCGCGCTTTCCGGTCTACGAGAACGAGCGCGAGAACATCATCGGGATCCTGATGGCCAAGGATCTGCTCAAGCTGCAGCGTGCGCCCGAACTCAACATCCGCGCCCTGCTCCGCCCGGCCGTCTTCGTGCCCGAGAGCAAGGGGCTGAACGACCTGCTGCACGAGTTCCGCGGCAACCGCAACCACCTGGCCATCGTGATCGACGAGTTCGGCCGCGTGGCCGGCCTGATCACCATCGAAGACGTGCTCGAGCAGATCGTGGGCGAGATCGAGGACGAATTCGACATCTCCGAGGACGAGGGCGATATCTTCGGACTGGCCGACCAGACCTACCGCGTGAACGGACGCGCCGCGGTGGAGCGGGTCAACGAGGCCTTCGACGTCAAGATCACCGGCAGCGATCCCCAAGAGAACTTCGACACCATCGGCGGACTGATCGCCCATGAGATCGGGCATGTGCCGCGGCGCGGCGAGCAGCACGTGATCGCCGGGCTGAAGTTCGTGGTGCTGCATACCAAGGGCGGTGCCGTGAAGTGGTTCAAGGTCTCGCCCGTCGTGCCCCGCAAGGCCGGGCTCAATGGCTGAGCGCTGGGCGCGCATCGGCGCCTGGGCCCTGAGCTGCGGGGCCGGTCTGGCCCAGGCGCTGGCCATGGCCGCCCCCTGGGACGGCCAGCCGCGCTGGTGGCTGCAACTCCTTGCCCTGGGCCTGCTGGCCTGGCAACTCGAACGCAGCACGCACTGGAAGCAGGCCGCGCTGGCCGGCTGGTTGTTTGCCACGGCCTGGCTCGCGGCCACCTTCTGGTGGCTCTACATCTCCATGCATACCTATGGCGGCCTGCCGGCGGCACTGGCCGTGCTCGCCGTGCTGGCCCTGGCCGGCGCCCTGGCGTTGTACTACGCGGCGGCCTGCGCCTTGCTGGTGCGTTATGCGCCGAGCCACCGTGCCGCGCGGGCGCTGCTGTTTGCGGCGCTCTGGCTGCTGGCGGAACTGGCGCGCGGTGTCTGGTTCACGGGTTTCGGCTGGGGCGGCAGCGGCTACGCGCACGTGGAGGGGCCGCTGGCCGGCTATGCGCCGTGGTTCGGCGTCTACGGTATCTCGGCCCTGGCCGCCTGGCTGGCCATGACCATCCCGCAGATCTGGGCCTGTGGCCACTGGCAGCGCCTGGCGGCCCTGGCCGTGCTGGCCCTGCCCTCGGTGCAGCAGGCAGGGGATGCCCCGGTCACACGCTCCACCGGTCATCTGGGCGTGGCCCTGCTGCAAGGCAATATTCCCCAGGACGAGAAGTTCCAGCCCGGTACCGGCGTACCCACGGCCCTGCGCTGGTACGGCGAACAACTGCAGCAGCAAACGGCCGCACTGGTCGTGGCGCCCGAAACGGCCCTGCCCCTGTTGCCGCAGCAATTGCCCGATGGTTATTGGGACGCCTTGCGGCAGCGCTACGCCAGCGGCCGGCAGGCGGCGTTGGTCGGCCTGCCGCTGGGCAGCTACCGCGAGGGCTACACCAATTCGGCGGTGGGCCTGGCGCCCGGCCAGGCGCCTTGGCGCTACGACAAGCACCATCTGGTGCCTTTCGGGGAGTTCATCCCGACCGGCTTCAAATGGTTCACCGCCATGATGAACATCCCCCTGGGCGATTTCAACCGCGGCGACGTGGGTCAGCCCTCTTTCGACTGGCAGGGCCAGCGCCTGGCCCCCAATATCTGCTACGAGGATCTGTTCGGCGAAGAGCTGGGTGCGCGCTTTCGCGACCCGGCGCAAGCGCCCACGGTGTTCGTCAACCTCAGCAACATCGCCTGGTTCGGCAACACCGTGGCGATCGACCAGCATCTGCACATCTCGCGCATGCGCGCGCTGGAGTTCGAGCGCCCCTTCGTGCGGGCCACCAACACCGGTGCCACCGCCATCATCGACCACCGTGGCCAGGTCATCGCCGAGCTGCCGCGCCATACGCGGGGCGTGTTGCTGGGTGAGGTGGAGGGGCGCGAGGGCCTGACGCTCTATGCCCGCTGGGTGGCACACACGGGCTTGTGGCCGATGTGGCTGGCCGGCTTGGCCGGGCTGCTGTGGGCTATCTGGCGCAAAAGAGCCTGATTCCCTCCGGGCCCGGGCCCGAAGCCCCGTAAAATCAAGGGCTTACGCGGAAATCCGCCTATTTCAGCGCCAGCAGCGTGGGGCACCGGCCCGCCCGGCCCGTCTCGCCTGCTTTTGCCTCAACCATGTTGACCTTCCAACAAATCATTCTGAAACTGCAGTCCTACTGGGACGCCCAGGGCTGCGCGCTGCTGCAGCCCTACGACATGGAGGTCGGTGCCGGTACCTCGCACACCGCCACCTTCCTGCGCGCCATCGGCCCCGAGCCCTGGAAAGCCGCTTACGTACAGCCCAGCCGCCGCCCCAAGGACGGTCGTTACGGCGAGAACCCCAACCGACTGCAGCACTACTACCAATACCAGGTCGTGCTCAAGCCGGCACCGAGCAACATCCTCGAGCTCTACCTGGGCTCGCTCGAAGCGCTGGGCTTCGATCTGAAGAAGAACGATATCCGCTTCGTCGAGGACGACTGGGAGAACCCCACGCTGGGTGCGTGGGGCCTGGGCTGGGAGGTCTGGCTCAATGGCATGGAGGTGACGCAGTTCACCTACTTCCAGCAGGTCGGCGGCATCGACTGCAGGCCCATCACGGGCGAGATCACCTATGGCCTGGAACGACTGGCCATGTACCTGCAGGGTGTGGACAACGTCTACAACCTCAAGTGGACCGATACGCTGAGTTATGGCGACGTCTATTTGCAGAACGAAAAAGAGCAGTCCGCCTACAACTTCGAGCACAGCGATGCGGACTTCCTGTTCACCGCCTTCACGGCGCATGAGAAACAGGCCAAGCACCTGATGGAGCAGCAGCTCGCCTTGCCGGCCTACGAGCAGGTGCTCAAGTGCGCACACAGCTTCAACCTGCTGGATGCGCGTGGCGCCATTTCCGTGACCGAACGCGCCGCCTACATCGGTCGCATCCGCAACCTCGCGCGCGCCGTCGCGCAGAGTTATTACGAGAGCCGCGAGCGCCTGGGTTTCCCCATGGCGCCGCGTGCCTGGGTCGAGCAAATGACGAAGAAGGCAGCCTGAGACCATGACGACCCAAAACCTTCTCGTTGAACTGTTTGTCGAAGAGCTGCCGCCCAAGGCGCTCAAGAAGCTCGGTGACAGCTTCGCCGCGACTCTGGCCGAGCAGCTGCGCGCCATGGGGCTGGCCACGGCCGAGTCCACGGTGACGGCCTATGCCTCGCCACGCCGCCTGGCCGCGCACATCTCGCATGTCCTGCTCAAGGCCGCCGACAAGGCGGTGCAGCAAAAGCTCATGCCCGTGAGCGTGGGGCTGGATCCGGCCGGTAACCCTACGCAGGCGCTGATCAAGAAGCTCTCGGCCCTGGGGGCCGATGTGTCCGACCCGGCCCAGGCGGTCGCCGCGCTCAAGCGCGCGCCCGACGGCAAGGCCGAGGCCCTGTTCTACGACAGCCTGGTCACCGGCGCCACGCTGGACACCGGTCTGCAGAAGGCACTGGACGAGGCGCTGGCCAAGCTGCCCATCCCCAAGGTCATGAGCTACCAGCTCGAGACCGACTGCGAACTGCCGGGCTGGAGCAGCGTGCACTTCGTGCGTCCGGCCCATGGCCTGGTGGCCTTGCACGGCAGCACCGTCGTGCCCGTCAAGGCATTGGGCTTGAAGGCCGGCAACAGCACCAAGGGCCACCGCTTCGAGGCGAAGCAGGACACCGTGGTGCTCAAGGACGCCGACAGCTACGCCAGCGCCCTGCTGAGCGACGGTGCCGTGATTGCCTCTTTCGCAGAGCGTCGGGCCGAGATCGTGCGCCAGCTGGCTGCAGCTGCCACCAGGGTGGGCGGCGGTGTGCGTCCCATCGAGGACGAGGCCCTGCTGGACGAGGTGACGGCCCTGGTCGAACGCCCCAATGTGCTGGTCTGCGCCTTCGAAAAGGAATTCCTGGCCGTGCCGCAGGAATGCCTGATCCTCACGATGAAGGCCAACCAGAAGTATTTCCCCTTGCTGGACGCCGCCGGCAAGCTCACGAACCAGTTCCTGGTCGTCAGCAACATCAGCCCGGCCGATGCCAGCGCGGTGATCGGCGGCAACGAGCGCGTGGTGCGTCCGCGCCTGGCCGACGCCAAGTTCTTCTACGACCAGGACCGCAAGAAGACGCTGGAGTCGCGCGCCGAAGGCCTGGGCAAGGTGGTCTATCACAACAAGCTCGGCACGCAGGGTGAGCGCGCCGAGCGTGTGCGTGCGATTGCCCGGGCGATTGCGCAGCAGCTCGGCGACGCCAAGCTCGTGGCCGCGGCCGATACCGCAGCGCGCCTGGCCAAGACCGACCTGCTGACCGACATGGTGGGTGAGTTCCCCGAGCTGCAGGGCATCATGGGCGGCTACTACGCCCGCAATGATGGATTAGGCGACGAGGTGGCCAACGCCATCGAGGACCACTATCGGCCGCGATTCGCCGGCGACGAGTTGCCCGGCAACATGGTCGGCATCGTGGTGGCGCTGGCCGACAAGCTGGAGACCCTAGTGGGAATGTTCGGCATCGGCAATCTGCCGACCGGCGACAAGGATCCGTTCGCATTGCGCCGGCATGCGCTGGGCGTGATCCGCATGCTGGCCGAGAGGAATCTGCCGCTTGATTTGTCGCAACTGCTGTCGGCGGCCCGGCCGGCTTTTGGCGACAAGATCACCGATGCCACGCCGGCGCTGGCCGACTTCATCTACGACCGCCTTGCCGGCAGCCTGCGCGAGCAAGGCTACAGCGCCCAGGAAGTGGATGCCGTCCTGGCCCTGCGCCCGCAGCGCCTGGGTGAAGTGGCCCAGCGCCTGGTGGCCGTGCGCGCCTTCGCCGCCCTGCCCGAGGCCGCCGCCCTGGCCGCAGCCAACAAGCGCATCAGCAACATCCTCAAGAAAGCGCAGGAAGTCGACGCCCACGTCAGTGAAGTCCTGCTGAAGGAAGAGGCCGAGAAGAAGCTCTACGCCACACTCAAAGACGTGGTGCCTCTGGCGAACAAACAGTTTGAAGCCGGCGACTACACCGCTTCGCTGAAAACCCTTGCGGCCCTGCGCGCCCCGGTCGACGCCTTCTTCGATGACGTGATGGTGAATGCCGAGGAGCTGGACCTGCGCCTGAACCGCCAGGGCCTGCTCAAGAGCCTGCACGACGCCATGAACCGCGTGGCCGACCTGTCCCGATTGGCCGCCTGAGAATGCGGCCCCCAAGCTCACTACGTACGCGGCCCCCCAAGGGGGCGCAGGTCTCCCTTGGGGCGGCCCGGCGGGAGACCTGATCGATGCACACCATGAAGCTGGTCATCCTCGACCGCGACGGCACCATCAACGAGGACAGTTCGGAGTTCATCAAGTCCGAAGCCGAATGGAAGCCGCTGCCCGGCGCGCTGGAGGCGATCGCCAAGCTCAACCACGCCGGCTGGCACGTGGTGGTGGCGTCCAACCAGTCGGGGCTGGGCCGCGGCCTGTTCGACGTGGCGGCACTCAATGCCATGCATGCCAAGCTGCACAAGCTGCTGGCCCTGGCCGGCGGACGTGTCGAGGCTGTCTTCTACTGTCCGCACGCGCCCGACCAGACCTGTCGTTGCCGCAAGCCGCTGCCGGGGCTGTTCGAGCAGATCGGTGAACGTTATGGCGTCTCGCTCAAGGGGGTGCCCACCGTGGGCGATTCGGCGCGCGACCTCATGGCCGGTGCCGTCGTGGGGTGCGAGCCGCATCTGGTGCTGACCGGCAAGGGCGAGGCCCTGCGCGGCCGGCCCCTGCCCGACAATTTCCCGGCCGGCACGCGTGTGCACGAGAACCTGCTGGCCTTTGCCGACTACCTGGTGGCGCGCGACATCATCTGAGGACATACACCATGGCGCTGCTTCGTTCCCTACTTCATGCCCTGTGGATGCTGGTGACGGTGATTCCCTGGGGCATCATCATGGTCGTCGCCTCGATTCGCGTGCGCGGCAACCCCCTGTACTGGATGGCAGCACGCTGGCTGGGCTGGGCCATCGATGGGGCCCGTGTGATTCTCGGCATCCGCGTGCGCGTCAGCGGCATGGAGAACCTGCCGGTAGGCGAGACCAGCCCGGCCATCCTGCTGGTCAAGCACCAGTCCACGCTGGAAACCTTCCTCATGCCCACGCTGATGCCGCATCCGTTGGCCTATGTGTTCAAGAAGGAGCTGCTTTACGTGCCCTTTTTCGGCTGGGCCATGGGCCGGCTGGACATGATCCACATCGACCGTTCACAGGGCTCGTTGGCCTTTGCCAAGGTGGTGGCGCAGGGTAAGGAACTGCTGGCGCGCGGTGTCTGGATCATCATGTTTCCCGAGGGCACGCGCATCCCGCGCGGCCAGGCCGGCAGCTACAAGACGGGCGGCACACGCCTGGCCGTGGCGACGGGCGCGCCCGTGATTCCGGTGGCCGTGAGTTCGGCCAAGTGCTGGCCGCGCAAGGCCTTCATCAAGCGGCCGGGCGTGGTGGACGTGTCCATCGGCCAGCCCATCCCCAGCGCGGGCCGTGAGCCGGCCGAGCTGATGCGCGAGGTCGAGGCCTGGATCGAGGGCGAGATGCGCCGGCTCGATCCGGACGCGTACTGATGGCTCACCCCCAGGCTGCGCGCACTGCGTGTCGCTACGCCACCTCCCTGCGAGGGGGCAACGCCAGTGGCCCGGCGAAGCCGGTTCCACGGCGTTCCGCGATTTGGCATGTGGCACGCCTGTCTCTTGGCTGGATTCGGTAGAGTACGCACATGCGCAGCTTCCTCCAGCTCGCCCTCGACCTCTTCGATGCAGCGCCCGTGCAGGCGCTGCCGCCTTCGATCGCCGTCCCCGAGCCCCGACCCGAGCTGCACGGGCCGCAGCAGCCGGCCCAGGCCATCGACAGCGTGATGGCGCCGGCCCAGTTCGGCCACCCAC
>Ga0209262_10001352_pt1 | contig 10193 bp, 5 predicted proteins | sample Lowcelwee11metaG_FD_187171 | JGI IMG/M metagenome (GOLD analysis project Ga0209262, IMG submission 187171) | Freshwater pond sediment microbial communities from the University of Edinburgh, under environmental carbon perturbations - Low... | ecosystem: Environmental > Aquatic > Freshwater > Pond...
CAACAGATTCATTGTCTGTTTCTGAATCCAGGTAACGCTGGAGTAATCATATTGAAACAATGAAAAATATTGAGTGACATAGGCTTTATCTCCTATTGTGAAAGTTGGTGATCGCATTTTTGAGCCATCCGACGGCAAAGCTGCCTTCTTAGTCCAGGTGTCTGATGCCGGGTCATACATAAATAGATCTTTGTTCTTCGAATCATAGGTGCCAGTCCCAAGAGTTATATATCCCTTACCACCTGCTGAGAAGCCTGATGCAAGTTGAACTGAGATCGGAGAATCAGCTTTCCTTACCCATGAATCTGTCAGGGGTATATATTCCCAGAAGTCATTTGCTAATGTAATCATTCCCCTATGTCCGGTACCGATGTAACCTTTACCGTTAATTGCGAATCCGATAGCACCTGTTCTGGCATCACCAGGGAAATCATTGAGTTTTCTCCAGGGATTTTTTATCTCAATCGTGCCTGGCCATACAATAGGGGCTCCCTGTAAAGATATCATACTGAGAGAGTAACTGCCAGGAGTTAAATCAAAGGGAATTACTATTTCTACCTGATTACCGGAAGCAGTAGTTACAATGGCATCTCTTTCACCTATTTTGATTTTGTTGAGTTCAGGTACGGGATTGAAGTTACCCCCTGAGATCAAAACATTATCGCCTGCATAGACTGAAGATGGGGAAACTTCATTTATCACGGGTTCATTTATAAGAAATCTGTTATTATATGTAAATGAATAATGATAGCGTATCTCTATAGTTGCCGGTGACATTGAAACAGAAGTCGGCACAACTACTTTATAATGAGTGCGCGATATTTCTATAATTTTAGCATGTGCGTCGCTAAAAAAAACATTAGCACATCCAGGAGAAGTGCTAAAACAATCGCCTGTCAGCGTCACAGTATCACCATATGTACCGGAATTAGGATGGAAGTCGTATAGTACCGGGGGTTTTATCTTGAAATCCAGCTTGTTTGCAGAACTCACCCCTGCTACTATAAGGCTGACCTTCACCGGTATCTCATCGGGAGCCGGAACAATCACCTTTAATTCTTCACCATTTGACCAAATTGACTCTGCTAATGTCCCATTAAACAAAACGAGATTTGATGATCGATTGAATGAAAAGTACTTCCCGGTGATCTTAACAGTGTCACCACATACTGCTTCTGAAGGACTAATGGATATTAACTCCGGTTTACGGCTTTTGCCCCCAGTTAATGACATAGCAGCACTAATAACCAGTAAATCATCACTTTTCAGGAAAGCAAATACATAGTTTGTTGCGCCTTCCTCGATGCCAAAGTTCGCTGTAAACTTAAATTTTCCCTCAGTGGGTGCAGGTCCGAGGTATGCAACCCTGGTATGCATACCATTCAAATCAGGCCAATCATTTATCCCCCAAAGAAATCCATGCTGCGGAAATTCGATGTTGTCAGAAGTCAGTATTTCAGCCTCAAACAAGGCTCCCCCCCCTTCGAGGACAGTTACCTGCTTCATTTCAACTTCAGGTATTCCTTTGAAAGTATTCTTTTCTTCCTGACACGCCTCCATAATCAGGAGCAGAAGCATCAAGGTCAGAGTACGGTTTATTAAACAAGACTTCATGACTCAGAATAATAGTCCAGTTGAAATGCCTATTGAATTTATTGATGAGAATACTTCATCACCAAAAAATCTGGAATAGGTGATATCACAGAATACCTTATTTCTTCTTGCGATATCCATAGAAAATCTGCTGCCAAACACCATTCCCTGCCTGACATTAGTGTACATGAAGAGGTGTTCATTTTCCGCCCAAATTACTTCCCCATAAGTAAGATCAGAAACTTCATAATCGCATTCAATCCTTGTGCTTTCATCAATAATTCGTTGTACAGCAAAGCCAAAGAACAGGGAAGGTTTTATCTTACTGGTAGTCAGTGTGTATGCGGCTATTATGTCAAGCTGCAAATAGAGTTGATTCACATACAACTCCTTATGTTCCACAGAATTATCATATATCTCTTTCAAGTAGGTGTGAGCAGATCTGTCCGCCACAGAAATGCAAAGGTCAAGATTCACTCTGCGGGTGAGCCTTGGAAAAACCGAGGTATAAGTAAGGCCAATGCGAGGATATCCAGAAGGGTCTATTGTAAACTCACTCAGTTGCCCGATATCATTTACTTCAAACAGGTCAATTACATAAGCGCCAACAACCCCGATTCGGGCTTCATAAAGAGGCAGCTGCAACTGATAGTTGATACCTAGATCTGACCCTGTTACATAAACATGATAATCATGCACCAGGTCAGTCAGGGATTCCTTGTCAATGATAAGTTTATCCATCCTGGAATGAATAATTGGTGCATCAGGCATGCATGCCTTTAATACAGGTATTATACTTGGATATTGAGACAACTCATACTTGCCTGATGATCCATTGTCCCTTTGCCTTATGCTTATTGTGAAGTTCCGGTTGCTCCTGTCGACAATCAAGTAATGTTCCTCCTCTAGGTCCCTGTAATAATATAGATCAATTATCCCATCAAAGAGGAGTTCAAGTGTTCTGTCAGACCTTTGTCCTGGAATTGTGGCACCAGAAACACTGTTTTTTCCCTCACGTGAAATATTCTGGCCACAACAAAACTGATAAGGAAGGAGCATTATAATCAATGAAGCGACAATTCGGACACAGTTGACTAAGCATTTTTTATCAGATACCATTTCCAGCTGTTTGATGGGAATAAGCAATATAAAAATAAACAGTTTTCCATTACAATGGATTTGCTTTCATAAAAAACCCTGGTGTCAGAACCCTTTTGGTTGCTGTACGCCAAATTCGTAATAAAGCTACTTACTGGATAAGAGATCAAACTCTCTGAGATTATTCCGATGCTTACAGCCTGCGGGGCAAGATAATGGGTGAAAAATATCCCATCAGCAGCCAGCATGTCAATATTGGGAGTATGATAACCTGTTGAACCTGTCAGTGACAGGTCACCATAACCCATATCATCAAGATAGATGATTATCACGTTTGGCTTCGGGTTTTTTTTCACCCGAAGCACTGCTGCCAAGAGTCAGCAGAAGTACAATAAGCATACCTGTCAGGAACCTTGATGTCATATGCGAAAGATAAGGCTATTTATATGAATCAGGGTCAAACATCCACAGGTCAGAATGGAAAGTTAAGTCAAAACCTGTGGTTATGTAAGCCGCTGACCCTATTATAAACGGTTCGCCGCATATGCGTGCCGCACCCGGAAAATCTGCCATACGTGTCCAGGTATCTTTGACAGGATCATACTCCCACATGTCTTTGAGATAAGTATTGTATGTATCGCTGTAACCCAACCCTACATAACCTTTACCGTTCGGCAGGGAAAAGGATGTGCAACTGTTCCTTAATGTGCCGGGGAAGCTGGACTTTTTAGACCATTTGTCTGATACAGGATCATACTCGTAGAAGTCCCCGGTATTACCTCCAGTTTCCGCTATGTAACCAATACCATAATATCCTCTGCCATTAATGGAGAAAGCAGCGCCGCTTCCGAAATATCCAAGCGCGGGAGGAAATGATTTTTGCTGCCATGTGTTGGTAGATGGTGTATACTCATACATTTCCCATGAAGCCGGAAGATATGCCTTCCCGCTGATAACAAAGCCGGGAGCGTCCATGCTTGATCCCCCGCCAGGCCTGGGGGCTCTACTCTCCCAGGTATCGGTGACCGGATCATATCTTGTCAGTTCCATCCGGTAAATGCCGTTGGTTTTACCATTGGCCATGAACGCCATCCCATCTGCCTCAAAGCCGGTAGCATATCTTATGGGTGTCGGGAAATCAGCTATCCTTTTCCACTGGTCAGTTGACGGATCATATTCCCAAAAATCACTTGCCTCGACGCCGTCCGGCCGCAGACCGGTTCCTGCGTAACCTTTCCCTGAAAGGGCAAAGCATGCAATCGCGGTTCTCGGACCACCCGGGAAATCAGACAATCTCCTCCAGGGAGAGTTTACCTTAAGTGCTATCGGGCTTTCTACAGCATGACCCAGAGTCGAGACTGTGACATCGTAGGTTCCTGCGGACAGTGAAACCGGCACCCTGGCTGTAATCTCTGTTAAGGTGCTTGAGATAACCTCTGAAGAGAACCCTCCGATGGTCAGGAAATTGAATGAAGGTACGGGATTAAAGTTCTGACCGGAAATGACAATAGTACTGCCCGGCTTTGCTTCCCTGGGTGTGAGATCGCTGATCACAGGTTGCTTAACCTCAAACTTCTGGCTGAAATAATATGGTTTGCCGGATTGTATCCTGATAGTGACAGGATTACTGTTTAATCTGTACGGAACAATTACTTTATAATAGGTTCTTGTCTTCTCAATTACTGTTGCTTCCTCAGAATTGAAATAGACCTGAACATAACTCCCGTCTGCCATGCTGAGGTTTTCACCGAAAAGGGTTATTACGTCGCCGAATGTGCCGGTCAGCGGTTCAAAACCGGTGCATACCGGCCTGGCAATCTGGAAGTCCGGCTTATTAAGTGACGGTACCCCCCCCACTTTAAGATCAATTTTATAAACACCATCTCCGGCAGCGGGTACTTTGAATCTTATCGTCTCTCCATCAGAACTCACAACTTCGCATGAATGGGTGTCGAGGGAGATTGCATTGCTCTGTTTCCTGAAGGCAAAGTTTTTCCCTGTCAACGTTACTGTATCACCTGCAGTTGCTGACGCAGGTTCAACCGAGTTGATTTCCGGTGACACGCTTCCCTTGCCTGTGAATGAGATGATATTGCCAAGGGAGACGAGGTCATCTGTTATTAGGAATAATCTGACACTATATACAACATCTTCAGCAATTGCTGCAGTTGCATGAAAGGATATATCCCTTCCGTCACCCAAAGGACCGAGCATGGCATAATCAGCATTCTGAAAAACAAGATCATTATACCCGGGATCCTGGGATGTGCTCCACATGAATCCATGCTGCGTGATTTCCGAACTGCCCCGTGAGAGTACTTTTCCCTTAAAAACCACCCCTCCGGTTGACATTATAACAGCTTCGGTTGTCTCCGCTTCAGGAAATGGTTTCTCATGGTGGATCTCATTCTGGCAGGATGCTGATAAAAGAAATATCGCAGAGATCTTAAGCCCTATTGAAATTGCAGATAGTTTCATAGATCAGAACTTTATTCAGGTGTCATTCAGGGTTAAACTCCCAGATGTCTTTCCTGTGCTGGCCGTCGTACCCTAAGCCGATGTATGCCTTTGATCCGACGCTGAAAGCGACTGCACTGTACCTTGCCGTACCGGGAAAGTCCTCCAGTCTCCTCCATCTGTCGGTGACAGGGTCATACTCCCACATGTCATTCAGATATACATAGTTTAGTGTTGTCCCCAGTCCGACATAAGCCTTTCCGTTTGGCAGTGAGAAGAAAACCGCGTTGCTTCTGAGGGTCCCCGGGAAATCTGCCTTTCTTGTCCATATGTCAGTTACGGGGTCATATTCAAAGAGCATCGGAGTATTAGTACTCTGCTGATGTATCCATCCTATGCCCATGTATCCTTTATTGCCAATCGAGAATGCAACTCCGCTGCCAAAATATTCCAGCTGCGAGGGGTATGTTTTCCTGACCCAGGTATTGGTTGACGGTGTATACTCATACATCTCCTCAGCAGCCGGAACATAGGCTTTGCCATTAATGACAAACGCAGGAGATTTCATGCTTGAACCGTCGCCGGGCTTCGGCGCCATTGTCTCCCATGCATCAGTGACAGGATTATATTTTGTCAGCGCTTTGCTGTATGATTCGTTTACCTTACCAAGCGTTACGTATCCCGTCCCGTTAATTGCAAAGCCCTGTGCAAAATAGAGACTGTTAATAGGGAAGTCACTTGTTTTACGCCACTGGTCAGTACCGGGTGCATACTCCCAGAAATCATTAAAAACTCCTGTGTTATGCCCGCATCCAACATATCCGTGCGTTTCGGTGGCAAAGACTGCAGGACTTGAACGTGCGGTCCCCGGGAAATCGTTGAGCCTGGCCCAGGTCGAGGTCACACCTATTGAGCCCGGCCATGTTACGGGCTGCCCGTACAATGTCGTGAGTGTCAACCCATAGCTGCCTGAAGAGAGTTCGTACGGAACCATAAAAACTATCTCCGTCGCACTCGATCTCAAAACAATGACATCCATGCCGCCCAGGCTTACCTGGTTCATCTCCATGGCAGGATTGAAGTTTGCTCCGGTAATGCGGATCGAATCTCCTCCCTTTGCCTTCACCGGTGACACATCTGTGATCTCTGCCTGTCTTAGAGTAAACTGTTCATTATATGAAAAATAATTGAAGTATTTGATCTGAACGACAGCCGGTGAGATGTTATTCTCCAAAGGAACCCTGACCTTGTATTGAGTTCTTGTCATCTCTACGATCTCGGCCTGGGCAGTATTAAAATAGACCTTTGCATACAGGGTATCAAGAGAGAAATTTGTACCTGAGAGAGTAACAATATCGCCAAAGGTACCCGTCAGAGGCGAGAAACCTGTAAGCAAGGGTTGTTTCATGGTGAAATCAAGCTCATTGGAAGACTCATAGCCTGAAACGTTAACGCTTACCTTTACTTGCAGTTCCTCTGCGGGAGGCACAATCACCACAAGCTCATCTCCTGATGAAATGAGAACTCTCGCCTCACTCTCATTAAAATGTACGGCATTGTGTCCAGGCGTGAATGAGAAGTTCTCTCCCGATATTGTCACAGTATCTCCGCATACTGCCTCGGCTGGTGTGACAGAAGTCAGCTTTGGCTGCTTCCCTCCTCCTGCAACGAATGATTTTACACTCCCGAAAGAGTAGTAATCATCTGTAATTATGAAGGGACGTACGTAATAATTTGTATCCTTTTGCAGATCGGCTGTAACTATGCAGGTAAATGTCCCGATACCATCTCTCGGGCCAAGAAGGACAACATCTGACCCTCCTGGTGAAGGATGTTCATCGGTGCCCCACAGGAATCCGTGTTCTTCAATCACAGATGCACCGGCCGACATTATCCTCCCCTCAAAGACTGCTCCTCCTCCCTCAATCAGTTTAATACTTATCATGTCAACTTCAGGTATCCCCTTATCTGTATACTTCTCGTCCTGACACATCAAAGCAAGTGAAGAAAGAAGAACTATAAGAAAAACCTTTATATATCTGTAACTTATCATGATCTCAGAACTTAATGCCTGCCGTGACGGCGAATGAATCAATTGATGATATCTCATCATCTCCGGAAAGGCGCGTGTAACCTGCATTCATAAAGAGTGAAAAGACGGGGCTGAGTTGATACTCAATTCCAGTACCTAAAGTGAATCCGAAACGGATGTTTTCATCAGGATTGTAAGGCAAGCTCTCAGAAATTATTACGTCATCACCAGCCAGATCATAGTCAATTCTAGAGTCATCGCTGATAACATACTGTCCTGACAAGCCGGTGAAGAATAACGGACGTAATCGTCGTGTACCGACAGTATATCCCAAAAGTACCTCCCCTGAAAGAAACAGTTGATGCAAATGCAATTCCTCATACAGTGTCAAAGACGGACCGGCTTCATCATAAGCATTGAATCCATATGCGTATCTCTCTGCCAGAGAAAGATTTAATGTTGCCCAGAGGCTTCTTGTTATCCGGGGAAAAGATGTCGTTACGAACAATCCAATACCCGGGAAGTAAGCCGGATCAATTGAAATGCCTGAAAGATCTCCTTCTTCCCCGGCATTAAGCATATCAATGCTGTATCTGATGAACAGTCCTGTCCCCCATTCCGTTCGCGGCGGTGGCAGCTCATAAGCTATATCCGATTCTGACCGGGTGATCAATACATGGTAATCATGCATAAGGTCAGTAAGTATCTCACGTTCAGGCTCAATCATGTTTATCCTCTCTGCAAGGGCAGGTGCATCAGCCATACATATCCTGAGCACTGCACGGATGCCTGAGAGATCTGTTTCTTCATCCGGGATTGATAACTTACCTTTTTTGCTATAAGATTTGAGTGTAAACAGCCGCCCGTTTCTGTCTCTGATAAGATAGTGTTCTGCAGAAAGATCATTATAGTAAAATAGATCTGATATACCGTCGAAAAGTATCTCAAGGAACATTTCTGAAGTCTCGGGTGAGATATAACTTCCTGAAATAAACTGCCTGCCGCTTTCAAGGTGCCAGCCCTGGATATCGCCGGGAGCAAATGTTAGAGATTCGCCCGTGCTGCCGGCTCTGCAAAAACATGATGTAATTATTCCATCGGTGAATACAGGGCTGATCTCCCCCTTCATCGTTGTTGTATCATTTATGATAATGGTCCCGCTTCTGAAACCGCTCTGGCCGCTCAGCGTCAGCAGCGAAGAAAATGATATTATCAGAGCAGTGAATAGTCTGCATCGGCGGAAAGAGGCCGTTTTATTTGTAATCATAAGGCAGTATTAATAGACAGGTTGATACAATCCTATAAAACTACAAATAAATCTTATTCCGCGGAATTGAAAACCCGGGAAAATGCAAGCTCTCTTTCCAAAAAAAGTTAAAATATGACCTATTTGAGCAGGAAGATAAGCGGAACCGAGAGACGGCTGTTCCATGAACGCTCCGAATGGTCTGCCCCTTCGAATTTAAGTGTAATCCAGTTCGTTTCATTATAACCGGCCGGTTTCATCAGCCTGTCGACCTTCTTCTGATACGGCTCATACCATTTGTCAAGGGTATTTGTTCCGTAGTCAAAATATATCTTATGGCTTTCGGGATCGGGGAGGTTTGCCGCAAGGTATTTTCTGAACGACCTTGCAAGACGATTGTCAAATTTCCTGAAGATATTTACATTTCCCATTGGCAGGTGTGTGGAGAGACACCCTGCCCCGCCAAATGTTTCCGGGTATTCGCATATTGCGTACAGTGATATCAGCCCGCCCATGCTTGAGCCCATTATAACAGTATTCTCCCTGTCAGCCAGGGTTGAATATGTGCTGTCTATGAACGGTTTCACCTCCCTGACCACAAATCTCAGATATTCGTCACCAAGCGGCTCACCTTTCATCCCCTTCGATATGAGTCTTTCCTTCTTGCGCTTTGAGAGAAAGCTGAGTCCTTTCTCGGGGTAATATTCAGTGTACCGGTAATCATCACGGTTCCATATCCCGACAATGATGCAGGGCTTTATCCTATTTTCCCTTATCAGGAGAGCCGCAACATCATCGGCTCCCCACTCCTGCTTATTCCATGTTGCGGTGCTGTCGAACAGCATCTGACCGTCATGCATATAAATCACCGCATATCTGTTCGCCGCATCATAATCAGGAGGAAGCCACACGTCCAGGTTGCGTGGGGTCTTTATTTCATCACCGGTGATAATATGACGTTCTGTCGTGCCGTGAGAGACCTCCCCCTGTGCGTATGCCAATAATGTTAATAATGAAACCATTATCAGTGAAATTGCCTTTTTCATGGTGCCTGGTTATTGTTTAGAGTATGTAAAGTAAAACTTTCGGATTCACAAAATGATGGTATAAGGCTTCATTTTTTCACACTGAGTTTTCACTGGCATTTGACTATTCGAAAATCGCACATCGCAAATCGCAAATTCTCCTCGCATGGTCACCCCCCACCATCGCCAAGGCTTCGGCGGGCAAAGCCTGACGCCGTCGCATATTCTCTCCCTGCTTCGCCCTCCGTAGCCGCTCCCTGAGCCGGCCGAAGGGTGGCGGAGGATGGCTCCTTAACCCATGCCCTACTGCCTATTGCCTACTGCCTATTGCCTGCTAAAGTGCAAAATACCGCTTTTTAAAGTACAGTGCAACATTAACCAGCGCGATCATAACCGGTACTTCTACAAGCGGTCCGATTACAGCAGCAAATGCTTCTCCCGAATTAATGCCGAAGACAGCGATAGCGACAGCGATGGCAAGCTCGAAATTGTTGCTTGCCGCAGTGAATGACAGCGTCGCCGTCTGTTCATAACTGGCCCCAACCCTCCTGCTCATAAAGAATGAGACAAGAAACATAACAACAAAATATATTACCAGGGGAATGGCAATACGGACTACATCAAGAGGTATCTTTATAATATATTCTCCTTTAAGTGAGAACATTACAAAAATTGTAAAGAGCAGAGCGATCAGGGTCAGTGGACTTATCTTCGGGATAAACATGGTATGATACCACTCCTT
>Ga0209262_10001355_pt1 | contig 10174 bp, 10 predicted proteins | sample Lowcelwee11metaG_FD_187171 | JGI IMG/M metagenome (GOLD analysis project Ga0209262, IMG submission 187171) | Freshwater pond sediment microbial communities from the University of Edinburgh, under environmental carbon perturbations - Low... | ecosystem: Environmental > Aquatic > Freshwater >...
GTGGATGTCGATGGCGATCGCCGCCGGCTTAGTGGGCATCTTGTCGGGCTGGTGGCTGCTGGTTCGGTACCTGCGCAGCGGTCCCGCCGCGCTGAAACGGGGCGCCGGTATGGCGTGGGCTGGCGCAGCAATTGGCTTGGTAGCTGCTCTCGGTGGTGCGTGGATGTTCGTGCTTGGCAACGGCTGGATATTTGCGATGGGCCTGGTTGCGCTATTTCCGTTGGCACACCTCTGGCGTCTGCGTGATTCTGAAAAGAGTCGCTGATCAAACTCACCGCAGCCGATCAATCCAGCAACATCACCAGCATCACCGCTTCGCCGCCTTCACGCAGAGCTGCAACCTGTAAGCCCGCCATCTGCTCGCCGTCACCCAGCGAGTAGATCCGCAACTCCCGCACGCCGGCGCTATCGAAGGCCTCGGCCAGGGCTGCACGCGCAGCGGCGGGGTCATCCATTTCGTCCACCATCATCTGCACCACGCCGCGCAGTTCAGGCGCGTGCAATGCATGCAATTCGGCATCTATGCCCTGAGCGTCGCCCGATGTGCGCCGGTAAATCATTTTGAAACCGGCTTTCCACGCGTCCTTGCGCTTGTCCCATCCCTCGCCGACAAACTGTTGGTAAGCCGACATGGCCTCAGACATCAAGCTATCGACGGTTACACCCTGCGCGGTAAACACAGCGCTGCCCATGCCGCTGCTGGTAGCGGGCCCATATAGGGTGGTCAGAGTTTGCATGGGACCTCGTCGCGTGTCGTCGATGGATAGGCCGTACTTGCCCGATAGTAGCCCGTTACAAACACTCGCTTCGAGTACTTGATTTGCGCGCAGGCCTGGGACGACCGTACGATCAAAACGTAGAGCGAGATGACCTGACTGGAATTGGCTGGCACCGTCTCAGCCGGCAGGAAAAGTGGAGCGGGTGATGGGAATCGAACCCACACTGGTGGTATGGGACAGGCGAGCAATGGCCGCTTCCGGGTAGCTGTCGCGGCGTTCTTGAGGGACCGCTCCTGGCCGAACTCGGAAGTATGGGAAAGTCTGCTTCTTGCCGCCGTTCCCGCACCAGACCAGCATGACCTGGTGCTTGAGCCAAAAAAAACCGGAGCAGGAGGGGGATCCCTGCTCCGGTTTGCTGCCGGCGTCGAGGACTTAGCGCATCCGTCCCTGCTGCCTTATATCGGCTGATGCTGCCTCTCGGCCTGAGTCAGGCGCACCCTGGGGGAGCGGCTGGCCTGACGCAAGCATCGTGCGCCTCGAAGCAGGACGGTGCTGTGACAGATTCGTGGCTTTCACATTGCATGTCGTGCGGGCTTGGCGAGGTTAGCCGCCTAACCCCCTGTGAGCAGGGACTAAAGCTTCGCCATGACGTGCCGCACCACGGTGTAGTCCTCGAGCGCATAGGCCGAAAGATCCTTGCCGTAGCCGGAGCGCTTCATCCCGCCATGCGGCATCTCGCTCACCAGCATGAAGTGCGTGTTGATCCATGTGCAGCCGTACTGCAGGCGCGACGCTACGGTCATCGCCTTGCCGACGTCCTGTGTCCACACCGACGACGCCAGGCCGTACTCCGAATCGTTGGCCCACTGCACGGCATCGTCAGTGTCCTTGAAGCGCGTGATCGAGACGACGGGGCCGAACACTTCGCGTTGCACGATCTCGTCGCCCTGCCGTGCATTCGCGATCACGGTCGGCTCGAAGAAAAAGCCGCCGCCCGTGCCGGCATTGCCGCCCGCGGTGACCTCGATGTGCCTCTGCCGCTGCGCACGCCGCACGAAACCTGCGACGCGATCGCGCTGCTCCGCGCTGATCAACGGGCCCATCTCGACGCCTTGCGCCGTCTGCAGCCCGGTCTTGATCGTGCTCACCGCGCTCGAGAGATCGGCGACGAGCCGGTCGTACACTTTCGCGCCCGCGTAGATGCGGCAGGCGGCCGTGCAGTCCTGGCCGGCGTTGTAGTAGCCGAACGTGCGTACGCCTTCCACGACGCTCTGGATGTCCGCGTCATCGAACACGATCACCGGTGCCTTGCCGCCGAGTTCGAGGTGCGTGCGCTTGATGCCGTCTGCCGCCTGCATGAGGATCCTGCCGCCCGTCGCGACGTCGCCGGTCAGCGAAATCATCCGCACCTTCGGGTGCTTCGTCAGCGGCGCGCCGACGCTGCGGCCGCGGCCGCAGACGATGTTCACGACGCCAGCCGGGAAGATCTCGGCGAGCAGGCTGCCGAGCTTCAGCGCAGTGAGCGGCGTCTGTTCGGAAGGCTTCAGCACGACGGTGTTGCCCGCCGCGAGCGCCGGGCCGAGCTTCCAGGCCGCCATCATCAGCGGGTAGTTCCATGGCGCGATCGACGCGACGACGCCGATCGGATCGCGGCGGATCATGCTGGTGAACCCGGCGAGGTATTCGCCTGCGACGGCACCCGTCATCGTCCGGCAGGCTCCGGCGAAGAAGCGGAAAACGTCGGCGATCGCTGGGATCTCGTCGTTGAGCGCCGCCGCGAGCGGCTTGCCGCAGTTCAGCGATTCGATCTTCGCGAACGCAGCGCCGTCGGCCTCGATGCGATCGGCCAGTCGCAGCAGCAGGTACGCACGATCCTTCGGCGCGGTGCGAGCCCAGGCTTCGAACGCGGCATCGGCCGCCTTGACGGCCGCGTCGGTCTGTCCGCGCGAGGCCTCGGGCACCCGGGCCAGCACCTTGCCAGTCGCCGGATTCAGCACTTCCTCGACCTTGCCTTCGCCTGCGACGAGCCTGCCGTTGATAAGGAGCTTGGTTTGCATGGATCCGCCTCTTGGGAGTGTTGCAGGACAGCGCGGCGCGTCAGTGACCCGGCGACTGCTCGTCCGGCCGCGTCAGGTAGTACGCGAGCAGGATCGGAACGAGCGTGACGAGGATCACGACGACCGCGACGACGTTGGTGACGGGCCGCTCGCGCGGCCGGAACAGTTCGCTGTAGAACCAGATCGGCAGGGTGCGTTCGTGCCCGGCCGTGAACAGCGTGACGATGATTTCGTCGAACGACAGCGCGAAGGCCAGCATGCCGCCCGCCAGCAGCGCCGTGGCGATCTGCGGCAGCAGCACGTAGCGGAAGGTCTGGTGACCGCGCGCGCCGAGGTCCATCGAGGCCTCGACCCAGCTCGGCGGGATGCGGCGCAGGCGCGCGACGACGTTGTTGTAGACGATGACGAGGCAGAACGTCGCGTGGCCCGCGACGATGGTCCAGAAACCGGGCTCGAGTCCGATCGTCCGCATGCCAGCGAGCAAGGCAAGGCCGGTGAGGATGCCAGGCAGCGCGATCGGCAGCACGAACAGCAGCGTGATCGACTCCTTGCCGCTGAACGTGCGACGGGCGAGCGCGAATGCGGCCAGCGTGCCGAGAACGATAGCGAGAAGCGTGGCCGCGGAGGCGACCAGCAGCGAGAGCCGCATCGACTGCCAGATGTCGTCGCGGGCGAAGGCCACTTCGAACCAGTGCAGCGTCAGTCCGGGCGGAGGGAACTGGTACGTGCGGTCCTCCGTAGTGAACGCATACAGCGCGATCACCCAGACGGGCGCGTGCAGGAACGCCAGGCCGGCGGCCGCCATCACCCTGGTGAACAACGAGGGGCGTTCCCACGACGGACGGCGCGGTTGCTCAGAGCGCATCGAACGCCCCCAGCCGCCTGGCCAGCATCAGGTACAGGCCGATCAGCACGATCGGCACCACCGAGAACGCGGCGGCGAGCGGCAGGTTGCCGGCGGTGCCCTGCTGCTGGTAAACCATCATGCCGATGAAGTAGCCCGGCGCGCCGACCACGCTCGGGATGATGTAGTCGCCGAGCGTGAGCGAGAACGTGAAGATCGAGCCTGCGGCCAGTCCGGGCAGCGCGAGTGGCAGCACGACGTTGCGGAACGTCTGGCCCGGCCTGGCGCCGAGATCGGCCGAGGCCTGCAGCAGCGACGCGGGTACCCGCTCGAGGGCCGCCGCCAGCGGCAGGATCATGAACGGCAGCCACATGTAGACGAACACGACGAACATGCCGATGTACGACGAGGCCAGCGACGGCCCGCCCACGACCGGAATCTCCAGCGCCTTGTCGAGCGCACCCACGAGACCCAGGTGCTCGAAGCCCCAGCTGGCGATGCCCTGCTTGGCGAGGATCAGCCGCCACGCGTAGACCTTGACGAGGTAGCTGGTCCACATCGGCAGCATCACGCCCACATAGAAGAGCGCCTTGGTCCGCGGTCCCGCGTAGCGCGCCATGTACAGCGCCACTGGAAACGCGATTGCCGCCGACGCCAGTGTGACAGCGACAGCCATCAGCAGCGTGCGCAGGATGATGTCGATGTGCGCGGGTTGCGTGAGCAGCTGCCGATACGTCGCGAGCGTGAACTCCGGCATGATGCGAGCAGTAAACTCGTCGATCGCATAAAAGCTCTGCAGCAGCAGCGTCAACAGCGACCCGAGGTAGACGATGCCGAGCCAGAGCAGCGGCGGGGCGAGCAGTAACGCGAAGTAGAACGCCTGGCGACCCTGCAGCGAAAACTCCGCACGAGCAGCCATGGTCAGTCCTGCAACGGGACGGCGTGATCGGGCCGCCAGGCAAGACGCACGCGTGAGCCCGTCGTGAGGCCCTGGACACTACCGCCCGTGGACTCGGTCCGGGCCACGGCCAGCGTCGTGCGCTCGTCCACCTTTACGCGCAACCGGCTGCTCGCGCCGTGATAGAGCACGTCCACGACTTCGCCAGCGCACTGGACGTATCCGTCCGTTGCCGACTCACCCGGCGCGAGGAGGTCGATCAGTTCGGGTCGGATCGCAAAAGCGCGGTCACGGCCGGTCAGGGCCTGCGCGGCTTCACGTCCGATCACGTTGGCGCTGCCGACGAAACTCGCGACGAAAGCGGTTTGCGGCCGGTTGTAGAGTTCGCGCGGCGTGTCGAGCTGTTCGATACGGCCCTGGCTGAACACGGCGACGCGATCCGCCATGCTCAGTGCTTCGCCCTGGTCGTGCGTGACGAACACGAACGTGATGCCGAGACGCTGCTGCAGGTGCTTGAGTTCCGCCTGCATTTCCTCGCGCAGCTTGAGGTCGAGCGCGCCGAGCGGTTCGTCGAGCAGCAGCACCTTCGGGTGATTGATCAGCGCGCGGGCCAGCGCCACGCGCTGACGCTGGCCACCGGAGAGCTGGTGCGGCCGACGCGCGCCGAACTCGCCGAGACGCACGAGGTCGAGCATGGCGCCGGCCTGTCGCGTGCGCTCGGCGCGGGCGATGCCGCGCACCCGCAATCCGTACGCGACGTTCTCCGCCACGGTCATGTGCGGAAACAGCGCGTAGTCCTGGAACACCGTGTTGACGTTGCGTGCGAACGGCGGCGTGTTGGTCACGTCCTCGCCGTCGAGCAGGATAACGCCGCTGTCCGGTTGGTCGAAGCCCGCGATCAGGCGCAGGCACGTGGTCTTGCCCGAGCCCGACGGCCCGAGCAGGGCGAAGAATTCGCCGGGTGCGATCGTCAGCGAGACGGAATCGAGTGCAACGACGGAGCCGAAGGCGCGGCGTGTTGCGCGCAGTTCGATCGCGGGAGTCATGTCGGCTGTGGGTTCGGCGCGCGGTACCCCCCCTTGGAACACCGCGCGCTGGAGACCTTCTCCTCCGGTCAGCGGCCGCCCATCACCGCGACGTAGTCCGTCGCCCAGCGGCTGTAAGGCACGCAGGTGCCGGTGCTGCAGGCCGCCTCCGGCGTGCGCCAGAAGTGGATCTTGTCGAAGTTGTCGAAGCCATTGGTGGCACAGCCAGTGTCGGTCAGCAGGGCATTGCCCTTGCACGCGGCCGGCACGGCCGGCACCGAGCCGAACCAGGCGGCGACGTCGCCCTGCACCTTCGCGTTCAGCGACCACTCCATCCACTTGTATGCGCAGTTGGGGTGCTTCGCGTTCGCGGCGAGCATGGTGGTGTCCGCCCAGCCCGTCGCACCTTCAGCGGGAATGACGCTCGCGATCGGCTGCTTGTTCGCGACGAGGGTGTTGACCTGGAACGGCCAGGAGCCCGAGGCCACGACACCTTCATTGGTGAAGTCCTGCACGGCGACGTTGGCGTCATGCCAGTAGCGGTGCACCAGGGGATGCTGCCTGCGCAGTACGTCGAGCACGGCCGCGTACTGCTCCTCGTTGAGTTCGTACGGATCCTTGATGCCGAGTTCCGGCTTCTTCGTCATCAGGTACAGCGCGGCGTCCGCGATGTAGATCGGGCCGTCGTAGGCCTGCACGCGGCCCTTGTTGCTCTTGCCGTCGCCGAGCTTCTGCTCTTCGAACACGACCGACCACGACTTCGGCGCGGTGGGGAACGCCGTCGTGTTGTACATCAGCACGTTCGGGCCCCACTGGTAGGGCGTGCCGTAATTCTTGCCGTCGACGAAATGCCACGAGCCCTGCTTGAGGCGCTCGTCGACGTTGGCAAAACTCGGGACGCGCGCGACGTCGATCGGCTGCACGGTGCCGCCGCGGATCAGGCGCAGCGACGCATCGCCCGACGCAGTGACGAGGTCGTAACCGCCCTGCGTCATCAGCGAGACCATTTCGTCGGACGTGCCGGCCGTCTTGATGTTGACCTTGCAACCCGTGTCCTTTTCGAACGGGGTCACCCAGTCGTAGTTCTTGTCGGTTTCGCCGCGCTCGAGGTAACCGGGCCATGCGACGATGTCGACCTGCCCTTCGAGGGTTTCCGACGCTGTCGTTGCTGCCGGAGCGACAGCGTCCGTGGCAGCCTGTTCCTGCTTCTTCTGGCACCCGGCGAGCGTGAGCCCGACGGCGAGCGCCAGCGCCAGGCGGGCATCGACCGCAGTGGAACGCAATGACATATGGGACACCCCGTCGCGTATGGTGATGAAGACGCTGCCAGCTTGCGCAGCAGGCAGGAATTCTATGCCCGTTTCCCCTGCGCCGCCTGCAGACCTGTGCAGAGCTTCCCTAGCGGCGCCTGCCGCGTCAGCGTGCGGCGCGAAGTGCAAGGTCGAATTCGACCCGCACCGCATCGTCGAGCCATTCGGTGCTGCGCCAGTCGCCCTGGCCCACGCCGAAATCGAGGCGCCGTAGGTTCGATGCGCCGATCATGCGCGCCGCGCCCCCGGATGGTGCGGCTGGGTCGAAGCGGAACTGGACGCGAACGTCTCGCGTGGCATCGCGCAGCGTCAGCCTGCCCATGGCCTCGAACCGGCCGTCACCCAACGACCTGATCCCGGTGCTGGTGAACGTGCCCGTGGGCCAGCGTGTGGTCTGGAAGAAGTCGCTGCCCTGCAATGCAGTATCGCGCTCGGCGTCGCCGGTACGGGCACCGAGCAGGTCGACGACGACCAGCAGGCTGGAATGGGCAAGATCGGTGGGGTCGAAGCGGATCGTCGCGTCGAAGCGCTCGAAGCGGCCCGCGAACTCGCCGCCTGCGAGACGGGGATGAAACGTCAGCTGGCTGCGCGCCGGATCGACCGTCCAGGCTATCGCTGCCGCACCCGCGTCCGCTGCTGCAAGCCCCGCTGCAAGGGCTGCCAACAGCACCAGGACGCTGCCGCGGCGGCGCGCATTCACGCCTACGGCCTTGAGAACGGCAGCATGCGGCGGAGCACGCCGTCCTTCAGGACGAAATGGTGGTAGAGCGCCGCGAGGATGTGCACGACCACGATCAGCAGCATCGCGTTGAAGAGGAACTCATGCACGTCTTCGAGCGATTCGTGCAGGTCATGGTTCTCGGCGACCAGCGCGGGGAACTGGAACCAGCCGAAGAGGGTTACCGGGTAATTGGCAGCCGACGACATGGCCCAGCCGGAAATCGGCTGGGCGAGGATCAGCAGGTAGAGCAGGCCGTGGCCGGCCGCCGCGGCCTTGCGCTGCCACGGTTCGCCGATGGGGCCGGGCAGGCCGCGATTCATGACTTTCCAGCCGATGCGCGCCAGGGCAAGCAGCAGGACCAGCATGCCCAGCGACTTGTGCCAGGTCATGAGTTGCAGCTTCTCGATGCCGTCCGGCAATTCATCGGCGGCTTCGGCGAGGAAGTACTGCGGCACGATCAGCAGCACGATGGCCCAGTGCAGGAACTTGGCGAGACTGCCGTAGGCTTCCGCGGTATTGCGCAGGGGCATGGAGCGACTTCCTGTGGGATGATCGCTCCATGGTAGCAAACGTGCGGGAGGACGCGGCACGCGCAAGCCGATGCGCCGTTCTTGCGGCGCTCGCAATCCTGGCCGGTTGCCGTTCGACCCCGGAACCCGCGCTCTCGGCGAATGCCGCGCAATCGCGCTCCCCGAGTTCCGCTCCGACGACGCTGCGTGCAGGCACGCAAACGCTGCAGGTCGACCCTGTTCGAACCGTCGTCACCATCATTGTCCGCCGGGCCGGCCCGCTCGCGAACCTGGGCCATGACCACGTGATCACATCAGCGGACGAGGCTGGCTCCGTCTGGCTCGGGAGCGCGCCGGCGGACTCGTCGTTTGAATTGACCCTGCCGGTCGAACGCTTCGACGTGGACCTGCCCGAGGGGCGTGCCGCTGCTGGCCCTGAGTTCGCCGCACCGGTCCCGGATGAAGCCAGGGCTGGCACGCGCCGCAACATGCTGCGGGCTGCAGTGCTCGACGGCGAGCATTTCCCCGCCATCACACTGCGCTCGGCGGCAGCGTCCGGCGCGTGGCCGCAACCCATCGTGCGGGTCGCGGTGACGATGAAAGGGGTAGAGCGAGAGCAGGAGATTCCGGTCGTCGTCGAGCGCGATGCGAACGGTGTGATCGCGCGCGGCGAGTTGCGCTTGAACCAGACCGATTTCGGCATGACGCCGTTCTCGGTCGCGGGAGGTGCCATCCAGGTCGCGGACACGCTCGAGATCCGCTTTGCAGTCGCGGCCTCGTCGCCCGGGGTGATCAACCCGCCTCGGGGTCCCTGAGCAACAGCAGCAACGTACCTTCCGGTGCCTCGAGCATCGCCGCACCCATCGCCGTCAGTTCGCGCGGCAGGCGCTGCGCGAAGCGATAGCCCCGATCGCGCAGTCTGCCGATCCGGTCCGGCATCGTGGCGTCGGAAAAGACCAGCACCGGCGCCGGCAGATCGATTCCGTAGAGGCCGATGTTGAGGTCGCGACTGGCCGCGACGACCTTCGATACCGGTTCCACGACCGGTTCGAAGGCGACGAATCCCAGGCGTTCCCAGAACGCGCTTGCGGCAGCGAGGTCCGGCGTCGCGAGCGCGAATTCCTCGAAATAGCCCAAAGCGCTCGAATGCGCCGGCGACAGCGCGGGCGGCGAAAACGTGCGAGCCTCGAGCAGCCGCAGCGGCTGTCCCGAAGGATCGCGCAACAGCGCCTGGTGCAGCGATAGATCGTCGAGTCGCGCTTCCTCGATGGTCACGCCGAGGCTGGCGAGCGTAACGAGTCGCTCGCGCAGCGAGGGTGCAACCCAGGTCGGCAGCGGACTTTCGCAGGCCAGTCCATGCAGGCCGAGGCAGAGCCGGCCATCCGTCACGACGGCATACGAATGCGGCCACGTTTCGCCGACCGACGCCTGCACGAAACCGAGCGACTCGTAGAACGCGAGTGATTCCGCGACGTCGGTAGCCGCGAGGCTGATTTCGAGAAAACGTCCGAGCGGCATGAATGGCCGGACGGAGTGCGCCGTCAGCGCTGCGCGCCGCGGGCCAGTGCGCGTTCGCGCTGCGCGGCGAGGGCTGCGTCGTCGCGGCGCCCGGCGCCGAGTTCGGGCCAGCCGCCCACGTGCTGGAGCACGACGTCTTCCATCACGTCGACGTGTGCCGCGCCCGAGTTCAGGCACGGCACGTAGTCGAACGCTTCACCGCCCTGCCCGAGGAACAGGTCGCGGTTCTGCATGCTGATTTCCTCGAGCGTCTCGAGGCAGTCTGTCGCAAATCCCGGGCATACGACGGTGACGCGCTTTGGGCCCGACTTCGCGTAGTCCTGCAGCATCATGTCCACGTACGGCTTGAGCCATTCTTCGCGGCCGAACCGCGACTGGAATCCCAGCGACCATTCGTCCCCGGCCAGGCCGAGCCGCTGCGCGACGCCGCGGGCCGTGCCGAGGCAGAAGCAGTGGTACGGATCGCCGGCGAGGAAATAGCGCTTCGGGATCGAGTGGAAGGAGAACAGCAGGTGCTTGCGACCGTGCGTTTCCCAGTGCGTCGCGACGCTGTCCGCCACGCCACGCAGGTAC
>Ga0209262_10001358_pt1 | contig 10143 bp, 8 predicted proteins | sample Lowcelwee11metaG_FD_187171 | JGI IMG/M metagenome (GOLD analysis project Ga0209262, IMG submission 187171) | Freshwater pond sediment microbial communities from the University of Edinburgh, under environmental carbon perturbations - Low... | ecosystem: Environmental > Aquatic > Freshwater > Pond...
CGGATGCCCTTCTCGATGTGGAACGAGTCGTCCATGTCGGGGTCGTTGATTAGGCCTTTCCAGCCGACCGTGGTGCGCGGCTTCTCGAAATACACGCGCATGAGCAGCAGCAGCGTCTGGTCGACGCGCTGGGCGAGCCCTTGCAGGCGTTGCGCATACTCGCGGGCCGCGACCGGGTCGTGGATGGAGCATGGACCGACCACGACGAACAGCCGCGGGTCGTCGCGATCCAGGATGCGGCGCACCGTCTGGCGGCTGCGGAAGACGAACTCCTCGGCCGCCTGGCCGAGCGGCAGGTCGCGCTTGATCGCCTCCGGCGTCGGCAGCAACTCGCTCGAGAGGACGTTGATGTTCTGGAGTCTTTCCTGCATTGACGCGCGCCCGACCTGGCCGGTTTGGCCCTGAATCGCGGCATTCTACACGCGTCACATCGACGTGCGGACGCTCCATAGCTCCGGGAAGAAGCGCAGGTCCAGCGCCTTGGCGAGGTAGGCCACGCCGCTGGTGCCGCCGGTGCCGCGCTTGTAGCCGATGATGCGCTCGACGGTCTTGAGGTGGGCAAAGCGCCAGAGCTGGAAGCGCTGATCGAGGTCGACCAGCTTCTCGGCGAGTTCGTAGAGGTCCCAGTGCTCGTCGATGTTGCGGTAGACGGCGAGCCATGCCGCCGCCACGTCCGCATGCTCGGCGTATGGCACGCTCCAGTCGCGCTCGAGCACGGCCGCCGGGAGGTCGAAGCCGCGCCGGCCCAGCAGCCGCAGCGACTCGTCGTAGAGGCTCGGACTGTGCAGCGCTTCGCGCAGCTGCTCGTAGATGGCCGGTGTCCGCCGGTGAACCTCGATCATCGCCGCATTCTTGTTGCCGATCAGGTACTCGAGCGTTCGGTACTGGTAGCTCTGGAATCCCGAGGACTTGCCGAGCGAATCACGAAATGCCGAGTAATCGGCCGGCGTCATCGTGCTCAGCACGTCCCAGGACTGCGCCAGCTGCACCTGCACCCGCGAGACTCGCGCCAGCATCTTGAACGCCGGGCCGAGATCGTCGCTGCGGATGTGCGCGATGGCAGCCTTCAGTTCGTGCACGCAGAGCTTCATCCACAGCTCCGAAGCCTGGTGCATCACGATGAACAGCATTTCGTCGTGCTGCCCCGACAGCGGCTGCTGCGCGCCGAGCACCTGGTCGAGGTGCAGGTACTCGCCGTAGCTCAGCGATTCGCCGAGGTCCCAGTGGATGCGCTCGCCCTCGAGCTGGACGTAGGCGCCAAGCGATGGCTTGCGCGCTCCGCCCTGGTCGTCGCGCGAACCGGTCACGGGAACACCCAGGCCGGCACGTGCCGCCAGCCCTGCAGCAGCTCGACGTCGAGCGGCTTCCAGCCGGGCTCGCAGGCTGCCACCAGCGACCAGAAACGGCGCGAGTGGTTCATGTGACGGCGATGGCACAGCTCGTGGATCATCAGGTAACGCACGACCTCCGGGCGCTGGAACAGGAGGCAGACGTTGAGGCTGATGGTGCCCCGGGTGGAGCAGCTGCCCCAGCGCGTGCGCTGGCGGCGGACACCCATGCGCGCGTAGTCGATGCCGAGTTCGGCCGCGAGCGGGCGCAGCCGCTGCGACAGCTCGTGGGTCGCGACCCGCGTGAGCCAGGGCACCAGCGCCTGGCTGGCATGGCGGTCCGTGACGCTCGGCGCATGCACACGCAGCACGGAATCACCCGCCTCCACCGCCCGTACGCGGTGGCCCGGGACGTATTCGACGGACCACTGGCGATCGAGCAGCCGCAGTTCAACCGTCCTCGGTTGCCGCTCGCTCGCCCGCGGCGCGAGTTGCAGCAGCTCGCGGGAGCGGCGCTCCGCCCAGTCACGGTGCCGGGCAACGAAGCGCTCGACCGCCGGCAGGCCCGTGCCCGGCGGCACCACGACCTCCACGCGACCGCCCGGAAAGACTCGCATCGACATGCGGCTGGCGCGCCGGCTGATGCGCACGTTCCAGGCCGTGCCGACCTCGCGGTCGGTCCACAGCGTCATCTGCAGTGGTTGCGCGTCCCGCGTCTTCCTGGCCGCGCCCGGACCTTCGCTTCGCATCGGCTTACAGTTCCCTCAGGCCGGTCGTCACCGGCATCCTGGCCGCCCGGATTCCCGGCAGCAATCCGCCCACGGTCCCGAGTATGAGCGAGTACCAGAGGCCGGTCACCAGCAGTTGCGGCGTGACGGTGAAGGCGAACGTGAGCTGGCTGAAACTGCCGAAGTTGAGCGTCGTGGCCTGGTAGCCGTTCAGCCCGAAATACACGAGCAGGCCGCCGACGATGCCGCCGAGCAGCCCGAGCACCGCGGACTCGAGCAACACCGAGGTGACGACCGGTGCCGCGCCGAAGCCGAGCGCGCGCAGCGTGGCGATCTCGCGCGTGCGCGAGGACACCGCCGAGTACATCGTATTGAGCGCGGCGAACACCGCACCGACGCCCATCAGGATCGCGATCGTGGTGCCGACGTACTTTATCAGCGCCAGCAGGATGCGCGACTGGTCGGAATAGAAAGCCTTCTCGCTGCGCACCGACACGTTGAGCCGGGGGTCCTTCTCCAGGGCCGTGCGCACCGTCTGCAAGGCCGCGGGCGAAGTGAGCTGCGCGCGGATGATCTGCACGGTGTTGCCGCGGCGATAGACACCCTTGAGCACCACTGCGTCGGTCCAGACCTCGGACTCGGATACGCTGCCGCCCGCCTCGAACACGCCGACCACGCGCCAGGTCTGCGAACCCCACTTCACCACGCGGCCGAGGTCGACGTTCTCGAACTGCGAGTACGCGCCGCGCCCGACGATGACTTCGTTCTGCCCGGCGTTGAACATGCGGCCGGCGACGATCCGGAACCCGTTGCGCAGTTCCGGTCCGCGCTCGCCGACGCCGCGAAACGGCACGTTGGCGCCGGTGCCGGTGCTGCGCATCGGCAGGTCCACGATGGAATACAGCTCGCCCGAGACGATCGGGCCACGCTCGTCGCGCGCGATGCCGGGAGCGATGACGATGGCGTTGTACTCCTCCCGCGACAGTGCGCTCGACAACTCGTCAGGCGAACCACCGCGCAGGATCATCGCCACGTCCTCGCGGCCCGACAGGTCGAGCGCCGCACGGAAGCCTTCGCCCATCGACAACAGCGACACCAGCACGGCCACCACGCCGCCAATGCCGATCACGGCCACCAGCGAGGTGCCGACGCGCGACGGCAGGTTCCGCAGGTTCATCGCGGTGACGGTGAGCACCTGGTTCAGTGCCGAGCCGATGCTCATGGCGGGCTCAATCGCGCCTGAGCGCTTCGACGATGCGCAGCCGCATCGCCTGCCAGGCGGGAACCGCGCCCGCGACCACGCCGAGCGCGAGCATGTACACCAGGGCCTTTGCGAATGCCTCGGGTGGCACGCGGAATCCGGGCAGGTACTGGTCCATCGTCGGCCCGAACTGCACGCTGATCCACCAGGCGAAGAACATGCCGAGCAAGCCGCCGACGGCAGTCACCAGCACCGACTCGCCGAGCACCATGCCGAGCACGCCGCCGTTGCTGAAGCCAAGCGTCTTGAGTACGCCGAGTTCGCTGGTGCGCTCGCGCACGGACTGCGCCATGGTGTTGGCCGTGACCAGCAGCATGGTGAAGAACACCGCCGCCACGATCGCCGACAGGATCGCGCCGATGTTGCCGATCTGGTTGACGAAGGACTGCGCCATGGCGCGCTCGGACGAGGTCTTGGTCTCTGCCGGCGAATTGGCGAACATGGCATCGATCTGCTTGCCTATCGCCTGCGCGCGGTTCACGTCGCTGATCTTGATGACGTACCAGCCGATCAGGCCTTTTGCCTGCTGCTTGGCTTCCTCGAAGTACTCCTGGTGCAGCACGATCTGGCGCGTGTCGCCGCCCTCCGGCAGGTCGTAGATCGCCCGCACCGTGATGACCCAGGTGTCCGAACCGTCGAGCCGCCGCCAGATCGCCGACTTGAGCGGAACCTGGTCGCCCACCTTCCAGCCGTAGAGGTCAGCAATCGCGCGCCCCACCAGCGCCCCGGAGCGATCCGCGAACCAGTCCTGCTTCTGCTGCTCGGACAGCCGGATCTCCGGGTAGATCTTGAGATACGCCTCGGGGTCGCTGGGAAAGGTCGGGAACTGGTTGCGCTCGTCGCGAAACCACGCGCCGAACCACGTCTGCGGCGACACCGCCTCGACGCCGTCCACCGCCTTGATGCGGCTCTCGTAGCTCGCCGGCAGCAACTGCGTGAACGACACCTTGTGCATGGTGAGCAGCCGGTCGGCGCCGGCGACGTCGACCCCCGACTTGAGCGCGAACTGCAGGGACGCCGCAAGCCCGTAGAGCAGGAACGCGATCAGGATCGACGCGATGGTAAAGAACGTGCGCAGGCGCTTGCGGCGCAGGCTGGACGCCAGCAACGGCAGGTACTTGCCGATCATCCCGGGCCTTCGCTCAGCATGCCCTTGTCGAGGTGGATGACCCGGTGCGAGCGCTCGGCCGCGTGCGGGTCGTGCGTGACCATGATGATGGTCTTGCCGTATTCGTCGTTGAGCGCCTCGAGCAGGGTAAGAATCTCGTCGCCCGACTTGCGGTCGAGGTCGCCCGTGGGCTCATCGCAGAGCAGCAGCGTGGGATCGGTGACGATGGCGCGGGCGATGCCGACCCGCTGCTCCTGGCCGCCCGAGAGTTCGCGCGGGCGGTGCTTGGCGCGGTTCGAGAGCCCGACCAGCTGCAGCGCCGCCGCCACGCGCTTCATGCGCTGCTCGCGATCCAGGCTGGTCAGCAGCAGCGGCAGCTCGACGTTGCGCTCGGCCGTGAGCACCGGCAGCAGGTTGTACATCTGGAACACGAAGCCGACGTGGTCGGCACGCCAGTGGCCGAGCGAGGCGTCGGTGAGTTCGTCCACGCGCAGGCCTTCGACTTCCAGCGTGCCGGACGTCGGCCGGTCCAGGCCGCCGATCAGGTTCAGCAGCGTTGACTTGCCCGAGCCCGACGGGCCCATCAGGGCGACGAAGTCACCCTGCTTGATGTCGAGCGACAACCCGTCGAGGACACGCACGGTTTCCGCACCGCGGCGGTACTCCTTGACCAGGTCGCGGATGCGGACGATCGGCTTTGCCGCGGCCGCGGCGGCCGTCGTTGCGGTCATGGCGCGGCCTTCAGCTCCACCGCCGCGCCTTCCCGCAGGCGCTTCGGCGCATCGATCACGATCGACTCGCCGCCCGTGAGGCCATCGGTCACCGCCATTTGGTCGTCCCTGGTTTCGCCGGTCTTCACCGCGCGCTTCTCGACCTTGCCATCGCGCACGACCCAGACGAAGGTCGTATCGCCGTCCTTGACGACCGCGCTGGCCGGGACCTGCGGTGCACCCTTGGCCGACGACTGGGCGCCGTCCTCGAGGAAACTGACCTTGATGCCCATGTCCGGCAGGATCCGCGGATCGAGCTGGTCGAGCCCGATGCGCACGCGCACCGTCGCCTTCTGGCGGTCTGCCGTCGGCACGATGCTGATGACGTGCGCGGGAATCTTGAGGTCGGGGTAGGCATCGAGCACGCCCTCGACCTTCTGGCCGGCGCTGACCCGGTTGATGTACGACTCGTTGACGTCCACTTCGACTTCGCGCGAATCCATGTCGACGATCGTCGCCACGCCGGTGCGCGTGAAGCCGCCGCCCGCCGACATCGGCGACACCATTTCACCCGGCTGCGCGTCCTTGGAGATCACGACGCCCTTGAACGGCGCGCGGATGTCGAGGTCCGACAGGGCCTGCTTGCTGAGCCCCACCTGCGCGCTGGCCACGTCCACTTCAGCGCGTGCCGCGGACAGGCGCGCGGTGAGCGCGGCGACTTCGGCTTCGGCGCTGTCGAGCACGCTCTGCGAGACGAGCTTGCGTTCGACCAGCGAGCGATTGCGTTCGAGCGTCCGGCGCGCATCGGCGAGGCGGACCTCGATTTCGCGCAGGTTGCGGCGCGCGGCTTCCGCGCTGCTGGTGGCAACGTTGTATTCAGCCTGCACGGTGGAACGGTCGAGCCGTGCGAGCACCTGCCCCGCTGCCACTTCGGCGCCCTCTTCGAACAGCACCTCCGTCACGCGGCCGGTGACCTTGGAACTGACCGTGGCCAGTCGGCGCGCCACCACGTAGCCGGACGCGTTGAGCACTGCGCCGCTGGCCGAGGTGGGTGATTCGACCGTGACCGTCTGCACCGGCACGGCGCTGTTGAAGGCGCGCCACGCCAGCACTGCCGCGATCACGGCGACGGCCCCGAGCACGTACCAGAGCCAGCGGCGCGAGCCGCCCCGCTGCCGGTACTTGCCCTCGTCGGGGTCCCGCTCCAGGCGCAGGCTTTCGAGCGCTGTCTTGTCCAGTGCCATGCGTACTCGCTAGTCTGGGAGAGCGCCGCAATTTATCACAGCCACCTCTGCATGACCCTGTCACCGACCCTCGTCGACATCGGCCTCAACCTCGCCCACGACAGCTTCGACCACGACCGGTCCGAGGTGGTCGCCAACGCCATGGCTGCGGGCGTGCGGCACATGGTCATCACAGGCAGCACGCTCGACAGCACGCAGCGCGCCATCGAGTTCGTGCGCACGGACCCGCAGGTCTTCCGCGCCACCGCCGGCGTCCATCCGCACCATGCCGGCGAGCTGCGACAGGACGACCTGCCGCGCCTGCGCCAGCTGCTGGCAGCGCCGGAGGTCGGGGCTGCAGGCGAATGCGGGCTCGACTACTTCCGCAACTTCTCCTCGCACGCAGACCAGGAACGGGCCTTTCGCTGGCAGCTGGAACTGGCTGCAGAGTCGGGCAAGCCGGTCTTCCTGCACCAGCGCGACGGCCACGACGCCTTCATGGCAATCCTCAAGGACTACCTGCCCCGCCTTGCCGGCGGCGTAGCGCATTGCTTCACCGGTGACGGCCGCGAACTGCGCGATTACCTGGAGCTGGGTCTTTCGATCGGGATCACCGGCTGGATCTGCGATGAGCGCCGCGGCCAGCACCTGCGTGAGCTGGTCCGCGAGATTCCGCTCGACCAGCTGCTGGTGGAAACCGACGCGCCTTACCTGCTGCCGCGCGACCTGCAGCCCAAGCCGGCCCATCGCCGGAACGAGCCCAAGTACCTGCCGCACATCGTCAAAGTCATCGCTGCGTGCCGGGGCGAGCCTGTTGCGACGGTTGCGGCGGCAACGACCCGCAATGCGGTAAAGTTCTTCTCCTTCCCGGGCTCCCTCGCCCCTTAACCTGATCACTCATTAATATCAATTAATCTATTGATTTATATGGATATTTCAAAGACAAAGAACTACGTTGACGCAGCCTGGGCCGACTCGATCCTGCCGCAGCTGGTCGAGTACGTCCGGATCCCCAACAAGTCGCCACTGTTCGACCCCGACTGGGAAGCCCACGGTCACATGGAGGCTGCCGTGCAACTGATGCAGCGCTGGGCGCAGGCCGAGGCGCCGGCCGGCTCCAAGGTCGAAGTGCTGCGGCTCAAGGGGCGCACGCCGGTGCTGATGGTCGACGTGCCGGGTGAGACAGACGACTGCGTCCTGATGTACGGCCATCTCGACAAGCAGCCGGAGTTCACTGGCTGGTCGGAAGGCCTGGACCCGTGGACCCCGGTCATCCGCGACGGGAGACTCTATGGGCGCGGCGGCGCCGATGACGGCTATGCCCTGTTCTCGTCCGTTGCTGCCATCCGAGCGTTGCGCGAGCAGAAGATTCCGCACGCCCGCTGCGTGGTGCTGATCGAAGCCAGCGAGGAAAGCGGCAGCCCCGACCTGCCCGCGCACATCGACGCGCTCGGCGCCCGCCTCGGCACGCCGAGCCTCGTCGTGTGCCTGGACGCCGAATGCGGCAACTACGAGCAGCTGTGGTGCACGACCTCGCTGCGCGGCAACCTGATCGGCACGCTGCGGGCCGACGTCCTTACCGAAGGGGTGCACTCCGGCATGGCCAGCGGCATCGTGCCCTCCAGCATGCGCGTGCTGCGCGAGCTGCTCGCGCGCGTCGAGGACATGCACTCCGGCGCCATCCTCGTCGATGAACTCAACACGCCGATCCCGGCCGACCGACGCACGCAGGCGGAAGCCGCGGCGAAAGTGCTGGGCCCGATCGTCGCTGGGCGCATTCCTTTCGTGCCCGGCATGAAGGCAATGTCCAACGACCCGCTGGAACTGCTGCTCAACAGCACGTGGCGGCCCACGTTGAGCGTGACGGGCGCCGAGGGCATCCCGCCCTTCCGCAGCGCCGGCAACGTCCTCAGGCCCTACACGAGCCTCAAGCTGTCGTTCCGCCTGACACCGACGATGGACCCGAAGCTCGCCGCGGCGGCCCTCAAGCGCGCGCTGGAACACGATCCGCCTTACGCATCGAAGGTCAGCTTCACCGTCGAATCGGCGATGGCTGGCTGGAACGCGCCTTCGTTCGCGCCCTGGCTGGAGGAATCCATGCAGCGCGCGTCACGCGCGTTCTTCGGCAGGGACTCGATGTACATGGGCACCGGCGGCAGCATTCCGTTCATGGGCATGCTCGGCGAGAAGTTTCCGGGCACACAGTTCCTGATCACGGGCGTGCTGGGCCCGAACTCCAATGCACACGGGCCGAACGAGTTCCTGCATCTCGACACGGCCCGGAAAGTGACGGGCTGCGTGGCTCAGGTGCTGGCGGACCACGCGCGGGCAGCGGGACCACAAAGCCGGGCGGCATGAACACGACGGCGCCGCGTCCGGGCGGTGCTGCCTTGCATGAGCGCAGGCCGGCCTAGACCTGCGCTGCAGCGATGCGGCCTTTGAGCCGGCGAATGGTGAACAAGTCCTGCGCTTCCTGGCTGAGCTCACTGAGCAACTGTGCAGCCTCCTGCAGCAGCGCGTTGCGCTCTCTCGGCACGTCGGTCAGCAGCGCGCCAACGTACAACGCATACGCAAAGTCATGCTGGAAATCCACGTCGCGGGCACCCTGCGCTCGCACCGCGCGGTAACGCCGCAATTCCGGCGCAAGCAGTTCCAATGCCTCGCGGGAGCGCCCCTGGCTTGACAGTGCATGCGCCAGCGTCACGCGGACCGCAGCCGTCCTGACTGCGGGGTCTCGCAGCGACCATGCAGCGGACGGTGCGGCCAGGTACTCGCGCAGCAGAGTCTCCGCCTCGCCGTAGCGGCCTGTCCCGATGGCGGCATCCGCCGCGACCGCCAGTGCCCACTTGAAAATGTCGAGACGTACGATGCTGTTGATGCGCTCGGCTTGCGGCACCTCGATGGCGCGGAGCGTCCTGGCCGCGGCGTCTGCCAGGACGAACGCACGCTCGGTCTTTCCGGCCATGAGTGCGAGTTCGGCCGACAAAACCTCGTCCGATACCGGCCACACGTCATGACTCCTGTCGCCCTTCGGCATCGGCGCGAGGGCTTCGACCGTTGCGGCGCGACTCAACTCCAGCGCGCGCTCGGCCGCCTGCGTCTGTCCCGCCAGCATCTCGAGTGCCGCGACATCAGGCAGTGCACCCGCGAGCACCGGCAACAAACTCGACGGCAAGCGCGGATCCCGTCGCAGGTCGACCATTCCACGCGCTGTGGCCAGCGCCGCGGCGACCCGGCCCTGATCGAACTGAGCGTCCACCAACCCCTCCTTGCTGCTGACCCACATGCCCCACGCAGTCAGATTGGATGGGTTGAAGCGGACAAAACTTTCGCTCGCCTGTTCGGACTTGACCGCGTATTCGACGGCGCCAGCATAGTCATGACGCCGCGTCGCAATGCTGCTGAGAAAGCCCGGGGCCAGCGCCAGATTGTGCATCGACCGGAGATCACCTGGCCGCTGCACCAGAACCTTTTCCGCGATCTCGTAAACCTCGCGACCGAGTGCCTCAGCCTCGTCGATCCGCCCTAGCACTGCGGCGTGGCGGGCCTGCGAATCGCTGGTGTCTGCGTAGATCGAAGCGGCGCCCAGGTCCGTCAGGTCGCGCGCGCCCATCTTGATCAGGATCGCGCGCGCCTCTTCGCAGTCCGCGACGCCCTGCTCCTTGTCCGCCCGCTGGTGGCTCAGGAAGTTGAGTGTGTCAGCGTAGACGAGCCTGACCTGTCGGGATGCCCCCGGCTCGTTCACGAGCGGCCGCAGCAGATCGACCACGATGTTCAGGTCGGCC